>QDKV01005203.1_pt1 | contig 34412 bp, 37 predicted proteins | sample 1861101 | NCBI WGS metagenome assembly QDKV01 (sample SAMN04275158, study PRJNA302643) | Fungus metagenome, whole genome shotgun sequencing project. | isolation source: fruitbody | host: Mallocybe terrigena | place: Sweden | collected 2013 | reverse complement strand
TCGACGGAGAATCCTCATGAAGTCGACACCTGTGGCAGAATTCTCCCCAAAGATAATACTGAGATGGCACAGGCTGGGCGTGAGATGAATAAATATACGTGGTAGGACCCGACATAGCTCTGCTCCCAAAATGCGATTGGGCATGGGTATTTGCAAGACCTCGACATCACAGAAAACAAAGAAAGGGAATGTCGCTGAGAAAGCTTGAATATCAACAAGGAACTGCAGAATCTGGTCTTCTGTTTCGAGGAAAAGGTGAAGTCGTCGGCGAACAGTCGCGCGAGCTCGTTTGCACACCAGGTGAATGTTTGTCAACTCTGTAGATGAAGGCGTATCATCTTGAAAGATCTTCAAGATAGCGTCAATTATCTCTCCTGGAACTGTCATATATGTAAGTCTCGCACTCGCGTTGGACATTCAGAACTCACGCGTCACCAACATTGACAACTCTTGAAGCAGTGGCTGTGCATTTCCTCGCGTGCGAGGAAATGTACAGCCACTGACCGCGGGATGAGATGTTTGTTACAACTGTTACAATAATTACATCCGTCTACATCAATAAAGACCAAGGGTACCTAGAAAGTGTTAAAGGTGACTGTATACCCATTCCTATTTTGTATAACTCCTTTCCTAACTCCCCTATTATGTTCCTATCATTCTCACATCAGCAAACCGGACAAGAGTATACTTCGCGATACTTAGCAAGGTATGGTCCACAAAGGACACAAAGGTGCTTAAGTTTGTAGGCCAATATCTATAGCAAAAGAACAATGTTGGAAAAAAATTATGTCAAACCTTTTTCGAACTTATTCATATTGCATCAGAAAGTTTGTGAAACTTACAAAGTTTCGGTCACATTAGATTGTAAAGTGTTGCGAGTGAAAACTTGAGACACATACTGGGTGCCGTGGTCAATGTCTTGTAAAGATCTTTCACCACATCTGTGTCATCCACGAGATGGACATTTATTGAGTAAGTTGTTAGGGGCAAATAACTTATCAACCTTTCATGCCTTTTGTTTCTTTGCATTGACTTGAGCTGAATATTCCAAAGCCTGTAAAAGTTACACAAAGTGATGAAAAAGTGGCAGCATATTCCAAAGGCAGCAAAAAGCCTGTAAAGTTACACAAAAGTGATGAAAAAGTGGCAATATATTCCGAAGGCAGCAAAACCTGTAAAAATTATATACAAGTGATGCAAAGGTGGTAGTATATTACCTAAGTTAACGAAAGGAAATAAAGTTGAAATAAGTAACGTACGTTGATTAACAATTGTCATCAAAATAGTTGCTTAAGAAACACAATAAACCTACTTATCAGAAGCTGATCAGAGCTCGCGCAGACACAAGTCCCTGGGGAATGTTAGTCGCATGTGCATATTAGGCGTCTGCATTGGCTAGGCTACTAGTAGGCAGAAGATTTAGAATGATGAGTCAAAAAGAAATAATAGTTACCACTAGTTGAGATGACCAAACCTGTGATTTCATTGAAGCCATTCTGAGGGGTGATATTTGGCTGAATATTGGCTGGCACAATCTGTTGTGGGAGTGGTGCCATTTGGAGGCACCCCTCTGAAAATTTAGGAACTGGGAACGGAAGACTAGCCGATAAGGTGTTTGCGACTGAACTTGAAGTCTGGAAGAGACCAGTCACAAGAACGCATAGAAATAATAATAATGATAATAAATAAAGAAATCGGAAAAATACCTGATTTACGATGAGCGCTTAGTCGGCATAAGGGTTCCAATCGGAGTCGAAGCTAAACGTAGGCGTCAAGCTTACTCTAGCCAATGAAATTTGAGACTTACAAAACGACTGTGTCAGCGGTCTGTAACTCGCGCTGATCAAGTTGTCCTTAACTCGAACAAGAAGGGATGCCGCCAGTGGCAGATCTTGTGAGCTCGTTGCTAAGACTAACTTCACCCTCTGCTGGACTCATCCTTGTTTACTACACAATATGTAAATGACACTATTTAGCTTTAACCTGAGGGACTTCCATCAGCAAATGGATTGGAGGAGATTGTTAGATGACCTACTCATCCCAGTTTCTTATAGAAGTCTTGTTGAAGCTCTTGTGCATTACATCTAGAAGAAACCCGTTGCGTAACGAGTTTCGCGTGGGTATTTATTTTCTTGAGCATCGGGTTCTTCGTCTGGGACTGTCGCTGCCAGACAATATTGGTGAACCCGTCTGCCAGGGTTTCACCTCGGTCGATCCTGATGTCCATGTCTTGCCACAGTCGATCCCCGGGACGCTTGGTCCCGATCTTTTTGAAAATGGTTTGGTATAGTTCGACAGAATCATGCTTCCTAAAAAACAATTTGAAAAAGGAACGCAATCCTACAGAAAATGAGATCCGGTAAACTTGAATGATCAGAGGCACTCACCGCTCATGACTTGGAGAATCTGGTGTCTGGGGGTGATGGTAGTTGAAGATATTAGCCCGGGAAAACTTGTAGAACATTCAACATTTACCAACATTTGTAGTTGTCGTTAGGAAAAGTGATAGAGTCGCAAAGTCGCCCGTCCAAAACACAACAGCATCAGTGACGCTCAATGGTACCACATTCAGCGATCGAGGCGGGAAGAGCACGTCACTTGTCGAAAAGACGAAGAAAATTAAGTTCGATGACAGCGAGAAGTTTTGCATGCCATCACTAAAATCGACCAAAGGTTATCCAAGAATACTTACGGATGTAATCTAGTACATACCTTGTAGTAGTGGCAATCCTCAAAGGGGCTTATATTGCTGGAAACTCGACTAGAGAATGTATTTTTGGTGTCAAATATAATTAAATAGTCACATAAGGCCATACAAGGCAATATAAAGGATTAGTCGAATACAAGATTCAGTCGATTATCTTAGTTTATCTGGAATTATATACCAATAGATGTTTGTATAGAATCCTTGAATATTCATTACATGGGAGTATACTTTCCATTAATTCCAATTTAAGTGGGGAAACATTCACAAGACTCGTCGGCAAGCAATTATACACATATGGTACACAGAGTCAGCAGCAATATCTAAAACTATGTTAACGCCTCCTGGCAGATGCTGGCTGGCTGAAACACGTCTTCTTCGTCTTTGGAATGTCGTCCGGGATCGTTTGGTCACTATTTGGGTCAAGGTCCTGCAGCGTCTAAATTCTTAAATCAGTGGGGGCTAAAAATGGTACGTAAATGAATGGTACCCGTTTTTGAGCTGTAGTCGAGCGAGTGGTTGGTGGAGGAAGTGAGATCGTCGGCTTCTTTCTCTGGGTTTCCTGTCCTTGTTGTACTCTCCCCTTGTGCCGCTCCTCCTTGCTACGATGGTGCTCCTCCAAGTCATTGTCACGGCGCTCGACCTCCTTTCGACGACCCTCCTCCTGGCGACGCTCAACCTCTCTGCGGTGCTCCTCCTCGCGGTGTTCAACCTCTCGACGAGCCTCCTCCTCCTTTCGACGCTCAACCTCCCTGCGGCGCTCCTCCTTGCAGTGTTCAACCTCTCGACGAGCCTCCTCTTGGCGACGCTCAACCTCCTCACGGTGTTCAACCTCCCAACAAGCCTCCTCCTCCTTTCGACGCTCAACCTCCCTGCGGCGCTCCTCCTTGCGGCGTTCAACCTCTTGACGAGCCTCCTCTTGGCGATGCTCAACCTCCCTATGACGACCATCAATCTCCTTTCGGTGCTTGCCCTCCCTTTCCCTATCCCGACCTTGTCGTTGTGCCCAAGATACAAATTGTTTCTGTTATGTCCTCAGACGGTTGTCTTCTACGGTTGATTCGTTGTGCTTGTTTACGGTATGCCTCTCTCGCTATCTCCCACTCCTCGTGTTCCTCTTCTTCCTGTGACTCGGGTTCTGTAGAACTTGCATACATGCCTTCATCTTCATGCCTATCATCGATTGGTGATGCCATACGAGAATCGGCCATCCAATTTTTACCCCAATCGTCATCAGGCTCACCCTCAGACGCAGACGCTCGACCTCGCGAACGTGGCTCGTCTCCGTCTTCTTGATCTTGACCATCTTGGAGATGGGTACCGCCGTCTTCGAAGCTTCCCTCGCAAGTTGACTTGCAATACGCTGAGCTGGCGTGAGGCCAGGGTTTTTGGGTTGTTGCCGAGATAAGGTCTTCTTTCTTGATTTCGAGCAAAGTCCAGGAACTTTTCTAACGTTCTAAGTAGAAGTGGATATGGTAAAATTAGCAAAGACTTACTCGTGCCACCAATCGAGGGTTTCCTTGACCCACGAACTCTCAGCGTTGTCCTTGAACATTGACACAATGTTATTATAAAACTGGTCCAAGAACACGCATAGGCAATCGTCCGACCTGTGATAGTCGTGATCTTGAAGAGACGTGCCTTGTTCTTTGTTCCGCCAGTTTCTTTTGGGTTCATCACTGAAGCAGGACCTGTAAAAATATGCCGATAGACCTGGGAAAATCATACTGTGCTCGGAATCAAAGGTAATCAAACGAGTGCTTACTCGAGCAAGTTAGAGGTATTCATGACTTGTCGTTCAGAACAATGAAGCTCAAGTTTCGTCGATAGGCTCGTGACCAGCCTGATAAGAGGGCGTGACCTTTGGTATGGATTCCTTCTTTATACAGGCTGGTATATCTGAGTTTAAATTGGCAGGGCGTTCACTTTTCCACCCTCCTTCTTAGAAAAGCTATGGAATTTTGACCAACCCTGAACAAAGTTCACGTGCCTCTGCTGAATGACCAAACGCGTCGCGTCAACAAAGCGGGTCAAGATCATCGACAACTATGCCGACTGTACCCAAATCCACTGCGGAAATATTAGCTGCAGCTAGTACACCACCTCTAAAGCAACCTCAACCTCGCAAACTCAAAACTCACTGCAAACAAGCCCTCAAAACCCACCTATCCACGTTTTCTGTGGAACCAGCAAACATGGATACCAGCCGTGAAAGTGCTGCAACCAACGTACTCCCACCGTCTAGGCCAATACATGTCCACTCGATCAATAATTTGTACTTTAACGATCCCATAACGCCACAAGATCTCGAAGCCGCGCTGGAAATTAAGGACCCGGAGATGGACGATGTAGAAGATTTATTTGATGACGACCCGGTTCTACATACATGGGTACTGTCCTTAACTTTCCATTATAAAATGTATTTCATGTTATTTGAGGCATCAGCGAGCGAACCCGAATCTCCACTGGGTGATAGCATGTCAAGCTCAGAGTCGCGCTTGTCCCTCTTGGAACGCATTCTGGACGTGCTAGCGCTTTTACGACGCCATCGCTTGAGTCCCTTTGACTTAGTCCTAGAAATTTTAGGTCAAAGTCACCCTCAGTATTCTTCCTATAAAACCGAATTTTATAAAGAAGGCAATGAGAAACTGTCCCGGATCCTTGATGTTATCATTCTAAGCAAGTCCGGAAAGAAGAAACTTCGAACGTGGGTCCGACAACCAACGACGCTCGACCTTTTCTGCGACGTGGTTACAGAAGAAATGAATGCCATTCAGAAGGCCGAACTTTTACCGGGAATTGCTGCCATCACCCCAGAATTCATCCGGAATTGGACCGTCTCTTCACACCAAGCCATCGCACCCTGCATTCTACATATTCTTCTTGCTGCTGCACAGACGTCTACTGCAAAAGAAAAAAATAAGAAAAAAAAACCAGACGTGGTAAGTCGTTACCATTGTACAATTGTTGTTTGATTCATTCGAAACAGCTATGCAAACTTGTATCATAATTTCGGGGTGTGTTGGGAAGTACTAATACCAATTTGCTGCGCATACCGTTGTGAAACCTCTCATCGAATTCTTTCTTCAGTCTCTTTTGTGGACTCCTCGAAACTAATTTGATCTTTGGCAATTTTCGCCCGCTTTTGTTGAGTTTTCTTCTGTGTAGCCGCCGTCTGACGGAAACTGGTAAGATCTTTGTCGAATTGCTGAATGACGTCGAAAATTTTCTTCGACCACGCTTGTTCCCAATCCTTCGTCTGATCCAACATAATTGTAATCTGTTCGAAGCTTGTAATGTTTTCGGGATGAAGTTTGGCAAGAGAGTCGATGCTTGTGTCGTCAAGAATAGATGAAAGGGGAAGGACCTGCCAATGGACTATTGGTGCGTTCTTGATAACGCCAAGCAGCAAGCCGTGAAGCCAAGGATTTCCGTTCAACTGGAGGGCGTCGTTTTTCCTGAGCCTTGCGCTTTTCCTTTTGTGGCGGAAGAATTTGGGTTCTATCAGGTTCGTCCTCGGCACCATAGAACAGGTTTCCACTCTCAACATCTTGATAAAGCAAACGACCCTTGAAGAAGTGGCGGATGTGAAAACTAGACCCAGGATGTCGACTGCAACACAAAGGTGTTGTATGTTGTAAAGCTGAATGCTACAGTAAGCAATATTTTCATAGAGGTTAATATGAAAGGCTTACCATTGGAACTTCCATCTCCAAGATACTCAGCATACCCTCCCCGAATACAGTCTCTCCACTGTATGATTTTTATTATCCCCATACCTGTACGTTCTTGCTTATTCGAGGTTTTGCTCAGTTTCGCAACAGTTGGGTGATCCGGATCAGATACATCAAGGTTGACATTGGAAAGATCAACATCCATTACCCATGGTTCATACATAATCATGAAAATGGACTTGCTGTCCTTGCTACAACCACCACGACCACCACGTTGAAGGGCTGTAGAAACATCGCGAGGAATACCATAGTCCCTTGTTTATGCGAGTTAGAAAGATTCAAAGGTAAGAAAAGAACGAACCGTAGAAGCTCCTTCAGTTGCATGGAGGATTCTACATGTACTGTCCGTTTTGCTGAAATCTTCATATGTTTTAGTGAGATATTCTTTTGACATCCCGCCATGGTAAACAATACCCTTGCTGCGAAGGGTTTTTGGAAGTCGGTCGTTGATATAAGCGGCAGCAGCAGCACATTTGTCGATGTTGTCATGGAATATAAGGGTCTTGGCAGTCGAAGGTCGGCAGGATAAGAATCCGGAACGAGGAAATCCAAGTTTCGGAAATCCGAAAGGTTTCCGACAATTGGGTGAGTTGTGTACACTGTATTTGGCCGATTAGAAGATAATTTGATATGACAGATTTTTTCCTCATCAAAAAGCAAGTGTTCAATTATCCTTTTTTTGACATGTTTAGGTTGTGTTCCCGATAGCGCCTGAAAGGTGACACTCTTTCCAAGTTTTACACAAAATTCACCAAGTTTTCCCCAGGCAGGTCGGAAAGCAGCCAAGCCATACAGTTCGCAACCAGCCGTATGAATAAAATGCGCCTCATCGACATGAACACGTACAATCCGCTTTCGGAATCGTGAATCTTGATTTGCGATGAGTTGTGCGAGTCGAGGTAAATGGCCAGCCATCATCGACAGTTGTTCCGGCTGAACAATGAGAGCAGAGAATTTTCCTTCGCAGATATCCTGATGCTCCTAGTATTAAACACAGTCCCAAGAGTATAACAGACTCCAAACCTTCCAGAGTTCAGGATCATTCGGTGTATCCTCATTGATAGCAATAGTTGGTATTCCAAAGTGTTCGAACACGATTACTTGAACAGACTGAAGACGTTTTAGAGGTGATATAATGATAGAAAAATTTCCAGGAGCATCTAGTAGGCAAGGAATAATCATGCAAAGTGTTTTTCCATATCCGGTCCCAACGTCAATGAGTGTATCCTGCCCTGACACCAAAGCAATAGTAGCCTGAAACTGAAATTCCATAGGCACAATCTCGTTCCCAGAGGCAGCCCAGATAGCAAGGCATGCTCGAAGTCCAATAGCGATCTCTGAGCTGTGTATGAGTTCCAGAATGCAGCAGGAATTGCAAGGTCAGCTGGAATAGATTCTTGATAGAGTTTCCGTAGCATGTCGACAGAGAGAGTTTTGGTTGTTTGAGGTTCAGAAACCATTTAGAAGAGATGGAAATTAAATAGAATAGCAACACCGAGGATCGTTTCGCCGCAAGCAACCGTGCCGTTTCTGTCACTGGCATCACTGGCATGCCGTTCGCTCGTCCGATAGGTTTGACTCGGACTGCAAGCAGTGGTCCTGGTCGTGAGAGCACGCGCAGGATGGACATTTATCGAGTAAGTTGTTAGGGGCAATGGAAGGATCAACTGTGGCAAAGCGTGTGCATTGAGCAAGATGTGAGGTACAGATACATTGCAACAGGCAGGTCATGAGGGTACCAGTGTGCATCAGTCTGGAAACGATGAATCATCCAAATGATTGCTAGTGGAGGCGTTGTCTAAATTAGTGGAGGGAAGCTAGGTCATGGCTGCACAAGGACATCTTTTGGTCTGTTCTGATCTTGAGCATGGGTCACATCTATGCAAGCTCCCTACACAGTCCACAGCAACATTTAATATAAGCAATTTTACTGCTGTGGAGCATTATTTGGTCTTCCTTTTGGAGTGAGAGCGTCTCATTTGATTCCTTTTTGCTGTTTCAACATTGTGAAGTTTTTTTTTCCTTCCACTTTCTACTTGTGAGAAAGTCATCAACAAAAATTTAACTTTTTGACTTACAGCCTGGGATTAAGTTTCTTCTTCAGCATGGTTGAGGTGAGCTGCACCCGATGACTGGAATGATTGCGCACAGATTTCGATGATATGATGCGAGCCACACGGTATAGTGAGGAATTGACAACAAACTGAAGAAAGCCTTCATTTCCAGTCTTCCAAACTACTACCCTCCTCTTTTCTATACTGGACGCGGGCAGACACTGCAGCAGAGAGAAAATTCTGTCGAGGTCTTCGTTTATTTTTGTGCAAGAATCTTTGCCGTTTTTTAGTGCTTTGTGATACACTGAGAGGTAGCTTGTCTCTGAAGACAAATATGCACCACAGGGGTGAGAGTCCACTTCGTTTTCGTCTGGGAAAAAGTAAGTCCTTCGACCTAAGAAAGAGGTTTTGAGTTGCTTTCCCTCCACCTCTACTGAATCAAACGAGGGTTGTAGCGTGATGTGGTGACAGTGATCTTTCAGTTGCTGTATCGTCCATACATTCATGGCGGCAGTGAGGTCTGATACGTCAAGGTTGGAAGATGTTCCATGGAAGTAGTCACTGGCTAGAAGCCAGATTTCCCTAGAGAAATATCTGAAAATTCCTGCAGAATCTGGGTGTTTCATATCATCTTCAGATAAGAAGGATGGACTTTTGAGGAATTGTGACGGAGTTGTGTCGATTAGCTCTTGAAGCTGTTTTATTCCAATGGAATTTCCCCAAGGGTGTTGGTGAGAGAGCTGACTTGGGATTACCGCAAGTGGGGCCGTTTTCTTTTTGGATGAACCTGCGAGAAATGGGGTCTTAAACACATGGGCCAGATATGCAGAGTCCTGTCTTGGGATTTCAGAGCAGGATAGATTGGTTAGTGAAATATCCATGTAGAAAATTCCAAATGTGCGGATAACTTCTTCAAAGCGTAACTCACGCATTGTTCGCAGTAGATCGATTTCCTTGGCAATAGGGGTCACGATGACATACCGCATAAGATGCCCAAGAACCAATGACATAGTTCTGTAGTTGGAAACTCGAGCATTGAAGCAGTCCTCGTGGAGGCTTTCCAAATCGAGAAGTCTTCTTTGACTTAGGCGAAAGAAAGTTGAAGATTTGATCCAAAGGATTGGGTTACTGGAGGATAAAAGGGACTTAGCCTGTGTTTAAGTGTTAAATATTGCATGGAATATTGGCAATAAAGACACCTTTTCAATGGATGTGGGTAGAAAATCAAGGATTAGAGGGGCCAGGCCTCGGATCTCATCCCGAACGCCATAGGACCGCAACTGTGCAGATGAAAAGAGTTCCGACCAGTTTCGAATGGAGTCCAAAAATTTCGGAGAACGTTCAACTATATCCTTGTTAGAGCAGAGGTACTCTTGAGTTCCAGGCTTTCTGATAGTTTCAAACGCAAGGCAATAGCTTATTCGACTGACAACATGGTTATCCCGTTTTGATTTGGACTTCATCTCAGCTTTAAGACCACCATAAAGTGCAAGGGTTCCCAGAGGATGAATGGTTGGAGATCGATTGCCCAAGGCTTCGAAAGACTTTTGAAGACAAGGAGTTCTCCAAAGACCTGTTAGTGGCTGCCTGTTATCTGTGTGATAAGATATTCCAATGTCCAGGTAGAGTTCGCCATAACTTCGGTCAAGCATTCTTTCCCAATCAAGTTCTGGAAAGGAGTGCTTGATTTGTTCAAACGAAGGGTGGGCTGCATCTTCCGAGCTTTGGGTTATACATTGCTTTGTGGCAAATTTCATTCCACGGCCATCTGCCACCAAAAAAAGGGAGCCAAAGCAAGAAAGCAATTTACCTCCTTCACGAATGCGGCTTTGGATTTCGTCCATGATTTTCTTTGGGTTGGCAATGAAGATTGACTTTTGCTTGTAGTCTAGCCGTTTTCTCATGTCCTGCAGGGATGGGGGGAGGTACTCCGAAAGTCCAGGAAAATCCTTGAGAACGGCAGTGCATGACGGGATAACGACCTTATCAAACCACAAGTCCTGCACACATGGCGGCAGCAAAGTCGCATAGCGCTGGCCTTTCTGTGGTTTGTGAATCATTCGAGGAAAGAATACAAGAAAATTGATTCTTCTCTCCCCAGATCCACAAAACCCAAACTCAATGTGAGGGATGCGACTTAGAGAGACATTTCTACGCATGCGAGTACGTGGGCTGCGTAGCTCATCATCGCTCTGTGGGGGTTCCATAAGTGTGACGTAAATGAAGTTGTTGTTTGAAATGGCAGTGCGAAAGGAAATGGATGGCGACAAATGCACATTGATCGAAGCTGCCTGGAATCCTGACGAAGTGGTTACCCAGATTAGACTATCCAGGTCGACAGATATTGCAACATTCTGTACTGGGACACTGACGCCATCTTTTTCAAGGTTGAGAACCAGATATCGTGCTTGTTCTCCATGTTCCTGCTGTTCTCGACCAGTGATGAGTACCTGTTTACTTTGTCGGCTCCCAGGCATATTTCCAGCTTCATCGAGCAATTGGGCTGCTGAAAAGTTGTGTGAATCTGAGTTGGAAAGCCCATGTGGCTCCATTTTTCTCTGTGGAATATTTGGAAAGCTGAGACTGGAATTGAGATTTTGGGTTGGTTCAGCTGTTCCAATGGTCTGGAAGAAGGTATTGGAAGGCAACCTCAGCCCTCTATCCCTCCATTTATACCAATGATTTGAGACCAGGGGCACACCATCGATAGTAAGGGAGTATGTTCCAAGCGTTTCGTTCCGAGATTCTTGACATTGAAGGGGAGAAGACGCGTAGTCATCAAACGTAGACTCGAAGGGAGTACTTGATGGTATACCAGGTAGATGGGGTTCCAATTTGTCTTCACTGTGTGCTGACTCGGGGCTTTCTGGGCGGCGATGAGAGTTACGTATAAAATCTTGGAGTTCCCCTGTGGCATCCCTGGACTGGTCGGCGCTTTTCTCTTCTTCTAACTCCAAGGCTTCCAACCCACCAAGTATCGGATTTTGGGATGATCCCAAGGAATGAGTTGTGCATGACCTACAAGACTGGAGTAGCCTGATCTGTCTGATTGCTTCGTGTGTTACCCAGGAGAATTTCAGGAGCCCAGTTCGGACCTCATGGGCAAGACTCTCATCAATTGTACTCCAAGTTCTGTAGTGTTTGTGGGACTGTTTCCAATGATCGCCATATATTTTGCATCTCTGCAGTGTCTCGAAAAAGAGATCGTGATGGACTTGGAGACTGCATTGGAATGATGGTAGTACAATGTTTCCGTTGCCGTCCTTTGACCAAGTCCACTCTTGAAAAAGGATGGAATTGAATAAAGATACTGCTTGGTGACCAAGATCACAAGGTTTCTATAAGGCATGAACTTTTTCTATTCATACTGAGAGCAGAAAACTCACTGTTATCTGGTCGCTGTAGTGAATTGTTGGAGGACTACTACGGCACTGAGGCCACTGTAGAAGTTTAGTAACACCGCTCCATATTTTTTGAAACCATTGCTCCTCAGATACAGACTGCCGGTTGCCTCCTATGGTTATGAGGAATGCCTCGTGACTCCGGATGTTAATCAACATGAAGAGGGGGTGTTCAAAATTCCGACATCGCTCGACCATCAGAAATACAAGGGGCAGCTGAAGAGTATTCTGTAAAGTGAAGCACGGATTCCCTCCACCCTCCAGCAGCACAACGTTGCGTTGATCAAGGTAGAGTAATTCCGGGCTGTATGAAGGCAGTCCTCTCGTTGCTCCAAGATGCTGGGAAAGCAAGTAAAAGTCAAGAACTTGGAGCTCATCTCTGATTGCATAGGAGATGCTCAAACTTTTGAGGCTTGCCCATGCCCTTCCCCAGTGCCAAGGATCTCCAAGAATTTCAACTAGGGGTATTCATAAGTTGTGGTTCATACTCTGACTCTTCTATCACCCACCTATCTCGAAGAGGCTGCCACATCTGTCAGCTGCTTCGACTGATCCCAGCCCTGTTCCATCGCTGGAAGTATTTTCCGCTTCCACTGGTAGGTACGGAATGGAAGGACAGTAAGACAACTCTGACTTGTTTCCAGACAAGGAAGATGTGGTGGTGGACTTATCACATTTCTTTGACAAGGTTAAGTCAGGTTCATATGAAAGGTACGGACACTCACTGGCAGTGTGCGTTTTCGCTTTGAAGAGTATTTCCTTTGAGAGTGAAGGCTTAGTTTTCGTTTCTGAGGTATATGGAGACGCCGACCCAGTAAGCAAGTTTTGATAGTTTCACAGATAATTGTGTTCACCAGCTTGAAAGAGACTTTACTTTGCTGGGTATCTTCCTTTTTTTCTCCAAAGCTAGCAACTCCGCCACTCACTTCCCCCTCAGTCGGAATTTCAGGGTAGCTGTCACTCTGGGAGGGTTAGGATTCATGCAGAAGTCAACCATCTTTCGAGACTCACTAGTTGGCTTATAACACTGCTGTTTTCTTCTGGATGAACTTCGCTCTTGGGAGTCTGAATTAGCTCTGTTTTTAAACTATCAGTTAGGACTCACCAGTGGTTGAATGGTGCCACTTTCTGGGGGAAACTCTGGATAGGAATCACTCTGGCCAGCTTTAGCCTTTTTCTCAGAAGAATTGATAAACTTACCAGCACTCTATCACTCATTTCCCTCTCTGATGGTATTTTAGGGTAGGAGTCGCTCTAGACTGAAGTCAGAAAGTACGCAGAATTCTTCCATTTTCATTAGACTCACTAGATTTCTCACACTTTCCTCTTCGTCCTGGACCTCTAGGGCAAATTTGGAGTAATCATCCTTTTTCAGAGAAGAATTTGCTTAGTTCTTTACTAACTCAGCCAAGACTTACTTGCAGTTGAGTAATGCTGCTGTCTGGGGGCAACTCTGGGTAGGAATCACTCTGGACAGCTAGGGTAAGGCTGTTTCTTGGAATAATATACAAACATACTAGCACTCTATCACTCGATTCCCTCTCCGATGGTATTTCAGAACTGGAGTCGCTCCAGACCAGGGAAGTCGGAACGCATACAGAATTCCTCCGTTTTTGTAGACTCGCTAGATCTCTTATACTTTCCCCTCCATCCTCCTCCGGTGCAAATGTAGGGTTATCACCCTTCAGAGGAAATTGGCTTAGTTCTTTGATAACTCAGCCAACACTCACCAGTGTTTGAACAGTGCTGTTTTCTGAAGGTACTTTGAAATGAGATCTACTCTTGGAAACTAGTGGTTAAATTGTGTTCGCACCAGCTTTCTCGATTTCAAAATCCGAGTCATTGCTTTCAGTTGGAAAGTCTGAATAGAATTCTGTCTTTACAAATCTTCAGTTTGGTTTATTCAGCTGTGCTTGGGAAACGCCTACCTTTGTAGAAGTCAGATTAACTCCTGCAGATGTTTCATAGACTGTGCGCCGCCACAGAAGTATTTCTTTACGACTCATAACCTGGCGTATGGTTGGACTACTAGACGAACTCCGGATGCAGATGCCTCTATATATGGACATGCCGTAAAGGGGTCTGCAGTTTCAGACCCCTTTACGGCATGTCCATATATAGAGGTATCTGCATCCGGACAGACCCCTTAACGGCATGTCCATATATAGAGGTACCGGATCAGTAACGACAGCACTGCGTCTTCTTGAGCTTCACTGATAACTATGTCAAACAGAACGGATAAACTACTTGAAAAACTTTGGCATCATCCCTTGGCTGAGTCTGTGGATGAGTATCAGCTGGCTCTTCCAGGTACTCCAAACTACTTTGGACCATATGTGGATAAGGCTGACACCATTGCACCACAGGCAGAGAAATTAAGGTGGAAGAAAATGAGTCGTAAGCATTTGTGACTTCTTAAATCTTTCTAATCTAATTCAAAAAATTGACAAAGGTATTATTTCATGCATGAAGAGACACAGTTGAGGCTTAGACAAGGGAAGTCTTTATCACGCCATGACCTTTGGAAGGGAATGGTTTTGGGGATTCGAATTCTGCCTCCCCATATTCACAAAGAACCGGTTGTTCTTGTGCGGTGGTTCTGGTCCAAGAGCGACATAGAGGACCATTTCTCAAATCAAGAAATTGAGATTCCAGAGTGCATGAGAAGGTGAGATACAAGAATACGGAATGACTGGGCTCGTGCTAAAAATCACTAGTGCATTGGAGTCAATGGGCGATATGGAGCTTTGCCCCTCGAGAAACGCTGATAAAAACTCAATTGGGTGTTTGTCTGGTTAGTGCTGGGTTGTCAACCTGTATGGAATATTGCCATGAATCAGTTCTTCACAGATGTTGCAGATATAGTTGAGCTACACATTGATCCAAGGGGCACTCCTGAGAGTGGTCAGTGTTTTTTATAGCTGTAACTCATGCTTGCAAGAGCTGACTGATTTATTAAGGCGACTTGCTTGAAAACCAGACATATGTTGCCGAGTACTTCTACCGGTCAGGATTCGATGAATACGAACTGACTTTAAAGGCAAGTAAAGACCACTAAGTGATTGAACTGATGCAATGAGAAACCACAGGGCTCTTCCACCCTTGGCTGTGGACAACCAAGGTGTAAAAACGGGTGGAATCCAGACAGACAGGAACAGCGGTACTGCTATACATGCCAGTGTTGGTTCCATGTAGAATGCTTGGCCATTTTGGAGGGAAAGACGCAAGCGGATGTGGTAGAGGAGACAAGGAAGGCAGAGGACCTGAGCGGGTTGCCTAGGATCCTGTTGGATATGGCATGCCAACCTGTGGCAAGAGGTGGAGAGAGGCACTTCACAGCAGGGAACATTCGACTGGTGACAAAAGCAAGGGCACTCTTGAGGAGTGAGAAAGAGCGAGAGGAATTTACAGGAGATGAAGAATGGAATGATGACCAGTGGAAACGCGCCTTGCTGAAGCATTTCGGAATGAAGAAGTCTGACAAAGGGAAAGTGAAACGAGAGCAGCTAGTTCTTTACAGCCAATTTGTGTATGAATGCATCCTATGTAGTGCACTCATCTAGTTATACTCATCTGTTTTTCCTGCAGTCTGTGATGATTTTAAACAACTCTTTTGTTCATGTAACCAGAGCTTATCTTATTTGATGCTACAATAAAAACCTGGATCACAAAGCCTGGACACACAGGAGTAAATACAAACATCGTCTATCTTCTTCCATGACAGACCTTTGTGAAGAGGCCATTCTTAAACTCCTAAATGCATCTGGCGTTAGTGTTGTTGTTGGTAGGTTCCCATTACCTTTCTTTTTACAACCTCTCCATCTGAAATGGAGACAATTTAGGTGCAGGGATATCCGTTGCTGCAGGTATTCCTGCATTTCGTGGTCCAGATGGCCAGCACAACAAGACTTTTGAGGGGATTTTAGTCAGGGATCTCTTTGATTTTCAAATGGTGACTAAATTAAATCGTCCCTCTGGTCGCTGGGTCTCACATGGCGGCTTCAGATTTTTAGGGACAGCAGTGTATTCCAAGCCCATTGCAAATACATTGCACAGATGGCAAGATTGGCTATTCAAGCAGAGCCTACGAAATTCCATCACTTGCTTGCCATTCTTGACAACTGTGGCATCTTACAACGCATTTATTCACAAAACATCGATGGATTGGAAGCAAAAGTTGGCTTCGAGATATTTTCAAAGGAAAAAAACCGGAGGTGCATATTGCTTCATGGAAATGTTGCAACCGTCCAGTGCAAGAAATGTGCAACGCCCTACATGCTTGAGAACTTCCTTCCCTTGCTTCAGGTTGGTAAACCTATCGACTGCCCGGCTTGTGTGGATAGAAAAAGCAACGCCAAAGCATTGGCAAAACGGGCAAAGGCGCCTGGCCTTCTTCGACCAAACATTCTACTCTTCAACGAACCATGCCCTATGGCCTATGAAATTGCAGATATCTCTTCCAGCGATGCCAATTTGGTTCACAACAACCACGTTTTACTCATATCTGGCACAAGTTTAAAGATTCCAGGCATAAAATCAATTTTAAATTGCTTCACAAAGGCAATGTCCAAAAGAATCAACTGCACAACTATCTATGTTGACAATGCACCTCAGAAGCCCCCCATCCTCCCACCAAATACCCTACATCTTCAAATGGATTGCCAGCTATTCGCAGAGCTTACAACTCCAAGGATCAAAAGTCACTTCTCGGCTAAAGAGGCCCGGTATATCTTAGAACGCAGAGATTTCAGGCCTCTATGGGACTGGAGTTAGGTGGGGTTGTTATTTATTAGCAGTGCTGCTTACTGAAGGTGGAAGCAGCAGGTGTAACAGCTTTGTTAAGGTGCTCCAAGAATCACAGGCATGCACTATGTGTAGGTTTTTTTCGATTTCCAGACAAAAATACTATACTTTTGCTTCAGAAATTATTCGGGAATTTGAGTTTGAGTACTGCTATATCACCTGTCCAAATTTTGTGGTACATGAACCATTTCTTCTGTTACAATTTGCTATCCGGTGGGGAGTAAACAGGTGTAATTGAAAAAATCAGTTCCACTTCTAGTTGTGCTGCCCCACAGTTCTTAAAAATGTTTTCATTTTTCTAATTAACACTGTCTACTACTCTTTTTTACTACCCAGGATGTGGTTTTTGTAGAGATAGCAGATGGAGGCAAAGCATGACAGAAGACACCATTTTCAATCTCCACTTCACAACGTCTTCGTTGGCTGCATGCGCGAGCCTGTCAGCTCAGCCGATCCTGCACGAGGAGGAAAAATACTCAGGCAAGTTCGTGCTGGCAACAAGAACGTTGCTCATGCCAGCAGTGTCGTATCTACATATTCTACTTTGTCTCAACGTTTGTGTGCCTTGCTGCACAGCACTTGCCGAATCGGTATATGTGACAATCCTTGACAAAACACATCCCAGACGACCGATTCAGACTCCCTACAAAAACTGCATCCGGGGTGATAAAAAGAATTAGTATAGTTATTTAGTTTTAAAAAAATACACTTGAATATTTTCAAGAATTGTGGGCCAGTGGAACTAGCAGTAGAACTGGACGTTTCTCATTTCACCTGTTTTCCCCTCACCGGATAGCAAATTGCAACAGAAGAAATGACTCGTGTACTACAAAATTTGGACAGGTAATATAATAGTACCCGAGCAATTCCGGAGGAAAAAGCACAGTACTTTTGTTTGGAAACCGAAAAAACCGCTACGTTGTGACACATAGTACTCTTACTATTAGTTAGTAATTACTGCTGATGTGACATAACTTGTTACGTCACATGTGGCTGTCCATTTCCTCGCCCACCAGAAAGTGCACAGCCACCATCATGGAAATTGAAAATCCGTCCCACGGTATTCTTAGCATTGATACATAGAGATTGTCTGTAAATAAAATCTATGAATAATTTACAAGATTTATACAACGCCGGCCTGCCAGGTCAGTATGAAACTAGGCCATCCGGAACATTGCATCTCAGAGCACAAAATTCGTCGGGGATGGATGGGTATTTGTGCTTGCCTTTCCTCAGTGCTCACAAAGCCATGGTGGGCATCAAACAAATCTGTGAGTAGATATCTACCCATACATTTTATCTAAAACATGACGCCTCGTCTTCAATCATATGAATCATGATCACTTCTTAGTTTGGCAACAAGTTGACATGTGTGTCACGCAATCGATTGTGATGTGACATTAGCTGGTAAATTTTTTGGCCATCACAGCCAAGTCAGCATTTTTCATACAACCTGCCTCCCAAATTACCCAGTCAAATTTTTTACCCACCTCCTTCACCCGGTCAGTCTGAGTTAATGTGACTGCCTTTTATGCTCAGTGACTGTGACCATTGACAACTAAAGCCACCCCATCAGAACACATGGATATCTCACTCATCACTGGAATTTTTGAGGCTTCTTTGCCCCAAATAAGTCCTGTGACAGAAGGAAAGCCATTTGGAATGAAGGAAAACACAGATGGGAGGGCGCTTCAGGAAGAAGAAGGTGACTTTGAGAGCTCCCCTACAACCCTGTCTGAATCCTAATTCGAGGGCTTAGTCATTGAGTTATCTGGAGATGAAGAAGATCTGACACTTTCTGTAAAAAAAGATGCACTTTGGTTCACTGAGACTGAGGGACTGGACAACGGCACCCCAGCTGATACAGAAAAGGCCAATGAGGATTTCATCATGAAGTGGGATGATCTCACAGGTAATCACACACATTTATGTCTACTTGATGATATCCACCTATCCTTGAAAGAATCAGTGCAGTCAAGTTCCATACAGGATGTGCTCAGCCTTGCACTGGGGATGGAGATGGAAGACAAAGGTATGATGCAACCTAGGAACAAAAACTTCTTTCACATGTGCAAATACTAGACTTCAACAGCCCCGTTCTGGAACAGTTCCAAGACTGGGGTTCCATGGAAGAAAACACACAAGACCAAGACGTTCCACAGGATAAACAGTTTGATCCAGTGGGAAATATTTCTCACAAGCCAAAAAACTGCCCTCTGTTTGACGACAGTGAGTACAATCCTTTTGCAATTTAAAAAATAGACTCATCAATGCACTCCTTCACAGGTGAAGAAGATTTCGGTGATAGCCAGAATGTTTTCAAAGTACACATCCCTGACCTAATCCTTGTTTTATTTCTTGATACTTACCTGCAAGTAGCTGTGTCAGAGGTGTTGTCAGACTGGAGCCAAAGAGGAGTGTGACCCCTTCTTTTGCAAAGGCTGCCAAGACTTTTTACCTGCATCGCAATCAAAAGATGAGAAAGCTGCCAGCACTATGCCAACATCATACTGCATTGAGCCCCTGGTGGTGATTTTCATCGGTGGCAAAGATGGGCAGGGAAGTCATTGCTGGAGAATGACCAAGGAGCGGCTAAGCAGCTGCTACACAGGGCAGAAATCCTTGGTAAAACGTCTCTAAACTCTGAGAAAAGTAGCTGAATTTCTTGCCACATAGCTGATGACTCTGGAACTAGACAGTGCCTCAAGCTCTCCTGACTTGGGCAAAGAAGCTAAGGAGTGGCTAAGCAAGTTTCCTTCCCATCAAGTTCTGGTCATTATTCAGGAAGCATCCCAAAAAGGCAAAAAAAAGGTGCACAATTTTTTGCAGGGTATTTAGGTATCAACTAACTCCTTCAGCCTTTCGACATTTCCAGCATTCCACTAGTTATAAACGACTTCTCTAAAACGGGAATTCTTGTGTTAGAACACTTTAGTTGGGAGGAGCTTCTGGGTTCATATAATGAAAGCCTCATGAGGTATCATCCAAAACTTCCTTGCAAAGGGCTTTTCTAACAGTGGTCTTAGAGGTCTTGTGAGATGGGTTGTGGGTTTTTCCAACCCCTTGGTCCGCGTCAAAGACTTCTTTTCATTTATTCCTGAATTTGTTGTCCAAGCATGCTTGGCATATCAGTGTGGAAGGAAGAAAAAGGTCGTAAGTGCAATAGAGGACTCCCTTCTGGTCCCCCCACTATCCTCCCAAACTGGCGTCGTTGTTATTTTTCAAAGCAAGTTCAGGACTTTTCCATCTATGTTCCATGTTTCCACCCAAACCAATTGTAAGCCATGGAGTCTGACTCTTAAAGAATGCCCTGGCTGTCAGACAAACCTATACCTGGAGGGATACACTGACCAAAACTCACTTTCTTGCAAAGTGTCTTGCCTTGGTTGTGGTAGTCAAGGGGTGGTAAATCGACCTGATAGCTGGAGTTTATTTTGGGCTTCCCTGGGCAAAAAAAGGGATGGGTTCTGGGTCGGAACACTCCCAGATCCAGGCCCTTTGTCCATTGATTGGAAAAGTAAAAAGGGTAGGAATACTATTGGCAAGAGGGTTGGAAATGTTCAAGGGATCATGGCTGTTTGGTTTCTTTTTTCTTCATGCTCTTCATCTCCAACTCATCCATTTCCTCAATAGGTCTGTTCCTCCTGCAGAACAATTTCCCTTTGTAAACCATGTAGCTTCGTGGAATGCAACTTAGCTCTGTGTGGTCATTGTTTAACTCAGAGCAATGGGGAAGAAGCAGCCTGGCTATGCCTCATGCATGCACTAGTCACAGAGGAGGAGCTTTTTGTTGGTGTCTCTGCCACCTTTTTACAAGAATTCTCACAGAACTTTTTGCAGAGAGGTGTCCTTAACTGTGACATTTCAAAACTTCACAACATGTTTCCAGTTTTTCCCATCACTATCCTTGACATGACTGGAGAAAGTTCAGCCTTTTCAAGCATAGCCAATATCTTCAAAAATTATTACCTCTCAATAGAGTGCAACAACCTTGTAAGTTAAAAAAAAAATCTATTTAACTGAATAAGCTTAAATAAAAGTGAAGCTGGAGATAGTTCGCTTTCCTTTGAAGGAGGAAGACAAGAACATGAGGAAAAACAGGCGCTTAGTAGCAGTTATGGCGGGAGGGTTAGAGAACTGGGAGATGAATATAAAATGGGTAAGTGCAGTGTGGCATATCAGGTATAAAACCAAAGCAAAAAACTCCATGGATAGATTGAAGACCTAGTCAAGACCAATGGAAAATTAAACCTGAAAGCCTTGTGCATAGCGAACAACCAAGTTGCTGAAGACTGGCAAATCCAAAGCCACCTTGTTCAGGAGTGAGTGCTTGTATGGCATACTTGACTACCTAAGATCTCATCTCTTTCACAGTGGCAACCTCGGGCAGATAGTTAGCCTCTACACCTCAGCATTTGGCTCCTGCTCTGCAAATGAAGTAGGCGCTCAGCTTATGTGCGAAATGCTTCAGGAACCCTCCAACTCTAACTCCTATGCCGCATGGGAAAGGCCAATGATCTTTGATTCTCTATCTGCTGTTGTGACAACCAAGCAAGGTTGTTGGATTAAGAGGAAGGCTTTAGTCAAACCAGCCACACATCGGCCTCTAGGCCTCACTCCAATCCAATGCCAGGAGTGCCAGGTGGATTTAAACCAAACCTTCAACGGTTCTCAAGTTGGTTTGTCTTGTATTCTTTGTGATACGGATGTGATACAAATGGAGGTGACTGGTAGATAGGGAGTCAATAGCTTGGGTGCATCTTTCCATTTTGAGAGGTGAAAATATTTATAAACACAGCCATGCACAACGTGCACTTTTCAATCTTGCCACCATGGACTCAAATACTGAAGCTGTTGATATGAGACTATGGGAGGAAGCCAAGACATCAGCCATTGATCCAGAACAAATCTCATGGTTTTTTGACGAGGCAACCTTCAATATCACAGCTGTGGACTGGAAAAGAGCTGGGGCGTGTTATGTCAGCCCCCGAGCCTTTGCAGAGCTTGCTATTTTTGACACAATGGCAACGTTCTGGGAAAGTTTACCGCTGATGCAGAAGAACAGGGAGATAGTAGCTCTCGCAGTCTATCACAAGTGGCTTAGGCAGGCAGCAACAGACGAGTTGCTAAGTCAGCCTCAGGGGGTCACATACCCTTGCAAAAGTCCTTCAGTTCTCCACCCTTGGTTGAAAAGGACGTTATGTCTTCTAGGACACGATGACAGGGCGAGGAGGCTCTTTAAAGACTTCAATTATCCACCCCATCTCCTTGATGACGGTGCGTTTTAATTTCAACCATGGTGATGTCCCCTAAAGTTTATCCACAGTTTTCAAAAACATCATCCAGAAGCCACAGTTTCAGGCAGTCCTATGTCGCTGCATCCCTCATATTACTGGAAACGGAAGGTTTCGTTGGTGTAACGCGCAAAGGTCATGGGAACTGGACAAAATCATACCTATGAAATCAGCAGTGACCAAAAGTTTCGATGAATTTCTGGCAAAGGGCATCTTCATCTTACCAAAGGAAGCTAATGTGGAAATTTGGAAGTCTATTTCCAAGGCGGGAGGCCCAAAGGACATTTCTCGGCACTGTGGAAAGGTCCCTGTGAACTATTCAGTTTATGAAAGACTAATTGGGGGCAAGTGGCTTAATGACGAAGGAATCAATGCCTACATCTCCTTAATGGGGCAAAGAAAGGGAACTTTTGTATCTGGAACATATGTCTTTCAAAAACTCTTTGGTGAAAAAAACGCCATAGGTCTGCAGAGGCAGGTAAGAGATTGATTTCCTTACCCCCTTTACTACTAATTGGAATAAAAGCTATCAAACAAGAAGGACTTTCGAGGCATATCTGAGGTCATGTCGACTTGGGATAAGATTATCTTACCCATTCACTGGCATATGGACCATTGGCTTGTTGCCAAAATTTCACCCCAGGTGAAGACGGTGGAGTTATTGGACAGCCTTCCATCACACACAGGCCATGAGGGCAATATGCAAATATTCAAGGTGTGATTTACTGTGGATGACACCTGGACCACTGCTGACATTTGATGAAATAATTTGTGGAATAGGCACTGAAGGAAAGCCTGAGTTTGTCATCAGAATGGACAATGAACTCCACAAACACCCTTCCCCTCCAGGAAAACGGAATGGACTGTGGTGTTTTCTGCAGCCAATTTATAAAGTTTGAATTCTTTGGTGTTCCAATTCCACAATGGACTGCAGCCGATATCAAAAAACTCAGGGGCATGATGGTGCTTGAGCTTTATGAAAAAAAGCTCCGCTGGTACACCACAATTTAGATTCCTCACGTTCTCAGTTTGTGCCTGTATTAAATTGTATGCTGCAATACCAATAACAAAGCAGGGGATTACTATGGAAATTTTATGACATCATGTTTGCAAAAAGTCACGCAGCAGAATGACCTAGGTTTTTTAGGTAGTGCTTCGTTGCAGCCATTGATCGGTCAATGAGGCAAGAAATAAAGATTGGGCTTGGATTCTATCACATTTCTCCTCGAAACAAAGATCCTGAGTCAATATGTCAGTCAAATAAATTTGTTCATTCAAAATGTTACAACGTCCCGGAATTGTGGGATAAACATGGCATCATCTCTAACCCTAGCCCAGATCTTTCTTCTACATCAACTGGTTGGTCTACGTTTGCCTCCATGGCTACCACAATCCAAATGAGTCGTGGCCACTGAGTCAAGTATTTTGTTATTCATACTCGACCCATGATTATGAAATGCAAAAATCTTGCCGTGGACGTAAAGGCCAGCGCTACGTGTGTCAGTAACAGATTTGAGTGAAATAAGTCCTGTTTCCCTGATGTTTGTCCCAACCTTCAAAACAAATCTACTAACACCCAATACAAAGATAGCTTAGTCAGCCACAGCCAAAAAAGTCAAATCATGTGACGCATTACATAGCCGCCGTTGCTGGGTCATGTTTCCATTGCTTGATTCAAACCTACCACCCACCCCTGCTCATCCAGAAATGGCCAACTTCAGTGAAACAGAAGAAGAATGGTGGATAGAGAACCCAGAAAGATATACTTCCTTTGAAAAACTTCCGCTGAAAGCTAAGTGGTTGGCTAGATGCGTTGAGAAAGAGAGTCATTCAAAAAGGCTATTAGAGGTTTTTACCAATGGTCAAACACACCTGCTCCCAGGAAATTACACTGCCCCGCTCATGCTCCTAACCATGCAAGAGTTATCTTGTATGGCAGAATCCTTCTCCCCAGCAGCAAATCATAACAAGCAAACTCAATTGTGGCGAAACATTCATTTCACATGGAGGCTTCGAGAAAGCATTCTAATTGCTCCAGAACTGCACCAAACCAGAAACAAAGGAGATAGGGTTCATTGTTTGTTGGAAAGATGGATCATTCGACTTGTGCATGGGTTCACAAATTTCAAGTCAAAAAGTCAAGAAGGGACTGATGAACTAAGCACTCTTTATAGTGCATACCATGAAGGAAGGAAATTGGAGCAGGGTGAGGCCCAACCCAAGTTTAATTTCTGAATTTGAGATCTAATTTCCTTTGGTTTAGACCTAATGAATTGGGTTCTTAAAAATCAGCCTGTGCTAGTTGAAGCTGCCAGAAGGATAATCAATTTGGTTCTTCATAATCAAGTCCGTACAGCACGCTATGGGAACGAAGATGAATTTGCAAATAAGATGGTTTCAGATATCATTGACCAGCTCAGGATTGACCTGAGCATCACATCCAGTGCTGGGAAAGACTCTGACTCAACCACCGCTTTGAAACGGCCCAGAGGAAGGCCAAGGAAGCAGGAACTTGTATTGCCTCCCTCTTTGGAAGATGACCTTGGGCCTGGTCCTAGGACAAGGAAAAAGACTGCAGGGCTTCTAGGCCCATCTGGGCTTCTCGCAGCTCCGGCCTTCACAACCTCCCCAATTAAATCCCATGAAAAAAAAGTTGGTCTAGTTCAGTTTTTTATGCTTTTCTGACATTCAAATAGAGAAAAGGGGAGCCAGGAATGAATCCCTCTCCCATTGAAAAAAAGAAGAGAAAAAAAGGTGCCCAGGGTTCCAGGGTTCCTTTAAGAAGTAGTGGTAGTGGTAAGGGTTCCATTGAGGCAGTGCAGTGTTTAGGGTCTGTGTTTCGCTTTCATTTGTTAGGTTTGGACTGATTTATTTCTGCATCGCCGTCCTAGCAGAAATGCCACTGGTTCAGAAATGGTATGGAGAGTGCTGCCCCTTGTACTTCTCACCTCTCACACAGTCTAGGCCTTAGACAAAGAAATTGCAGGGGATGAAGCTACTGATTTTCAGAAAAGAGGGGACAGTCATAATTCGAAACAGGGCTGTCCCATAGGCCCTGCCTCCCAGGGACATGGCCAAGGAAAATCTAACCAAGAGAAAAAACAGGTACTTTTTTATTCTCTTCCTTATTTCATCCATCCCTCAGTCCTATAAGAAGGTGGATGTATTGGGAGAGGAGAAACAAATCCAACTCTCAAAACATGCCAATTTTCAAACCGGTTTTTCCTATAAGGTACAGCCTAAGGTTGTGGTTCATGGTTTTAGCACTTCTGCTGACGAATAAATCAGTCAGGTTCTATCAGCTCAAGCTCAACCAGTAGAGAGAAGGTTGGGCCTGGCAGACTTCAAGGACTCGAACCTCCATCTGAGCAACATACAAAGGAGCAGAACTTTAAAGAATTAATTATAGGCTGGTGCGAATCCGATGGCTATGAGCCTGTCTTCAAAGCATTGGATGGTTGGAAAATAAACACAGCTACTTTTATGGACCTACATAATGACCCCAGTGGGAAAGAGGTTGGGTTTCTTAAACTGGCAGGTTTGATGGGACTGAAAATTTTCAGGTTGCGAAGCAGTGGGGTAAAATCCGCCTCCATCTCAGAAAAGATGATGTTTATAAGGGCTTATCTCTCAATGGCTGGAGAGTAATGAAGACTGTGGACAACTTGTGCAAAGCAGCTGGGAATAGATTTATTGGAGGCACTGCATGACTTTTTTGTCCCATATATATGGCATTGATTTCTACACCTTTCTTGGCCAAGCTAAGCTCTCTTTTAAGGCCTATGTGATATTTGACCAGGGCGTAAAACCAATGGGAAAACTGTGCTTCGCCGAATGATTAAAAATTAAAATGCAGAAGACTTTTTCACATTCCAGTACTCACGTTGCTTATATACTCTTCCTTTTGCACAGAGTCTGCTGAAAGTCAGAATTCGGTGCATGTGTCAGAGTGCAGGGAATTTATGGTAGGTCCGGCAAACTTATAACACGTCGCCGAGCCTTGTTGTGCCAAATCTGCTGCATAGCACCTGAATGCGGTAAAATTAATCGGACTGTCCTGCGCAAAACCTCGCGCGAGTAACAAATGTGCTGGAAATTCAAATGCGGTGGATTTCCATCTTCCTGTGCCGTTCTTTTTCTAGCTTCGTGAAGAAGTGGCATTTTTTTCAAGTGATGTTCTGGTTTTTATTCAACCTAACACTACTATCTAAACTTTGTTTGAGGTCTTATATAATCCCATAATGCTTCTTAAGACCTTAATTAATGATACACACACCACCTTGTTATAGAAGTGACTAAGAAAGACGGATGATACAAAAACACCGCTTCTTCTGAAGACACAACAAAAAATGGCCCAGGCAGATGAAAATCCGCTGCATTCAAATTTCCAGCACATTTGTTACTTGCAATTTTGCACTGGAGAAGTCCGAAAAAAAATGGAGCAGGAGGATGAAAAAAATTTTGCGCCGGGCAATCTGATTAATTTTACCGCGCTATGCAGCAGATTTGGCACAACAAGGCTTGGCGACATGTTGTTGCCGGATCATAAACCACTACCAAGGATGAATATCATTGACCTAAACACACGTAGTAAAATGTCCATAATCTCATCATTCCAAGTGTTTCCTTTGAATGGATAAATTAACAACAAATAGAATATCGTTCAATTTGAAATTAATTAAGTCGTGTGATCTAAAAAATGATTATTCACAACGTCATCACTACACCGAACTGAGCTTCCGCTCAGTCCCAACCCAACTTCTCATTCCCATCATGAATATGATTCGGCGATAGACGAGACTGGAAATAAACGACATTAATACTTAACCTGTGTTTTATGATTGTATAAACACGCATCAAATCAAAAACAAATGAATTGTGTAACAGTGTGGATAGTTGTTACATCTGGCTTGGATCTCTTCATGTAGTGAGCCAATTTTAAAATTTTGTAAATATTTAGTCACCGACCTACTGTTGAGTTATGAATTCAACGACGTCGTTTATGGCGTCATTAGGTTCATCCCCTGTCAAAACTCAACAGTTAGAAAGTCACTAACCTGGCCCAAAGTGAGGAACAATCGTAGGGTCAGGATCCGGTCTTTGTGCACGCGTGACACGTCTCGAGTCACACATTACCTCTTGACTCGAGACCACGACTGACACACGTCGTGCGGCCTCCGCCTCTCTTTTTCTTTGCTTTGCACATCACAAACCCATAAGACAATCATTTAATCCTAAAATACCACATTTTATAATATAATCCCTTTCCAAAAACAATGCCCCCAAGACTCAACGTCGATCCCAACCTCCTTGAACCACCGGATTTCACTTCGGACATCTTTGCAGCAGCTCGTAACGCAATAGCTGCAGCTCCCGACACGACAGATGAGCAAGCTATCGAAATCCTAAAGGCAGGTTGGACTGCAGACATACAGAAAAAGAAGGAGCAATGGGCGCAACAAAGGCAGGAAGAAGATGATGCGGACGAAGCAGTGAGAATAGCAAGAGAAGAAGAAGTCGAGAAAGAGAAAGAGGAGGCAAAAAACGGGCACAAGACGAGCAAAAAGAAAGGGACAAGAAGCGACCGAAACTCAACCCTTTAAGGTCGAACAAATCGATTGCAAGCACTATAAAAATGCGCCCCTCACGTTTCGCCATGCACAAACTGCAAGAGCGAGACTATATCGAGCTTTCCTATTTCACAGCCGAAGGCAGAGAAGAAGCTTCCCGATCAGATCACGCTGTTGCCGAGGAAGCTTTTGCCTTCTCCAAAATTAATGACGTAGTCGCCTTACAGCCCATCGCAGCATACAAAGTGTCGAGTAAAGTGATCCCGGATGATCAGCTAACCTGGACACAGATGACCAGAGCCAAAACCAACCTTCTCGATTGCATGGATGAAACAGGTTGGCCCTCCGAATACATCGAAGCCCTGGCCACCTTTTTCATGAACATCGAAAACCACAGACGGCTCCAAGACGAGGGAGGAGAAGCCATCATCCTCGCCTATCAAGCACAGGTACGACGGGACTGGCATCGCGCCTTAAAAGACCCTAGCAGGGCTGAGGCCTTTGATATCAGCATCATCAATGAGATGCTGTTAGATTCCCTGGCAACAAAGCTCACAGAGACAAGGAATCGATCGTTAACTGCGAGGTAAGCCCCATATTTCACCTTCGTTTGTTCAATCACCTCACTGACAAAAATTTTCTCTTTATCTCCCTTTTACGTACCTCCTCCGTTCGGTCGATATATTTCCCCTCTTTGGCGCCTCGCTTCATGCTCCATGCTATGCGCTTCTCGCGTCATGCTCCATGCTATGTGCTTCATGTATTATGCTCCATTTGCTTCATGCGCTGTGCTCCCCCCCATGCGCTGCCTCCGGGTTATATGCTTTGCACCTCACTCCTCACTGTACCCAACCGCTACAAACTTTTCATGTTCAGGCTTGAAGCAATGGAATCCCAACTGAAATATACCTTAGACTTGGCCAACACCAAGTTAAATCGGGGGGATTCCTTTAGGGCATCACCAAACTCCTATCATACCCGAGGCAACCGAAAGAGAAGAAAATCTGACTCCCCCCCGCCCAAATATGAACCGCCACGAGCACCCGCAGATGAAGGAAGGCAAAAGCGAACACCACACTCAAAGAACATCACCCAGGTTTTTCGCACCGGTGCAGCTTCAACCTCAACGACCTTGTCAGCCTGCACCCTCTGTCTCGGTCGTTTCCCCCATTCAGTCTTCAACTGCAACTCCACCACCCTCTGGGACAAAACCACCCCTACATACTGCTACAGAAACCAGAGCGGACGCCTCGTCAATCCCAAAGGGATCACCCTGTGTTTCGATTGGCAACGTCCAACCGGTTGCAACAGTTCTTCACACAGCTCCCGTCACGAATGCTCAGGCTGTGGGAAACACGATCACGGAGCTCAGGATTGCCCTCGAGGAGAGAAAGTTTAGAGCAAATACTCCGTATAAACCTGACGCATGGAGGGAGCAGCTGGCAAAAGCGGGGCTCACCAATTGCTACCCAAAACTCCCTGATCAACTTGAACACGGCTTCTCAGCAGGTGTCAAACCCATCACAACCACCTTTACCCCACCAAACAAACCCTCCACTCAAACTCATGCAGCAGAATTCCAGCACTGCATACGAACGGAATTCGAGAAAGGACAGTACATTGGACCATTCTCAAGAGCCGAGATTGAAACCTCCCTCGGCCCCTTTCAATCATCACCGCTTAGTATTATTCCGAAACCGGGAAAGCCAGGAAAATTCCGGCTTATCCAAAACTTATCCTTTCCCCACGTTCCTCGCAATCACATCTCCTCAATCAACAGCTCAATCGACTCAGACCTTTTTCCATGCACCTGGGGCACCTTCTCAGTCGTCTCACTCCTTATCTGGCAACTCCCCCCTTTTTCTCAAGCTGCAGTACGAGACATCAAGGAAGCCTACCGAACCAATTCTCTGGCACCATCCCAATGGCCAGGACTGGTCGTCCAACTGGCGGAAGGCGACTCTTTCGCAGTCGACACATGCAACTGCTTTGGGCTCGCATCGGGATGTGGTTGCTATGGAGTCATTGGTGATGCCGGCGTGCAACTCATGCGAGTGCGTGGTTTGGGCCCAATCACAAAATGGGTGGATGATCATCTCTTCATCCGAATCCGCACCGGCTATATCCAAAAGTACAATGAGGATCGTAGAGAGCGAGCATCCAACATCACTGCAAATGGAGGTCAATTGCAAAACGGAGGCCGCCTGTGGTTCAAAGGCCAGACAATGTCCAATGACCATCCACAGGAGTTTGATGAGGACTACTCCACTCCCATCCGAATTTGCTCAGGCAAAACACCTCGACGAAAGAGTGATGCCCTCTATTCCTATTGCATGGCCGACATCGATGAAATTTCCGATGAATTGGGCATCCCATGGGAACGGGAAAAAGACATTCCCTTTAGCACTGAAGCACCGTTCGCGGGATTCTTATGGAATCTTGAAACGTGCACAGTGCAAATCACTACTCACAAGAAGGAGAAATACCTGGAGGCAATTTTCTGTTGGGAAAAATCCACCAAGCACACACTCGAAGAAGTCCAAAAACTTTACGGAAAACTTCTACATGTATGCCAAGTGGTTCCAGCCGGTAGAGCTTATCTCACCAACCTGGAAAAATTCATGGCCATCTTCGGTATTCGTCCTTTCATGCCACGTACCCAACCCCACTCAATGGCGGAAGATCTCCTCTGGTGGAAGCGAAAACTGTCACAAACAACAGTCAGCCGACTCATTCCCGGCCCTCACACCATCCTTGACATCGCAGCTTTCTCGGACGCTAGCTCGGAAGTGGGTGTCAGGATTGTCATCAGTGGAAGATGGTGGGCTTGGCGACTCCTCCCGGGATGGAAAACAAAAGGAAGAGACATCGGCTGGGCAGAGGCAATCGGCTTCCTATTCCTCATCACAACCATCCTGGCGGAATACCGTTCTGAAGAGAACTATAAAGTCTACGGAGACAACCAAGGAGTGGTTGAAGGATGGTGGAAGGGCCGAAGCTGAAACTCGCCCACAAATGAAGTTTTCAAACTCATCCACACCATTTGCGAAGACACCAAATCTTCCTTCCTCACACGCTATGTTGCTAGCAAGCACAACCCAGCAGATGGGCCATCGAGAGGAATCTATGGTCCAAGGAATCTCCTTCTCCCACCCATCCCCATCCCAACCGAATTCCAACAATTGGTTGTCAACTTTGACACAGAAACTCAGGAAAGCGAATGCCGAGAAGGGGGACATTTACGGCCACTCCCCAAATCAGCCCCAAAGCCAAATTTCAGAGAGAGAGCTTTCGTTAATTCCGGACTTGAAAGACAAGCTGAGGAACTCTTCGCTCAAGCAGAAAATTGGCGATCGCAATAGTCCCCGACTCATTCTACATCCACTTAAATTTCGTCCACCACCCCAGCAGCCTTCAGGGCCTTCACATCTCCCACTAATTTCTCCTTTACGACCGCATGTTCTAGCTCGTGATCGACTCCGTTTGTGGAGGCCCAGCTCAGCTCGCAACATCCTAGATGCAGAGGGCATGCCCACCAACCTAAATCAATCAGACCTGGCCCAAATAATGGACACCCTCTCAGGGGCTTGGGAAACAAGCACTCGTGAAACCTATGGCTCAGGCCTACTAGTTTTCCACATATTCTGCGATAACAAGAACATCCCGGAGGAGCAGCGAGCGCCACTCAGTCCGGTGCTCGCAGCCGCTTTCATTTCGACAATTGCAGGCACCTATTCATGTAGTGCAATTCGTAATTATTTTTATGGTGTCCGAGCATGGCATCTTCTTCACGGAGTACGCTGGCAAATGAACGAGCCAGAAATGGAAGCTCTACTCAGAGCAGCCGAAAAAGCAGCTCCACCAGCCTCCAAAAAGAAGAAATAAACACCATACATGCCTGATTTTATCATCGCAATCTGGGAGACGCTTGATCTCTCCAAACCATTAGATTCAGCTGTCTTCGCCTGCTTGACAACCACCTTTTATGCAGCTGCTCGTCTGGGGGAATTCACAGTCCCAAAATTAGATGCTTTCAGTGCAGCGAAACATGTAAACCGGCAGACATAAAAGAGGAAACCGACCAAAATGGTCTGCGATCCACCATTTTCCACCTCCCCCACACCAAAACCACCATACATGGTGAGAATGTTTCATGGTCAGCCCAAGCTGGATTGACAGACCCAGAGGCGGCTCTCCAGAACCATCTCGCCATCAACACCCCCCCTCAGGAGGGACCCCTTTTCGCTTATCGGCACAAGAAAGGACATCGCCCACTCACGAAACCAGCCTTCATCAAGGCTCTTGCCACAGCAGCAAGAGCATCGGGTTTAGAACCAAGACAAGGGCATGGCATTTGCATCGGCTCTACCTTGGAATATCTACTTCGGGGTACCCCTTTTGATGTCATGAAGGCAAAAGGACGCTGGGCCAGCGACGCCTTTCAGGTCTACCTGACAAAGCATGCCCAGATCCTAGCCCCCTACATGCAAGCCATTCCGGAGCTCCACACAGAATTCACTCGCATCACCATGCCACCTTTGCGACGCTAACCAAACTCATTCCACTCCTACCTTTTGGGGCTCGACTTCCGCGATGCGTCGTGTCACTCCTACACCATGGGAATCGCGGCTAGTTTTTCAGCTTCGGGATCGGGACTTCCAGCAGGTCGGAAAACCTGACAGGTTTTCGCCCACATAGCTACTTACACCCACATCACCTTCAAACTCTCTCACAGACAATTATACACTTTAAATAACCCCCTTTTAATAGTCCTTACAACAATGATCAAATCATTCCAACCCTTCCGAGAGACACAGCACGCACAAAGACAACACCTACAGGCTGGAAGGATCACCCTCCATTGATAATTGCGGAGGATGACGACGGGGCCCCTGTAGTAGTGCAGTAGCCCTGATGTAAATCTATCTACATCTCTTTCAATCATGTGACTAGCTGCTATAATTAGTAAGATGATGTATCCTGACTGTATTTTTGGCATGAAAAATACAGTCAGGCCAAAAAAATGAAAATGTAGCCCTGATGTAGATCTGTCTGCATGTCTTTGAATCATGTGACTAGGTAGTGAGATAAATGCCAAATACCAATCTATTAATCTGATGAGAATAATAAAAATAGAACAACATGTGATTTTTTGAGTTGGCTAGGGTTAAGAAGAATCCTGATGATTCCTGATGAATCCTGCAACTATCCTGATGAATTCTGAGAAATTTTCTGCCAAAATGCTTGAATGTCTGAATTCCACAGGAATGGTTCCAGAAATGACAGGACTGGAATGACAGAACTGAAATAACAAGAAATAACAAAAATTTAATAGAATAATTTCTTTCTGAAAGATTTTCCATTTTTATCATTGTTTTCAGATGTTTCTGATGGTACTTTTTACTATCTTGCAGATATTTCCAAAAATGAAAATTATATACCATATCATAAAATAGTGGCCTTCCTCACCTCGCAACACGGAATGTCGCTGAGGCTCAGTCGTTAAATTTGGATAGCTGCTCCAATACTGATATTAAGCCCTGCACAGGCAAGGGGTACCTTGACATAAACGGCAGAACTTACCAGTTTCCAAGTGTCACCTGTGCCCCTCCCGAGGGATACTTTTCGCAAGATTATGCTGCATATGTCTGGCCTGCGCTCCTGCTGGGGGGTGACACACTGACAGCTGTTCCTTTTCATCAGATGGGCACATGTTGACAGATGCTTTGCCTGCTATGCAATGGCCTGGTGTGTTGATAGGGCCGTCGATAATCCTGGGGAAGCCTGGGTGCATCCTGCAGAGGCATAAAGCAGGGATCTGTGGCCTGCCGGTGGTGACAGAAACTTTGTTGACATAACACTGGGTTGTTGTCAAGCAGGCACAGGTGGTGCTCTTACTCTTTCAGCCCAAGTTCGCCCATGGGAACTCTGCGGGGCTCACAACTGGTTATGTACAATTACATTCATACTGAACACCTACCAGGCTGCGGCTAGGGAAACCCAGGTTGTTTCTGGGACAGGTGGCGGTGAGAGAGATGTCAGCTAATATACAGGAATAAGTATTTAAGCTGGTGCATAGTGTTCAAGATGCAGAATGCCGGGCTCTCCTGTACTTACATATCTCTCCCTCACTGGGGTGAACTCCTTTTTTTTTTAAAAAAAAGGTTTCTCTTCAGCTTAGGCACAGTTAAAACCTGAGACAGTTACCGTAGGTAGAAAACCAGTTTCTGGCCCTGCAGCCTGTCCAGCAGGTGGTGGTGGGAGAAATCGAACATGCGCCCTGCGGTTCCCAGATGTCAGTCTTTCACAGTGCCGGACCCCTATAAACCATTAGACTAAAAGCATGAATAAGAATAATATCGTATTCCTCACTATAAGCCACAGAATAGGCCCAGCATCTTTCGGGCCCAGGGTTTTAAATAAGTTTATTGATAATAAAATCATATGATTAACTGATATAAATTTATTAAAACTACAGTATATTTACAAATAAAATTTGATCTATTTTTAGAAGTTGTTCAAAAAACATATAAGAGCTGAAATATGATCAAAAGCATGTTGTGAGTCTATTTCTCATTCATTTTGAATGTTTTTGGTCTCATTTTGAGGAAAACCCTTCAGGGGTTAGGGTTGGGGTGTCATAAAGTGAAGCCAGGCAAAACACTGGTTCTCCTCTTGATAGGGCATGGAGGCGTTGTACATGATGGCGAGTTCCAATTCCTTGTCACTGTTAGGATTGGTCACATTGCCTCATGGCACATCACGTTTTTCTTTTCTTTTCTTTTTCTTCTTTTTGATATAACGGATACATGCACAATATGCGTGGACAATATAGTTAGCGACTCATGGTGA
>QDKV01005204.1_pt1 | contig 34519 bp, 43 predicted proteins | sample 1861101 | NCBI WGS metagenome assembly QDKV01 (sample SAMN04275158, study PRJNA302643) | Fungus metagenome, whole genome shotgun sequencing project. | isolation source: fruitbody | host: Mallocybe terrigena | place: Sweden | collected 2013 | reverse complement strand
TTTTATGCGCAATGGAATGCAGAAGACGAGGGCACTTGCACAGACTTCAATTCACTGTGATGGACCAGGATTCTGGTACCTATTCTGCTGTCATCTACGAGATTTGGTGCGCTGGTATTTCTCCAAATATTCTAGGACCGATTGAGGAACAACAGATGGACATTTGGAGTTCACTGCTGCAGGCTTCCTATGGTTGGAAAGAGCTATGCAAGACACCTCAGATGATGGTCAATCTACGAAGGTCTGCAACTCCAAGTGCGGCACGAGATGTTGGTCACTATTCCTGTGAGACGGCCATAGAGTTCTCGTCGCTACAATCTCTGCTTATGCTTTTTTGAATTAAACTGGGGCTTCAGCTGGTCGGCCGACACTGGGTGGTGCCTCAGCATGTTTTGGGAGCATCACGGCCACAGTTCATTCCGGCCAAGGTTTGAATTCTTCTGCATTCATGGAAGTATTTGGCCAAAGTCTGAACATCTATTTAACAGTATGCACATTCCCAGCATATACGCTTTACTACATGTCATATTTATCTAATGATTCCAGAAGTTGACTTCAGGTATGGAGAATTCAGATATGAACTTATGGATATCACGCCAAAGTACGATTAGCATTGACATAACCTGTCCCATAACACGAATATAGTAGTTGTGTGCATTCCAAATCCTCGGTTTCTGCAGGACCGATCTTGAAAGACGTTCCAAAGAATGCACTCACATCTCGCAAAAACTGTATCCTGTAAATCAGAAATTTTAGATCAAGACTGCAAAGTATTTTCGTAGCTTTCCGCACACGCACGTTTTTGGAGTCGGCTCACCCATTCTACATCTTCCTACATCCTCACTTCCAAGAACCATCAACAACAAAACAAGTGTCTGATGTCGCTGGTCAACACAACCACCCTTCTCAATTTCAGCCAAAAGCGCACGTGTGGCCTTCAACCCTACATCTTCTGGAGCGACGCCAGGCTCAGAGACCGCTTCAGCGCAATAAATTGCCGACGTCGTAGATTCTGCGAGAAGAGTGAGGGCGTATCCTGGAGATCTGACTTCTGTGAGTTACGTAGGAAGAATTAGCATGGAGGGACACCTTACTTTCCGCTCTCATCCCCTTTATAGACGTCTGAATAGAGGTATATGTCAGGGATATAACGGTTCAGAATTGACCGAGACGCCTCTATCATGCGATTCGAGAACTGTGGATTCACTCTGACAGTATGTCTATTGGAGTGATTAGCGTTGGAGTTGATAAACGTAGAAACAGGCTGTGCACGAACGCTATACCACGTATCCGCTTAATTTTTCCCTGTTCCACAAAGTTTAGAGTTTTTACCTGTTTGACCACAGGACAAAGGAACTGTATTTCCCCTCCTCCACCTGGTTTAGCTCCACGTTTTTTTATCTAAAGGCCTTGTGTTTAACGGTAAAAAAACACTGAAGGGGGAAAAAGATATCATACCCTGAGCTCCAAACCTTCCGAGATACCAAATAACTGGAGATGAGGCAATGTCACCGTGCGCAGTGTATCAACCTTGGAAAAATGCTGTGAATAGGTGGCACGGGGGAAAAGGTATGCCCTGAACGCACAGAAAGGTCATGTTCGTCTGTGGTGATTCCTTTCAAGGTCAGATTCATTGACCGCTTCGCGAAAGGCGCCAACGTGATTACGGGCTCAAGGAAGTATCCAATGGATCGAGATAGAGGACATTCGTGTTGTACTGCCCCTCCGAGAATGATGCCCGGTTTTAACAGGATGGCAGTACCTGCAAGACGATAAAAATTAGGTTGCAACGGGTTAAAGACTTCACACCTGTAACAGAAATTTCAATAACAGTGCCATTCGTCACTTTTTCCAGTAACCGTAAGAGACTGATCTCAAAGTCTGAGGATTGATCATGTTAGAACATCAAAGACGAGTTTCAGGAGACAGCACCTCTTAATCCAGGATTTTTGTCTTCTGACCTAATTTTTGTGATACGTACATGCTTTCCACTAAGTATTGAGAGAACGAGGCGACTCCTGAAATATTGATGACCAGTAAAATTTATGGTACTGCTGGGTTGGGCCATAAGAACTGAAACGGCCCGTTGATCCCGATCAGGATCAAACGCGCCCCAAATGTTCTGAATAATTATTCCGCTGACTCCTGCTTGCACACCTACGACACAATGGCCACTGTTGATGCTTCCTCATCATCGACCGTAGACTGGGCCGGACGCTACTACCATATCGATCAGGTCCTGAATGCAGGCGGTCCTCGCACAGATCCCCAGTTCGCTGCAGGTGACGAGGTCGGCGTGTTTAAATTCGAATTCTGGTAGTAGTTTTATATAATAATCTCTTGAAATAGGTCAAGAAATTTCTCCGAGAAACCGCGAGAATCTTGGTAATCGGAGCAGGAGGACTTGGATGTGAGATCCTCGCCAATTTGGCCCTTACTGGCTTCAAGGATATTCATGTCATTGACATGGATACAATTGATATAAGCAATCTCAACAGACAGTTTCTCTTCAGGTCTGATGAGTTGTTTTGTCCTCTGAAAGAAATTTACCCTGATCTCTCTTGTCAGACCAAAGGATGTGGGAAAATCGAAGGCAATAGTGGCCGCAGAATTCATCATGAAGCGCGTTCCGGGGGTTAAGGTGACGCCGTGAGCCTTATTTTTTTTGGGGGGGGTCAAGTGAATTGGCACTGACAACTATGCAGATACTTCGGGAAGATTCAAGACAAGGATGAAGACTATTATATGCAATTCCACATCATCATTTGTGGTCTTGATTCGATAGAGGCTCGTCGGTGGATAAACGCGACTCTTGTCAATATGGTAGACGAGGATAATCCTGATAGCCTCAAACCCATGATTGACGGCGGAACCGAAGGTCTGTTACGCGTCCTTTGTAACTAATCCGATTTGGAGAACTCACGCTTTTTCCGATCAGGCTTCAAAGGTCAGGCTCGCGTCATCATCCCGACTGTAACATCTTGTTACGAATGCTCGCTCGACATGCTAAACAAGCCAACCGCTTTCCCAATCTGCACGATTGCTAACACTCCCCGTTTGCCAGAACACTGCATCGAGTGGGCATCGGTGCTCGAATGGCCGAAAGTTCATGGGGGTCAGTCAACTTTCTTATCAATTAGGGTTGGTTTTTAAGTGAATTTCAGAAAAGAAACTAGACACCGATGATCCCGAACATATCGGGTGGCTATACAGAGTAGCCGCCGCCCGTGCGGCAGAATTCAAGATTGAAGGTGTAACATGGTCGTTGACACAAGGCGTCGTAAAAAACATCATCCCGGCTATTGCATCAACAAATGCAATCATTTCTGGTCGGCCTGTTTTTTTCCTCATTGTATCGAAAAGGATCTCATTCAGGTACAGCTGCTTGCTGTAACGAGGCATTCAAGATCGCCACAAGTTCTGCTGCCTACCTAAATAATTACTTCATGCTCATAGGAACTGATGGTGTCTATTCCTACACCTTCCAACACGAGAAGCGAGCTGATTGCCCCGTCTGTGGAGGAGAAGCCGTAGATCTGGCTCTCAAACCTGACACAACCGTTGAACGCCTTATCGACATCCTGGTAGAGAAACAGGATATGTGAGTGCCGAATTTGTTTTAAACCTTTGAGTCATTGATCACTCTTCCAACGCTTGTTAGCCAAATAAAGAAGCCGTCATTGTCAACATCGACGAAGAAAATATATTTCCAAGCTCCACCACAACTGGAGCTGGCAACACGTCCCAACTTGGAGAAGAAGGTATCAGAGCTGGTACCGGACGGTGGAGATATCACCGTCACAGCTAGCACTCTGCCTTTCAACTTGACCCTCAGGATTACATACGCAGCATAGAGGTAGAGCACATCCCTTCAACAACACGTTTATTAATATCAAGCATTTTTGTTGTCACCACTCCTTGACCAGGATAACTTTGCAAATATACAAAAGAACACGCAGTAATCATCAACCTTGCACTCCAAGGGCAACTGCGGTATACCATCTGGTGATTATCACCTTCAAAGAAGTGATCTTGTATTAAATACAGTCCAATAAAAAGCCCAATCGTACTCGAGCAGTTGGACTCAGTCAGACCCCGGAATTCAAAGCTTGCTTAGGCTCCAAGAATTTTGAGTGTTCTTGAGATACTCGAAAAGGTAGACATCTTGCTTTGACTTTCCTTCGGCCAGTAAGGACGAGAACACCTTCAAGTCCTTCATCTATAAATGATAGCCACCCTCCCGTAATCACCATCTCCCTTCCCACCTCCAATAGCTATCAGCCATTGTTCTAACAGTGGCCACCCCACCTCAAACCTTACAGAGAGTTCATCCGTATGGCGATCCCCGTCCAATAACGGGATCAGTCCAGGCGGAATGGCACGCTCAGCCATCTCAGAGACACCTGCAGACGTCAGAATTGGTTGGCTAGACAGTACGACAGAAGACGATCTCGATGTCCGATTGTGCCGCAAAGGTGCAAGCGTCATCTTTGACAGCACAGGTGAGGGTGGTGGGCCAGAGGGCGTTGTAAGTGATAAACGTCGCGACGAGGATGACCCGCCTCCCGCGTGGCCTTTCGTCGGACTGTCTTGAATGGAGGTGGCTGGGGTGACGGTCATAACTGAGGAGACGCTTGCGCTCATACTAGACACAGAAGAGGGGGCAGTCGTCGCTATTGCAGTCGCCGTGGTAGTAGATGAGACTGGTACCGGCTCGTGTTGTTGGAAGCTTAACCAAGACATCCGATGGTTCGTCATCGCTGACTTTTGGATATCTCGACTCCGAAGCTGCTCCAAGACTTTCTCAGCGGCACTTGCTCGTCGAGCGCGATGCGTCGCAGACGTGGTCACAGGTGTGGGCATTGAGATGGGTGTTTCGATAGCACCATGATAGGTCAGTATATCTGGTGCAAGTGTTGGAAAGGCGACGTGGGAATTGGCCTCATCGGTTTGTGCGGGTGGTCCATTTGCCAACAAGCGAAGACTGGCAACAGAGCTCTTGTTTTGCTTCCGAGCAGGCTCGGAATTGGCGAATGGACTTTCCGATATGAACACCAGCTGGCTGGATATTGGTTGAGAGGGATCTGGCGGCATATAGACAGGATAACGGTGAACACGTCGTAGAAACCCCTAGAAGAATTGAGCTATAGAGGGGTTCTACGACACCGTCTACAACTCACTTTCACCACACCAAAGCTTGTGAACCTGCGAACATCTATGCCAAGGCATTCAACCTCGTATAGTTTCATCCATTCGTGGACAGTTTTTCCAGGCTTAAAACGTGAATAGAGATGAAGAAGTTTGGGCCAATCGGGTATACTTCTACCTGTTAATGAGATAAGATAGACAGCTTGGTGATGAAATAATGACCAAACCTGGTTTTGTGACGTAGGGTCCGCATTCTTCCTTGACATGGGGTTCATCTGCAAGCCATTGGATGCTCTTGCGAAGCGTGTACATGTTTGCGTATTGGAATATATCAATAGTCATAATGACTTGGTAGTATCTAATGAAAGATGAGATGAAGCTATGTCGGTTTGTTATAACTCACAATAAATGGGATATCGCTTTGCGCGTCAAGGAAACGTCACAATCAGCTAGGTGGGCGATTCGACTAACGTGGTTGACGCCGTCGATGTATTTACATATCTGGACAAATAAACATGAAGAACAAGGCGTCTGCAACATTGGAAACAAACCTTTTGCAAAGTCAGATCCCAATTGTCTTCCACTCTCTTGGAGAGATTAATAAGAGGTAAAGGGACAACCCAGTCTTTAACCTGAGGAGGATTTGGGTAAAATGGAAGTATCTTTAATTCGATCGAGTTGAATTGGTCAATTTTTATGGACGTTTCAGAATAGGAATTCAGATCTTCGTAAAGCTGCTCAAGAATAGCGTGAACAGCAGGGGAAGTCGTTGGAGATGACAGAAATTCAGATTCTTCCTAAAGAAATGTGTAAGGACTATAGTGACAAAGCGAGGAAATTACGACAGACCTCACAAGATTTCAGTATTTGACTGACTTTTCTGACGATTGGCTCATAGCAACTCAAGTCGGCTTCACGGTTGAAGACGAAACAGAGGTTATATCGAAAATAATTGCGTTCATACCTCCCGTTTAGTATTTCAACAGGAAAACCGATGATATTATTCTGACAAGTTGAGCAGGTTACGAGCCTTCCACATAATGCAGAGGGGGGGATGATATACATTGAAATATCAGTGAAGTTGAAAAGAGTCTTGTGCGAAGAAACTGATCGTTTCTGCTGAGGGGAAGAGACCAAACTTCGTCCGCCAGTGCTCGGCCTAACAGATCCCGTAAGAGAGACCAGGGAAGAGCTTGAATTGCGAGATGCTAAGCCATTGGAAATTTGTGACATTGGAGGAGGGAGTGCAAAAGGAGGGTTGTCAGTAGAAGGAGTGTGGGGAACGGAATTGCTTCCTCCATTCGTTGTTGAAGACGATGAAGGACCTGAAACTGCAATAAGACCTTCTGGGACTTGGTACACTATCTTGGGGCCTTGTCGAACGTCAAACACGGCATAGAAAACAGATTCAATACGGGGTAAAAATGAATTTCCTTCTGACATGCTAAGGAAAGGATGACAGTCACGGTCAGGGGTCACCGTCTCAATGGCTCTCACCAACTTTAAAAGTATTCCATTACCCATCGCACAACTTTCATTAGCTGCTGTTCTTAAGTGTGGCCAGTCTTTTCGCTGGCACACTCTCAGTGGCGCACAAGGAAACTCTGTTGAATACCATTTCTGCTTGAAAGACCGCGTTGTCTGCTTGCGCCAGTCGCTAGAAACGCTTTACTATCGTTCTGTCTTTCCAGATCCTCAGCCGACATCTGCTCTTCTCCATAAACGCGATGAAGAGACTCTTCATTGGTTGATAGACTACTTCCAGCTCAAAGTCGATCTCTTGGAACTTTACAAACAATGGACTTCAAAAGACAAGGTGTTTGCAAGATTCCAAGAAAGATTCGAGGGAATTAGAATGTTACGGCAGGATCCTTGGGAGAACCTCGTTTCGTAAGTCAATGTGAAATAATTGCGGACCAAGCTGAAAAATCATTTCCATAGGTTTATATGCTCTTCGAATAACAACATTCCACGCATAACGAAGATGGTTCAAAATCTCTCTACGAATTTTTCCCCTCCCTTGCTTTCATTGATACATCCTTTCAATCCTACGGAGGTACTTACCTACCATCCTTTTCCACCCCCTTCTGTACTTGCTGCTCCTGGCGTCGCATTACAATTACGCTCGCTTGGCTTTGGTTATCGTGCAGGTTACATTCAGAGGACAGCTCAGATGTTAGTGGAGACTCACGTTGGACATGCTCTATTGGATCCTGGCTCCTCAGAGGCCTCCGAAATTTGGCTACGACAATTGAGAGAGTCTACCACAGCTGAAGCCCGAGAAGAACTGCTCAAATTCATTGGCGTTGGACGAAAGGTTGCAGATTGTATTCTGCTCATGAGCCTAGATAAAGTCAGTTCTCTATTCGTCTTGACACTATCTTTCATTCGAATTAAAGGACTTGCAGAAAGAAGTTGTACCGGTCGACACCCACGTATACCAAATTGCCGTTAAATATTATGGAGTAAAGGGTACGAATAGTGGAAAGGTGGCGATGTCACCTAAACTCTACGAAGAACTGAATGCGAAATTCCTCTCGATCTGGGGTGAATATGCTGGTTGGGCACACACTGTTCATCGTCTTGATTTCATTAAGGTTCATTCGACTGATTGCCTTCCTAGGTGTTGTTTACGGCTGACCTCAAGTCATTTGCTTCTTACGGGCTTCCGACACCCTCACCCACGCTGTCTCGCGCTTCATCAGTTCGCAAAGCAAGAGCAAAAACAACGACTTCGCTATCCGGTATACCGACGCCACCGCCAACTCCTGGACCATTATCATTGAAACGAAAAGAATTGAGATCTGAAGGACGTGATGAAGGGCCTGCACGGCTGTGCGACTACCCCAGCCTGATTGATCGCGTTAAGAGACGAAGGATGCCATGACTTCACTCCTACGGCAGTAGCACTCGTTCTTGGAGGTCTTACTTTTAATAGCCAGGCTTCACAACTTACAAGACAAATGTCTCCCCTCCAAAGCGGTCTTTTGTGGATCGTCTTTCTCGGGTATTGTATAGATCCCACATACATGCTTGTTCTTTGTGTCGGAACATGATATACCTGTCACTTTTATTTCAAGTCCCCTACTTGTCCTAAATTCGTATCTACATAAATCCAAATTTGAATCAAGCGCCAAAACGCTTAGGTATAAAGCTGATGTCATCCAAGTTCTTTCCTTCACCACGATGTCTCTTTCATCAGCAGAGTTATACGCCCGCATTTTGAAGAACGCTTCTAAAGCAGAAGGATTGGCCACGATTGAAGAGGAAACGCAGGTACGTTGGAATTTTTACGACAAAGAAACATCATGATTCAAATGATAATACAGAATCTTATCTTGGAGTGTTTGAGCGACTTGAAGATTTTACACTCCCGCATCGTTGAACTTTCGATATTTAGTCCGAATGAAACCCTCGATGATATATCCACACGGGACCTAGTTTATCTTGCAGTACCCTATGTCTTCGCAGAGGAGCAAGGTCGAGTCAGGACGATTAACCGGTTGGCTCGACTGGCTTCTCTCATCGAAATAGAGGTACGTTTGCGGTATAGAGTTTGCGTCATTTATTATCTGAAGTTGACATTTTAGCTTTACCATAGAAATATCTGAAAAGCTTCATTGGCGTGGTGGAAAAGTACGAAGTCGTTCCTGAGGATGAGCGCAAACTATACAGCCGGAAAGTAACCGACGTGGTGAATTTTACAAAGAAAAGAGAATTGAAGATCAGCCAGTATGCGAAGGAGAAGGATTTGGAGGCTAGGATACAGGTGAATCACCACGCATTCAATGCACTTTAGATGCTAAAGTCTTTGAACAGAAACTTCAGAAAAGGTTGGGCAAGAAACCAGCTTTGGATGACTTTACCACAGATTTCAGTCTTATTTTGTCGCTGTTGCCAGCTTCCTCGACGCAAGTGGCCGAGGGCGAAGGAGAGCTAGACTCGGAGACAGACGAAATTCTTCGAGAAACAACTCTTGTCCTACTCCGCTTGCTCTATGCACGCGCAGCATCGCAATTGTCAAGCTTGGAACAAGAGCTTCAGCTTTTGAAGGATGCCCCGTCGATTCCGGAAAATGAACCAGTTGAGGAGGTGGAAAATCCTAGGGACAAGAAACGGGACGAAGAAAATGAGACTTGGAAGCTGGATTTACCGTTTGGAAGAGGACCAGACGGGAAAGGGCCTCTTTTGGACGAATCTGGAAGGGTAACACAGTCCCCCATTCTTTTTAAGAATTTGCTTTAATGTTTCCTCAACGATATCGCAGCCTTTGCGTCATTTTACTATCCTTCCGTCCGATGCAGGAGAACGTGCCAGATTACAAGGCAAAGTCTTTGGACCTGGCTACAACTTGCCAACCATGACGATTGACGAATATCTGGAGATAGAAGCCCAGAGGGGCACCATCCTTACAGGCGGAGGGTAGGTTCTTTTTGATGGTCTTAATAATAATTAGTTTGTACCTTTCTGATACGTTCACCCTAGGCCTGCATCGCAGAATGCTCCTACGTCGTCGGAACAGTTGACAATTGACTCAGAAATGGATGGGACGGTTCAAGGGGAGCTTAAAGTCGACGAAAAAAGGCAGAAAGACGAAAAGTGGGCGAGATATACGGATGAAAATCCTCGTGGAGCAGGGAATAAGATGAACAGAGGTTGAATGAATTCTAGAATGTGTCATAATCTTATGGATATCATTTTTATGTTGTCATTTGTGAGAAAGTCCATTCATAACAGGGAGAAAGGAAAAGACGTATTATGACATACAGTGAGTACAGGTATTAGTATCTATATGATTAGCAGTTGCATTGCGATGCTTCTGGCACCTCTGGGCTTTGAGTCGTTGTCACGTCGATTTCTGAAGAAACAATGACATGTCAGCCAGCGGAAGAATAATACAGAACAAAGTTTTTTACTAGTATTAGGTTCCCCTTGAGTCTCCTTCTCCATCCCAGGTAGAGACATGGCAATCTTCTTGAACAAACTTTTGACGTTGTGTCCCGCCTTTGCGGAGGTCTCCATGAACATAATGTTTAGTTGAGTAGCCTTTGTAGTCGCCTCTTCAAGTGTCACTTGTCTAGGTAGCGACCTTCAGTAGCTGTACCTGCAATAAAACAAGCAAGAACTCATACCGTTTGTCAGAAAGGTCTGCCTTGTTTCCAACCAAAACAATGATAACATCGTTTCCTCGTTCTGAACGTACGTCATCTATCCATTTTGATGTCGAAAGAAAGGATTGACGATCTGCGACACACGAGGAAAGTTCAGCCAGGGAATCTGACGGGTAACGAAAGAAAGCACAGCGGACTTGTAATGTCAAACACGACGATAGCGACTGAAGAGTCGCGAATGTATGAAGGTATCAGTGAGCGGAAGCGCTCCTACAAACCGTCTATCAGCATGGCATATATTTAAAAGTAAAGCGCTAACCTGTCCAGCGGTGTCCCACAATTGCAGCCTCACAGTCCGGTCCTCCAAATACATCGTCTTGCTTAGGAAATCGATACCGATAGTCGCTTGATACGTGTTGTCGAACGTGTCATACATAAACCTTGAAACCATTTGTCAACGGCTTTTTCATTGACTAGAGAAATACGCACCTTGTAATAAGACTCGTCTTGCCGACACTCTGGTCGCCGAGAAGGACGATCTTGGTACGTTTGGGAGGTGAAGACGAGAAGTCTGCTGACACTGGATGCGAAGCAGAGTCGGACATGACTAGGACACTAGAAATCTGAATTAAAGAACCTTTTGAATTGTGGTGTAACTTTATCGCACGTGAGTGCCTTTCCAAAGGTGTCAACTGTCAACAATTCCTTGTGTTCAATCATCATGTCTTTGGTGGATCAAATTGGTACTCGAGATTGGAACCACCCGTTTTATACGTTTGAATTTTTTCCACCTCGTACCGATCAGGTTTTTAATCATGTTTTGGTTTTCTTATTTAATATCTGATCCCATCGTGTGCAGGGTTTCGAGAACCTCATATCTCGTATTTCGCGTTTATCTGCCTTACAACCACTGGCAATAAGTGTTACATGGGGTGCTGGAGGCTCGACAAAAGATCGGAGTCTTGAGCTCGCCAGCTTCATCCAGAATACCGGGATTAACACTATCTTACACCTTACTTGCACAAACATGCAGACGGGTTTGATTGATCAGGTTCTGAAGGTGCTTTAACAATGTCTTCTTTGTTTTGGTTGTTGACCGATTTGTTGCTGTTAGTCTGTCATGGACCGAGGAATCAGGAACATATTGGCATTGCGAGGAGGTACGCCCTTCGGCAGGCCAGGGTAAATATCAGGATACGAATGACACATCCTTGAAGATCCTCCACGGGGTGAACAATCGTGGATAGCATCGGATCCACGTTTCACTCGCGCCATTGATCTCGTCTCATATATCCGCTCCGTTCCGGAATATTCGTCTTGGTTCTCTATAGGCGTTGCAGGTTTTCTAATTTGATAATGTAACTCTTATGGCTCGAAATTAACGTGTTTGTTTTGTAGGTTATCCCGATGGACATCTCGACAGTTTCGTGGATGAAGACACTGAACTTATTCGCTTGAAGGAGAAAGTAGATGCTGGAGCTGATTTTATTATCACCCAGCTTTTCTACGACGCAGAGCAATTCCTTTCATGGTACAAGAAATTGAGACGAAAAGGTTTGTCGTATTCTTGGATTTCTATGGTTGTTAAATTCTCTACAAAGGTATCACTGTCCCCGTCATTCCCGGAATCATGCCAATCCAGACCTATTCCTCATTTATGCGAGTGACACACCTTTCCGGAGCGAAAATCCCTCCCTCTGTGGCTGAACCTTTAAAGAGCATCAGTGTAACTTATTACGTCCTCATTCGCATGCACACTTTCTGACTTGATTTTTAGCATGATGATCAACTAGTGAAGGATTACGGGGTGAATCTGGTGATCGATATCATTCAAAAGTTGAGATTTGAAGGAGGCATTGCCGGATTCCATTTTTGTACTTTGAACTTGGAAAAAAGTGTTCAACGTGTATTGGAAAGCCTTGGATGGACGGGCAAGTCTTCGCAGGTCGTGCCGGTTGCAAATAAACTCATAGTGGTATGACTGCAAGGTGCCATTAACGTACGATTACTAATTGGATATGAAGAGAACTCCGGGTACCCCAACACATCCCTTGTCCAACGATGATTCCAAGCTTTTGATCACGCCCTCAAATGCGACCAATTCAGCCACCAGAAGTCTTGCTACAATTTCAGTCACGCAAACTGAAGCTGGTCAAGGCGAGCTCAACAACGCTGCGAGTTGGGATGATTTCCCAAACGGGCGCTTTGGAGATTACAAGAGTCCTGCGTTTGGTGATCAGGATCTCCGAGGTGGATCTCATATTTCGGTATGGCAAAATATTCTGTCATAACAGCTTCATCTTGTCCCTAATGAACTTTTTAAACAGGGGGAAGAAATATTAGCACAATGGGGCACACCTAAAACGTTAGATGACCTCACGCAACTCTTTCTTGAGTATCTTCGTTTCAAAATTCCAACTACACCATTCTCGCCTGAACCTCTTTCCGAAGAATCCCTCACCATTCTTTTTCACCTTGAAAAACTGACGGAGAAAGGTTGGTGGACTGTGGGATCTCAACCAGCTTTGAACGGGGCTAGTTCCTCAGATCCGGTGTTTGGATGGGGTCCGAGGGCGGGCTATGTTTTTCAGAAATGCTTTGTGGAGTTTTTTTGCGAAGAGGAGGATGTTGAAGCTATTGAGAAGCGAGTCGGTGCGCGAGGGGGTGGATGGGTACACTATTTTGCGTGTAATAACGAGGCAAGTTTCGTTCACCACTTCTCTGTTCATACATTTTAAGGTAAGGCCCTTTTCTTATCAGGGTGCTTTGCGCACGAATGTTTCGGATAATGGAAGAAATGCTGTTACTTGGGGTATATTCCCTGCCAAGGAGATTATCCAAACTACGATTATTGAAGGGGAGTCTTTCCTTTCATGGAAGGTACGTCTGGCCCGATGTTCCTCTTTTGCCCTCTCTCGTTGATGTACGTGTCATTGGTCATAGACCGAAGCGTTTTCTATCTGGTCCGAATGGGCATCGTTCTATCGCCCACGATCGGAAGAACGAGAACTCTTAGAAGGTGTGAGGGACAGACGCTGGCTGGTTAGCCTGGTACATCATGATTATCAGGATCAGGATGCATTGTGGAACTTTTTGTTAGGTGAATAGGAATAGTGAGTACAATGACATGTGGATGTAAGTGCACAATGTATAAAAAGGCTACTGCAGAGTATACCAGATTGGTTGTATTGGGCGCCAGGAGAAAAGTAATCGTGTCTGCAGTCAGCTGCTTGTGCTGTTACGGGAATGCACCATTACCTTATGATAAACGAATTACTGACTCGCCCTCATAAAAAGCGCTAGGACCCAAACCTAATTCCTGGACCATTGTCTGATGGCTCTTCCTCAAAATCTTCTGTGTCGCCTTCGTTCATCTCATCGTTGTCTTCACTGTCCCCACCAATGTCATCGTCAAGATCTTCCATACTAGCATCAAGATCCTGATTTGATTCGTTCTCCCCTTCGTCTTCCATAAGTGACTGAGCTACACCTGTCTGTTGTGAAGAATCGTCGGAGTCTTCCTGCAACAGTCATGTTATTTCTCCAGATGGAACATAAAATACACGTACATCATTCTTCTCTTCCTGTTGAGTCAGAGATCGACCGATAGGAACAAGGAAATTGAACCCGCGCTTATTGACGTTCTGGATCTGGAGAGTCCAGACGGTCAGCTTTTGGAAAAACATTTCAACCGGGGGGGGTACTAACTTCATCATCCAACTCGTTCTCTTCGTCGCTGAGGTCGTCCATTTCACGACCAAGATCACGGAACGCGTTTAGGTGGCGATAAACGCGTCGTCTGGGAAGAGGAACAGTAAAAGGGCGCGGAATGTTTGGAAGGAGAGGCGGAAATAAGAATGGACTGGGAATCAATGTTGGGGTTGCACCAGACATAGTCATTAAAGCGTTACCCACATGACCAGGAATTTACATAAATTCATTGCCATCACTATTGGACGGTCGAGTCACCATATCCTTGTTGTATTTGATTCTGCTGTCGCTTACATGCTTCCTGCTTGGCCACAAAGAATACTTTAGCAACGGGCTGTGTTATTTTATTCTTTTCAATGGCCTCTTCTAACAGTGGCCAGAACGTACTGGGACCCTCACTTCCTTTTTTATCGGTGAACAATGCAGACTTCGCACACATTCGTTCTGGTCCACGGATATCTGACCATCCACAATCATCTTATCGTCCGGTGACAATACGTTTGTCTAAAAACAGATGTAACAAGTTATTCTTCTAATATTTCTTGCTTCAGGGAATTACATAGCTGGATATACGAAAAAGCATCTGCGTCTATCAGGAGCGAAAAGTACAGAGAACCAGTGTCGGGTATTTCTTTGGCTGCCCATTGAATTGCAACTTCACGTGCGTCTGGTACTTTTGCAAAGACGCCAATGCATTTGTAATTCATTGACTCTTTAAAGGTTCTCGAACATCTGCATCCTATCGACTTATACCACTTCAGCCAGGTTTCCAAATCCTTCCGCAAGCTCATCTTGGACCCAAAGTCTGCAGGAGTCTGGAAATCATCGTTTGAACGACACCCGGATTTACCTAGACGTCCTCCGCGTGTTCTCGAATCAGATTGGGCATTTATGATTTATGGCCCTGGTATTTGTGGCGTGAGTCTGAATCAGTAATGGCCTATCTGTCTCTCAGATAAAACTCAGGCATGCGGAAAATATGGTGCACTGACGGATTTCGGGTTTTTGAAACGTTATTGTGAAGCTTGCATGGTCTGTTTGTTTTCCAAACCACTGTATTTTGTCATGTGCTTATATTTCGTGTTGTCGATTAGAAAGGGAATTATGCATTCATCAATGCCTTCAAAGACAATTCAGGAAATGTCATCTCACTGGATCATGAGATTTGGACGTTACTCCCGAGGTCATATCGATACAGTCTGTGACTTTGTTTATTAGGCCCACATCAACCCGACTGATTTTCTTGTAGATGGCCTCCGCTATACAACCTCTTATTCAAATATGTCAAATGCCAAATATTTGCGGACGGATTTTTATCCTATGTGGAAGAAAATACAGCTGATACACATACTGGTGGACAAAGGGGTGCCTCATCTATCCGAGTTGTATGAAGAATATAAAAATTCGCTTGCTGCCTTCATTCTCAAGTCCCATGAAGTGAGTTGAATTGATGGTTGCTTTGTCATCGTCATTAATGGACCGCGCAGTCTGCGACGGAAGCGAATAGTTGGGCTATGGTCGTATATCGTCAGTGTGCGGACGAGTACGACGGGCTCTATAGCAAACTCACTGAGGGGTGTGTACTCTAGTTTAAATGGGCATCCACCGTCAATTCTTATCATCTTCATAATCTAAAAGATGCAAGATGCGCCTCCACAATCTTGGGCACGAAACGGTGGACATCGAAGCTGTCTCATACTCCATCCAGATGGCCATTCGTCAAGAAGGGGTTCAGTGTTTAACGCCAAAGAGTAAGTTTTTTCTCTCCCGAAAACGTCAATACACACTCTGATTTTTGTCTAGCATTCCGAAAGATCAGACCCAGGATTGAAGGGCTTGTCAAGAGCAGGAAAGAAACTAGAATCAAAGGAGAGCGCCATTCCTTACTCGAAGGTATCTATCGAGATTATTTGAAAACCCTAAGTCCGGACGAATGGCAATATCTTCCACAAGCCCGATACGCCAAGGAAGTCGACGCATTCAAAGACTTTCTAAATGCACCGTGCCAGAAGAGGGGCGATTTAATTCCTGGTCAAGCTGTTGCATTCTTCCCCGAATCCATCGCTCAATGGACTCGGAAACAACGCGAGGAAACTATTGAAATCTTTCCAAAAGTGAATGGGGTGGAAGAGAGCCTCGAAGCTAAAGAGAAAAGACTTGAACTCGTCACTTCTGTCGTCACTTGCTTGGATTGCAAGTACAAGTGTCATTCAGGCCATGCGCTGATAGGGTGGGAGAACATTTGCCGACATAAGCGTTCGATTGTTCCTGGATATGTTAACCCATGTGCGAGGTATGAGGTACACGACAATGCTGTTGCTGCTGCCGCTTCGCTCGTCTCCTGTGTGGGATTGGATCCATCGACGACAACCGTGAGCGATATGAAAGGTCGTAGTGATCGGTTTATGTGTGGAAATTGTATGCCGGTGCCTTACCGAGGCCTTCGATGTTTGAAAGTCTATACTTGGCTCGAATGCGTACGTCCATCATCTTGGTATTCTTTGCTGTGCTGAAAAAAAATTCAACCGGACAATAGATCCAGCACACAATGGAGATGACCATCAATAACGATCCGATGCATACTACCCCTGCTTGGCTTCTTTTGACTCGGGAAGCAACAAGATTCGTTCGCGAGCACGAGTCTCTCCCCATACACTACAACTGGTGCTGTAACCACTGTGCACACCACTTCGAGAAGCAAGTTGGTCAAGCGGATGCTATTGAACATGCTAAGAAAGTGTATGCTGCCCTCTTTCACGGCTGTTGCGAGTGATTCAATCTCATGTTTTCGTTTCTAGACATTGCATTAAGGAACCAGTTGTTGATGTTGATTACATCGTGGATTTGAGGATGCGTATTCCAAGACGACGACCGTTCCGCTTCTGTCTTGACCCTGCATTTGAGTATCGATGTGAGCGCTGTCCTGATATACCTATATACAAGCTATGGCAGAAGGATGCGTTGATGGACCACATAAGGACCGCGTAAGTTTCTTTATCTGTTTCGAATCTGTATCTAATGCTTGGAACAAAAGGCATCCTGAACCTTCAGAAAACCGTGATTGGACAAAAGTTGCCATCATTGCGGCGGCGGCGGCAACAGTGCCAATGACAACGGAGAATATCGCACCGCCATGAAAGTGGACCTGCACTAACGCCCAACACATCTCGCTTTCTAGAACTTTTTTCAACGAACAGTCATCCATTTTGCAGTCAGCTGTAAATAAATTCAATGTACATGTCATCAATGACTTGACTTTCTCAATTTACGCCTTATCTCACTCCCTCGCAAATACGATGACTGGATGACTGTTGCTGAAGAGGTGGACTGTGGATGGATGAAGCGCTCGGTAGCATGTAGCAAGGAATTCATCAGTGTAAAGTTTCAAAAGGACTCGTTCACCAAATAGCACTTTGCTCAGATTTATACAACACACGAGAATGTGCTGCCCATCAATTGTAGAATATGGATTTTTATCCTGTCTTGACCAGATCTACTAATGAAATTATACGCCATGATATTCAGCTCCAAAACTTACATACTATTGCTGACACTCAGTTAAACTCGGTGAGCTGTATAATCCGACCCTGATGGTGGCGATGTTTTGCCAGGGTTTCAACTCCATGGATTGGTCGGGGCCAGGACCCAAATGCTTCCTCATAGTGCCCCATGGTCTTAGACTTGGGGGGACCTAAATCATGGGTTCCTATATTGCATTTATATTCTACTTACAATTGACTTTTTTTTAAAAGGCAATGAGAACTATACTTCACATGACCTGGTCTCGTTCAGAGGGATATGCAAAAAAAAAGCACCTGGGTTCTCGCCTCAAGAGGGCGTGGAAAGAGTCCATGACTTTACGGAAACATAGATAGGCACGAGAAAAGGAAATAAGACTTTCCGATGGCAGATAATGAACATTCATGATTCAATGAGCCTTTTCAGATGCGGGCGATCGACAACATTTGTTTATTTGTACATTGATCCCATCAACGTAAAGGAATATGGGAAACTAGGATGACGTTCGGAGAAAAAGCCTATTCACTACTAATTCTTCCTTCCCCTGGCTTTCAAGTCGCCCTAATTTTTTTTCGCGTTCTTCTGGATATCAGGAAACGTCTCTATACTATTGATCTAGGTCTCAGGGAAGCTGAGGCGAAGATCCACGCCGAAAGTCAAATAAACTGATGATGAACACGATTGTCATTTGATGAAGTCTTGTGACGATCCAACGACAGGAAACGGACTCTTCTTTTCGCTTCAGAGAAAGCCGTTTACCATCTGTTGATGTGTCTCTGCCGCTCATAGCCAGAGATTCTGTCAGACCACCGCCAAACTTGGGCAATTCGTTCAAGTCCCAAAGACGCGTTGGAAACAATCTACACCCGACTTGGGCGGGCTTATTGACATTCATCACTCTTGTGCTTATCATGCCCCCCGTTGACAAAACTCGAACCTGTAACATGGGAGTTCGTGGAAAATTCCTCGAGGAAGCCGTAACGCGCAACGTCCGCTGGGTGCTTGATGCTTCCCCCCGAACTGGAGGTCATAGAACCCGGTGGCACGTGTGATTACCGACTCGGTGCCGCACGACGTTCAATAATTCAAAGACAAAGCTTGAGGTTGGTCACGTTTCAAGTCACATTCCTGAACCCATTTTTGCGGGTGATATCACTCGGTTGGAAGAGAAATATGAGAGTTACCGGTGGGGGAGATCAAGGAGATACAGATGTTGAGGGAGACGATACAGGAGAGTGCTAGAAGGGTTATCATCGTCCTACGTCGCTGGTAAGGATGGGCCATTTGAGGAAGATGCGGAATGAAATTGTTAAGCAGAGGATCTAAATTCATTTGTGATGACCAATTATGTAGTCCCTCGCCTTCGCCTTGTCCTACGTATACGTGGTCCAAGTTCAGGATGTTCCCTCAATTTGTGTGAGTGTACGGAGGTGGCCTTCCCCCTATAGTAACAGTCTCTTGCTGGACACCCTGACAAATTTTGGAATTTCGGCAGGGAAAATAAAAACTTCGAATCTTTCCGCTAAGTTATGACAATAAAAACCCGAAACAAAGATGAAGTGCAGAGAACTCACGTGCTCGTGGAATATATGATGGCTTAGCCGTGGAAAGACGCCCCCACAGCCAGGGCACGAGTGCATATCATCAGGATTATGATGAGGATGAATACGAGGGGGAGGTGACGGGGTTTGTGGTTGAATGGGAGGTCGAGGTTGAATGGGAACGGGAGGTCGAGGATAAATGGGAAGTTGATGATGAATGGGAGGAGGGGGAGGTGGGAGGTGATGGTGAGAAGGGTGTTGAGGAGAGGGGTATTGCTGAGGGGGAAGGGCTAAGAAAAATAGACATTCATTAAGCGACAATGACAGAAACACAAGGAGTAACCTTGAACAGATATTCCATGTTTGTCACTAAGGTGTTCAGGCAAGTCCTCGACGTTGTAATCGCAGTGAGGACAGAATCCTTGTTGTGCCAATAGAATTCTGACGTCAGCAATCGAATGAAACAATAGAAAGATACAAAACCTTCAGTAGGTATTGGTGCTGCAACAACACCGTTGAACAGAATGAGTACGGAAATGAGTGTGAACATCTTCAAGATGTGCAAATTCATGGCTGAGATAGATTTGGGATCACAAAAAACTGCCACCAGGGCAGCAAACAGCTTGAAAGGAATGAATCGATTATGGGACCCCTTTTTATCAATGATTCCATGTGTAGCACAATGCCAGTTTAAAGGCTTCACATGGCATTCCTGATATCGGCTACACAGACTACATGCTCCTTAAGTTGGACTGCCGACCTCTACACCTTATCTTGATGACTGTTGCTACGGACTTATGGATATTGATGGCGGGCTTACCTTTTAATACCAGAACGGTTTGTTCATGGTGTTGAGTCTCCGAGACCCCCTTGTTAGTCGATTTTGTTGACACCAATATGTGTGTGATGGCTACTGATTTGAATATATTCAGTGATCTTTGCTGCCACATTGAGATATGTAAATTAACCCTCTCGTAACCGTTGCTTAATAATCCGATTGACTACTGTAACAGCGCTAGCCTTGACGAACTTTTGCACTCAGAGTCAACTTGAAATTACCATATTTGGTAATGACTTACTCCATATTAGGCAAATCATGATACTTAGGTCTGGATAGGTCCAGACAGGTCCAAAACTCGGGGAGTTTAGTGTTGCCACCGAGTTGAGTTGAGTTGGTAAACTCAATCAGGCGAGTTTTGACAAGTTGCAACTCGCTCAACTCGCAAGTTTAACTGTGGAAGTGCCAGTGCATGTGAACATGTCCAGCGGCTGAGCTAATAATATTGGGTTTCCGTGAGGCTGAGCTCAAGAAAAATGAGCCGTCTACAACGCCTGACATAGACGCCAACCATTTCTTTGTCTCCTGTTCCATGATTGATACCTAGTCCCCACTAAAGGCTGTAACTCTGTGCATTTGATTATTCAAGTTACATTGCAGATGGTGTTGAGATGGTGTTTGCGAGTTTTTGGGCTTAAATTTTGGTCTCAATAATCTTGTTCGTATATATATATTTCTTCGTCGGTTAGAAATTGAAAATACGGTGGACAATGGTTGAGAAGGTGGACGGCAATCACACAAAGCGGCGGAGCTTTGTCCTGGCTTCGTTTCGAGCAGGCTTGACATTTTCACGGGCTCTCAGGCAGATGGGAAACTAAACTTGCCTTGACAACGAACTCGTGAGTTGAGCAAGTTATAACTCGGGCTCGCCTCGCTGATCGAGCTGGCGTAAACTCGAACTCGCCGATTTCGAGTGCCGTCGAGGCCCTCGACGGCAACACTAGGACATATAACCAAATTCGGCAAAACCACTACAGGTGGGGACAGGGGACTGCCGAGTTGATTGAAATGGTAAAGTACTTTGCACACTCTCCTCGGGACCTCGACCCATCCAATGAAATTTAGATCAACAAAATTGAAATCTTAACATAGATGCATCTACCACTTTATTCACTTATTCATTTATTTTATGTAATATGTATAGAAAAAAAAAGTTTCTTAATTTTTTTTCTAACCAAGGTCCTGGGCGTCTATCAGAGGTGCCAAACGCGGACTTTTGAGCTGTCGAGGTCTCAGAGCGAGTGGGCGTATCCAGAGTTTGATCAGTCCAGTTTTACAAGCTGTCAAGAGGTAGCGAGGCATGAACTGGACGGTTGTGAGTAGGTCCACGTCGTGTTGTTTGACCTGTGTGGGTTAAGTCAAATGGGAAGGTATGTATTTAGTCGAAGAAAGGTGCAACCAAAAAATTTTTTTTTTTGACTTACGAGGACTGGCTGCACGAAAGCAACCTCGTTACGCGACGGAGCGGGATGATACCGCGATGAGGCAACTCCCTCAATGTGCGGCGAGCTTACTGAAGGGAGGTATTGCGCGGATCGATCACGGCGGAAGGCGAGGGAGATTGATGATGATATGGACATTCGTTGGTGATGAGTTGCCTAGTAAAAAAAACAATTGAACATAAAAAACACAGCAAATGTTTTTAAACGAACCTGAAATTTAGGACGATGAAGTGCGCTGCTCGAGAAATCCCACTACACCCTCAAATGAATATCAAGGGTCAGCCCAAAAAAGAAAAGGAAAAACCGTCAAATCAATAAGAAAAGAACGAAGGAAATGACAACCCACGAGAATGACTTTGTTGTCTTCACCAACGCTCCCGAATCTATACGTCCTTCCGTCACACCTCAGATCGTCGAAAGCGACTGCGGATACAAAGGAAGAATGGCCTTGACAGCGAGCAATCACTCTTTGTTCCCAGGGTGAAAAGATCGTTAGCAGATCGTCCTGTCCTCCAGTCTGGGATGAGGTGGATGGGAATGAGTTTTACAATGTCGTAAAAGGAGATTATTATTATTGACTCACCAGAATAAAACGACCATCTGGGGACCAAGCTATGCAAGTTAGTGCACCAAAATAGGAAGCGTAGCAATCAACAAGTCTGTATGGTATCTATTTTCTCAGGGCCAAGAGTCCACGAATTCGAAAAAAAGGAGATACGTACACTTCTGACAAGGCATCTATCACCCTTAAACACCCATCCTCTGAAATCGCTGCAACGTATTTGACATCAGGCGAAAAGACAAAGTCTAGTTTCCAGATCACGAAAGTAAAAAAATATTCTTGTACAGCAAAAAAAGTAGAACCCCCACCGGCAATCCCTCGTCTTGATAGGCGCCAGTGGCTTACAGGATTTTTCGCCACGTCTGCCTTTCCTGGCTTTGTAGGTACGTTTGACGCAGTCGTAACGGCTGCAGCCGGGTGCCATGGGGGCATAGTCACGAAAATGCTATCCAAGGGATCCCACTTTTGAGACAAAGAATCTACAGCAGCATTCAACGGGTGGTTGTTCATGGAATCAGCAGGAGCCCCATTTTGGTGGTTGGCGGTGGAGTTGGTGGCGGCGGTGGCGCTGTTGGATGATGATGATAACAAAGTCGGTGGATTTGGATCTTGAGGCGTGAACGACCCGTCCTCTCGTTCGACGTCGTAGATGATGATGGTCCCATTTGAATGGGAGGCTAGGAAGAGAGTGGACGATCCTGGAACCCACCGAACGGCGGTACATGGTGAACCTGAAATAGACCCCTTTCGTCGTTCAATCGTTAGCCGTTTTAAGTTACCTGTGAATTATAGATGTGTGTGGGGGCCCTAACCTGTTTGTTTAGACGGGTGTACCGCGAATGGATAGGATCTAGAGTGTTTGGAAGTGGGGGGTCAAGAAGGATCGTAGGATTGTGCTAAAACCCATACCTAACCATACCAAATCGCCAGTATTAAAGCCTATTATGACATCGAGTCGTTCTGGTAGTGCGGTTGAGATATTGACATCATGACAAGTTGGGTAGGCGGAGAAGGTGATTCTTGTTAGAGGTTCCTAAATGATTAACTTGGCAAGGTCCGAAGCAAGAAAACATTTTAGATGGCTACCTTTATTTTTGAGCCTGCTTCTATCCATACGAAGCTCTTGCATGCGTTGTAGAAGAGGTAAGTGATGTCGCCTGTCTTGGCCTGCAAAGTTTTGGTCATGCCTTCTGCATTCTGTATACGAGTGATAAACGTCGACGAGGTGGTCTTGAGATTATGTTTTGGACGTGTGATAGATTTTTTCTTTCCAGGGGCCGGCTGAGCAGAGAACAAAGTGTGAGGTTCGCTGGAGAGCCCATTAGTAGCAGGATGTTGTTCTTGAGAAGACGAAGCGGGTTGATCGCTGCCTTCGGGGGTATCACTACTGGAGAGACTAACGCCATCGTCGCGGTCTTTCGTAGACTTCTCCGTCTTGTCTTTCTTTGGATCTGATTTATTACCGCCGCCACCAAGGAGCTGGGCAAGACCCTGAGCGCCTCCGAGTCCTTGCTTCAAAGTGGCAGGATATCTAACGACGACAGTGGATATCTTTGAGGGGTATAGATGGGGCCCAGCGCTGGCAGCAATGCCCTGGGCATGGTTTGGCTTGTGCTCGTCGGTGAGGGAATAGACGCCCTCGGGAGCGACAAAGGTCAAGTCGTTCTCCATGGACGGAAGCGGGCAAGGAAATGTCCGTTTTCCCATCAGCTTATGCACAACCATTTCGGATCTTCCTTCATGTTCTCTCTCAGATACCCTAGAATTTTATATAATTTCCGTCGCTGCAACTCTACTCAGCCTCCCCCTGCAGGTGGCCATTTACCCGCTTTGGCTTCATCCATCCTCCTTAGGTCCAATCGTGACTCTGCTCTCCACTCTCCAGGCCTCACCTGGGTCTCGTCACCTTCCAATGTCATGCTGGGTGGAAGAGAAACCCGTAAGATGAATACATACCAGGCTATAAGGGATGCCATCGCCATCACCTTGTCCAAGGATGAAACCGCCGTCGTCTTTGGTGAAGATGTAGCTTTTGGTGGTGTCTTCAGGTGTACTATGGTCAACAGCCTGTTTACTAGTCTGTCATATAAGCGCTGATGAATTTTGTAATAGGGACTTGCCGAAGAATTCGGTAACGTACTTGTCTCCCATCTCAATAATACGTCTCTAATTGTTATTCCACTAGGAAGAGAACGCGTGTTTAATACCCCTCTGACAGAGCAGGGCATTGCAGGTTTCGGAATTGGACTGGCCGCTATGGGTCACACCGCTATTGCTGAAATTCAATTTGTGGATTATATCTTCCCCGCTTTTGATCAAGTACATACATACCTTTTTCTTTTATTTTTGCTTACAATTTGAGAAGATTGTCAATGAAGCCGCAAAATTACGATACCGATCCGGTGGAGGCTTCAACTGCGGAGGCTTGACAATCCGTACTCCAACTATGGCCGTTGTGAGTGAACTTGGGTTCCCTCTCTTGCAAACTTTTTTTTAATTCCACAGGGACATGGTGGACTGTACCATTCACAATCACCGGAAGGATTCTTCATGGGAGCTTCGGGCCTAAAGGTTCGCTTAGAGTCTATCTACAAGTCCTGCTCAGAAGGTCGAATTAAATTTAGATTGTGATCCCGCGTTCTCCCATCCAAGCCAAGGGTTTATTATTAAGTTCAATACGGGATCCAAATCCCGTCATCTTTATGGAACCCAAGATTTTATACCGTTCAGCAGGTAACCAACCCCCCCTAATTCCCTTAAATTATCCAAAGCTCACCCCTCACAAAAAAACCATTGCAGTGGAACAAGTCCCAGTCGACGACTTTGAACTACCATTAGGACAAGCCGAGACGGTCATAAACGGCTCGGATCTTACCATTCTCTCATGGGGAACTCCCGTTTTTCACTGCGAGACCGCCATGCGCCTGCTCAACTCCCCACCCTCCTCACTCGACTCCGTTGTCCCGTCATCCTTACGTGCCGCAAAGGTAGAGCTGATCGATCTTCGGTCGATCTTGCCTTGGGATGTGGAGACGGTCGTGGAGAGTGTGCAGCGGACAGGAAGGCTTATTGTTGTTCATGAGGCGGGTATGACGGCAGGTGTTGGAGCAGAGATCGCGGCGGAAGTGCAGAAGAGGTGTTTCCTCAAACTGAATGCCCCAGTGAAGAGAGTGACGGGATGGGAGTGAGTTTGTTGTGTTTCTTTATATTGTTTGGGTTGGCTGACGAGTTTCTTTCTCTCTCACAGTTTGCCTGCTGCACTGCAATACGAGAAATTCCTTATTCCAGATGCTGTTCGAATCCTTGATGCTATCGTAGAAACTTTGACATATTGAATCACACAATTTTTGGATCACAGAAACAGCAATTGTATTTATTGGAACTATCCTCAATAACCTGATAACTTCTGACCTGACAACCTTCCTAAGCCCGCTTTCGCTTTCGACGCGCATGTTCGCCTTCATGAATGAATAGTTCTCCTGGAACATTTGGTCGTCGTCACCTGAAAATGAAGACTCTGACGATTCCTGTGATCAATCAGATCATTTGTTACCAAAACGTACTTCTGAAATGGCCTTGACGTCAATTAGAGCTCGCCATTTAGAACTTTCGGATGGCCATGGCGGTCAGACCAGGGACATAAATAGCATTATCTTGTCGTCTCTTGAGGAGAAAGAACGTCTTGTTAAGAGGAGCCACCCCAATCTCACACCTTTGCGCTTGCCCAAAAATCCGCCCTTCGTTTATTCACTTGAGTTCGAGGTACTCAATGACTGGTTCAAGACGCACGACCTCGCCATCGACGACGTACCCATCAGCCATTTTGAAGATGGATATCTCATCCATATACCCCAAACCCCCATTCGAAAAATAAGGTTGCCCGTCAACTCAGCAATTGGAATATTCAGACAAGACAAAATGGCAGTGTTACTTCCTCCCAAGGAGAATTTAAGCTTCGTGCAGGAATCAAGGCTCCGGATATTTTCTTCGCACCAAAGGAGATCTATCAACTTGACACTTTTCAGGGTGAAATATTCTGCCCAACTTTTGTTGTGGAGGTCGATCATCTCTCAGTTGGACGGAAGTTGGCCAGCTTGACGGAGAGATCCAAGGGGGCATACTTTCCGGCGTAGATAACAGTACCACCTGACCTGCCCCGGTCAATCTCTGAGCCAAGTTCCGACCTGTAATACCACTGAGACACGAAATCTCGTGCCCTTTATTAAAGCATCAATAATTCCTTTGCTTGGAAGGGGTCCGGGTGTATGGCAATTCGCCGTCGAGGCTTAAATCTATTAATCGACGAACAAGAGGGTGGTGGAGAATTACAGTGAATGTCTTGATTTCCTCACCCATCGCCTTCAAGGTGCAACGCAGCCGACAGCAGATATATGTCTTGCGAAGGTGTGCTTCGTCTCTTTGCCTATCGTGATATCCGCATCCCAGACTCGGATTGTATTATCTTCCGAGCCCGAGACGATACGGCTCCCATCTGTTGAGAAGTGAACGGAAATTACGGAAGAAATATGTCCTTCGAGGGGCTCTGTAACTTCCCTGCCTGTCATATTCACTGTCATGTCCTTTGACCCTGGCGACAAAGAATGTATGTCAGCACTGTGTCCCACAAACTGCTTCATAATATTGTCTTTCCTCCAATTCCATAAACGGATCTTTTTATCACAAGAACCCGCGACGACATACTCCCCATCTGGAGAGACAGAAGCAAGTGCCAGTGATACCATAGACAACACATGTTCAAATATGCTTGCGTGTTCTCGCGTTCCACATTTGAATTGTGTTCCGCTCGGCGTAAAAAAGACAGAATATACTCCAAACAAATGTCTAGTATCCAATGTCTCTTTTCATCCCACACATAGACAGTCGTGTCAAGCGAACCTGAAGCAATGCGCAGAATGCAATGGGCTTGGGATTGTGAGGTTGCGAACTGTGCGCGGATATGGGCTTCGGGACGTGAGATGAAGAATTCCATGGGAAATTAAAAGGACATGGAAAGGAGCTCCTCTAGCAATGTCTTCGCGATCTGCGCATTCATCGAGGGCGTCAAACACATGAAGAAATGGTTTCTTGTCAGTAAACGGCACCTTGAGTAGACGGTGGACCTGGTTCTCAATCGTGTGATCTGCTACGTCAAGGAAATGTCACAGAATAGGCATTAGAGCTTTTTGATACTCGGGATCTTGACGAGCAGGGTTAGAAAGATCCGCCTCACATTCTCAAGGGACTCGTCACCGCGAGGGCAGAACCGAGCAATGACTCGGAGTTTATGCGAAGAAAGTCGCAGACCGAGCGAGCAACGGCTGATTTACCAGTTCCTGCCATGTCATCCAACCAGAATATCCGACTGAGGAGCCCCTGATCCAGTTCTGTATCTCTTTTAGGAGGTCCACGCGGGTACATTCAATGCGTCGATTCCGGCTGTAGAGACATATCTCTCTTCAATGCGTCTGCAGAATTTTGGTCATTCATCAGATTTTTTAGATGAGATTGCTCACCTGACTCGTTTTGCTCATTTATGGGCGGTTTTGTTCCTCTTTCATACTTCAAAGATGTATAGGAAACGCAAACTTTTGCAACGCACATTCCAACTTATGTAGCCCGGGCCGTGGACGGAGACGCGTTACATGAAATCACGCGACTCGCGTCGCAAATTGTCACGCTATTGTGCATAACTTTGAACCGAACTAGTTATGGCCGACTCTGATGATTTTGGTATGATAGTACTCTATATCATAGTGTCAGCGATACTAATAAACATCTTCTGCATATTTATGCCGCTGAACAGGTGGTTTTGGTATTACGACGCCTGTAGCATCACGGAAGGGTCAACTCAATAGTGCAGTGGCTGGACCATCCCGTAGCCGCACAAATACCAAGAGAAAGGCGACCGCCCATGTATCTGTTGACTCTGAAGAAGACGGTGTAGAGGAAGTCAAATTAGGGAAGAGTATCAAGCTTAGAAGTGCAACCGTTACAGCAAAGCGGAGACGACAAGAAGAAGACGTTGAAGACGTCGAGACAGAAGGTGAAGAAAGGATGCGGCGAAGTCGACAGAACGAAGTGGAGGTCGATGAGGGCGAGAGTGAGGGAGAGGGAGAGGTGCAGGAAATCGTGCCACCCACGAAGTCGAAGAAACCACGCGGAGCATCAGGAAAACCGACTGCTCGTTCTGGCCCGGGTAGAGAAGTACTTACGAACGGAAATATGAAGGATCCTACTGCTGTCAAATGGAAAGGTAGGGCAAAGCCTTCGTCATCATCAATGGTGAAGCGAAAGGACAATACCATGGACGTGGATGAGATGGAGGTTGTGGAGATTGAGCGAGAAGATGTACATGTCGAAGTAGATAAACTCACGAAAGCTGTTCATGCAGCCTCGCGCGACAAGCAAGCATTGCGACTGGAAAAGTTGGAGAACGACGAGATTGTACGATTGCGGGAACAACTACAACGGGTTCGTGTTTCTTTTTTTTGTAACACATTATGTGCAAACCTAATTTCGGCATTTGGTGATAGGCTCAAAAACACATTAACGACCTGAAGCAACAACTGGAAGAATTACACCAGGTAAGACAAACGGAACCCGAATTGCTCCTTCAAAGAACAGAAGCACAACATCAAGCTGAGCGGCAAGGTTCGTTGGTAATCTTGCTTTCTGTTTCTGCATGTATTCATGTGTTTTTTTCACACAGCCCATGAGGCCCTCATTCATGATCTTCAGCAACAACTCTCACGAAAGGACCCCTTACTACGCACAACTAAAAATGCGGTTTTTGAATTGCTCACCCGGGAAGAAGCGGACAAGGAAACCCAAGCGCTTCGGGATCAGGTCAACTTATATAAAGAGGCTGTTCGGGAACGGGACCAACGGATCAAGCAGAAAGACGGAGAAAATGAAGAGCTGCGACGTGCACGTATGTCTTTTTCCCTCCCTTTTTTCTAGTGATTGAGTTCGTACGTACTTAACTATTTTCCATTACTCCTCAGAAAATGAACTTCGATACGAACTCAATATGGAAATTGAGAGATCAAAAGAACTTTTGGAGAAAGCTTCGCAGAAACCGCCTGATTCCGTACCCCGATCTCGTGGAGGACGAGTCATTGGTCAGGGTGAAGATCCCAAAATGGCAGAAGTGGTAAGGTTCTACGAGGACCTTACAAACCTTCTCGTTACGGACGTCAAACCGCAACCTGCGCTGTATCTGCATTTTGAAGATTGGCTGCTGACATGTGTGTACTCTTATCGGGACGTGGTATCCAAGATAGTCCCTTCAAAAAGTGTGTTTCCATGATTGTTTTTTTTTGTAAACTAATTCTTCTCTGGAGGCCTGTCATTTAAACTGCGGTTATCTTGTGAACCGGTGCCAGACCTTCAAGGAGAGCCAAAGAGTAAGGCTGACCTTATCCAATCTTTGCAATATACACCACTACATCTAGAGAAAGAGGCGGAGGATTTTGTGGAATCACTCGGATTTTTGAACAAACCCTTTTCTTTTGAAAGAGAGCAGCTAGCATTGTTCCTACGGACATTGCATGATGTTGTGGGCGGAGAAGGAAAGGGCGATGAGGATGATGGGGAGGATGTTGAAGTTCTTGGATGAGTTGCCACGCTTTTAAGCTTGATCAGACTGTTCATGTACTCTTTTTGGATACGGATTGCTCTTGTTCATTTATCAAAATCTGATATATATCATGATACCTCAAGTAGAAAGCCCGTGAACAGCCAAAAGGCTGCAACAATCTAATAGTGACCTGGCAACTTACCAGGTCAAATCTAAAAAATTTCTAACCGTTGTTAATCGTCGTCACTGAGCTCGCCATCCAGCCATTATCCAGACACGCAAATGGGCTTTATCCCCGGATTGCATTGCATCTTTTGCGATGCTGTTGGCAAAGTGTTCATCGCTCCCGCCAAGCGTTGCGCCTGCCAACACAAGAATTTCTACGACTTCTTCGTGTCTTTGACGCGCAGACTGGACTAGATTAACGTCGAGTGACAGCGAGAAAGAAAGACGACGTACCAAGTATAATGCAGTGTGTCCCATCGCATCACGCAAATGAACAAGTGAACCTGACCGAAGCAGTAATTCGACAGAACGGGCGTGGCCATTCAGAGCGGCTACGTGCAAAGGAGACCTGCCCGAACCAGGCTCCAAACAATTGACTATTCCACCAGGTATCATCCCCGACGAGAGGTTGTCAGAAGAGTCATAAACAATAGTAGGCCTCAAACAATATTTTAGGCTTTCTACGTCGTCCTTCGCAGCTGCAAGGTGAACGAGGAAAGGGAGGAGAGCCGCTTCGGTCGTTGCTGCTTCGGATGCTGTCCACGACCAAGGTGCAGCTGCATCTGTTGACTCTGCGTCCACGGGCTCTGCACCAACACTCGCTTTGGGTACAACCGACGGTGCTTGCGATAATTTGACAAATTGAGAAAGGAGATGTTGGATGTTTTCTACGTTCTGATCTATCGTTGCTTGCTGTATACCTCCACTCAACGGACGGGTGAGCTCTCCACGCAGAGGAATCCCAATGAGGTTTCTCACTTCCATGGTGGAGAGTTCCGGCTTTGATAACAAGTAGCTTAGTTTTGTGAGCGCACACTGCAAAGAATGTTTAGAATGGGTTGCCTCCCAGAAAAGTGCTGCAAACCTCAGGTGTCATATCTCCTCCGGGTACAATTCCTAGCTGGAGCAACACCCTGCCGGATTCGTAAGCATCAGATACCAGTCCTTTCGTACACTGCGAAATTGCGACGATGATAACCCCACGGTCACAGACATCTTTCAATGCCTCCGCGATGTCAGCACGCTGTGGTGCATTCCCACCACCGAATGTCTCTAGCACTACGCCACGAATCGGCGACGCGCAAAAGGCTTCGATGGTCGCTCCTGAAATTCCCGGAAATAGGCGGAGTGTAGCTATTCAAGGAAAGAATTTTGAAGAAAAACAAAAACAACTTCAGATTTTTCACGTACCAACGTGGGGATTCATGCCTACATGTGTAACGCATTTATTAAGACAAATATAAGCGTGATATGCAAAGTTCACCTACTTTTATGTGCTCTAAATTTTCTCAGAGCCGTTTGTCGGATAACGTCATTCCAATTGACGACAATGTCAATTCCCACTAAATACCAGGTGTCAGTTTTACATTTATATATATATATTAAATTCTCACCCTTTACTAAAGGAGGGAAGTTGGGACTATCAAATGCACTTAAATCATAAGATGACATTTTGGTGACCCTGTTGCCCCTAAAGAGAGTATGATTGAAGTAGAGACAACACTCTATGGGAATGTCAACTTTCAAGCGAAATTCCACGTTCGGCAATATAAATCACCTGGGATGATATAATTTCCGGCAATAGTAAGGGCACCCAGCAGATTGTCCACTGCATCGTTCCGTAGTTGAGATAAAGGTATTTGAGCTCCAGTTAATATCTAGAGTTGACATGAAGAAGCGGAAACGGTGCGTATAGTTACACATACAACTGTTTTACCAAGATCCTCGAGGAGAAAGCTGAGAGCGCTTGCGGTATAAGCCATGGTATCTGTGCCGTGAAGAATCACGAAGGCATCAAAACTGTAGTTCAGTTCAATTTCAGTCGCTATGCGAATCCAGTCTTCCTTCAAAGTTAGCTGCTATCATTCGAGATTAAAATTGATAATTTACCCGCAATGTCCATGTTGGTACTATCGAGCAGAGGATCCCACTGATCTTTGACGATGAGCACGACCGATTAGTCCAGCATACAGTTATATGACTTACTTCAAGAATGGCATATCGAATTGCTTTATTACTTGTTCCATTAGGTGACTTAGTCCTAGGTGTCACCAAGGCAGGGAGATGGGCTTCGTATACATTTTCAGATACCAACGTGCAGACAGGTTGCCTTGCAACGTGTTGACGACTATCATCCAGTATACCTAACGTAGAATTTTGGCCAATTGGACGGGATGAACGTACAAGCATTCTTTCTCCTCTAGCATCTTCTGGCGAATGACCTCTCGAACTGATGGACAGTGGAGACGACCTTCCGCTGCTCCATGCCCTATATCCCTGTACTGTGCCCGAGTGCGAGAACAAAGACTCCTGATGGGGGTCATGAAAGCGCGCTTGACATCGTAGCGTTTCGGTGAGGAAGTTGGGTTCCGGAACATATCCGTGTTGACCAACGAGCATCCCAACGGTGCCCCCTAGTGCATGAATTCTGCGTTACTCATGACGTGAATGGGACAGAAGAACGAACCTGTATAAATGACAAGCACCTTAGATTCGTCTGCCGCGCGACTTGACTCCATTATCGTAGCAAACAATGGACGTGCAACAATTTCTTTGGAGATTATATAACTGTATGACTAATCACAACGTTGATGGTACTCCTCATTCAGGCAATAAATTCCTATAAGCAGTTTTCGGACAATGCCGTTGCGGTGTATTTAGCGAGGAGCCGACGGATTGACCCGATTGACCTAATTTTAATTTATCTCCAAGGACTTTACAGGCATTCATTTTAACTTGAAGGCCTCATCAGTACTCAAGGAACCTAAATACAAATTAGAATTATATTATTTCCATGTACCATCGTAGATTCTAGATTTCCTGGTTTCCAAAGCCAGTGAAACCCGGAATCTTTTTTTCCAAAATGCTGATGGCCTCAACTTGAAGTCTGCTTCCAGTGCTACGAGCTGCTACGAGCTGAGTTGAACTCAAGTCGGACCGGAACTAACCGGCTCAAGCGGACTTGAGTTTAATCACCCGATTTGGGCAATGACTCCTCGTGTTCGGGACTTTCACTCTGCACAAAATTAGGCAAAAATTAGGCACGGGAATTAATTGGCATAGCAAACTAATATGAAGCCAAACTCGATACCTAAATGTTGCCTGATTGAAGAATTTCCACCGAGCCAGACAGTGGTGAAATATTTGACAGTTTTAAAGATTCATTCAGTGAGACACTGAGAGTCCCAGGTCATACTGCATGATATAAGTTTCCACATACCTCTTCACAGGAGAAGCCCAAAACTTTATGTAGGCTTATTCCCACAACCAAAGGTCAGTGGGTCCTAGATGCAAAACTGACACCATAAATGGCAGACAATTAGAATTCTTGTTTTTTCCCCCACGAACTCTTCGATGTAACTGTCACTGTTTAAAATCTTTCACGAAGATGTCGGATTCGAAGTTGTTATTGGTTCACAGTTCCGACCAATTGTTCGCAGATTTGGTCAAAAAAATCAAGAAAAATCTGAAAAATCAAAAGAAAAATTGTTTTGGGTGAGATAAGGGTCAGTTGACCAGCTCTTTCTGGCATTCTTTCTCACTGTCCCTTACTGGCCATTGGTACGAAGAATTAGTGTAATATCTAGTCATCATGTAACAAAAAACTCGGTTGTGGGCATTGCCGCTCAAACGAGCGATGCGCTATTGGAAGCAGTGCTCACAGTTCGGGCATGGCGTGTGAACAGGACAGAATATTATACTTAAACTATCTGATGAGGTACTTTCAAAAAACAATCTGACTTAGATAGCTGCGACGCAGCACACGGAACGCTTATCCAAATATCAACCAGCTGACAAACCTCGCGCACGCGCTGGATCAGCTCGGTTACCAAATTTAACCAAAATTTAACAGTCTGGGTATTATTTATATTATCTGTATATCAAATATCATTCACTGTATAAAAACAACCAATTATGGGTGGTTATATAGCAAAAAAGATTGATTCAGACAGTGTTGACCTTTGGAAAGTAAAGGTTATGATTCATAATGCTACATAATCATTATACAGGAAATGTACAGATAATAAGGTTCCCATAGTTTGAGTTGATCCAGAATCATATTTCCACCAAGTCATTTATTTGTGATTGGAATCACTCATCATTTATGCAAACAGCTATGATAAATTTAATACACGAGACATGAAACTCTATCCAGAGAGGTCGCACCAAAATATAACCCTACGCAGATTTATATTTCTCGACATACTGTATCATATCTTGGATGGTGTGAGTTTCTGACAAGAAAGTCATGGGTATCTCAATCTCCAAGTCAGCCATGACCTTCCCTCTGATTTGAGCAAATGAAATCGAGTCGATGCCGCAACTCGTTAAAGATTCTCCAGTCTCTAAAGTAAAATCAAGTTTAGATATCAGGACTCAAATTCGAACGGAACGGCGTACCCAAGGTGTCATCTGCCCTAAACTCCAAGATATCCCTCAGAATACTTATCACTTGCTTGCCCACTTCCTCTGTCTTTCGAAGACTCATTTTCTCTTTCCTAAGTTCCTCTGCCTCCGCTAATGGCAGTACTTCGCCGAAAAGGGGATCACCTGCATATGCAGGAATCGCTGCCATCTTCTTCACATTCAATTCGACGATTAGCTGCACAGGAACGGGCACGGACATAGCCTTCAATATCAGAGGGATTCCATCCTCGTTCAACATGACACGAGTTAGATTCAACTCCGTGTCAAATTTTTGAGCTGCTCTTGATTCCCAAGCGCCAAGTTGCAGGCATACACCAGGTAAGTTTCGAGCTCGGCGGTAGCCTGCAAGTGTTTCCATAAAGAAATTGCCAGCGACATAGGCGATTTGACCTTGATTGCCAAGTGAGACACTGCA
>QDKV01005205.1_pt1 | contig 34638 bp, 41 predicted proteins | sample 1861101 | NCBI WGS metagenome assembly QDKV01 (sample SAMN04275158, study PRJNA302643) | Fungus metagenome, whole genome shotgun sequencing project. | isolation source: fruitbody | host: Mallocybe terrigena | place: Sweden | collected 2013 | reverse complement strand
CACTCTTTCAAATCCACTCGAAATAAAATGTAAAATGACCATCAAATAAGCCTCAAATGCGCACTCTGAACTACCCTAATACCCTTGGATTTTTCCTGTCAGACCAATTCGCCGATTTCGAGTTTCAGAGATCCTCATCGTTGAGTCGTTCACTGGGCAAAATTTGTCCAACCATTTGAAAAAATTTCATGGTTTCGGAACTAACAAATAAATTTGAATTGTTACACAAATTCGACTACAAAGAGTGGAGCGAAACAGGCTCGCACAAGGCTCGCAGGCCAAGGATGTCATGACAGGGTATCACATTCATGCGGATATAGGTTGTAAGATAAATACAAAGTGTGTGCAGACTCAATTAAAGGTAGGTGGAATGTAAGCGTGGAGATTTAGAGGATTAAAATTTTTCAAGAAGAAAAAGGACCTTTTGGGTGAATACAGGGTGCATAAAAAGCTGAAATGCAAGTGGTGTAATAATTGCACCAACAACGGCAAGGGCAATGCCCTGGGCAATTGTGATCTTTTGGGCAATACCATACACAAGACAGAAAAATGAGATGAAAAATCCAATCACAATCACACTGCCTCGCAAAATACGATGGTGAAGCGGAGCAGGGTATTCTAATAGAATGTCACAACTCACTTATTGTGGTGATTACTTTGGCACTTACTGAATATTTCAAGTATGTACATATTCATTTCCAATAACTTTGGCGTGGGATTCAATGAAAGGCCAAGGAAGACTCGATGGGATCTCGTAGATGAAATCATTATTTTTCAATCTGACAACTTTTAAACAAATTTGGAGGTAACAATAGAGTTTCAGTGGACTCACATATTGGAAGGATCCAACGTGATTCTTAACTTCATCCAGTGCAAGCAATTTCCTGTGCATCACAGATTCTCTTCCACTGTAATCATCAGTATTGTAGTGTTCTCGTTGTATGAAAACAATTTCTCTTGAAAACCATTATGGGCGATGGTTCATGAAGCACTAAATTTTGACACGTACATGGAATTTAGATCAAGCCCCATTTCAACGACATCAAGTGGAAAATCGACACTGTATCCTCAGTCAAACATATTGTGGCTAACCGAAAAGTGCAACGTTGGTATCCGTACTAATTCCATTTGGTATTCCTGAAGACTGTTAGTGCATCCACAGTCAAATATGAGATCAGGATGTGTTCAATCTATATGCGTCCAAAGAATCTGTGGGAACTACAATATCGGCAGCAGATGCATTACATAACAGACCGTTCTACCAGCATGTGGGTTTCAACTGGTCATCAAGTTTTTCTTCTTACATCTGTGACAGGATTACCGTTCGCCAAACAGTCGATCCCTACGTCAATGATATTGAATATATTGCATCCCGTGAGGTCTGCCTTGAAAGCGATGGTAGTCTTTCTTTGAGTAAAATTGGTTTGGGAATGCCTGGAGACAAGTTCTTTGTGCGTAATAAATTCAATCTTGGACGTATGTTAGCTAATGGTGCCTACAGATCATATCACTTATAGAACAGCCAAGCAATCCATTGCCAGTGGTTTCCGTGTTTAAGCCATCCTCCGACCTTCTTCATCCATATTACATCCGAAAGATGGCAACCGGTGTGGATGGCCCACATTGGATCTTGACCGTAGTTGGTAAGATCTCTTCTCCACATTCATTTGTCTCTGAAATCCTTTCGACTTTTGCAGAGAGTGGTGATCAGGCCTCCGGGTTTGAGCGCCATCTCAGGAGGGTCAGCGCCAGGGAACGTGAAAAGGAGATTGCATATTTGAAAGGATTAGTGACCCACGCATGGAATTGGATTTTACCAGTCTCTCCCTCAGAACACCCCAGTCCAGGGATGTCCATGGAGTCTCAACTCGTAGACTCCATCAAACCGGCCCAGGACTTCAAGCAACCTAAAAATGCGGGCCCAATCTCTACATGCATCGCAGGCACAGGAAACTCTTCTGGATTGGTGCATCGGCATCGAATAGCAGATTCGGGTTCGTGAACGAGGTAAATTGGGGGGGAGTCATTTTGTTGCGCACTGTGGGTGATTTGGTGTAGATTCAGGTGGGTTGGGCAGCTTGGTCTCGGTTTGAAGTGACATACTAGTAGGGAAGGCGTAGTGGTGGCTTGTCGCGGAAAGATGCTTCTGTATTTGTAGTGAATTACCAACGTAGCTTATGCACTTTGTCGCATTCTACATTTGTCTTGGATCCGTTCAGATTGGACGAGGCCAAGCATTATATTCAATATCTATGATTCGCACTTAAAGATTTCATTAGGGAGTTTTACAACATTGTATGCGGCGAAACGAGAGTTATGAGATGCTTCGAATATTTGCACTTGACCCGCGTGTCAACGGCCCGTGTGGGATAAGCGCTCTTGCCTCCAACCTGATCTACATATGTACACGCTACGACCGAGACTGAGTCGACTGGTGATGGTTATCCCTACTAGATCATTCTCGTGCGGTCGTAGCGCGTTAACTTCACATATAGTATCTACTGTTCATCGCGGGACGATATTTGAAGACCGTTCTTTGCATCTTTTGCAACGAGACATGTCCATGTCCCTCAAACGCGTTGGTGGTAAAGAAGACGGAGGGATCGACCTCCTTGGGTGGTGGTGGCTACCACACGAGTCTGGTGTCGCAGTTTTCCCTTCTGCTTGTTTGCTGGAGCGAAGACGACGGATACGTGTTATCGGTCAATGCAAAGCTGAGAAGAAAAAGATGGGACCAAACTACGTCCGCGAGCTGGAGGGCGTTCTCTATCGTCTTTTGACTAGTCAACAACGACAACAACAACAACAGGACCTCAGTTCTTCGCAAGCCGATATGGGGACGAATCACTACCTACACGATGCCACATTATTGGCGGACCAAAATATGTCACAACCTCAATCCATGGTCGCGTTGCTCATCTCCGAGTCCTCATTCACCAAATCAACCATCCTCCGCGCGAATTCGTCTCCTATCCCGTTTCTCTTGCTACATCTCCCTCCGATCGACAACACCACCTCGTTGGAAAGCGTATCTGAGCAAACCCAAACTACTACTACGCCCCTTGGATCTGTCGGGGCTGTATGGTGCAATCCTGCACTCGTCGGCACACAAGGACTGTTGCAAGGTAAGATGGAAGTGCGTTGGGAGAGGCATTCGCACGGCGAATGGGGCCGTCCTGCTTTGTGGTGGGATGGTGACCGCTTGCCGAGTTGGATTCCAGATTTGATTTCAACCGGCAATTCTGGAGTTGATGTTCATGCTCTGGACGCAAAATTGGACATTGGAACTAGCCTTTGATGTCTGAGTATCCTATTGATGCATTTTTAATGTATTCGTGTATCGATGAGAGATGGAACAAAAGTCAATATGTGGTCCACAGTCCTTTTTATTGTAAGTTATGAGTGCTACTTGTATCAAAATAGGAAATACAAGTTGTTCAAGAACATTAAACATTCAATTATTGAATGAGCTCCATGTCTTTAAAATTTTTTCGTAAGAGAAATTCTTTGACTGTTGGAAAAACAAAAAAGGTTTGATTCATCTCCAAATTGAATGAGAAATTGGAAAGCCGTACGGTGAGAAAGAATTTTCATGGTAGATTCCTGGTGCTATATCATGGGAGGGTGGCACGTTCAATAGCAGCAAACGATGCAAAAAAAAACAGTACTCACAATCACGGTCGTGAGGTGGCAGTAGAAATTCCGTGACAAAGGAGATTTCTCATGCAGAATACCACCTGCGATAATTGGACGATCATAGATCAAATGGAAGCCTAATATAATAGTGACTCGACTTACTGAACTTTCGCTTTAAATCTGGTAATACACGAATCAAGCAGCCCGTCCACGACTGAGATAATTTGGATCAATCAACTTACAAGCAGTAATATTGTCCACGTCGTTGGGCCGATCACCATATGACAATACAAATTCTTGAAACATTTTGCCTGATGCAAGCTTGGTCCGAAGGATATCGATCTTATTCAAAAAGAGAACAAGGTTCACGTTCTTGAGCAGCTCATTGGTAACGATCGACGTCCAGATTTTGAAGGAATCTCGCTAAGCGATATTGTCAATGTCGAGAAGGGACAACAGAGGAAGAAAGCATACGTACCAGCCTGTTAATTTTTTTGTCTTCCTCAAGATATTCGTCAAAGCAGCTAAAATAGACAATGATCAATCATTTATCGGATATAAATATATGTATGAGGTGCACCTGATGGGTACTAAGAAAATGATGGCGTCTAAATCCTCGAAGTATGGAACCCAAGCAGCTACGTGGAAAAAAAAAACCCAGTTTTAGTGAGCACATCCCATATAGCTGGTGTATCGTACCCCTCTGATTGACGAACAGTGGTAAGCAAAACAAAGAATCCCTGATTGACTGAAGAGCTTGCCTGAGACCGGTGTCCACCAACATCAAATACAACCAGATCTCGAGATGACCCGGCTGCCACAAGGCCATCATTGTGAGCCCGCAGATTACAATGATTCTGAAACGGAAACGGGACGTACTGGTTTTGAAACGGTGTGCACTGACACCTGTGTGAGATAAATTAGGTGGATGTTGATAGAGAAGCATAAATGAGACCTTACCCAAAGTCTTCAGCCTTGCACGGAGAATGTCACCTTAAAAGAAAAGTTAGCAACGACCGCGCTCTCTTCCCTGATATTCCTGACTGCTTACCGTCCGTAGGAACAAATCGTGTGCCAGTCACTCTATCTAAGGAGTCCAAAAAGCTGAAAGATCATTCGATTGAACAAAGTGAGCACGTTAAATATCATGAAATAAGGCTCACAATCCAGATGATTGTTCTGGGTAAAATTTCTCCTTCAACAGAAGATCCTTCACAACAGGATTGTTCCAAAGCTGTATCATATCCAGGGAGTGAGGTTGGATGGCATGCCCAGGATCTTCAGGATCGTCAAAGTCGATTTCCACATGACCGTCTGGAAATGCTGAGCCGTTCGAGGTTTTGAACAACTTATTCATTGCTCCCTTCCAGAAAAGGGTTGAATTGACCGATACCTCCGTAGTAGTTGTTGATGAAATGACGCCGTCGACATCGTTAGGCACTGTGGTATCATCTCCTCCGTCAGTAGTGCTGGTCAACTGCCGAACCAGTTTGTTCTCTAGTTCAACCAGGAATTCTAAACGTGACTTGATGGCTAGAATGTCGGGTGAGATGTCTTTGTCCGTGTCCGTAGTCTGTGATGGCGACAACGTTTTGGGGCCTTGCCCCTGCTTTTCAGCCCTTGAGATAGCTTCCACGATCTTTCGGAAAGATTGGATGATGTTGAAAAGGATGACGATCCTCCACCATGGTCTCTGAGCTCGAAATGCCTAAGATGTGGGTTGTCAGAACTCTTTTTTTAAAAAATTGATCATTATGTCCTAAAGTGACGCACTTCCGGGTCATATAAAAGTTGGAAATCTTTAAATGTGTGCCACAGTTTATAACTTTGTAATAAGATATCACAAGATGGCTTACTTTTCAGCGTCGTCGACTTGCCTGTGTAGATAAAATGAACGTCAAAGATGCCAGCCACAACAGGTGTTGGTTTTGACACCACCTACCTGATTCGCTTTGACCTGATATAAATGAAAGATGTTTTTCAGTGGCCATTGTCTTCACAGTAGGAGACTTACCTAGCAGAAGGATCCTAAACACCTTAGGGGCTTTCTTTTCCAGTTCCCTCTCCTTCTCAATCTCTTCATCTATTTCATCGGAAACCTCTTTCGCATGTCGCTCCCCAGCCAACCTCTCATTCATCTCCTCACGAGTTTCATTCGTAGGTGGGCTCAAAAATAGTGCCCAGGGATCGTTGCCATTGTTCGGAACGTCAGTGTGGAATACTATGTGGCCCAGAGGACTGAGAGAAGGCGTAGTCGTCTGACCGCGGGGTTGTTCCATTCCAGCACTAGTAGTCGTAGGGTGGGTTGCACTTGGGAAAACAATGTTCTCATGTTCAAATGGACAAATCTTATAAGTCTCTCAGATGATTTATTCCGGAGCGTGCGTCTGGCGCGATCAGTATATATTTAACCCCAGCCAATGAGGGTTCTTAGGTTCCAAGCGTGATAAAAATCTGTTAGACTTCAAAGACAAAAACGACACTTTTAAAGTATAATGGAGAGGAAGAAAGGGTTGTCATTTGAAATTTCAGGAATTAATTTTTTGATTGAAAGGAATGTGGGGACAGGATGATGTTTCAAGGGAGTGGCAATGATCGACGAGCCACTGTTACGAAAAAGTTGAGGAGAACCCTGCACAGTGCATCATGTGAGAATTGATTGATAAAGATTTTCAATCTTCTTCCCCTTTTTTCCCTTCAAATTTCATATGAATTGATAAGAACTTTGCAGCCGTGTCATAGGCAATATATTCAGTGGCATGGTTTGACACGACATTCCCCACGCGAGGCAAGACGTTTTGAGGGGCCTTTATGAAGATCAGTCAAAGAAATTTTCGGAATACGGCGTGACAAGTGCCACCCCGCTTGAAGCGATAACGCCGTTAACATGAGCAGATGCACCACACTGCATTGAGCGCGGCACATGGGGAACATGTAGCGGACTGACTGTTTATCCTTTTCTTTTGTCTGGCGATGACATGACGTTTGGGCGAGAGTCGGTCTCCCAAAAACACTTCCCCACACAAAGGATTTCATGCCATGATTTCGTAACCAAACATTATCCCAGCATCGCCGCACTGGCTGACCCATTCCAAACTTCGCTTGCATTACGCTTCCGTCTATCGGATACTGCGCCGAATTGAACAAAATGATTTTTTGAGCGTCCAAGCGCTGACAGTGAACTGTGGCGGAATTGTTCAGAAGGCCTCCGACATCCCAGTGTCCTTAATATATCCCGCCTTACTTGCACTGGGAAGAAACGTGGTCCGGGGCCGAATGTGATCACGCTATTGGTGATTGGTGATAGAGTAGTTCCGACGTCACGTCCACACGACAAAGATCGTTGAAGGGCCCTTGATCTGTAACAAAGGCTGGATCTAGAAGCAATCTTCACTTTCTCGTCGAAAAGCATTGCAAAGCGATGTTGCTGACAAGGCTTACTGTCCAAAAAATGTGTGTCAATGTGGCTCAAAATCGTGGAACGGTAAGCCTCACCAAATGAAACTGGGGGATCCAAGGACTGCTTAGTTGTATCGGGATGACTAGGGGCTTTTGGCTCGGATCAGAATCATTTGTTAATCAAGGAACCTGCTCTTTGACATTGGACACATCACATCTTCACCACGGCCGGGATCCATGTAAGAGTAAGTCATGGACGGATGGACGCCCTCCGAACGGGTCGGAAAAGAATTGCCGCACAGCATTCCTATCCTACTTTGCTCGATCGCCAAGTGACATCAATACTGCGCAGAACACAAAGATCTTTGGACCATTTGACGAACGACAGAAAGTTTTGGTTTGGTCGACGGCCGATGGGCACCCAGAAGCCTTGGGTCTGATTTGCACTCGGTGATAGACAAGGAGTGGAGTGCTATTTTGCAGAAAATAGAATCGAGTGTTGAGAGCAACCCCATGGCTCAACAAGTGCTCTTTCATTCTTCAGACCTGCAAGTGTAACAAGAGAGAAAAGAACCGGATAAGGGTATAAGTTCGGCCCACAATACCCATTCCGAATGTATCGGGGCAGTGTGCTGTGACAGCGCTGATAACCTTTGAAGGGTATAACTGATCAAGAGCGATTATCAATGACGCCCAAATAAAACCAAATAACTAGGCCATCAACCCGACTACGTCGGCGACGCGATTGGTTCGAAGTCTTCGGGGTGGATCAGATCTCTCATTGGGCCTGTCATTCTCAGCTTATATATAATTGCCAGTTGTGTGAGAGAAGTGTTCACCAAACCATGTTTTCTCAACCCTTCTCTTCTTGGCATGCCCTCCCCAGTGAGATGAAGTTGTCCATCATCGATTATCTGGACAGTGACAACGTTGTGTCCCTGTCCAAGGTTGACCAACAAACATACCATGCCTGTGTACCAGCTCTGTTCAAGGTATGTTCCCAGTTTGATATTAATCTTATCTTTTTTAAAATTTTTTTTTTACAGACCATCAAATTGGAGAGCCACGAATCTCTCGAACGATTTCTCGAAAACGTCCCTCGACACTACTATTCCTATATTGAAGATCTTTTCTTGTGCACGAAGAACGACACAATCCATAGCGGTCCAATCTTGCCTCGTGTTCGGGCAGACTCAATCATCTCCCTTCTATCGGCTACTTCACGTCTCAGAAAGCTGGTCCTTCAAGTAGAAGGCTCACTTCACCACGGTGTTCTCTCCCCTTTCCCCTTCCTTACGAATTTGAAGAGTTTGTCCGTCATAAATTGTGGGGATGAAGTGGTTGCACCTCTGTAAGTGTTTATTTTTCCAATCGTAGAAGAGCATACGATTGAACATCATTGATTTAGAAGCGAACGGTTCGTAGTCCATATGGCAGCGTCTACGCGTCATCTGGAGGAGCTTGTCTTGGATCGTATCACACGGTCAAAGGTCCATGCTCCAGAGCTAGATGGAGTTTACCCGTGTCCTCCACTTGCCATCAATGATACAGACATCCCAGAACACCCCCTCTTGGGTGCAGAGCTGTATCTGCCTTCTCTCTTGCGGATTCCTACCCTCCGAAAGCTGACCATTCGTGATACCCATCTTGGTCACGAGTTGTGGACAACGGTCCCAGTTGCATGTCGTCTTGAAGTTCTAGATCTTGGTAGCTGCTACCATGAAGATGATTGTTTCAACACGCGGTGCACAGAGCGTATCATGGCCGCTGTCGGTCCATCAGTTGACGAGTTTGCTCTCACTACAGCTGTCTCCGATGACGTTTTCTCAAAGCCATCGCTTACGCCTCTGCAAAAACTTCGCAAACTGCACATCAGCCCCTTCTTCCCTCTAAACAGTGTTGTGGAGACAATGTCCAACCTGGCCGGGTCGCCTGTTGAGGGCATTTCAGTGCAATGCTTCGAGGAAGACGTCGTTGACATGTGCTCCGCTCTCAAAGACTTCCTCATTCTCCGCCGCGATCGCGGTTCGGATTTCTACAATAATCTCAAACGCATAGACGTCTCTGTCGCCTCTTCGGACATAAATGCGACAGTTGAGGAAAAGGGGCAGCGGTTGGCGGCTGCGAGGCATCTGCAGTGCTTTTGTCATGACCTCCAGCTGGCGAGCGCTTTTGACAGATTTGACAGATTTGTCGCAGAGGTTGGAGACAAAATCAATGCTGGGGAGTCTTCGTCGTTTACAGCTGCGAAGCGATTCCCAGTGAAAAGTCGTTCCATGACTATCTAGTCACCTTTCGTTTTCTTAAAACTCGGTTTTGGGGCGATTATGGAACTCAGGTCTTTCTTTTTTAATTTATTTGTATTTCATGCGGATTCATGGATTTTTCTTTGGACTTACATATCAATCCCTCATCTACCTATGGCAGTACACTATCTATAATAATAAAAATGTCGTAGTTGCATTTGTTTGGTCCTCCGACCTTCGCAAAACATGTTCGCAGTGATAAACTTTTTATAGTTCCTACTTATGATTGGTTTCATTCTGAGCAGTCTGTTGCGCCGGAAAAGCAACACTCTCCTCCTCTCTGGAGGCTGGTCCTACATTAATCCTGCTTCGACTATTTACCTCTCCCAACGCAGCTACGCAACCCATAATAACAAGCTCAAGTCCACCTCTTCCTTTGTCCCTAGCTCCAAGCAACCCATCACAGACGAATCAGCGCTTCAAGAGTATGCAAAATGCAAAGGGGCCATGCAAGCAGCTGTAGACTACTTCAGAAAAGAATGCGCTGGTTCAGAGAGTAGAGCGTTGGGTCGTGTCACTCCAGCTTTGCTGTCGCCCGTGAGGGTGAAGCTCCCGGAGAACCCGAAAGATATTACAACAAGGTTGGAGGAGTTGGCGACAGTGGGCGTGAGGGAAGGCTCAACCTTGTTAATCACGTTGTTCAATGAACATGTTGGGTTTTCAGTCTTTTGGTGGTTGTTGGTCCAACTGACTGTGTTTTTACTCCTCAGTAGACAGTAAAACACGTCGAGGCTGCGCTATATGATAGTGGGATACCAGGTGTTGTACCACATAGACAAGATAACCGAACGATCAAGGTTCCAATACCCAAGTAAGACCAAAAGTTCAAAACCACCATGACTTACCTGAGTATCCCAGGCCCACTTTAGAGTCTAGAAAGGAACTCTTTGGGGCTGCAAAACGTAAAGCGGAAGAAGTTCGTGTTCAGATTCGCAAACATCATTCCATCAGTCTCAAAAGAGGCAAATATGAAAAACATTCTGTCGAATTGGAAGAGGTACTTCATCTCGCTTTCTATGAGAATACCCGGTGACCTGTATTAGTTTCAGAAACTTACAAACAAGTACATTAAGGACGTCGACAACATACTCGCCGACCTGCAGAAAGCAACAGGTGCAAAATAATCAATTTAGAGATGCATTGCTTTAATCCGATGGCAAATATAATGTTATGTGATTTAATTTATCTAGTTCGTTGATTTGACATTATAAGAAGCCGTAACTATTCCTCATTGAAAAAGTAAGCCTGTGTGAATGAGCTAACGGAAAGTAGAATTTCAGTCATGAAGGATGCGCCCGTGAATGTCCAGACCGAAAAGGTTCGCAAGCTCCTTCACGGAGAGCCCTAACATTTTTGAGGATCAAATGATTCACGTTGAAATAAAGCACACTTACTGCCCATCTTCTTCGCAGAACCGTCGCCCAAGGAACCATCTGCAAGTGTTTTCTATGGGGCACAATGTTTTATACTCGCAATGAACCGAAGACAGTAGATAGGTCGTACCTTTCTCTCTTGCAGCTGAAGGATGCGATCTTCAACTGTGTCTGAGATTACGACACGTTGAACAAGGACCTTTCTCCTCTGGCCCAACCTATGGACGCGATCGAATGCCTGGGATTCAATGGCCAGAGACCAACCGAGGTCAAGTGAGATTACATTATTTGCTCGTGTAAGGTTCAATCCAACACCTGTACAACGGTCAGAACTCCTCCTATTAGGGTGGCTGGTAACATACCTCCACATTTCAGTGACATCAACATAACACGAGCCTTTTCTTTCGACATGAAAACTCTGATAGCTTGTTCACGTTTCGTCCTGTTCATATCACCTTGATATCTGATGGAGCCGAAAAGATGAATATTTTGGGACTGCCTTAGTTAGAATAGAGGCGCACTTGACGTGAGGAATCTCCTTCTCAGTTAGGTAGTCCGAGACGAGGCTAAGACAAGAGGTCCACTGCGAAACTACGAGTATCTTGGAAGTAGAGATTAATTAAGGAACAAATGTTGGAAAAAAGTTGAACAGCTGACCTTTTCATCTGGTTTATTCGCGAAAATCCGCTCAATCTCAATCATCATGTACTGGTAGGGACTTTAGTCAGAGGAAACTGAAGTATAATTAAGAACACCAGCCTTCATCTTTGAAGATGGTAAGAAGCGTGGCATGCGCTTGAGAATTTCTGCGGAGATTCCCTCTTTTTCGGGCATACCGAACAGAACTTCCTTCTCTTCTGGAGTGTCGACTTCGTCATCCGAATCAAAGACCACATTAACACGCCTTTTCCCAAGGTGTTTCTTCATGGATCGACGAGCATCCTTTGCCTCTTCATCTTCGTCACTTTGCACAATGAAGTCGCTCATGTCGTCATCTCCATTCTCATCGTCCTCAACCCAGTTTCTGCCATCGACAGCTTGTTTGTACCCCTCTTTGACTTTGCCTTTGTTCTTCCTAGAAGCATCATTTTCGTCGAGGTCCATCTCAACATCACTATCAGCGTTTGACTGGTCGGCCTTGTCCATGGGTTCAAATGCAGAACGAGAGAACAGTCTATTGGAGTCAATAGGCTCCCTACAACAAGGACCTACAATGATTTGGGTGAGTGTCGGCGGCAGTTCAGGTGTACGATACTCACAGCCACGATCAGCATCCCCAACTTCCGCAGGAGGTCGGGAATTTATAAAGTTGACTGGTTCCGAAGTCAGTGACATTCTTAAAACAGAGGTTTTGGCCATACCTATGCATTCCCGGCAGAAGATATGACCACAGGGTGTAATGACCGCATCTGTCATGACATCAAAACAGATAGGGCAATCATCTTCTTCAATCGTTGCATTCGCTGACTGGAAGGGGGGAACTGTTCAATGCAACAGAGATGGCATCAGCACATTAACATACAGCTTTCTCTGCTTCTATGCGGTCCAGTGCTTCCTTTCTGAATTTTTGCTGCATCTTGGTAACAAATTCTTGAGACACAAGCCGGCGAGCGCGCGTTAACTCAGTGGCGAATTCGAGCTTAAAATCCTCTCGAGCTTCTTCAGGTTGAAGAAATGCATTAGCATCTTCTGCAATCAGCGATGCATGCGAGCAAATCTGGCGCAGGCGAAGGAGCAACACCAATACATGATGATAGTTTCTACAATCAAATGAAGGCAAAATGAGAACATTGATAAATCAACAGATATGACGTACTTGAGGACCGTTCCTTCACGCAAGTACGAATTGAAAATGGCTCGGTTTCTGGCTTCTATCATTTTGTATATATCGCGTTCTTCCGTTGAAAACTCCAACTTAACAAGTTTCACCTCTTTCTCAGGCAAATCGATGATAGGCTTTCCGTCGAGTTTGGTATTTTTTTGGCGTCGAAGGATAAAAGTATTCATGACCGCATGCAGACGAGTAATGGCAAGATTAGCTGGAGTGAAGGTGTTATGATATCAAGTAAAAAGTTTTGCTCTCCACGTACGTTTTTTCTTTTCATAGAAAGCGATATGGGAATTGAACTTGTTCCAATCATGCCAGGGTCGAATTTGCAGGTAGCGGAGGTATGCATAGGCGTCGACAAGTGTATTGATAATGGGTGTGCTGAACTACAACGTCAGGAAGAAAGTCCAAAGCTGGCATCAATGTAAAGCAAACCCAGTAAGGCACCAGCGATAGTTCGCTTGAATGTCTGTAACAGCCCGTGAGACCCCTGATGAGTTAAAACCATCAATATAGTGAGCAAGAAAATTAATCAAGACTCACTGGTTCGTCGGTTGCGAATATTTTGCCCTTCATCCAAAATACTGCGAAAGAACTAAATGGAAACAATTGCATCGGTCACCTTATCACCTCAATGCATAATGCTTACTTCGACCTGGAACAGAAGACCAGCTGTGAAAAATTTGATGAGTTACTGGTTCAAAAAATTTGGTGATGGTTTTTTACCCCTCTCTTTGCGCTTCTGAGATCTGTACGAAAAATCCTTCATGTATTCCTCGTCATCCGAGACGACAAATTCTTCGCCCCTCCTCTTCGCCTTTGCTCTCTTCCTCATTTCGGCTTCGAAGTCCGGCCATTCGCGAGCAAGAGTCTATGAAATGCAACAAGAGTCATTGAGAGCAACCTGACAGACACAGCGAGAATGGTACATTGAACGTGGTCAATACTACATCGTGTTGAAGGAGCTTTTTCTTGCTCAACGTCTTTGAGGATCCTGAAAAACGATTTAAACTGGTCGACCAAATAAAACAGAGTCATTTACCATGATAAATGAGGCACGCAAGGCCACAATTGGTTTTCGTCTCGATTTCTGTCTTCCATTGATCCAACAGAGCTAATGGTGCTACAATCAGTGTCGTCTTGCACATGGGATTTGTGGACTTGTTTTGCAGCATCGTCGCGATCCTAATAGACAGCAAATACATCAATACCCAATGAAATACAGGAACAATAAACCATACATTTGAACAGTCTGTGTTTGAAGACAAAACGTCCATCAAAAGCATTCAACCAAATGACTTCCTCAAAATATAGTTACCTTTCCGAGACCCATTTCATCGGCTAAACAACCTCCTTTGAAATCGCTGCGCTCTTTTTCCAGCATCCATTTTACACCAATAGCCTGATGTGCCATCAGCGTCACTTCCATGCCAGAAATAGGTACATTCAAGCTCTTCAACCCCAGATAATTAAGCGCGTCTTCCACACGTTCGTTTCCATTGAATATTTCGGCGTTGCCGGCTTGGATCAAAAACTTCTCCAAACTGTGAAGTAAGTGAGTGAAACGCAAAATTTCATCTGTATAAAAACCAACTCGTCATTCGAAGCACGAGGGCCATCAAACAAGTCCCGCCCACGACCATAAAAATCGCCATTTGCATCCGTACCATCATCCCAAATGGGCAAAGGAGCCTCAATGCCTATGCGTTTCAGAAACTCCGATGTATCTGGTACATTTCTATCGTCATAATCGCTATCCACTTCCGAATCGTCTTCTTCAGAGCTCATCTGTGGGTGTTTAGAGCTCGAGGCCTGCGCGTCGAAAAATTGGGTAGGGTCCGGCATCTTCTGGATGGCCATTAAATCTCGCACAGGAGAAGTGCGAGGTGAGGACCCAAACATCGAATGAAATTCTAGCACTGGAGAAGTGCAAGGTGAGGACCCAAATATCGAATTGTTCTCCCGAATTTCCTCCGGGAAGAGTCTAAAGGTGTCAGCTGGGGCCGGAAATACCGGAAACAATGAACCAGTCATAGAATTGTTGCCAGGGTCCGTCTCCATAGGAAATCCGTGAGTCATGAAAGAATTTTCATTCGTTTCCAAGTCGATATCAGGTGTTGGGTGATATTGGTGCGGAGAGTCGACGGAGGGCATCGCTGAAGATGAAGAGGGCATAGTTACAGCGGCCAAGTAACAATCGCCCTCCAGCACTCTGAGGCGGGATATTTCATTTTCGATCGCAATGATGTTTCGGATATCTTTCATAGTCTTGAATGGTTTGGCCGAAAATTCGTTAAGTAGACCTTGCTGCCCGTCGATGGCAGCACGAACATTGTCTAACTTTACGAAAGGGTCCTCGAAGAAGCCGTATGTATCGAACATGTCATTAGTCGCAGTTGGCGTTTCGGTATTTGTCAGGGAGTACAGTGGACTTTTTGGAACAATGCCAGTCTTGACTTTCTTTGCGACCTGCAAAGCCGCTGATGATAAAGCAACTTCTGAGTCAGAATTCTCCGTCAAGGGGCGTTTGTAAGATGGATTCTGCTTCGGCTTTACTTCGGCTTTGACTTGCAGACTACTAGCGTATTTGGGATTAGAATTGTAATCGGAAGGTAAAGGAGGTGGAAAAGAGATATCGGATTTGACAGGGAGGTTACAAGTTTCCTTGACAAGCTTTAAGGAAAACAATTAGGCGCTTTATCAAGCGATCATTGTGCCTCGACTTACCACTTTGGGAAGTTCAGTGGCCCGAGTGACACGCTTTTGCCTCGACGACGACTCGTGATCAAAGAGATGCCTCTAATAAGGACAAAAGGCAACTATTTGTGTCAAGAATATGAAAAACGCGTGTTCGACACACCCTGTAGGCAGATAATGACCCGAGACCATCTTCTTTTCCTCCGTCAAAGCAGCGAACACGCTTAATAAGTGGTATTACTTCATTGCAACCACCCTTGAGGCAAGTAACAAATCCAACTAGAAATTTCCAATAAGCAACAAGTATGTCAGAAGTCTTTAAGAACGCGCACACTCACAGCCAGCATTTGGTTGCAATGTGATGCGAAACTACCTCAATAAGGACGTGGTCAGAAAATATAGATGAACAACTGTTGACCATTGGCTCACGTCGTGTTCTGCTGGATATAGGACTAAGTGGCGTCTAAGTTCATCAATATAAAATTGCGGCACACGCGCATCCTGTTGCGATGTACGGGTTAGGTTAGCCGCTCAGTAGCGTCTTCACCTGCGCAGAAAAACGCACCAAAGTCAATAAGGAGAGGCCTAAATGCTCTTTCGCTATAGACATCAGCGCATCCGAGCTAATTCCAGTCATGGCGGAAGATGGAATGGCACGGAGAACGAGCCCAATAATGATACACCCCTAATTGTTCCCACGCCCATTTTGAGACGCGCCTAATCACATGATCACTCCAAAATAGGTATAGGCCGACGGCCGGGAACGCAAAATAGTTACCAGGACGAAAAGAGATCCGCCACCATGAACTTGAATTAAAATCATTAATTGAATAAATGGTGTCGGATATATGTACATATACAATGATAAATTATTTAAAGGTGAGTATACTATGCTGACTTTGCGCTACCTATGGACAATGAGTGATAAGCGAATCAAAAAATTAAGGTGGAATTCGAACAGTTATAAGGTTTGGGCCGAAGCGGAAATGTACTATAAATAAATAAAATACCCTTCATTTCCCGAAATCGATGTTGGACTGATTGTAATGTCTGAAATTCGACTTTTCCGATCCTTCTCCTGCTTGGGAGTAATAGCCTTGTCGTCGTTTGCGCTCCGATTCCCATTTAATTGGTACATGCCCACCGGCTTGTAGGTTGGAGCTGACAACAGGGTCATCATAGATCACCGGATCTTGGAAACGTACAACGTTTTCAATCCCGTCATCGCCTGCAGATGGAGGCTGCGGAGGTGATATCTGTGGGTCGGCTTGTGATGATTCGACTGGGGATTGTAAATTCAATAGTAAGTCTTCTCGGACCCTATCCTCCACTCACCAGGAGATGTATCCGGAAGATAAGGAATGCTTGACTGCGAAGGTTGCAAATAAAAGTTGGAATGAGTGGCACTAGTGAGTTCTTGTGAACTTTCGAATGGGAGGGTCGCCTGCGATTGTGAGGATGATGGATTTTCATGCCGAGGTGGATTTCGAGACGATGAGGCTTGTGGTGCATTCCAAGTATACGACGGAACAGGGCCCATACGGAAACCTTGGGATGTTCCCGGAAGATTGTATACCTGTCGGTCAGGATTAACTTCCGATAACATCGTAGAGGGTCCAGGAACATTGGGTTCGGGAATGCCTAATGGATGTTAAGCGATGCATTTAAACAGTTTAACCATCATACTCATTTGACCAGAAGGCTCGAGACGTTCTCGCCTCGAATTCCAAGTCATGTTCTCTGGAACTGGCATGCGAGACGTTAGTAGCTCACTGCGATCATTTCAACAGCACCTACGGGATGGCTGGGGTACCAGATGAGAAGTAGGATGGCGTAGATTAGTACGCGACATATCATGACCTACAATGGGGTCAATCGAAGTTCACTAGGTAAAAATGTTGTGGGGTAATATCACCTGGGTATCGTGTTTGCCCCACTTGTTCGATTGCCGCGGGATGCTGCCATACTTCGTCTTTTTCTACCAGAGAAGATATTAATTGTCACAGGTATGTAACCTAAAGCATAAGCACAAACCTAGACGTCTTTCATATGGCTTTGGGTGTCGAGATTTTGATCGATCTGAAATACAACTTCAATTCTCTTCCGAGGCGATTTGAACGACGAAACTGCTGCCTACCGGCGCGAATATGTCGCGTTCTCTGCTCGACCAAGTCTATTATGTTACTAGTTATTAGTGACGGACGACAGAAAGGCAAAAAGAACGAAATCGACCTATGCTATCCAAACCAATTGGCACCGAGGAAAAATGCGTCGAATCTCCAATGGGTGCTACTCCAGGACCTATTGTAGTTCTATCAGTATAAAATATAACTCATAGGGAATAGCACCAGGGAATGTACCTGACAACCGAATTCCACCTCGCGAGCTTCCCTCGCCCCTATCCGTATCCCTTTCAACATGCACATTCCGCATTAAGGCATTGTCCACCCTCGATTCCTGATCGACTTGGCCTGCTACAATCCATGCTCAATAAAAGTGGATTATTGTATAAACCATTAAAGACTCACGTTGGTATCCCTGAACCCCGGGCTGTTGAGCGCTCGGCACGTGGATTTGAGCTCCACCAATGGTTTGTGCCAATGATACTCGCCCTGCCACCGGACCAGAATAGAGTCGTTCCGGACGAGATGGCAAAAGCCATGGAAGGGGCAGGACTATCCTCCCGTCTTCTCTTCTTGGAAAGAATTCGCCTTTTATATGACACGCGGTGCAAAGGCAGTTTGGTAACCCTTCTAAATGTGGATGATTATTAAAACCATGAGGCTGCTGCTGGTGATGTTCCTGCGGTGTTTGCAAACTGGAATGTCGTTGATGACGTGCACTGGACGAGGGTGTACGACTCTCCCTCGTCCTGACGGATGACCCTCGCGGTCTACGCGATGGCGCGTTGGATGTGGCACGCGTTGGCACGCGTGAATCCGCATTCATGGCTCTCCAGAAAGCCACGTATAGAGAGGAAAGCAGCAATGCACACTACGAACACATCATTGTATGAAAGAAACAAAAATGTGACATGTAAAGATTTACGACGAACACAAAAAGGAAGCCTAGCCAAAACAGGCTTGTTCTGTCAGGGTAGACATCGATGGGGCGCTTCGAATGATCTTTCGCATCATGCCACCGCGACCCTAATGTCGGTGGACCCTTGATGTCGGCACCCTCTTCGTCATGAAGTAAAACAGGAGGGGATCGACGAGCAGGCACTATGATGCCGAGCTCTTCCAATGTTCACACTGCCATGTATGTCCGGAAAATGCAGGAAATTATAATTAATAGACTTTGCCCAGACTGGACTGATTCAATCATAAAAGTTTTCACCTTCCTGTAGATATTCTTATTTCGAAGTAACTTGTTAAATTACCAAGCAAGAGCCCGAAACATCCACTCCTTGTCCAGTCGGAGAGTAAATAATATCGAGACCCCATAGGTTGATCAAAAACGCTATACTCTTCTAGGAAAACCCTGGAAAACCCATATCACTTGAGGCGGGACCTGAAATGGAGAGATGATCATTGCTGTCTTCTGCATCCCAAATTTGAACTTGGTAGCCTCGTGTGGTGTTGTTTGACGCATGACAGGAAGTTGATTGTTGAATCATCACAACGGCATCAAAATGGCAGGCAAAAAAGGAAATTGCGTAGTTGATGCGTTGATGTATTCCCCAAGTGAGGTGGACAGAATCAACTGGGTTTGGGTTTTTCTAGCGGTAAAGGCGAGCTTTTGTTCTCAACCCAAATCTCCTAAATTATTATCATCCTCGGGTTTATCACAAGAAGGGCTGATTGTTCGGGTTAAACGTTCATGTTACGTTAGTTGTTGTACCTTAGAGCCGCGTGCCACTTTCGGTTCGTGCCATGAGTTCATGTTTCAGACGTTTGGCCATTCGTATGTCCTGCGGCGCCACCAATTTACCTTATATAGAAAACTCTCACACAAAGCGCTGGTGACCACCGATCTCAAGTCCCAACAATCAGCTTACAACGCTAGAAGGATTTACTTTACGGTAAACGCCAATCCATCACACATTCAATCCAACTCTACCAACTAAAAATAAATATAACGAATCCATACAATTAGCTTTTCTTGTACGTCAAAAAGAGACAAAAGTAGATTACTTTACTACTTCACACAAAAATCGGGACAGCGACAATACAAAAGTGAATCAGGAACAAAAAGGGAGTGTTAAGCAGAGCGAAATCACGGCCGGACAGTCCAGCCAACTTCAGAAGAGCAGAAACAAAGGAAATTTTAGTTCGTGGTATGTAGCTAAGAGTGGTGGGTCAATTTGTATCACACGCATGATGAAACATGCGATGCGTATGTTTGGGATAAAAGGAGCGACAGAGTGATTATTCGAGAAAAGAGAGAAATACAAATTGGGAACATCGATTCCGGTTCGTTCGTTCTTTCGTTTACTTTCCCGTCTTACCGATCGTATTTGACTTTTCGGCCGTGTATAAACCCTTCCTTTTCATCAATTAGTCAAGCAACACAGGGTGGGTTTATAAAAGAACCAAATACCTTTCACATTTTCTTACCCAAGGTCAAGCTCCTCATACTCTCCTCCAAAAGATCACAAACAGTAGACGAACATTTCTTCCACTCGTCCTGAACTGGTGAACTAGGACCCATTGTCTTCTCTCTCATGGCTACCTTCGCCAGAGATACAGCAGAGGAAGAAGGAGAAGGCTCGATATCCACAACTTTCAATACAGCCTTACCCTCCAAAACTTTCTTCACTTTATCCACATCCCACGTGCCCTGCTGAGAGCCGGCGGAATTCGAAGCCAAACCTGACGAGGATGACGACCCACCCGTAAAGGCATCCCAAAACGCACTCCCCAATTTCTTGAAGATCGTTTGTGAAGCCATGGCAGCCAGCATTGCGTGCTGATGTTCCTTTTCCCTCTGTTGGTGTTCTTTCTCTCTCGAACTTGAGTTTGCAAGCACCTTGCCGGGAACCACGGGTGATGTTGGAGGGGTCGGATAAGAGGATGAACCCGCAGCAGCGTGTTTGCCCGAGAGTAGAGCGGACAGCGAGGTGCTTCCACCATACAGAGGTGTGTGGGACGACGAACTGGACTTGGAGGAGGACGAGAAGTAGTGCGGACGCATGGTTCCCGCCAAACCGGAAAGATGAGAAGTGGGTGAAGTATGCTGGTTGCTTTGAGAGTGTTGTGTGGCCATCTTGCCCCAGAGGTGCATACGATAACTACGAGTGCATTAGCAATCAGAATTATCAAAACTGACAAAGACATACGCATCGAGAGTCTTCATCGTAAAGAGGTTTGAATCCGCAAAACCCTCGAAACCACCCAAGCCAGGTTTTGTGCTCCCGGTTCCAACGGATTTGGCCGGGACATTTAGCGCAGGATTCATATTCTCCATGAGGCCCTTTCTCAAAATTGTACTTATATCCGGAACGAGAGTAGTATGTACAGGAGTAATACCGCCACCCATTCCGACGCCGCCCCAGAAGCTGCTGCCCATACGCGACGAGGTGGGCAGATCTTTTTGCGTGTTGGGAGTGAGCAAAAGTGACGTTGAGTGCGAAGCAGAACTTAGCGGCGGTGCCAATGAAGAGGCTGCAGAAGCGGCCAGAACTTCGGCGGCACTATGCTCAGGGAGAGGTGCTGGAGGAGGAAGGTTTACGGTACCACCACGGCCCTCGAGGAGTGTCTCCTTCAGTGCGGCGATTTCCTGACGAAGAGCAAGATTCTCGGATTCGCGAGTGCCAAGTTGCGTGCGGAAGTGGTCGAGGAGTCGATCACGTTCAGCGATGTCGCCTTCAAGTGTCGAGATATACTCTAGTTGATAAATTAAATGTCAATATCAATAACAACACAAGAGAAAACAAAAATAGACCTTTTCGACGAATCCTGAAATTTCTCGCACTGATTTTATTCCTCAATTGCCTCTTTTCTTTGCTTGTCATTTTTGCGAATACTTCTGGCGACGGCCTCCAATCTTGTGGTAAATCTTCCTCATCATCCTTATCGCCAGCCTCACTCCCAGCCGACGAGTTATCCATGGCAGTGACAAATGGAGACGGTGAAGATGCCTGTAAAAGACTTGATGTCCTGGCATGCTTCACAAGAGCCGCCCTTTTCGCCGCCGCCGCTAGGACTGAACTCGAACCTAAGCTGGAATTCTCCTTCTCCCTGTTTGCTGTGAGTGAGGTACCAGTCTTCTTCGTCACGCCCCCACTCTGTATCGTTCCCTTGCGAGATTTTCCGTGGCCACCAACCTTGATAGGCGCAATAGTAATTGTGGGCTTCTCCAGGTCAGCAACCTTCTCGGAGACGGGCGATTCAGGCGACTCCTTATCGTCAGATTCATCATCACCGTGATCGCTAATAGCCGATGGCGTGTCGACGAGCTGAGGGTCGATGCCTTGCGACTGGGATGGATCCGAGAGGGAAGGGGGCATAGGTATGCCGAGGTTTATGGTTGACAAATCCATAGGAATGTTAAATGACATGGGATAATTTCCAATTCCTTCATCTCCACCAGTGGATGATGTATCGATGCCCATGAAGTCAAACGATGCAGATGGCATAGGGACGGTCCCTAGACCCTTAAGCTCCTCCTCAAAGATATTAAAAAAAGAGTTGGCACGGTTTTCGTCATCATGCACATCAGGGAAAAAAGTGGATATGTCCTGAGGTGGAGTTAACAGGGTCTGGGGAGATGAATCACGCGAAGCGGAGGCATTGGACGATGGTATGGAACTACTGGTGGAAGGTACAAACGCACTATTGTAAAGCTCAGTGTCGAAGATGTCGTTGAGATCGGTGGGGTAGGGGTATTCCTGGAAAGTGGTTGTTGAAGAGAGGAAAGGTGGTTGCTGATACCGGGCGTTGTCAACTAGCATAGCGGTCGTGAAGACAGAAGACCAAAATACTAGATGTTTTCCACAAAATCTTCACTGTTATGATATGAAAAACAAAAGGAGCCTTCTGAGGGTAATGATGGTGGTGGGTAAAGTCGAAGGCTGAGAACTGCGCGGTTGTGGGGATGCATTACATAATAATCTCACAGCAGTGCTTGCGTGTCAATGGCCGGCTTGATGATTCATCTCTCCTAGGCAATTTTACTTTTTGGGACATACGTCTTCGAGCTCTTCAGTTTTCTAGAGGTAAATACGACTACCGCTGGAATGACAACCTGCGTGGAATGTCGTGAATTACCGCGCACGCAGCTGGAGAATGAAATCCCAGACGGTGGGATGCAGAAATCATGTAGCGCCAATATTACCAATCCGACTGCGCGCCCGGGTATTATTATTATCTTGTTTCGCTGTTGTCGAATCTACCAATGGCCAATGACCTGCGTGTCGGTGTCCTGTTTGTGGACAGTGTCCAACTCCTGGACACTGCTCCAGTTGATTTGCTGGGTATGCTCTCCACTTCCTATCTCCAAATCTGTAAACTTCCTTCCTCCATCACCTCGCTCGGACTTTCCGTCTCCATCGTCTACATCTCCCCCTTGTACAACGACAAGACCAAGCAACCCTCCTTCGTCGAATGCACCGCAAACGCCGCTCTACGTGTGAACCGCTCACTCACCTCAGACGACTGTGCTCCGGGCGCATTGGACATCTTACTCATCCCAGGACCAGAACCCTCCTTTCAGATTTCGCCTGAACTGAAATCTTTCGTGCAAAACCACTTCGCATCGGAAAAGACAACAGTTATGACGGTCTGCACAGGCGTCCTCGTTGCGGCGCAGTCCGGCGTTCTTGATGGAAAGAAAGCGACAGGACCGAGAGCCATGTTGCTTGAGCTGCGGGACAAATTCAAAGACGTGGAATGGGTCGATAAGAGGTGGGCCGTCCATGGGAACATCTGGACGAGTGGTAATTATCACCTCTTCATTTGTCGCACTGCCTCTCATATTGCATAGGTGGTATAACCAATGGTCTCGACATGGTTGCCGACTTCATCAGACAACGTTATCCCGGCCCACTTTCCGAATGTGTCTGCGCAATGGCCGACGTGGGCGATCGAGGCATGGATTACCCGACCAGTCAATTAGCTGACACAACCTGGTGGATATGGCAGATATTCAAAGCGTGGATCTTTGGGAAGAGGAATAAAGTTGATTGACCCGTTGTTATATGATTAACAAATGGGTGAATTCATTCTTATTCCAATGCTGTGTCGGAATCGCCGTGGGGAATCACGTTTCTCATCCTTCATTGAAGTCGAACTCTTATGCTACAAATTGAATTTACCTTACGTTGATTTATTCCACCAAGTCGCCGACAAATTAGGTTTGACGTGTGGTGAGATGTTTGAAGCAACTCAGAGTCTTTCGCAGCTCGATCACCCGTGATTATTATGCTGTCTGAAAGTGCCTCTGACAGGTTCATCCAGCGGCGGCCGTGACACAACCAGCGATAATTATAGCTTGAAACTCATCAGACCCATGCGATAGGTTATGCATGTCCCAAGTTCAACTCTTTTGGTGGATTGTATATATCCAATAGTCCTTTTCTAACCTATTCCTCTTTGCGAGGGTCTTCTGTGATGTCTAGGACATATCTAATGGACAAGCGTCGAGGTGAAGGTATCATTATCATTTATCTATAAATGATGTTCATCAATCATCGCTTTAGCTTTTTCCTGTGCCAAGCAATCAGAGTTGATCAGTAATCAAGGGTCCTTGGTGTTTCAAAGAAAGGTGCGACCTTGGGGTGTCTTGTGCAAGATAATGACCCGTCGCACTGGCAAAACCAGACATTCTGGTAGAACTACTTGTCCCACTTCGATGATTTCTTGGCTAGCACTACTAGAAACCCACCCGCAAAGTTCAAACATTGTCTGGTGAGAACTGGTGATGACCTTTAACCGAAGCCCCTTGAAATAGCACAAGTCGCTCTCGGCTAGTGTTCCAGCTTCAGCCAAGCCAGCTTTCAGCCTCAGCAACACTACTCTTGGCGTCTTGGCCGTGTAAATGGTATAAAAACGGCCTTTTTTCAAAACGAATGGAAAATTAAACGAGCTGGTCTCATCTCAGTTATTCTTTTCTTTTTTTTTTTGGCCCAGGCGACAGCACTCCACCGTTCGAAACGAAAAACAGCACCCCTAACCATGCGCTTCATCTCTGCCTCAGTATTCTTTGCCATTCTCGCTTTACTCCTCCATCTGACGGCCGCATCACTCCCACAAAGAGTAGAACCAGATACCCAACCTAAAGGCAATCAGCCCAATGCCGCAAAAGCTGCTTATTACAAGTCCCAAAAGTGGATTCACGGGACATGGTCAAATCGCCAAAAAAAAAGTGCAGCTGATAAGGAGCGTATGGTTAACAAAAATAGGAACCTTTTGAACGGATTGGGGGCGTCTGATAGAGCACGAACGATACGCGTCACAAATGAGATAGAGGACATCGGGAAGAGTCGGCGAAAATCACACGAAAAACATGAGGAGAAGGCAGCAAAATACGAGAGAAAGCTGCGAGGCGAGGCTTAGACAGCCCCTGGAGCACGGTAACAGACTGGCAGAGGGTGACTCGTTTTTTGTCCTGCGCGACCGGGGGGGTTAGCTACATAAATCGTCTGGCGGGAAGAGGGAATTCTGGATTGTTTAATACAGGAAACGGTTGTAAATTATTTATATAAAAATGTGATGCAGGACATCATCGTTTTCTAAGAACACTATTCTCAGAAAGTATGTAATACGCTGAAACAAAAGTAAAATCTGGAAGAGAAGATTTTATAAATAAGAAGCAGGAGATGAGTTTACCTTTTTATTCTGCTGCCACTAGTAAGACAGCGGTAAGATCTCAAAAACCGAATGCTCTAGGTTCAATTAAATGTTTTACCAACCTAGATACATGCTGATAGAGCCCCTCCTAAAAAAGTGGCACACTTGTCATGAGCAAATAGTGGGTGTTTTCACACATTTGACGATGCAAGGAACATGGCCACAATGACTCAACAAATTATGGCCAAAGAGCTGTAAATTTACTCTGCATATTCATATAATTTTTGTCCTTCCAAGACGATGGTGAAGTACTGAAATCTGCCGAAAGAAATGGACCAAGCGCTGTGCAGCACGTTCCCAAAACGGACATGTCATGCGGAATTGTGGATTAGCGAATTGAACGACAAATACATGAGGAATTCCTCTGAAAAATTGTGTGGATATAGATAATTTGTACTTGTAAAATAATGCAAATTTTGGAGTCCTAATACTTTGTTGTTGAAGAGATATTGCTGGATTAATGCAAATTGGTGAACTCCAGAGTGTTTGATCTGCAACCACGTTGACTCTTTCCCACGCTCAACACAGAGCAAACGAGAAGGGCACAGCAGTAAAACTTAAAGCTTAATAGACGCCTCGAATTATTCCATATCAACTTGTTCATGCAACGTACAAAAACCTAAAAAGACGCTGGTAGAACAAAAAATGGAAATAAAATCATGAGCAGAACAGGAAGCTCAACGGCAGCTCCCATTGCGCTTACACAATGACACAATCAGCGATAATTACAGCTTGAAACTCAGACCCATGCGATAGCAGAAGTGGAATACAAAGATTTTTATCTATAGCGAACATGGGATTGTCATCTCAAACTGCCCACAGGCAGTTGCACCCACCACACCCTTTTTGAAGCATTGGTAAAGCACTCACCTGCCTCATACAAACAAAGTTAGTGATCAGTAATTTTCCAGGCAGGCTCGTGTCCTTCATACAGGAGAAAACTGACATTCTTATTAGGGATGGTGCACGGTGCTTCAAACCCACCTGCCCTATCGCAGCTCATAAGAAACACGAAAAGCCGCCATTGGCTTTTGCCCAACCTAGCTTACAATTGCATAATCCATACATAACACATCTCCGTTTCTAAGATTCTTCCTCATAATACTCTATCTGATATCATCTCATGCTTTGGGACATAGAAGCGGAATACAAAGATATAGATATAGGTCTGCTTCTTCTACCATATCGGCTCATCAAAACTTCGTTTCGTCGCGCGCCCTAATATGAAAAATGGCACTGGAAAAGTGAATGGGAAGAAGCATGGGCTTGTTAAGAAGACCCAGGAGGCGAGCCGTGAGAATGGTATGGGCGATTGCAACTCCTGCTCAATACTCCGCACTCTTCCTCAGAAATTAGAATCATACCCTTGTTGGCTTTGACGACCCCTCCTTCTGCTGATCCTCTCACAGCAATAGTCACAGCAGAAGCTTCGCCTTCCTCCTTGACGACACCATCCTCTCTTTTCATCGACATCGAGATGGAAGTGGGCAAGAGCGCATCACCACCATCAAAAAATTTGCGTCTCTGTCGGAGACGCCGGCACACCGCCAGTGAAGGTGACGGTCCCACCTTCAAGCATACACCTTCGCGAGCTTTGAAATCTTTTCGTTGATACTATCCCTCCGATAGCGTTATGACTCTCCCTTCTCCTTCACTTTTCATAAGCAAGGAAGGTTTGTTTGTCCTGTGGGGATAGCAGCCGCTATTATTGTTGCGGTGGTAGATGTCGATTTAGCGGTTGGTGACCTTGAACGCCCCGAGAGCCGAGGCAGGGCGTGAGTGAAACCCAGCACACCTCAAAAAAACGGCCTGTCTTACAGCTTCTATGCCAATCAACCAGAGTCCTGATGTAAAAAGGACAGCTCAGCGCTGAACGTTTAGCTCCTAGTTTGCAGCGTCGATAACGCGCAGAGTACGCCGGTTATGATCGGTAACTCGTTAGCCAGCGTAACGCGTTTCGGACCCGCTTCTGATTTCTTGAAATCCCACCCCAGGACTGCAATCCACATGTAACGACTCTATTTTAAGGATTGCAAATTTCAGGTATAAAACGGCCTTTCGAACAAATGGAAATTAAACGAGCTGGTCTCATCTCACCCCAGTAATTTTTTTGGCCCAAGCGGCTTAAAGTTTATATAATCAACACATTCCAACGAACAACAATACCATGCGCTTCACCTCCATATTCTTTGCCAGTCTCCTCCATATGACTACCGCAGCACCAATGCCACCAGAATTCATTCATCATGTAACTGCCGCAGAAATGATGCCACCATTCCATGGATCAGTCATGTTGGTGTCTACCAGACCAAACCCGAATCCCCATCCCCAACACGTAGAATCACACCCCGATATCCAATCTCAACATGACGGACCAAACCCAAACCCCCATTCCCAACATGTAGAACCACACCCATCCCAACACCAGCCGCCCGGGCAGCCGCTAAACAACAGCATCTTCCAAAGGGTTCGTCACCACAACAAATTACGGTACTACAACACTGCGTTAAAAAAGGCCAAAAAAGATGCGAGTTATGCTGATGGTCGGTATCAGCAAAGCTTGGCGCGCGGGGATCATAACAGCGCAGGAGAGCATTACAACACGATGTGGCAGAAACAAAAGGAAGCAAAAGGACATTTGGGCAAGGTCAACAAATACAGGACGAAACTAGGAAAGGAACCCATATCCGACGATATCCACGTAGTCCCTTCACCAAGGCCCTCCGCAGAACTTGGAGCTTTTGGCTTCCCCGTTGCCAACTGACAAATTCGAAGACGTGGAATGGGTCGATAAAAAATCGCCTCGATATGGTTGCCGACTTCATCAGGCAATGTTATCCTGGCCCACTTTCTGAATGTATCTGCGCAATGGCTGACGTGGGCGATTGAGGCGTGGATTACCCGACCAGTCGATTAGCTGACACAACCTGGTGGATATGGCAGATATTCAAACCGTGGATCTTCGTAAAAAAGAATAAAGTTGGTTATTTGATTAAAATATGATTATTATCCCGATGTTGCCCCATATATCCATCCGCCAGCCACATTGGGTCATCTTGGGTCATGTTGATGCTATTGGTGTTGAGAAGTTGAAGCAACTCTGTTTCGCAACTTGATGTGGAATATCATCTTGATTGCCAGCCTATCCGTTTGACAAACATTCTGATCTGTGAAACGAAACAGCAATATTTACTGATCCCACACGAACACAAGGCTATGAAGAAAGAGTTCAACTTTTTTGTACATTCACTAGTCTTTTTCCAATTTATTCTTCTTTTGCGAATGTCCTCTATGACGTCTAGCACAAGTGGGGAAGCATACTTTGAATGTTCATCATTGTCGCTTTTACCTTCTCCAGACTCGAGTGTGAGGACAAACCGCCAAGCGATCAGAGTCCTGATCGGTTCACCTGTTTCAAAGTATAGGCCACGAGGTGTCTAGTTCCATGTCCAATCCACTCACAGAACTACCAGACTTTGACCAGCTTCGATGCGTAGAAGTGCCGCCGCAGATACCGCACTACGTATACTACAAACCCACAAAGTTTAAAAAACTGAGCGTGATTCAGCCCTCGAGGTCTTGCAAGTGGCTACGGCCAGCTTTCACACGGCTGCTTGGCGTTTCCAGCTTGGCGTCTTGGCTGTAAATGGTATAAAAACTGCCTTTCAAAACCAAGAGAAATTAAACGAGCTGGTCTCATATATATCTTCTTCAGCCCAGGCGGCTTACACAATCAACAACACTACACGAAAAACAACACCCCCAACCATGCGCTTCATCTCGGCCTCCGCGTTCTTTACTATTCTCACTTTACTCTTCCATATGACTGCCGCGATACCACTCCCAGAAGTAGTAAAACCCCAGCATGATACCAAGCCGCCCGGGTTCGGCCAAAAGGCTCTATTGAGATACAAAGCGTGGCATCACGGGAAATTCATGGCATCCGTCATGAATCGGAGTCGAGACGAAAAGCTGTCATCTGCTGCAACGAACAAGGAAAAATCAAAATTGGGCTACAGGAAAGACCGCCTCTCAGAAGGAGAGTACCTAGCGGACATGAGAGAAAATTTACGGGATGCGAAATGGTTGGAAGAAGAGAAAGGAAGAAGACAAGAGAAGGGAAACGCATATTTGGCAAAGTTGGGAAAGGCACCCAAATATGGTATTACTCCATGATCCCGGGGGGTATGGATTCAAGTTGTTGACGTTTGTAAAATCAATCTATTTCCAAATAAAAATATAAAAAAAGAAAAAGACCTTGTGATTAGTGTTAGAAAGTGCCAGGTGGATTAATCCTCCTCAACGACAATTTCACCACACTTTTTCATTATGGCGAACAGTTGCTTTTCACCAATAAATGGTCCAAAAAGCATTGCAGGTGGGACAAAAAAAAAAACATAGCCCAGCAATAGACAAGCACTCGCTTAACCCTTGGATATCTGGATACCCATTCACGAAACCTCACTCACTCAAGCTAGATTGCCATTTTGACCCTAGCCTTTTTTTCGTGAAATCAGTCCGGATCGGGACCTATTCCTCTGATGAAACCGGTTCTCTCAAAGACGTCTCATGGTACCAGTTCCATGAGAAACTTGATTTCAGAGATAAGACTGCAATCCACATGTAATGTCACTATTTCTGGCATCTTAGCATTTTCGAAATTCAGGTATATATATATACATAAAAAAAAAAAAAGGGGGCTATTCTAACGAACAACAACAATACGACAACTGGCACCCACCCCCCCACCATGCGCTTCATCTTGACCTCCATATTCTTTGCCATTCTTGCCTTACCCCTCCATCTGACTGCCGCAGCACCAGCTGGACTCACTCACAGAATTCTCCTCTATGTGCCTGCAGACCCCGAACCAACGATAACACCAGGAAACCACAACAACAGGCAGCATCCACCAGAGAACAGCCTGAGCGTCGTCAAAAAAGTTGCTCACAAACTCAAGGAGCGGGTTCACGAGAGAAAGTTGAAAGGTGGCTGAAGAAGAGGTGAGGAAATACAAGAAACTTTATCACTCGAGCTTGGCGCCGCAGCATCACCACTTGATGGAGGAGAAGCAGAATGATGCAGGAGAACATGCGGCCAAGGTAGACCACTACAGGGAAATGCAAGGAAAGCCACGCAAATATGACGAGTACAAGCCACCAACGTAGCAGCTCTATTTGGACGGAATATATATGCCAAATAATCTTGGTGGGAAGGAGTCCAAAAAAAAATGAAAAAAAAGTAAAATTGGAAAGAGGATAACCAAAGTTTATCTTATGTTAGCCCATGAGTTTTTTTTTCTTTCACACTTGATATGATATGATATATATTTGCCAAAGAGAATCGAAACCGAGAGAGAGAAAAAAAAAAGAGGAAGCAAAAGGAGTAAAATTACACAAACAAGAAGAGAGGCTAGACAAAAAAGGAAATAAAATTCGATTCAAACGTTTAATTTATTTTCTTTTTCGAGGGGGGAGGAGGAGCGCTAAGTATACACAATTTTTTTGAGAAAGAAAAAGAAAGAAAGAAAAAAACAAAACGAAGAAAAAGATGCAACACAAGTCGGTTGATCTTCTTTTTTTGACGTAGGGAGGGAGGGCATCAGTTTTACATTGTTACTTGCCCTATCTTTTGAGGCACCGCGGTGATGTTCGAGGGTTTTTTTGTCAGGTTCGAGTTTCTTTTTTTTTTTCCAAGTTTCGAATTGGAAGGCGAGAACGAAAAAAGGGATTATTTTGGCCCGTTTTGCTCTTTTTTTTTCTTTCTTGGGTTTTTGTTTTTTGTTTTGGAGGATGAGCGATGTCACACCAGGGAGAGTTTCAGCCACGGGGCCGTAGGACAGTAGGCGACGTTGGCGATGTGGCGATTTCGGTTGAAAGAACAAAAAAAAAGAGGCTTACGAGGGGCCGAAACAAAAGTCAGGCGGAGGCAGAGGTGGAGGCGAAAGGTGGACTGTCGACAAACCATAAACCAAGGGGGGGGGCCAAAGGTTCGTTTCGGACGTGTGCGAATGGTAAGAGCCATGTAGATTGATTGGAATTGATAGGATTTGTGAAAGCTCCGATCCAAACAAACCGTTTTTTTTTGCTTCCACAGCCAAAAGCCCAAGTTGTGAACTTTTTAAATATTCTCCAAGGTCTCAATTTTTTTTTTTTGGGGGGGGGTGTCCAAACCGAAAAAAAAAAAGAACGTCCGACCGACCGACCGACCGATTCCTTTCGTTTCCTTCCCAACCGACAAACTCGCCTCACCTCTCGCACCGCACACGTCATCCTCGACCCAAATCCAAAATCCAAAAAAATCCTAAGCCTGCATACCCAAACCCATCATCTCCATACCCACCACACCCACACCCATCCTTCCACCCGACGACGACGGCGACGACACACCATTCATCCCTCCACCCAGACTTGCCATAGTCATCCCCGCCCCACCACCACCAACACCCACACCCAGCAACTCATCCATCGTCTCTTCCTTCAACCTCATCGTCTCAGATCCATTCACTCCGTTTGGACTCGCAGCACCATCGCCATTCATAATAATAAGTTGTTGTTGGTTCGGATGCGCATTCCCGTTCGTCATGATCCCATTCTGTGGTCTCTTCCCGTCGATGACGACACAAGCGGGCGTTCCGACCCCAGACCCAGCTGCACTCCCCCTCGTGGACGTCCTCCCTCTCAAGCTCTCCTCATCCACCTCCATCGATTCACCAAGCTCTTCCCCCTGCACCTGCTGAGGACCGCTTCCTCTCACCGCCCTTCTTCCCCTCGCACCAGCACTCCCCACATTTCCATTTCCATTTCCATTTCCATACCTCATCCCATCAGGCATCACCATTCCCATACCTCCCATCCCTCCCATCACAGCCGCCATCGTCGACATCATACCCATTCCCATTCCCATCTCGCCTATCATACCCGACATCGCAGCAGCAGCATCTCCACCATGGAACGATGGTGATCCCATGTCGCCCATGCCTATCCCCGCACCCATGTTCATACCCATTCCCATCAACCCATTTTCGTCAAAATCAACTTCCGCCTCTGCTTCTGCATCTGAAGATTCGTCATGCTCGTGCTCATCGTGTTCACCCTCCGCATCACCCTCCCGTTCCAACGAAGCCGTCGTATCCGAACAAGTCGTCATCACCTTTCGAGTCTTCTTGACAAGCCCACGACGTTTCTTCTTCTTCTCATTCAATTTTCCGGTGCCATTAGGATGAGCATGGGTACCGGCATTGAGAGTGACCGTAGAAGACGAATCGTTTTGCAGAGCAGACCCATCCCTATACGCTTTCAATTCCTGCTCAAGCTCACGGTTCCTCGCTCCCTGAGCCGTAACAAGTTGTTGTAGATATCTAAAAACATTAGAAATGAGATCCCGCATACTATTTCAACGAAAAAGAATTCACCTGATATACTCTACACTCTTCCTCAGAATCATCCCTTTGTTGGCTTTGACGACGCCATCTGCTGATCCAGCAATAGTGGCAACAGAACCTTCGCCCTCCTCCTTGACGACGCCATCCTCTCTTTTCAAGGACATCGAGATGGACGTGGGCAAGAGCGGATCGTTACCACCATCTAAAAAGTGGGCCTCTGTCGGAGAAGCCGGCACACCAGTAGAGGTGACCGTCCCGCCTTCGAGCATACATTCCGGAATGAGGGTGGCAAGCTCTGAAATCTTTTCGTTGATGTTGTCCCTCCTCCTTCTCTCGACGGCATTGTGGCTCTCCCTTCTCCTCCTTCGCTTTTCATTAGCAAGCAAGGCTTGTTTGTCCTGTGGAGATAAAGCGATTGCGGCGGCGGTCGCTGTTGTAGAAGAGGTCGTGGATTGAACGGTACCAGTGGTATTGGACGATGTCGGGGACGAAGAGCCGTTAAGACCGACAGTGACGTTGAACGCGCCAAGAGCCGAAGTAGGGCCTGGACCATGATGATGATGGTGGTGATGAGTGGCAAAGGCAGCAGTGGCAGGCACACCCAAGCCAAAACCACCTAGGGAAGAGGGACCCAAGGCAGTGGGACTGGTGGGAGGAGCACCACCGGCCGGATGCAAGATGGAGGAAGTAGGAAGGCTGCTTGACAGGGCACCTGCGATGGAAGTGCTGCTGGAATGGTGATGAGGGTGATGAGGGTGGTGGTGGTGTTGTTGGTGATGGGTGGTCAGATTATGCGTGTGACCGTGGGCAGAGGAAGAAGGAGAGTAAGGTGGGCCCGATGAAAAGTTTTGTTGCTGTTGATGGTGATGATGGATGGGGAGATGGAAGGCAGCAGTTCCGGGACCGATCGAAAAGTCGATGGGATTCCCCTTTTGTTCATTGGACGGAGGAGACAGGGAGAAGGGTGTGAACGCGTGCGACTGAGAAAGGGGCGAATGGGGCTGGTGCGGACCCATTTCGGATGAGGGAGTTGGGAGGGAGAATTCGGATGTGCTACACAGATCGTTATAAAATGATACTTTGAAAATAAATAAAAACGTACGAGCTCTGACTGTTGACGAACCAACCATTGGAGTTGGGTTGGCGAGTGGCAGGGATGACGATGGCATGCGGACGGGCATATGGAGGAGGAGGACTGGTGCTGCTCACAGAATTGTTCCTCCTGCTCCTAGAGGTGCGTGCAGGGCCGATAGAGCCCGTACTGGTAGGAGCACTCTCATTGGAAGAAGGAGGCCTAGATCGAGAGCGAGAACGAGATAAATGATGGTAGGGCTGCTGCTGCTGAGGAGACGGGGTCTGTCTGGTATGGCTGGTATTGAAGTGATAAGAAGACGGAGGAGCAAAGTAATCAGTTGAAGAGTCGATAAGAGAGGCTAGCTCGTCTGTAAAATCCATCGACGATTTGAACGAGTTGTTCATTTTTTTCTAATTTACCTATCCGATAGAAAGAAGAGAGATCAATATACAAATCCCCACAACTCTCCAAACAGATATATACACCGGCCGGCTATTCTTCACTTTTTAATTCACTAAATCACTCGAATCACTCCTCATGCTGCTCGGCCGACCCTATATTTAGACTCCACCGCCCTCTCTTGATCTCCACTACAACCCTCCTACCCTAAACTTGTAAGCCTGTTCCGACGTCAACGCATCTCCGACTCGTGGCTGTCCAACTCCCTAACAACTTTCATCCAAGCAAGTAGACTTCCCATTTTTGGACATTCAAGCATAGCAAAACTCCCCAACAGCTCCAATGGAGTCTTCGGTGTTCAAACTCATCCGGTCTTGACTTCATGTAGTATCAACCACTTTTCTTTAAGGTTTTAACTGTCTATTCAAAAACTTCAACGTGCAGAAAAACGGATGACAGAACCTTCTTTTATGAGGCCTCGAGGATTCGTGATTGGGTAACGGTAAACGTTTAGCTCAAGTATTACCATGCTGCTCAGGCTTTCTGCTGCAAAGGCCACACACATAAGGCACGACAGACCCAGCAACGGACAAATGAATTGTAAATGACGCACTACCCGGCGTCCGGCAGTTCTTCATTGTGGACCCCAGAATTTGTTACATACGGCAAATTTACACTTCGGGGTTTCCAATATTTTAATGCCATTTATATTTGCATCCAATTGGTAATTAAATATTTAAAGTGCTGAAT
>QDKV01005206.1_pt1 | contig 34711 bp, 36 predicted proteins | sample 1861101 | NCBI WGS metagenome assembly QDKV01 (sample SAMN04275158, study PRJNA302643) | Fungus metagenome, whole genome shotgun sequencing project. | isolation source: fruitbody | host: Mallocybe terrigena | place: Sweden | collected 2013 | reverse complement strand
TTTTTGCTCCACCACTTGCCCAGCCACTTCCCTCTACCTATCACCATGCGACGAGTCGATGACAACAAAGACACCAGGGACGGCGTAGGGGGTACGCCGCATTTTTAATTTTGTTTTTCTGGCTACCAATCAGTACTACCTGGCAGTATTACCCTATCCGAACCCCTCTCCAGCTCTGGAAACCACCACTACCACCACCCCTCCCTCATCCCCCGGGTTTGTATAGACCTATTACCTGTACCCACGGAAACCTGTACCCTTTGGTGCAGGTACGGGTTTGCGCGAGTACGAGTACGGGAACCCCCAAGGTACCTATACCCGGGCCATCCACTAGTCACTTAAGCTTCGCTTGTTTGTGGGTAGATGGCTCTAAATTGTTCAAAATTCCTGCGTGGATTTCTACTGAAGAACTATGGAATAATGAAGATGTCAGCCACCTAAGTGGCTAACATATTACAGCGTCCAAGTGCGAACAGGTCACTTTTGTCATCATCGCTCTGTATCCTATCATGCTGCGATTGTCTATATTCCAGCACCTCCTTCCGCAAAACAATCCACCCCGCGGGTACGGCTGGTCAGATCGTCCGCCACACATGTTGACCATCAACACTTCATTCCGAACGGGAATCGATCAGAGAGACATATTCCGCGGACATCCTCGGTGTATCGTCTGTGGACATGACATTCGAGATGTCCTCGAGCATTGTAGTGGGTAGGCAAGAGACGGAGCTTGTACGTTGGACTGCTGTACGAGTATGTCAGAATGACTAATATAGGTTGCAGTGGCTTGATATAAAGGCCCGCGGCTGGCTTCCTCAAGAGGCCAAAGATTCCCCTGACGATCCACGCAATGGCCTCTTGATGTGCCCAACTCATCACAGACTGTTTGACCAGCTTAAATTCTTTATCCGTTATGTCCCCGCGGTCAGTTTGATTGAATCTAATGTAACTTGAGACAAATATTCACCCAGACGGATGTAGGTTCGAAAATTTGTTGTCAATTATTCCGGCGAAAATCGACTAGACCGATTTCATGGTAAAGCAGTTGCGCTCGACATAAGGGATCCGTTGGCACCTTTCCCTTCATTATTCATTCACGAAATGCGCACTGTCGGATACCACCCTTTCCAATCCATTTCTCTGAGCATCCCGAGGCAAATTCGGTGGCAGAATTGGATGGAGCCTTGGGACCTTGAGCCGGATGTGACAAGCAGCACCGTCACCGCCACTCAGGATTTCATGTTCAGTCATCTACTTTTCATTCTTCATTTATGTAACTAATAGGAATGTATTTCTGAATCTACCAGATGATTCTGCAAAATTGTGTGCTGGAGAGGTGGTCAGCGGTGACGTCTAAAAGTTTGTGAAGCATCATCGAAGACATTGTCTTCCACAATCCAATCTTGCCAGGGGAAGCTTGACTCGTCGCCAGGAACGGCTGGAGTGAAAGAGAGGCGTTGAAGGACGCCCATCTCGTGCGCTTGAAACAAGGCAGGATAAGGGCCATCGTCAATAGTGAGGGCAACGGCTTTTCCATGGAACTCCAAAAGAGAAGAGTAGGTGGAGCAATTCACTAAGACAAACCTGCAAGCCTGTTCTGAAATGAATATACATGGCTCTCATATTAGTTATGGATTGGACTGGCCTTTGGAACGTAACGTATAATGAAGATACCTTTTTCGAAAGAGATGCGATGGTTGGGACACATGAGCATGGCATTGCGTGGTTCATCTTGAGAATCTTTGGCCTGGGGAGGAATACAGTTGCGACGTTTTAGGTCGAACCACTGTTTGAAAAAGTTAGTTTCAATGATCATGGTTCTCAAACATTATTTAACTTGCTGTTCGCTTATCCCCTGGTGCAATAATGTAGCAATTCTCGAGGAAATCTTCCATACTAATGCCACAAACGATACAACGATTCTCTCCAAGGAACTGGTCCCTCTTAACTATTGCATCGAGAGTTGATGACATTTTAGGGTGAATCACGGGTTTCACTTTCACAAATAAATAAATACATACAATTCGCAAGAAGTGTTTTTATCTAATCTGTATTCCCTGAGAATATACGGCTTTTTCAACCACGTTCATTTACTCTGTACCTATACGTCTCTTCATACTTTATAACTGTACTAGCATGAGCGAGAGCACCTCCTCACCTTCCGTCCAGGTCCTTCCAATTTCTCCATCTTCTTCGTCAACCAACTCGGCACCGCATTCCGAACCAACGTCAGACGAGGAACCAGATCTAGGAGCTTTCAACCAAGTTCTACGCGAATGGACTTACCTACAACCTCATCCGCGAATTCCTATTCATATAAGACCTGCAACGAGCTCGACAACTCCAACGTATCATGCTGAGCAGAGTCTTAATGGTGATGATATCCCAAGTCGCACTGGACGAAGTGGGCTGAGCACAGTATCTTCTTTTACTCGGGCTCCAACTAGCAGCATTCATCCAGATGGTTCGACGGTCTGGGTACATCCGCCAATTGCTTCATATCTGTTCAGCAACACGCCTAGTAACGAACAATATATTGACGGGGAAGAGATGGAAGATGTTTACTCACCGTCGCTGCCAGTATCTCGTGCGTCGACAGCGCTCACCGTTGATATCGCTTCCGAACTTGATTTTCCTTCGCTTGATGATGAATTTCACGATTCCTGTAGCAACAGAAACGATCTGTCCCCAGAAAGTGATAGTGCTATTCCAGTCAGTGTAGCTGGCGAGAGCCAACGACTTGACTCGCGAGACACTCATACTGAGGGTGACTCACTATCTGATCGTGGTGTCGAATCGTCTGAGACTTCAAGAAATTTTGTCCGTCCTCCATTACAAGAGCGCACCATTACTTCTTCCAGCCAAGATTCTTCCGACCCCAGCATACTCAGCATCCAACTACAATCCCAAGCAGTTCCAGATACAATAACGATTCGTTCTTCTTCTGCGGCTCTATCGGAAGACCCTGGCGTCTCAATATCCATCGCAGGGGAGTCCTCAAATAGCATTGACAGCGCTATCGGACCTTCCAATACCTCAGGATCGACTGCCACGCTCATGAATGACTTTTTCAACCGTAGCCGCAACCCAATCCCCCCGCCTACTTCCGATTCTTCTTACCTAACGACTGGCATTGCCTCCAACTTCTCTTTGGTCTCATACCAAATGCCCGTGACACCATCTCTTGCAGTTGATCACGAAGACTCGGATATAGAGAGGTCAACGGACGCTTGTCTACGCACCCAACAAAGTCTTACGGATGATTCGACTTCATTTTTGGCCTCTGAGAGATCCCAATCATCAATCTTTGTCACTTCCACTGCATCTCCACTTCTGAATCCACATTCTTTGCCCCCTACACCAGAGCCATCGTATTTGAACACCAACCACAGTCATTTGGCAACCGCAATTTCTGTGGGAAACGATTCAGATCTTGGAACTCCAGATCAACCTCCATCAGAAGCAATAATTTTTGCACCTTCTCGGCATATATTCGAGCCTATTCGCGATGACGAAGATAGAGCCTTAGCTGAACAGAGTGTAGAAACTCACCATCGCCCTCATTTGTCTACGTCAGATTCTCATCACACCCAAAGTATGCTGTTTGTCACTCACTTTTCTAAGTATTGACGAATTTCCAAGGCCAATCAGCTATTCATTTAGGAGAGCAAGAAACAGATGCCCAGCTCTACTCGTCTGACGACTATCATGACGCAATGGAGGATGATACACACCACCATTCTCGAACTACCTATACCTCTAGACACCTCTCGGCTCATGCTCCGAGAGGTATTTCTGATAATGCACAAACCTTGGCGAACACAGAAGAAGCTTTGTCTTCGACATCATATTCTTTCTTACAACGACAATTCGGGGTCTTTGGAAATTCATCTGGTACTCAGTCTCAGGAAAGAGCTTATTTCGCACGTTTAAAACCAGAAAATCATGAAAGCTTAGATATTTATTCGCACTCCAATTCGTTTTCTCGGGGTCCAATCGTCGCATCGTCAAGCCAAGTATATTCTGGACCTGATCTCCACCCATCACAACAAAGCCCCTTTTCACAATTATCTGAACTTCCATCTTTTGTGTTTCCTTCAGCACCCTCGTTAGCGGGCCAATTATATCCGACGTCCCTTACCCAGTCTCATTCGCAACCATCCCCGTCCCCAACGCACGATCATCCCCATTTAATAGCAAGCTCACACCTCGCATCTGGCTCTTCAGTTTTGTCGGATTTATCAGCTCACCCTTTGGAGACAAATAGTATGCTTTCTTTAGATACACATTTTGAGGCAGAATCCGCATCGGATTGGCCGTCTTTGGGATACCTGGGTGAAGCTCTGGGTTTTATTGCTGCCGAAAGGGCGAGATGGACGGCAGCGAGGGAAAGTGCCACCGGATTGAATGCTGATGGAAACGGTTCAGAAACTGGTGAAAATGAGGGTGGAGGAGAAGATGGGTTAAATGATAAGGAAGAGGAGGAGGTGTGGAACCAAGTTTTTGGTACGTCTTTCTCATCTATTATCCTATTGGAATATTGTTTCTAGGTCATTCGTTTGGCACTTGCCCTTCCTTATCCTTTTCGTTTGGTGATATCCCTTTCAATTGAAGTTGAACTTTTTTTCCTTTTTAGACGCAGAGAAAGGACCGGAACCACCAAAGCGCAAACGACGTCCCAAGAAACCCTCAAAACTTCCTATATCAGAAATTCCACTAGACTCTTCGCTACCCAATTTTGCGGAAGGCACCTCATCGCACAGGGTCCAATTTCCAACTCCTGAATCCTCGCCAAAGAAACGACGTTCCAAATCTGCCGCCCCGTCTCTCTCGGCCTCTGTCTCCATGTCGTCAGAGAAGTCTGGGACGACGACGACAACGACAACACTTGGAAAGCAGAAAAGTACTAAGCGAAGGGATAAAGAATTTCTTGTGCCTCCTCCACCTTTGTTTTCAAGTAACTCAAAGGCAGGTGTACGAGCCGATTCCGATATTGATGATGGAGGACGGACACCGACCAATTCAAAGGTGCCTGGTTTGATTGACATTTCTATGCTGTCAGGTCTCAACTTGTTGGGGAAGAAAGGCAAACGCGTGGGTAGGAGGGAACGAGAGAGGGAGAAGTTGCATTTTGACACGGTGAAATCACCCACTGATAACAATGCGAATGCTAGCCCTTTGGATGGCGAATTTGATATTGACGAGACGTATGGTGGCAGTAACGGCAATGAAGGCACTGAGCAGGGAAACAAAGAGGAAGACGGGGAGGGTCAAGAGGAGGACGACAGTATCTCGAATATGTCCCTTCTACAACCCCCCCGCAGAAAGCCATTACGGAGAGAGGATACGGACGGTCGTCGTTCCTTCACTGGCATCACATACCTTCATAAAAGTATGCCGGCTAGCCCTGTGGAGTTGTTCTCTTTTCGGAAACAGGTCAGCGGAGATACGGTACAACATCCCGTCGACATTCGTAAACACGGGAAGGGTATCGACGTCTCAGAACAGAACGAAAACGTTGGCGGCGAAAAAGAGAAGAAGAAGGGACAACCATCTGCATCTTCTTCCAAGTTACAAAGCCAAGCTGAACTTGCACCGCCAAATAGCAAGCGGCGTCGTTTGCTAACGCTTGCGCAGAATTTGCAGCGGTTATTCCCTGAGCAGCATGAAGAGCTTGCGCGGGTTATCAAGCGGATGGGGAAACAATCAGCGTCTGGGGAGAAGAAAGCTTTGGGTAGCGCGATTAGCACTGGGAGTGATGGATCTAATGTGGTCAAGTCCATCCCGATCTCTGTTCCTGGAAAGACGCAGAAGAAAGGTCACAACAGGAGTTTAAGCGATGGGATGTCTTCATTGGGCCCAGACCTCGAAGGAGATGCTCTTAATGGTCATGCCATGACCGATGTAGAAGAGGAGAAGTCAGAAGAAGAGCTAGATCCTAGAGGTCGTCCTTCAAAGAAGAAAGACCCTCTGATACATGTCTTCATTGACCAGTACGTTGTTACTCGAACTTTGCCTTCTCTTACTCGTGACTTATACTGCATCCTAGTTCGAACATTCTCATAGGCCTTCTTTCACATCTTAAACGAGTGACACCACATCATAAACAGACAAGTACGAAACGACATTCAGCGTCCGTTATCCCGACAACGGCAGAAAGTAGTACAAATGCTAAAGTTGAACCCGTGGCAGCATCATCAACCGCGAAGCCCTTCAGCGCTCGTCCTCTCCCGATATTGCCACCAGCTTCAGGTGCTGTCCAGCGCGGACTAACTTCAAGGCCTACCAAATCCGCCATGGATTATCCCATTCCACTTCCGTCATTCGCTAGAGTATCCCATTCCTTACCTTCTACATTGCTCCTTGCCACTAAATTGAGACCAAAAGACTCTGAATATTCGTCTGAAGAAATTGATCACCAGAAGGCCTCAAACTCGGGGAGGGACAGAGTCCCAGAGATTGAGTATGCCAGTGTACAGAACAGTAACGGATCTCTGAGCTTTCCGGAAGATAAGAAGAAACCTCTGAAGCACCTGTGGCATGCCGCTTTGATCCTAATTTTGGAACGCGGCCGACCTATTACTCGTATGTTATTTCCCGGAAGTGATATCGGGTCAATATTTATACATCATCTATAGGGAGGGTTGTCGTGGCGTCGAGTCCTTTGTACCAACCTATGGAGACCATTGAACGATTAGATTATGATCTGCGAGTCTACATCAGGGTCCCTGATGCCGGTATATATCCTGAAAGTAATTTTCTTTTGCAATCGATCCCTCATTTGGAACTCTTTTTTTACAGGGGATGGCATGGATCGCGAACGTCGCAGAGACAAGACCGCACCAGGCAAGTCTAATATTTCAGGAAAAGGAATGCAGGCTAGCCCCACAAAGAATGCCCATCTTCGCCATATATCGGGTAACACAAGCACTGAGAGCGGTAGCGGGGGCAATGCGTCTGGCACCGGAAGCAATAGCTTACACCCTTACCACGGTACCAATGACGTTGGAGCGCCGCAAAACAAGATTAAGTTCCGGGAGCAGGGCGTTGATGAACTTCTCCAATTGAAGTTACATCAAGCGATAGCCGCCACTGACCGTGTCCCTGATGGGTCAACGATTGTTCTTGCCACTGGAGATGGGAATATGGGACAATTTAATGAAGAGGGCTTCTTAGGTAGGCCACACGCGCTTACCAGTGTCAAAAATTTAGGAGCAAGCTAATGTGCACAAAGGTCCTATAAGAACAGCACTGCGGCGCGGTTGGAGAGTTGAACTTTATGCTTGGGAAGATGGTTTAAGTGAGTGATTGACCCTTCTGGTCTTGTTACTCTGGTTTCTCAAAGCGAAATAGGTCGAGCTTGGAAACGAGAGTTTGGTGAAGGAACCGAGTGGAGCAAAAGAGGGATGTTTCATATTATTGGCATGGAACAGTTTGCTAGCTGGTTGGTTGAAGCGTCTGCTTGGGCCTGAACCCCGTGCGGACATCCCAACGCAGTTGTTACTTTCTCTCCTATAATGTATGTATGTTGGTGCTTGTTTTTCCTTCGACACCCCCTCATTAGTAGTGATCAGCCACTTAAATGCATGCTGGTGTTGCTCTGCGACTTTTTGAAGTTGTTATTAGCTTCAAGCTTGAGCAGCATGGTCACTGGAGGTCGCTGATCACAGTATGCCCTGGTATAGTGTTGGATGACTGCTCCAATTGCCTGAGGGTTCACAACGTGTGAGTTTCAGCGAGCCTCTCCACTCTTTCTCTTTCCCCAGGTGTTTCGTCACCGGCCGATGGACGCGCTGTGGTAAATGGACCTGTGGGAGACACATATCCGCAAGCTTGTCTCTGAACTTCATGGCACTTATCAGAGCCGGATATATCGTCGACATACCAGACGTATCCAAAGATGTCCCGCCTAATCCTCTCCTCGGTTACAATGGGCTTCGCACTGCTCCGGCTTCCTCAGCTGGATCATCATTCAGCGTGACCCAGAGTACTCTTGCGCATCGAGTGTTGTTGAACGACCAACGTTGCCTGATCACCGGTGCTGTTTCTAATCAACTACAAGCTTGCCATTTAATTAACACAATTCGTATTAATGAGTCTAATCGAGCGGAAAAACTCCCTCTAAAGCAAGAAGTAGTACGAGTCTATCATTCATAACACATGAGACGATAGTAAAACTTCTCGCCTAGGAACGGATCCTCACTCGACAACAGTTTGGAGTTGCAAACTTTTTCTTGGACAGCCTACCAAACTGTATTGCCAGTGAGTGCTTCTGTACTCGGACTGATACATTCCAAGCGACCATTCACACACACATCAGTGGAGACTCAATGGCATGGCGATTTCAACACATATGGGTCCTTCTGTATTACCATTCCACTAGTCCAAATCTTTGAAGTCCTCTTTGCACTACAGACCAGTAATCGAGATTGGGATGCTCGAGCCGCATTGGATTCCCGGGCTTTGCGTAATTTAGATGTGCGTCAACTACCATGCCTCTAAACAGCCTCAGCCCCTACATTTCTCCCAGATATCAAAGCACCCTTTTGTTGTTGGAAAATGTACTCTGCTGGTGCTTCGCCCTGACATCTTCCTTCCCGACAACAGACCGCTTTTAATCAACATTGACCGTGCACTCAGAGACCCTGGTGGGCCCCAACCCTCTAAATCCGAGAGGTCTTCATGGATTCCCTACTATTCTCAATCCACCCTGTGCCTTCTCATGGACTCATCCGATCGCTCGTTCTATGATTTTGATTTTAAATCTCTGCGTAAATTGCAGGATTCTCTTTCTGTCTTTTGTCTGTTGGTTAATGCCAATGCGAAGCTTCGGAACGTCATACATACAACCCAAAGTGCTGTTCTCAAACAATATGCTTTTGCTGTTAGGGATGCTGTGACTGCCATATTTCATGTCCCAAAGGTTCAGGACCAATCTCCGTCTCTGGTCCCGCCTTTACCTGCCATTCCACCAGCATACCACCTCAACATTGCCACCCCAGGCCCATCCTCCGAATCTGGTAGAGATAGTGGTGTTTACCAAGGGCGAGATTCCATGGATCTCGATCGCCGTGATTGCAGTGTCGTTGAAGAAGGCCCCTCCAATTTTGCCAATGACCTTGAGGAGTACAGTACTGAAGAGGATGACGAGCCAGACACGATCAATGGACTTACTTTTCCTGAGATGAGGACTGTTCTGCACCGAGTATCGGATGGCACGATTCCAGACCTTGAACGTGCAGAGTCTGCGATGCTGATGCTTGGAATGGCAGGCGGTGAGCTTTTGTTGCTCAATCCACTTCATTCTTCTTTCTGATTCCAGGCACTAGGTCATAAGCGTCCCCAGGCGCTCTCGCCGTTAATCACAGATTCTGCATAGGCAGAATACGTCTAATCAAGTGGTGGGGTACATCATTTGAGAGTATAGGTAAAGAACAAGAAAGCGCTTCAAATAATGAGAGTACGAGAGTGTATGAGATAATATGCAGAAGGTGGGGCTTGGGAATATAGAGGTCAAAATCAAATGGCCAAAAGAAAAAAAGGGGGGCTCGTCTAGATGGACCAGCCTTGTGCCTGTTGACCTATCCCACGTTGCTTGTTGAGTTCATGGCCTTCTCGATACACGCCTTTGCCAACCACAGGAATCTGTCGCGATGCAACACCAACTATCACTGCCATCGCGAGAGTCACGGCGAAACTCTTGTCGAAATTGAATTCATGAAACATCTGTCAAGAGTTGATATACAACTTTGCTTATGATCGTCACAACTTGATGCAAATTATACCAGTGATTTCAAGGTTCAATCAACTGTGTTCAGGGGTGTGACCTGGTCTTCGGCAATTCCAGCTCTGTTCACATTGAGATACAGAGATTCAGCAGGATTTTTTGCTAGTTCCGCAACCTTCGGCGGAGGTTAGTGTTCTGCTTCATACGGAAATTTGCCCATCGGGAAGCCACGAACTCAATATAAAAAAAGGTTCTCTTGAGAAAATGACAAAACTATACCTCATTATATTGGTGATTTGCGGTGGTAGTACCAACGCGCTGGAGATAAGGAGGGGATAAAGCAAAAAAAAAAAGATAACGGATAATTCCGCCAATGAGCTCAAAAAAATCAAAACTTTCTCGAGGGGGGCGAATTAACGCCTCTAAACCCGGACGGTAATAGGCCAAGTAGAACCGAAGGATCCGAAATTCAATGTGTACATAAAAGTGGTACTGCATTGAAACACTCTCTTTGAAAGTCGATTTCCAAAGACAGTATTCAAAAATTGAAGACTTCGATATTACACTAAAATCGTATCTTTAACCCACTCTTGATTGCTGTTAGTGTTTCCAGCAGTGTGGCCAAGTTGAAGAAAGGACTAACATGATGAGAACATCAAACCTACTAATGTTTAGCCTTATACGACTGGCGACTTGCGAGGCAACCCGATGTTCCGATCCACGAGATTATCAATGTGTTGAAACTGATAGAAGGAAGCCTTGCAAGTCAAGCGGGTCAGGCGTCGAAATTTCTAGTAATAGTCACGTTGGATGAGGTTCAAGAACTTCAGACAGATTGAAGGACGGAAGCAAATTTTCCCAATCGGTAGAAGTCACTACAACCGAGAGGTCTTGAAATTAGCCGAAAGTTAATGCCACCATATTCGTGAAATTGGGACGTCCAAACCATAAGGACTCCCGCACAAGGGTCCCATGGTGGTTAGCCTGACCATGCATGGGGGGGCCAGTGATCATATTTCAACCCCAACACGCGCGCAGAAAGACCGCATGATCCCTAAAATCGACATCGCCGACAATACAAAACCCCACATACTGCGTCAAACGTTGCCGGAAGTCTAAGTAATTTCTGGGGTACAGACCTGGGGCAAACGATCATGAAATAAAACGGACGATCATGATGAATTCCTGTTTATAGTACTGAGGTTGCTGAATAGAAGACAGGCAGCTTGTTGAACGCCGAAAATACCTAAGTCGATTAAGTAAAATGACGTTGTTGTAAATATGGGTCATCGCAGATCAAACCAGGTTTGCCTTCTCGCAGTTCTGGATGCACCGAGGAAGTAATTCATCTTTCTCATAACAGATAGGAAAGATTTGGTCAGATGGTTTGCCACGCACTGTGGGATCCGAGAGGGGTATATTCATCAATAATACAATAACACGTCAACCCCATGCGGGTGTAGTACTAGAATCCCATAGTTAGCAAGAGCAATGAGTTCGAAGTTGGGCTTACCTATAGTTTACAATCAAGAAGCTTTCCGTTGCGAATGACTGCATTAAAAAAAAATATAGAGGTATATGAGAAAGAGATGATGTAAAGCTCACTTTATAGAGGTTGAGTACGGTGTCATCAGGTGCAGGCGAAAACGTGGAGTTGATGTAAAGGAACTTATGACGAACCCCAGGTTCGATGAGGAACGGCACATGGCTGATCGTAATGAAAAAAACATACTAACGGTTCCCCCGCCGGCCAATTCAACTCTTTTCTCAGAAATTGGATGACAGCTTGAAATCGGTTCTGAGCAGAGATCTTGAACATGTTTTGTCTCATTATCGGTGCATTTCCAACACCCTTGAACCGAACAATGACTGTGTTGTAACAAGTCGGGTGAGCGACTTGGACATGTAACAGGTGATTCCAGAGACTCACTTTTGTTGGTGTCCTTTTTTCTGTACGTGTCAAGAGCATTCAAGACTTCTTCGTTAACAGTTGGCTGGACTGCTTGAGAACCCACGCGGGAGGTTGCATCAGGCCCTATCGTCGACATTCTGGATCATTTAGGACAACGCCGCGAGTGTCAAGCCTGAGCTAGTTTCTTACATATTAATAACGCCCGACGCCCATGAACATGTGACCTATAATTCTTCAATTTATTTATCCAATTAATGTTCCTAGCTGCGCTCGTTGCAGCCGAATATAATTAAATGGAGAAACAATGTATGTATACAGATATGGAGTCTATGTAATCCTAAATACCATTAAAACTACGAGATATCGCAAAGTAAATACCAAAGAGCTACAAAACTGAATCTATGATGCATGTGGTGATAAAGCAAGGAAGAACGATTGTAGGAGGTCTAAAGCAGGAGCAGAAAGAACAACCAAGGTGTCGATGGGTAGTGTTATCTCAACTAGCGACAATTTTTTGAAAGGTGTGTTTTATTGAATGAAAACGGCATGTTTTTATGAGACAAATCTCGTTCTCTGGAAAAAAGAATAGATTTAGAGTCCGGTCATTTCGGGAAGGGTGGATTAACTGACTGTCTTTGTGATAGTGATGGGGGACGAATCATCAGAGGATGATGAAGGAGACTAGAAATATATTATCAGTGGTGAATCTAATGAAAATATGTAGTAGAAACATACTGAAGGTTGATAAGTTTGCAATTGATTTTGGGATGCAGCTGACGCTGTTTTTAAGAGGGCATCGCGAAGCTAGAAAGATACTCGGTATTTCATAACGCAAGAGCGAATTTTAGGCTAACCTTGGCCTCACTCTCTGCTGCTCGCTGAGCATACATGTGTTGGTGAATATTGACGTTCCGCATGCTTGTCGCTCGAGGGAGGGCATTCAGCGAAGAAGAGACGCTTGGGAAGGCGATAATACTGGCACTGGTTTTTTGGCTGGACATTATGGAGTAGTAGGGTAACGAATTGAGTTGGTACAGTGGCAGGTAGAGAAAGAAAATCAAGTTGAGTGGACGATTTATACATGACAAGACTCATGGACATGGAACGCGTGACAGGGTCCATCGGAGATCCTTGAGGAGATCGAGTGGGTAGATCCAATATTTGGTTTCAAATAATGTCACAAATGTCACACAAACCATTTCGGGGTTGACGTATGCCCTTTTGGGGTGCAATTTAAGTAATGCGTTGACCTCTACTCCGTTGTGAAGTTCAAGCCAATTCAAAGTAAGTCTAAACCAAGTACAAAATAAAACAGAATTTATTGCGAGTGTACAGACCTGTGTACGTCTGGTCATAAGGTATCCATCTTTGTGAACAGTAGCTAAGCAGAACAAAAAGTCGGACATTTGACAATAATTGGCCCGGGGCCAAGTGGTTTTCTGGAGAAAAAAATGATAAGAATGGCCTTTAACAAGCATGAAACATCTCATACGGCTCGCGAAATCTAGCCGCGACTGGACTCAGAAAGTCAGAACGAGCTCGTTGCTTGTCGGATCAGGACTGGCCAAGTTTTCGGGGTGGACTACATTTCTCATCCTCGTGTCCCTGTTGAAATGCTGCTAAATCTCAAGGACGACGATGTCCGTGTTTTTGCATTCATGGACAATTCCTAAAGAGGAAAGTACTGTCGATGATTTCATCGACCGTCTGCTCGGTTACACGACCCCGGAACATTGCCGCACTCACCAAAAAGGTTCCCTAGGTCATCTGCGGGTTGTTCAGGCCTGCAAAGACGGATGTATGCCTGCTGATGAATGGATCGGAGATCGTTCAAGACAAAAAGGTATCTACCCTGAGGCACGACCCATCGCTGAGAATTATAGCTGCATTTCAGAACAACAACAAAGAAGCGCCCCGCTTGCTGGCCTCCCTGTTCGTGGCGCTGCTGTCATTCCAGGGATTGTCAAGATCGGTACCGCTCCTTGATCCTGCAAAATACCAGTCACGAGGGCTCGTAGATGCCTTTCCCTCCAATTCTAACCGTGATATCTCGCCATATTCCTGCCCTCACCTGAGCATCGCCCTGGTAAGGGGACGGAATTCTGGGACCACAGTCGTACTTCGCGTGGGGCATTAAAGAAAATTTGCCCTTTCAAGTATCCAAGTCGTTCAGGATTAAGGTCAAGAAATACGAATACTTAAGACCGGTGACCATTCTTCTCTAGGACCACCAAACTGAGGTATCGTCGATCCAGGAAAACCCGGCGGTCTACCTGGTTCCAATCCTTAATAAGGCTCGACAAAGTAAGGTCGGTTAATTCTTCCAAGTCTCATTGGCTCAAACGTCGCACTCCTTTAAAGCAGAACACATCACTGATGTCAAGGTCTTCAGCCATTTAAATACCGGATTAACTCAAGATCTAAACTCAAAGCAAGTGTGGTTATTCCATTGTGAAGACGAGGCCCTTGACTTATCGTGATGGACGGACATCCAAATTTTCAGGGTGCACCCGAATTCCAACTCAGATACTGGTTTGTGACCTCGTCATGACCTGTCATAACCCTGTTCGAGTTATGCGGAAGCTATTGGGAAAGTTGAAATTTGGAAATATCAGCCTGGGGTGATCTTTTCTGCTTTTTACTTTCCCCCTTCCCCGCAGTACTATGTCAAGCTATGTCAAATTAATTTTGGTCGTAAATCGGATATACACATATGGGGCGTAAACTCCTTTTTTCCTCTTTGCTGCGGGGGAGGGGGGGGCGGTAGTCGCAAAATTTCTCGAGATATTTTGCAGAGTCGACATTTCCTGCCACCAGGGTCCAGACGTCCAGGACTTTACTTTGGACCCAGTATACTAAACGGGTTTAGTGGATGCAACTGTCACGCGTTTGGCATCATGATGAAGGTAATATACAATTTTCTCAGGTGTAACAACGACGGCGACCGCTCGCCATATTACGTGTTCCAACGAAAATAGCAAACTTCGGGATTACAAATATGATAAGTTCGCAAATCCACAGGAGTTGACGCGATTCTAGCGCGATTCAAAAACATGATTCTCAATTATTTCCATCAAAAAACTACCAAACATCCCTGAATTCGCAAGGTTTCGCCAAAATTTTCTTATGAGAGCACAGAGTGTCGTTAATAAATTTGTATGAAGCTCATGGGGAAAAAAATTCTTCACAGATAACCATCATGAAACGTTTGAACTGACTCGGATTTTCAGCTGTTCTTGAAGAATCTTAAACTTAAATAGTAAACGTCTCGATTTGAACTTAAGTCTTAACATGCTTAACGCTTGGAAGGGTGCATCGCCCATGTGGGCAGGCATAGATACCGCCAATCGACTGAAGAAGTCCGTTATCAGCAGCATCAACCTTCAAGCTATTCAAAGTTCAAGCTTCCAGACTTGACTCGGAGTACTCCAAACAATAGCTTGGGAACCAACAACAAGTAAGAGTTGATCTTGCGACAGCTGGCTTTTTTGTGTCGGTTCACTGGCAGTCAATGAACCCAACACTGAAGACTGAAAGCCATTCTTCTTTTTATTCTTCTGGATTCTCATTTTTTCTTGAAATGTGTAATTTTTCTTGCTTCTACTATTTCCCATCGGAACGCATGAACCTTGACTCATTTTTTACTCATCGTGCTGGAAGGATAAAACGTATTAATTTTTTTTAAGCCGCTTTATCAACCGAGATAACTTGGTGTCTTGCTATTGGATCGAAGGAAAATCGCCTTTCCCAGTTTTGCGGATAGCTATAGACATTTTTAAATGAACCATGGGCGATTGTCCGGATACCTCCTTTCGTTCAAGGTCTCCTGCACTGCATCCCTTGCCACCATGCATGGCTAGTTGCAGCATGGCGAGGTCACACCTTCAATTGCAATTCAATTTGTAGCATGTGCGCTTTCAGGCCGCTGGCGTCATCGCAGACAATTAGGAACTCTTGAATCCCTGCAATTGAATGGGTGATGGTATCGCCGTCCATGCCCTGAGACTTCATCTTAAGGTGCTCCAGGGTGCAAATGTATCCTTCGTCATCATAGTTCATATAACGGGGTATCATCGTCTTAAAATCGTGCTTAAATGGACTACCAACTAATTTGGAATCCTCTTATCTATATCGAACAGAAAGTATCATCTCTTGTTTTTATTAACTGATGTCAAGACTCAAGAGTCCGCATACTTATTGCTGCATGTCATTTAGGTTCGACTTTCCTCGTAATTAAGTGTCGCGAAATTTTCGAAATACGTTGCAACAGAATTGAACAACCGTTTCATAAAAAATAAACTACTGTACACGTGTCACACTCCGCTGGATAAGGTTGTTGAATTATGTAAATAAACAGTGTAGATTTGACTTGCTGCAAGCGTAAAGAATTTCTAAAATTTATTTGCGATCGTAATTATTCTAAGCGACACCATCTTGGATTGCTTGGACGCCACCATAGGCAGGTAGTCTAACGCAAGCTTCCTCCCAGTCAATAGTTCCATCGACAAGTTCTGTAACAACGGCGATCACACCATCAAGAGGCCCTATCCTTTGCTGCGTGGTGTCTCGTTCGCTGAACCGTCAAGGAAAGATAGGCGGTTAAGGAAAGGTAATCAAACGTGTAAATAAGACTCACCGAAGGGTCACAGTTCGGTTTTGTACAGCTAATATGATCGAGCTCAACCGTCAGGCAAGATATAGAAGTTTAGTGACGTACAAGCAAAATCGATGGTAATCCCATACGGTGTCCCTAGCTCGTCATTACGGGCATAGCGTTTCCCAATCGAAGTGTTGGAATCGTCAACGCGTGAGAAGACCCCCGCTTTACGCAGTTTAGACGCTGCAATCGAAGTAACATTGATGATACCAAAAGAGGCATAGAAAGGGACGGAGGCGCGATTATCAATAGCCGGTGGCAACTTAACGTCAGAAAAAACGACTCGAGCACGATGAATGATAAAGTTATGAACTCACAAATTTCTCTGACTAAGGGGTTGAACTCATCTCGTGAACTCAAGGGGACTATAAGAACTTTTGTTGGAGCTACCACAGGTGACAACGAAAGGACCTGCAAAGAGCGACCATTTAGCTCTGGAAAACCACGATCCAAATCGACATGACTTACGCCACGTTCGACGTCCTGCTCTCTGCACCAGAAACTGTGTTCAAGCAGAGTGTACAATATTCGACCAATACCAAACGAAGGTTCGATGACATTCGGGACAAAATCGCGTACTGAGATGTTTAAAATCAGCCATGACGAAAGGACGATTTTTGAGAGAGAGAAATTGTCCAATCGACAATTTCAGATCTCTTAACTCACTTGATTGTTTGAGAACCTTCCGCTCAATGGTTAGCACTTCGGAGGTTAATTCAAAGGTTGTTCCGTCCGATGAAGAAATCACGCCTTGCCTACAACCATGAAGCACGTCTGCACATGACCGCGGTTCCAATCACAATTAAATTCTTACCCTTGAGCAAGGTCAATCTTGAGTTTCAGCAACTGTTCCTGAGACATTGATTCCACCGTTTTTTGAATAGTGCCGGCGTCTTGCTTGTATGTCTTGCCAAGCACTTTCTTGTTCCATTCGGGCACCTCTCGTTCAGTGATGATAGGCTCTGTGAGGGCTTGTCGGACAACCAGTGGGTGTCCCGTTCGGTTGGAATGCACAGTAAGATCATATGCAGCCCGATCAGCACACCCAACACATTCAGTCCAACCAGTCGAGTTGTGGATTTCAGCATCCCAGCAATCAGTAGCGTAGTGGGCCATTTCATTTGCCATGTGCTGTCGGAAACGAAGTCGTTGTGGGTTAATTCCGATCTTGATTAGAAACTGGTGGATACGAGCGAGGAAGTAACCAAGAGTCTCGTTAGCAATGACACCATTGTCCACGGCTTCGCCAACAGGCATCTCCTTAACCTGATTGCCACCAGATTCCTGCACATGGCGGTCAAGAAGAGCAAGTTTTAAATCCCGGACTTCGTTGAATCTCTCATGGGTTTTTTCCTCAGGATCGACGAAATGTTCAATCTCGGCCATCGTAAACTCGCGAACGCGAAGAAGGCCAGCGCGAGGGGAAATTTCATTGCGAAAAGAGCGCCCGATTTGTGCTGATGCGAATGGAACTCGACCATTATTGAATTCAAGAAGCCGGGAAAAATTAAGGAAATGTCCTTGTGCAGTCTCAGGACGAAGATAACTGCGAACAGATAGCTCACGTTTAGAACCGAAATCACGGGGGAATGTACACAACCTCACCCGGGATGTTGGCCAGTTGGCCCAATGCTACTGGCAAACATGAGGTTGAACAGCTGCGGTTCACCAACTTCATTATCTGTATCCGGATTCCGCAAATCATACTGTCTGCAAAGTTTTCCAAGTTCTACACCGGAATAATTGTCAAGCTATGAAATATTCGTGTGTTAGTAATGGGTACGTGCAGGATAGACGACGTAGAGCGACGGGGATTATGAAAACATGGTGCGGAGCAAGATGCTGGATCCTGCGGATGACGCTGCAAGATGCACAGATGTGTAACAGATGGCGATTGAGTTAAGATATAGCTTGGAAGCGTTTCCGGAATTCGGCAGCATGGTCGATTCACTTTTGAGTAATACCCATCTGAGGCCGCACCCATTGACTTTATATTGGGACTGTATTGTAGAAAGCGATACTTGAAAAAGAACGTACTTGCGCCAGAATGACTTCGTATTCCTTCACGACTTCGTCGTCCAATTTTACGGCTGTTGGTTTCACGTTCTTCTTCTTCTTCTTCTTATCATCCGCAGAAGGGGTAGTAGTGGTCACACCACGCGCTTCCTTGTCGCCAGCTAGACGCGCCTCTAAAACGTTCTTGACAAGATGATCGGCACGAAGGACATCTCCAGTTTGCTTGTCCTTCACCATCCAATCCGCGAACCTAGCAACGTGACCAGACGTTTCAAAGACAGACGCAGGAGTCATGATCGTTGTGTCGAGCTCAAGCATGTGCTCTTCGACAATGAAGTGTCTTCGCCATTCCGCGATGATATTTGCCTGTAGAGACGACCCTGGAGGGCCATAGTCGTACAGTCCAGCGACACCTGAAAGAGTTGCAGGATAAAAACCATTTTTCCCTCTTTGATCAACTCACCTCCGTATATCTCGAAAGCTGGGGCATAGAAAAATCTGCGGTTGAGGAGCGCTTCAAGACGCGTCTTATCGAATGGATGGGCTGTCTTGTTCACTGTTGGCATCGTGGAAGACATACGGTGTGGAGGCAGATAAGATCTGGGTATGATTTGTAGCCGATATCCTCTGAAAGGTATGCGTGTCATGATCCATCTTGACTTATAAAATTGACTTTTCGCAAAGAAAAAATTATTATTTAATGTATATTATATAATACGTCCCCTCCTAGCTTGATTCCCTGACCTCATCCGATTGAGGTTGGAATAAATCATGTAGCTCGGTGACTCGATGTAGCCATCCCAGCATAGAATATAAGAATCGACGACTATATGAACCTGCAATAATGTGCGGTGTATAGCATCATAGGTCCTTTTAGAATTGACCAAGGTTTCTCTCTATGGCGTGGGCACCTTTTGCGAGCCACTCTGCAGGAGAGACACGATCTTCTGTCGAACCTGAGAACAGTAGGTTGTTTTCAGGGACGAAGGCCCAGCGTGCAGGGTCAGGAGGTGGTGTAGAGGTAACAGCCCTCAGTTCATTTCCTAATAAGTGCAAGGTAGCAAATCGTTAATGCAAAATCTACAGAGGTAGTTGTGATAAGGAAACTGACGAATAATATTATGAGTGAAGTGGTCCAGATTGAGGTCGTTTTTGTCGTAGCCAAACGGATCTAAGAAAAGATACAGTCAGAAAACGATTCGATGACCCCCCCATTCTTGAGCTTACTTTCGATCTCCTCTCCAGCAACCATGAAACCGAAGAAAATGAAACTCTAAAACAAAATCGGTGCTCAATGCATGGTCAGTGCAAAGATGATACTCACTACGATGATGGTAGCAGGAATTGTCACCCAATGGAAGGCAGTCCAGATCTGGAACGGCTATAAAAGTATTTGTTGGCTCACATCCAAGTCGAGCTCATACTCCAACGTACCAGGAAAAGGCAGTAAAGGTAGGTGACGAGCCATAGATGAATCGAATAACTGTAACAGCGGGTCAAAGAGAGGTCATTCAAGGCTAACTGAGGAGTTACGAGAAGGGAATAGGCGTGGTCAAAATGCGTTCAAGGCCAGTCAAACTGTCCACCAAATTGCCGAGGGAACCGAAAAGGGTGTCTGGAAGAGCAATTTGAGTTGTTATATGACGAATTGGAGGGAACCTTACTGGTAGTAGGCACATCACAGATTTTACGACGTTGGATCGACGCAATGTAAGAGCTCTTGAAACAACGAGAAAAATATCGTCATCTGCGAAAGGTATTAAAGAAGACCCTCACCAAATACAACGACAATTCCAACGGCAAATTGTGCGAAATGGCGTGTTGCTTCAACTGAGCTCTCACTCGAGCAGCCTTCTTTCCCTTCACATCCCTTCCCCTCTGTGACAAAAATTTCACGAGCAAGGAGAAAGGGAAAAGATCGAACAAGCCATATTTCGGGGGCATATGTGCGGGCATCAAAAACGATTCGTCCTGTTTTGTCAGCACCACTCTTTCATGGTTCGCTGAATATGCAGAGCGAGGAGAGAAGACGCCCGTAGCAAAGGAAGTTCTTCCAGTGGGAGACTTGAGTGACATAGGCAGCGGTCGGGAAGGTGGAACCCGTCCAACTGGTCCAATTGCAATAACTGAATTCGGGGACAAGGGGCTCGTGGGGTCACTGAAACTCGTAACCCTATTTCGTTGACGGTTTTCATCTCGAACCGGCGGTTTCTCGAGTACGATAGATACCTCTTCCTCTGTCTCGGGTCTAAACTGGGTTACATCTGTAGTGGATGGCATCCCGGCTGGTAAGGCATATGCCGGTAAAAATTTGACCAGGAAATAAAGATCCCTTAGGATTGGTGGATCGAACTCGTAAACATACTTCCGAGGCAACGAATGCACTCACTTGTAATATATTCCATCTTCACCGCGCAGATAATGTTTAATTGCAACAGAGAACGCCTCCAGTAGGTTGATAGCAGTTTTCTTTTCAATCAGCGTTCTGGCCTTTGCTTGATCAGGGGTTTCATTACCAACAACGGGATTGCCTTTGCTTTATAAATATTCTCAATTCCCTGTCATGAACAAATAGACTTACTTGGGACATGAAACCAGATCGTCCTCGACAGCGTCCTACTTGCGAGTATGATCTGAGACCATAATCGCCTCCCTTCGTTGTATCGCTCGAAAGACGATGTCGTTCTGTACGAGATAATAAAACCAAGAACTGTACCAACACTATGGAGACAATATCAGTTTGCCTAGTACTACTTTGACCTGAAAATATGGCCCGTACACGGTCAGCAGGGTGGGCTGCATGTACAACTTATGGCCTTGTTGGTTAAGGACGGTGATGAGAGTGGACCAACCCGCAAAAAATACGAGTATGTGCCAGCAGCGAAAGAGAGCAGTCGCAAGTAGCGCATTAACGAACGATGCTCCTGGACGCTGTCGTGGAGCGAATCTAAATGGCGTCAACTCAGCAGTCGAAAAGAATTGAAATTACACTCACGGGTCTGGGACAGCAAAACCTTGATGATGAACTGGTTCTATACCCTGTCGAGCATAAAAATTGGCTGCATACGTTGAAGTGGCACTAAACTCACAACCGAAGGTGAAGAAGTCGGGTCATGGTCATGATGGAACATACTAGATGTTGATCTTGAAATTCTTGAATAAAAGAATGTTTTTGGCACTCAAGAAGAGGTCCCAGGTCGTCCCACAATTAAACAGTATGGAAGGAAGGCAAGTCTATGGTATTAATATGGTGTCTGCCTGTCGATGGGAGCGTTTGAGCGCTGGATTGGAACTTACGTGAGGCACCGCCCAAAATCCCACATCAAATGCATCGGCGGTACGGTGGAAATAGATTTGCATGTATCAGATGATCAGCGGTGAAATCTAGGAAAGGGTTGAGGTGAAGTCCACATGTTAACGAGTACAGTACAGCAGACACAAAAGTACTTCGTTGAATGTCAATATCATACACTTTTTGTATTAGATCGGTAAAGAATCACTGAAAAAGTACAACTTAATATCATACATACGCAGGTAGAAATCTGAAGAACGCTCGACTAGTGTCACTGATATCATATACTACATTCATTCACGTACCTGATGCAAGAAGATTAACAAAATTATTTATCGTGATTAACAATTTTGGGAAGGCAGTCACACTCGGTGATGAGATGGATAATAGTCACACTGATTGGCCGGGAACGAAAGCATACTCCGAGACCCCCGCCCACAACAGGTATTCAGGTCACCGAAAACCGATACCGACATCGGTGACTGACTGTCACTAAGTGACTTCAAAATCATTCAAATTGGGTAATTTGGTTGTCACGCGTCACTCAAAGCCCAAAAATGGTATGTAGGTCGCCTAATATTGGCAGTTGATCCTCAATTGTCCTGGATATAGAGCAAGTCCCCGCTCATCAGATTGCGCAATCCGTGATGCAACGACATACTGAAATCAAGACAGCTGAAATGTTATAAATGGCCATTCGAAATTATTTCCAAGGGAAAAAAGACACTGAGAGTAAGATGACCTCGAAAGATGGAGTGGACTACTTGGAGAAAGTCAGGGTGGCCAATGGTGCCTGGTGCTGGCCAGGTAAAAGGGTAACGACAGTACAGGTTAGAGAAGCAAAAAAAAAAAGTGTAAGGCAGTTATGTAAATAAATCGGGAAGAAATTCAAAATACAAATGAGAGTACGGTCTGTCACGGTAGTCACGAATAACCGGAGGAAAAAGCAAACAATGGAACAACACCTTCCCAATCCTCTAGGGACCCTTTTGATCAACCCCCCTCTGCTCATTCACCTTCAAGGCCTTGAGCAAGTGATTTAGTATGGAGTGTGATTCGTTTCACAAAAGAGGATCAGCAGCGATTTCTTCCCGTCTCCAAGGGGGAGGATCAGCCTCCCGTTTGCCAGAGTTGGCCTTATGCCTCCAAGGGGGAGGATCAGCCTCTCGTTTGCCAAAATCCTCGGGCTTATGCCTCCAAGGGGGAGGGTTTGGATTTTGACGCTTCCAATTGGGTTGTGTGTCACGCTAACCGGAATTGAAAGAGACTCAACCTCGGTCCTACAAGAAGAAGATATGGCAGTCTACATACAGCGACCTCGTTGCTTCGCCCGGTGATCGCTTGATCATACTGAAGGGATGCCTGGTGAGAACTTCTGACAAATTTGAACGTCAAAGCTAATAACCTACCAGAGGTGCAGAGAGAACGACTGTGAGGAAAGAAACGAGAAAAAACTGTGTGTTCATCAGACGCATTCTGCAGTGAGGGAATCTGGCTCAAGAGGCACAAATTGTTGGTGCTGGCTCTTTAAGCATGTTGGCCATATGTGTAGCCGATTTCTGGTTGCTGTTTTTGTCAAAATCTTCCCATGGCTGAAAGCGTTTCAACTGTCTGATGGATGTATCAGACTTTTTTTAACCTGCAGGTCGGTCTTGCCTAAAATCACAATTGAAAAGACGCAAAACTCTGAGCGAAACACATGGCAAGCGGCGACAGTAACATTCCGTATTCAAAATTGGAACGGGGATTGGACTCTCAGACTCTGGACCTGTTCGCACACAGCCAAGGCCCAAGTTCTTGACATTCTTGATAGTATGCTTCGGTGACCCATGACGGACATTGCCGTCGAATTGAATTGCCCTCCATTCCCCCCGAATAGGAAATAATCCTGTGCAAAAAAGATCCCCATATTACAGACAATATATGGCTGCTTGGGTGACATAGAACATCTAATAATCAATGCCTAATAACTGGCTTGGAGACGGGTCTCTACGGATGAATTCGATACTATGTATTGGGCATCTGGTCAATCGTACTGGTAACGGAATGGTTTTATAGCGGTGTGGACAAAATAATTCCGCATTTAAATCGAAAAAGAAGCTCAAAAGGAAGGATCTAGATGCCATGATAATTCCACCAGGTCACGTTGGACGGTCGAAAACACATCGTGTCAACAAGATCATCGTGTAGAAATGAGGACAAAACAAGTAACAAAACTAGTTACTTTACTTGTCGCAATTAAGGACTGAGCCGAATAGTAAATTAAATGGGCTCCATGCTGAGCAACGGCGACCCGAATAAGTACTATCATGGGAGTTGCAAGCTTTTTTGCAAAATCTCCCGAGTCCCGGGTTCCACAACAATGCAAAATCTTCCCATAATTTTTTGTAAATTAATAGTACTTCATGTATTATGCACAAATGGCAATTTTATTTTACAAAAGAACTGACTACGCAACTGGTATCGGAGAAATGCCGCCTCCGAGTCAACATCTCCTAAAAACAGGGAGTTGCAACTTGAGAATTATCATACACAGAGTCACACTGCAATCTCGCAGGCACTCTCATCCAATTCCAACATTTAGACAACATCAAGTAACTAAATTTATTCAAAGGCACAATTGATATGCCATAAAATTGTAGTCAAGGCCCAACCCAAGGGGCTGGCGGAATGTTGATCCTGCAGATGGACTTAGATGGCGAAATTTATAACTTCTCTAGTACCTAGGAAACCATCGCTTACTGTGGTGACGGCACGCTTACACCAAATCTCAACAGAACGATGATTTCATGCGTCTTCAAACGGAGTTCCAATTTCCCATAGTCTCCGTCACGCTCGAGAACATATCTTTGGAGGGAGCAATTCTTTTATTACAAAATTCTGCAATCACAATGACATGTACTTAGACTATGTGCTCACAAAATTTTATTGCCTCTATCCAAATTTTAACAGCTGTAGAGCTCATCTAATGCTTCAAAATCAGAGTCTTCTGTAGAAAACAAGATCTATGAGGGTATTTCTTTGAAAAAAATCACATACACATCATCCCCAGACATGTCAAAACCAATTCCACTCAATCTATGGATGTGAAGCCACACAGTTAGTAACTATATCGGTTTGCATGCCGTTGCAGGTGATAGTAGTAATCAAGGTGAGTCATCAGGCACATACCACCAAATGCGGTAATTTGAGCGCTAATCCGAGGTGCTCATCAACTGTCACCACCACTGAAACTTTGCAAAGCCAGAGGTGCTGCAGGACAGAGATACCTCACTGTTCACAGGAGTCAGGACACAGAGTATACTAGGCATTTTGATAAATATGTAGTGTTTCCATACCTGTCATATGACCTCTCAATAGCCTTCGATTTCGTACTGCAATACATCCTTTAGGAAACCCATCCGGCTTCTGCCACCTGTTCTGCCCGCTAGTCTCGCCAGCGTGAGATCCTCAGCCTCAAGTTCATTGGACGACTAAACATAACTGATTATCAATCCCGAAACGGTTACCCCCAGCCTGAGAAATCCAGAGAGTAGTACCCCATCTGAGACTTACTTTATACTATAAAAGCTTCGTATTATTATTTATAACCTCGTAGACTACCCACAGAGGCCATGCCGCCCATAATATTTTTGATTTTGCTCAAAGTCCAGAGTTTGAATCACGTGACCTGCTTATGTAAACGTGCTGGAACAACCGTATGGTTAAGAGGGAGTCGACTGATAATTCTACTTTACATAAACAACAAAACCTATTGAGCTAAGTATGTAAAATTCACAGAGTTATGCCCTGAATTTCTCAAAAATTATGGATACAAGTTTCCGTGATGTCGTACATCGCGTTGGAGGCGCCCATAACTCTTTGTTTGAGTTACCTGCTCTACACATTTCTCGCACGGGATGCTGGAGCAAAATCTCCTATTTATCGATGACAAACTGGTGCGCAGAGGTGAGGTCTGTTTATCTACTGTAAAGTGATGATAAAATGTTTCGAACCTGTCATACAGTTTAGTGGAGGGCCTGTGCAATGCTCGGCAGACAATACGCGTTGCATTGTATGGGCGTTCTCCCACACGAACAAGAAAGACTCTTCAGTCTTTAGACCCTCAGGGTCTTTGTTCGTCCGAAGGTCGTTGGAAAAAAAAACAGGGGAGTGTCAGGGTATGAGAGGAAGAGAGAGAACGGACGTCGTGATTGTCCCAAAACAGGAGTCGACTGCATTGCTGTTCGTGGCGGGAATAAAATGGGACAGGTTTGTGTTCGTTGTTGGCTTCTTGACTCCAAGACCAAGTCAGATACTTTGGTGAGGGCCGACTTGGTAACTCGTCAAGATGGGGTAACTTGAGGAATTGTCATTAGTTTGAGTGGCAGGTAAGATACCGAAATCACGGTCGGCTGGGCCGTTATAACGCTAATGGGAAATTTGCGACCAATAATTCCTGCTAATTCCTAGACAGCCCCAATCTGTCTGCCCAGGCCACATTACCAGTCGCTCAACTCAGCGCAAGCTACTTGACCACACTCGCACTATATGTCTCCCATATTACATCTCATCCCCGGGCTTCAGCCACTATGACACTGGTACGTCTGATCTTCAATCAAAACTAATGATTTTCTTACATCTCGGCATACTGTTTACTTGGTACTATACCGTTTGGCTATCATAAAACTCATGTCCATACAATGTTCAGTTCACACACCCTTTCCGAATCCCTGAATCTTCTCTTCATAACAAGTGGGCAGAACGGCCAGCTTTCACCAAGGCGGTCACCTGAAATAGCACGTCGGTGCGAGAGGTATATTGGCAGAGGCAACGGAAATGCGAATGTGTTGAAGCTGGCAACAATGTAAACGCAAAGATCAATGGTAATAGAAATTGATAACTAGATTCATGAGATTCACAATAAAAACCCACGGCAGGACTTCGACCCGCATTTACAAGGTCTGCTTCCTTCACGATTTGAAACCGAAACCGAAACTGCTCTCGAAGAAACCTTCTTTCCCTTTCCCTTTCCCTTTCCCTTCTTTTTCTTCTTGTGGTTCGCCTCGAGGCGCTCAGCCTCTCGAGGGTCATAATCAAACGTCAATTCCGTCTTAGCAGGAATATCTTCTTTAGCCACAAATGCGATAAAGGGCAGGCCAACTGCAGGCGGTATGTCGTGTACAACGAGGTACACTTGAAGGTTCGGAGAACAAGAATGACTTTGGAGCGTTATTTCATGATGAAAATAGGAGAGAAATATGTACTGACTTTATGAAACGCGTCCAGTTTCCTTGCAACAAAAATGAGTATATTTTGGAAAATTCCATATTTCTAGAAATTCACCAGCAAATTCAGAGTCCACAGAAAATAATTCATGGTGTGTTGCCACATCTACTTCGACTTCATCACCATCTAAGTCGAATACATATTGCGAATTGGCGTGCTTGGGATGAGTTCGAGTAAATGTTCTTGGACTGAAAATTCACGAATCGTAAATGGAACGAATGATAGAGACGACAAAACGTGACATACACGACGAGACTATTCAGAGGGAATGCATGGTAGCATCGAGTTCATAATAGACGGCATTCGTATTAAAATAGTGAGCAACGACACATGATTATGATTTAAAGTTCTGGTGACTTACCCAGTATACAAGCCTAGCACCTTTCCTCTCTTTATGTCTATTAAAGGCTTTACTCCCCAGCCCCGGGATTCGGTCTTGAAGATCTCAATAGGGACATCTCGAGGACGCTGAGAAACACGGTTCTGACAAGTTTTCACAGAGCATTTGCAAAACTAGTAGAGCAGCTTATCACAACGAGAAATCTTAAAACTTTGGGAAGCCTTACTTTGTTGCACTCTACGACCTCCGTACCTTTCGGTACGTTGAAAGCAAAATAGCCCTATGTTAGGTGAGAGGAATGTTAACAACGTGACAGGGTAATCCGACCTCCGGTGTATAAGCTAGCAGATGAGATCCCGTTTCGTCAACGAGTGCTGACACCTGCTGACATTCACAATTGTCTGCGTTGCGGCAATGATTGGAGTTACAAATTAGAAGAAAATTTTCCATCTGCATTGGGTCCGGAACACTGTCTGTGCTATACGAAGGCGTCAGAAACGTTGGCGTGTTATTTAAAAGACCTACAACTCGTAACTGGATTCAAGGTAACGAAACTCTGTTGAAAGATCTGGGATAGCTACACTGTCAACAGTATTAGAAAAATATATAGGCGCGGCTTTTTCTCGTGCTGCAATTTTTGTCCATGCACTTTGTAGTTGGGAGCGCCTGAAGCAAGGTATGAAAAACCAATATTACAAGAACGAGGCCACATACAAGGCTTCCTGAGCAGAGACCTCATTTGACAGCCTCGGACGTTTAGCGGGTACGACGTCGCTCTTGTAATGTGTCGGAGATGTTTGTAGTTCATCTTCGCTGTCGGATTTGAATATACGTTTAACACGCCATTTAAAGACGGCTGAGTGATTTCGCTGTACATTTTTTGTACTGCTCGAAGGCAAAGGAGAAAAATCGGATTCTTTATGGGGCAGGGACGAAAGTCGCTTGCCCTTACTCTTGCTACATGGGGCGTCATCAGACGGAGTAGTGGACACATTGAATGTAGGAGGTAGTCGATAAATTCGTTGTGAGAAAGTCGAAGTAGACGAAGGTGCGGTCAATTGGGAGAAAGCCGAAGTAGACGAAGGTGCAGTCGACATTGAAAATGAGGGCGAAGACATACGAGCCGAGTTCAACGTAACAGACGAAGGTGTGGAAATTTTGGAAGATCCTCTGAGAGAAGACGAAGAAGAGTTAGCAAGAGAAATTTCAGTTTTCTGTCGTGTACTGGCTCGTTGGTTGTTCCTCAACGGATAAGATGACACGGACGAGCCTTGATTTACTTGAGAATGGGACAATATGAAAGGACCATCAGTGTTATGGGCGTATTCTTGATGCTTTGCTTGTAGTCGGGTGAGTTCTAACATGAGGTTAGGTTGCTGAGTGGATCTTTTGAGTTTCTCCTGATATGCTTGACTCCGTAGATAGGTTTCTGTGTTGTGAATATCGGTAGTCGAAATTATGTCTATGTCCAATGCTTTTTTTGCCAGTCCAGAGCGTAAGTTTTGCTGACGTTTCCTCCAGTAATCACGATTGATGCTATCTGATGTATTCCACGTCGTTTTCGTTCCATCTGAACGAGCCCAGTCATCCCACCGCACCTACTGACGTTGGTTATTTATTGATTGCGTGTCGGTAATGAATAAATACCTCGAAGCTGATTCAAAAAATATAGAATATCGTCAGCATTGCTCTGCTAAATCTCGCAGACTTACAAGAGATTTCCCTTTTCATCCACCTCTTCTCCAATAATATCATACCGCCATTCCGCATTTTGTTCTGCTTCGGTGAACAATTCTTCCGGAGGTTCGGAAGTCCTCCACCTTTCGGTACTCTCTTCATCCGTAGAGCATGGTGAAGCAGACTCTGCAGCAATCATTTCGTCGTCAAAATTAAGGAGGTCTCCTTTACTTGCGGACATTTCGAGATCAACCTGTTGAGGTCTGTAGCTAAGAAGTTTCATTCGTCACAAAGAAATTTAGAGAGGTGCACCAGAAATACCCAATTGTGTAGTTCAAACAGAAGCCTGACAGTAATACGAAACCAGTATTTGAATCTATGCACCTTCAAAGTGCCACACTGGCAGAAGCTTCAACTGCAGATTGACGCCGTTGCCAAGTATAGATTATGTCACAAAGGTCACACAAGATGGGGATTCCTTTAAGACCGGGGAGGATTTTATTCTCCAGGAGAGGCATAATTTAAAGTAGCTATAGTATAAATCTATGCAGAACCCTTGACGTATCTTGTTAGTTGGAAATAATAAAAAAGGAAAAAAAGTAGTGGGATCCATCAGTCAGTCATCGATGATAATAACATCCAACTCTGGCACAGTTCCATTGAAGGATTCACGTTCCAGCAAATCACCAGGACCATCCATAGCCACCAATCCCTGTTCCTCAAGACACCTCTTCTTAGCGGGACTACATCCATTTTCAAATTTCTGCACGCTCTGGGAACTCATTTTGACTTTCTTGGGTGTCGGTGCGAGATCAAGCACACCGTCTTCAATTTCCACCGGTAAAGGTCGTTTAATTCCAATCTTTTGTGGAGTTTCTGGAATAGGCGCGAGTTTGACTTTACGGGTTGGTTGGGGGAGTGGTGAGGGTAATATGTAAGGGTGTGGATGATTGAGACTGAAGGTAGACCAAACAACGAAACGACCTCAATGTAAATTCGGTGGGTATTATAAAAATTGACTCACGGAAGATCACTGAGGGCGAGTGAAATTGTTGACCAGTCACCGTCTTCATCCACAATACTCAGGAACTTGCCCTTGGTGACACCTAAGCTTTCCAAAGTCCGATCAAAGTTATCTACCCAGTCTGGGTCACTCAACACCCGCTTGTCCTCATACACACTCACTTCCCGTTGGTCATTTCCAAGAATTCCCTGCACGACATCTCCTAATAGTGTTCGCGTTGTGTCACACTGTAGGGTTGCATAGCAATCGCGGCAGATGCCGCATTCGGGGTTTGGAGGACTCAAACGGATGGTGCTCAGAGGCACAGAAGGTTTAAATTGGAGGTGGACATTGCGTAGCTTGGAATAGGTCTGCTTGAGAAGCTGCAGTGCTTGGAGAACGATGAGACCGGATATAACCGCATTAGTGGTTGCGATAGCGGGAATAATGTTTCCGGCCATTTCTATTTGAGAATTCTTTAGATGAAAAAAGGGGGGCTTCAGTTAAAAAAATGAACCTTTGACTTCCCACCGCGTTTTCCTTTCAATTCCATAAGCGTAGGACCGTAAGTTGGAGGAGGCTGTTACGAAGTCAAGCGTATCGTCGTCATCCTTGTCAAAAGAAATAGTGTCTTCCCCGCTGCATAAACGAGCAGCAAGGCGATTGGTACTTTTCATGCGCTAAGCATGGACAAATCGAGAGAAATTGACATAGCAAATACCTTGAAATGAACAGTTTCAAATTGTCTTTGAGAGTTAAAGTCCGTTGGTCCTTCAGGCTTGGGCCGTTGAAAGAACCCTTAATACGTCCGTTAGTGACGGAGCTTTCGTTATCAGTCGTTGACAAAGCACTATTATCTCGCGGATGAAAGCTTCCGTCCAGAATGGCATCAAAGTCCAAGGGAGTAGGTGGAGAGCGCGATCGCCACATGTCGGACATGACCAGAAGGTTTTTTATATCAGCGTTGAAAACCTAAGTGAACGTGAGATCGAGAGAAATGGCAGAATACAAAGAACTAACTTTTTGAAAAGCCTGCTTGGCAGCTTCAGTATTACCCGTGCTACGCAATGAGGTTCGAACTACTTTGAATGCCTGCGCCTCTCTTCGTAATGTAGCAACCTCTTGAGCTTGTTGTTTAATTGATTTAGTGGGATGAACAGCTGAGACATAGGCAACTCACCATTCTCGCCTTGCTTCTCAGCCTCGTCTAATTCACCAGTAGCATCTTCATCTTCACCAAAGAGTTGCCTAGCAAAACTAATTGAGCACTGATTTACAATTTATTCAGGTATACACACCCCATGAGATAGCTCTTACTCCAAACAATGCAATGTATTGGCTGACTAGGTGTTGAGCGAATTGTGCAGACTGGGAAAGTTTTCGGAGTAGGTTTTGGGGTACAATCAAAACATTCTGTAACGTCCTATGCAAAGGATAGTCGTAAAAGGGCAACAAAATTAATAAAAGCAATGAGACAATTCGAACAACGTACTTTGAACAGAGGTTGTACTTGACCAAGATACCCAGCAGTCCCGGACTCCACGAGTGGTATGTTTGCGGCCATACACATCTTATTCACGTGTCTTCGGGCGTCTACAAACGTGTATCAGGAAACCGAGAATCGTGAAGGAAATGTGCCGGGTTTTGAGATTGAAAAATGAAGCGTACCCAGGTTATCTAGGGCATTCAAGACAATGTCAAATTGTTTGAACCATTGAATATCGTATTTAGGCTCCTTGATATTCCCGTGTATCGGGAATATTTTGACGTTAGGATTAAAGGCGGTGGCAGTCTGGGCTGCAACCTGTCTCAATGCGAGGGATATAAATGACCACAGAAGGATGTGGTCAACGGGGAATAGACCTCACCATAGCTTTACTCTGCTTCACGTCCTTTTTCTTGAACAAGAATTGACGATTGAGATTGGAAATGTCAATGGTGTCCAAATCAAGCAATGTAATCTTGCCGAAACCCGTAAGAACGATGTTTTTCACTACAGACGGAGTGAGCAGGATATAATACTTCCTTAAGTATATGAAATTCGCGTGAAAAGTCAAAAACGCACGTAATTCACATCCTATTCCACCTGCGCCAACGAGCAGCACGCTTGTATTTGCAAGCCGGGAATGTAATTCTGAGCCAAGGATAGCTTTGGCATGAGCGGTTCTAGCTTTCGCGGTAGACATCAAGCAAAAACGTAATTCAAATGATTGAAACCCGCTGCTAACAAGACCCAAGCTCACAAACAATTACAAGGACAAGAACGCGATATGTTCTCTGTGACCAATTAACTGTGACAGAGTGACGTACCGAGCGCGTGACTCATGATTTAACTTTATTTGTCTTTAGTTTACATTTTGATATGCCATCATCCACTTACACTTCATATAAGAAGCACACAAAGAATTGGCCCTACAGAACTGAAAGGGCTGAACGTCGAACGTTGAAACGTTGAACGTTGAACCTCAGACCCACTTGATCTCCAGCTAACGAGTGGCTTGTTACTTCCCTGCAAGCTCTTGCCATGATTCTATATCAGCGTGTTCGCAGTCTGTTTCCTGCTAGATGAGCTGAGCCACAATGCACCGACCTGGTTCTATAATTTCGAACGCGCCTTCATTCTCTTTTCAAAAGTTTTGATCGGCAGAAACCCCTCCAAAAGCCGGTCAGCCTCTCCCTTGGCTGGCTTTATTAGCGAACGATGCAATGTCGTCTTGATTTTCTAAGATCCAGAACGACCTCCGGAAACACATATGGATCTCTATTCTTTGGTTGCTCGTTTTGTGCTAGTTATCGGTTCTTTGAGCTTTCTCGCTGCAGCACTACCGAACGTTCTCACCAGCAACGACAACAAACTAGTCATCGCACACTACATTATTGGCAACACCTTTCCATATACGGTGGATGACTGGAAGCAAGGTTCGTTGCATCCTTTTACCACCAGGTTTTCAAGTTTTTACTCATTTCGCTTTTGCTAGCCATCCGGCTGGCTTCATCGAAAGGCATCGATGCCTTTGCTCTCGACCTGGGAAAAGATGCCTGGGAATCCTCCAAGGTTGCGGACGCTTATGCGGCTGCAATTGGAACGAATTTCAAACTCTTCATCATGTTTGATATGGCTTCCTTACCCTGTGACAGGGCCGAAGATGGCAACTTCCTCCGACAGCTCATAAACGCCTACTACAAGCATTCTAATCAGCTGACTTACCATGAAAAACCCGTCGTTGGTACGTTCGGGGGGCAGACCTGCAGATTTGGCACAGATCACATGGATGACGGTTGGAATAACGTTGTGAAGGCGGACATGCCACCTGTTCATTTTATTCCTTCGTTTTTCATTGAGCCGCCTATATACGAAGGTCTCCGGTCACCTGATGGAGCTTTCGCGGTAAGGATCTTTCCCAACTCTACATTTCATGACCTAAAGTCCAATTCAGTGGGATTCAGCGTGGCCGACTGGCAACTTCGACATTAACTCGGAATATGATGATGAGTACTTGCGTTACCTCAAAGGCAAGACATATATGGCAGGCGTTTCTCCTTGGTTCTTCACTGTTGGTTTTCCTTCTTTCATTTGATCCGCCACCGTTCTGATCATCCTCATTTCTGATAAGCACTATGGTAGTGACAGTTACAACAAAAATTTCATCTATCGCGGCGACGATTGGCTTTTAGTAAACCGCTGGGAACTCCTCATCAAATATCGAGACGTCATTCCCCTTGTCCAATTGATTAGCTGGAATGACTACGGTGAATCCCATTACGTCGGACCTATAAATGGCGCACAACCCAAATCGGAATCTTGGACGACAGGATTCGACCATCAAGGTTTGTGTCTCTTCAGCCGTGATTTTATTTATCATTCTCACTGCGGTCGCAGGTTGGCTTGATCTCATGCACTACTACGTTCAAGCATACAAGACCGGACAATATCCACGCATTTCCAAGGACAGAGTATTCCTATGGGGTAGGCTATACCCCGCACAAGCAAACGCACCAGATCAAGTGGGGAAGCCTACCAACTACAATTGGGTACGTCTCTTTCATTTATTCCTATCATTTCACAAATGGTGCTCTCCGTAGACGCAAGATTACGCTTGGGGCACTGTCTTCCTTACCGGCAATGCCCACCTGGAACTCACTTGCGGTGGCTCGCGCCTATCCACTGACCTCGTGGCAGGCGTCAACAAGGTTCGCTTGACTCTTACGGACGACTGTAGTCTGAAGGCTGTCGTCACTCGTAACGGGAAGACGACCGTCGATTTCTCGCCACCTGGCTATAATTTCAAAAAGAACCCTTCTATGTATAACTACAACGCGTTTGTTGCAGCATCTCCCGCTTAAGCCTCTATCTTCTACTTTGATCTTCATTGCCGTTCTTATTCTCAGAAATACGTCAATTTTATCTGAATTAGAGCACTATTCGTTTTCGTCTTCGAGCAACATATTCTATCCTTCCTTGTAACAGGCTTCTGTTTTCTTCATGTTTATGTTAATTCTTCTATACATCCCCTTTTCATATGGATGCTCGTTGGTTTCGGTTTCCAGGATGCAGTAGTATTCGACCGCGTTATCGTGACTGCCTAATCGTTCGTCAACAAAAAGGAAGACCCGATGAGTTTAAGTTTACGCGCTCAATAACTTGAAGATTGCTAGTAGAAACATTCCATTGAACCAGTTAATATAAAGCTTGTTGACCTTGAATCCGACAAATTTTAACCTTTTACTAATGCGGTAATTCGCGTCGCTTGAGCCTTTTTTTTTTTTTTTTGAATCAATTGATTAACGTGCCACAAGTAAACTAGTACTAAGACGCACG
>QDKV01005207.1_pt1 | contig 34827 bp, 41 predicted proteins | sample 1861101 | NCBI WGS metagenome assembly QDKV01 (sample SAMN04275158, study PRJNA302643) | Fungus metagenome, whole genome shotgun sequencing project. | isolation source: fruitbody | host: Mallocybe terrigena | place: Sweden | collected 2013 | reverse complement strand
TTGCGTTACGAAGCGCCAGTGGTTGAACATGTGCTTGTTGTATCGCTCTCTTGGAACAAACATTCAATCATTCAATAATGTTTGTGATAAACGGAACTTTATTGTGAATAAACTTGATTTTGGAACGGCTATTTCAAAACTCCGCAAAATGTAGAATTTCTTCGTAACGCACACAGAATTGTGACTAGTTTAACGAGGTCTGTAAATAAGGTGATCGTAGGAAAGGCATAATTTAGCCTACGAGCAGCATTCGTTCGGGAATCGGGAGACATTCAGTTTCTAATGGTATATTTAGTTATGATGCAAAAAGCACGTATCGGCTACGTACGACAGTTGAAGGTGGATAATCTTTCAAAAAAACATCTTCCGCAATGGTAATCACACCCAGGTTCATCAAATGCAATAGCTGTGGATTTTCTCCTAACAACTACAGAACCTCTTCACGACGGAGGTCTGAAAACCTGTGGGTGCGAATGGATAGTTTGATACTTCGAAGAGAGGTCGAGTCTACGAGCTTGACAATTGGTGACCAATCGAAGGCGGGTAGGGACCGCTCTTTATATTGAATGAGGAGAATGAGAATGCTTGAGAGCGGGAGCTGTCATGGCAGGCTGTACAATGGCAAGAACCCAATCCTTACTGATCGAAGTTATAGCCGTGCAGACAGTCAAGCTGTGGAGGCACCTGGAGGTGGAAAGGTCCAAGGGAATGTCAAATTCGGGTGGTAAAACTGAAGGTAGAATGCACTGAACAATGATTTGGTTGTGGGCCGGAATTAATTTTAATAAGACCTACTGCCAATGTAGAGATGTAAGCTGTTCAAAGAGTTTGTACAGCCATCGAGGATTGTCTGCAGAGATTTGAAATGTTTACGACAACACACATCAACCTTCAGCAACCGCAAGTTTTTTGCTTTTCCCCAGGCGACAATTGCTTCGAAGGAGGGGGAATATTTAATCACGAGCAGTATTCAATCACGAGCGACTCGAGAACCGGGAAAGGGGAATGAGCCGAGAGGTTAGGACGATATTCAAATGGTCCATGTAGTGTTAGACTTCTGAGGGCCTTGCAGTCATCAAAAACGGATAGGGGAAACTGGGCATCGAGCGTCACGCTTTCCAAGCTTGGTAACTGAGACTAAGGCTGCTCCTCATAGAAAATGTACTTTGTGTGAATTGAATCTACATTCAAACTGCGGATGTAATTTGAGATATGAGGGTTTTTGAAAAGCAGTTTTAAGAGTTCAGTCGGGAACAAAAGCACCTCTGAGTCTGCTTTAAGGTTGTAAACTGTTACATGAGCATAGAGATAGCGCTGGACCATCTGAGCGAACAGGGGATGAGCCATGGAGCACGACTTGAGAGCGACGGGTTATAGGAAACTGAAAATACAGCGGAGCATGATATCCGAAGGCAACCTACTGAAAACCTGTGACCAAAGTTAGTGTCACGTCACTGCGATCCACTCTTTTAGTATTACAATGACCTGGCCAGTAATATCTCTGAAACAGCACATTCTGGGCACATTCAAATTCCATCTGAACAAGTCCTTATATACAAGCAAACCATCTCCAACCCTAGCGTTACCTCCACCGACTAAGTACATAATGCGCACAACACCTCACATGATACAAGCTCAAGCGAAGGAATTTTTATACCCCCTGTATCTTTGTGGGTGGTTCATAGACGATATTCGTATTGGGGACAATGATGAGGCAGGGCTATCTCGCTCATATGTGAAATGTTAAATAATTCTGTTGATAGGCTAGAATAATTCGGAGCCCCCACCTTACAGCAAAGTTTGTTCTCAGAAACAATCAGTGTGCCCGGAAAGCTGTCCAAGCAATCATTACACTAGAAGAGCAAGAAAGGGTATGTTGTCTTAGTACTTCTTAATTTTGTTTTTCTCTTACCGAATTCCCTGTGTCCAGCACGACATTTGCTATGAGGTCTTCCTCAAAGCAAAGCCAGTATTGACGGTCAGAACTCAAACACATTCTGCCCGAAAATGGCCTCCAGGCTTGTCCAATGAAACCTCACCAAACATCACTCTTAGAGACGTTCGTTTTGCTGTACTTCTCCAGAAGAATTTGGAGGAACACAATTATCTTCTCGACCAGGCATTACGTGACCAAATTGTCCCGAACATACAATTTCAATGGGATTCAATCCTGTCGCGATTTCCCCTTTCAGATAATGATACGCCCCCTCCGGACACCCAGGATCAGAGAGAAAGATAAGCGACGTCATAATCGTACAGTATTGGAAGTATTCTAGTCTGTAATGAATCCTCTCACCGCTGTCAATAGATCCTGAACCCCTTCACCCTGCAGAGGAACACTCTCAACTGCGACATCCTGCTGCATGTGCTCCTCATTTTTCGTGCCAGACAATGGAACGATACCTTCTAGCTGAGCAACTTTGTACACTGCTTGCACTGGGGTTACGTTGCATGCTTTTGATAATTCCAGAATTGCCGGATGAGCGAGCAGTGTTGGCGAGCCTGTGAGCGTCCAGAAGGATCTGCAAGAACAGCCCCATCTCATTCAATATGACGCAGCAACGGATCGATAAAGACCTACTGGTACATGATGCCGTTCTCTTTACAATACGTAACAACCTTCTTGTCCCATTCATTTCCCTCATACCACCGATTTTGGACCACCTGGACCTTCCTTGCCTTCCCCAGCGCGATAAGAACCTTTACATCATATGTATTGCTCACACCTATCATCCGGATTTTCCCTTCATCTTGCAATTGTGCAAGCGTTTTCCACGCTTCCAACGTCTGCTCCAGAGTTGGAAGGGGTGAATGTAAGAGGCAGCTGTCAAGATAAGTCGTTTTCAGGTTTCCAAGCGATTGTTGGCAAGAAGATAATATTTGCTGAGAAATTGGTTCGGTGGGATTGTAGGGAATTGGTTTCGTGAGGTCTTGGCCTCCAATAGGTGTGTACCTGCCGGTGAAATAACGGTTAAACCCGATAAGAACTGTAACATAATAGTCGAACTTGGTTTGGAGGAATAAGTCTCCCCGTTTAACATTGTGATTTGCTTGAAGCTGTGTAAGCGCTGCGCCGACGAGATCTTCCCTGCGGGCGATTGAGCGGTGTGGAGTCGCTACCAAGTCAATCAATTAATTGCTCACCGATAGTGTTTCAGCTGGCCAGCTGTCAGTTTCAATTGTTCGAATACATATAGTTCTGTAAATCACTCAATTAAACTTGAAACACGAAAGGGACACACCCGTATCTATTGCCGTAAAGCCATTTAGAACAGCTTTCACCACAAGAGACGCAGTCTGTTCTTTCTTCCTATAATGTTTTCGATTATTATCAGTGTATGACAGACTCGCAACCGATATATGCATAGATTCATACCATGCAGTCCCGTAGATAATGTGCATTGTCAACCGTACTCATCGGCAGTGCTAAGGAAGATGCGTCTCACAAAACGTTGATTGCAGTTCCATTTTTGGTAATGGAGACTTGTACCGAAACATGGCACTCAATCGATATATACTGATAGTGAGGGAGGGAACACAGCATGCTACAATAAACGGACCTCGTCATACAAAGAAGATAATTAAGAAGGTAATCTACAAGTTAAATTCGTGCGCTGCTCGTCAAAGTTGCATCGTAAGTCGGTCAGACCAAGAAAACCTAATACTGGGTCACTCAGCAGGTAAATGTCGTGAAATCGTAATCGCTTCTTCTTCATCTGCGCCCTCGGGAAGGGGTGAGTATCTACTAGCAAGAAGTACTCGAGCATGAAATGCATTAGAACTGTCCGTCGTCCGTCGTGAACTAGAACCAGAAGAATCATCAATGTTGGTGTCAGAAACTGTATGAGGTAGGCTGTCCGTGCGAGATTCAGGGTCTGAGGTGGTGTATATTGGATTTTCGCTAGACACCTGAGTGGCATTCAAGCGCTCTGAGCTTCTGTGCCCAGCTGAATTAATGACCATGGAATGGGAATCAGAAGTAAGGATTATGGAAGGCAGGATTGCTGAATGGACAGAGGTACGAGTCGTGTTGGGGCGACTGGAATGCTCGCTAGAACTGGGGTTGGGGGTCACTTCCCTTGATCTGGAAAGGTCTCTTGGAATTGTCGTAGTACTCCATCTTGATTTCAATACGGGGGAACCACCTCCTCGCAGTTCAGGCAAGGATGATTGGCGCGGCGGCGGTGGTGGTTCACCAAATATCCTCTCCTCAGAAGAAAGGTTAGTCTGGCTTGATTTGGCCCGTGCAGATCCATCACTCGAGCTCGTAAAGTCGAGGAACGAGGTGGCAATTCCAGAGGACCTCTGACTATGAGGAGGAAATGGAAAGTCAAGTGGATGGTCAAGGGTCGACGTCGTTAGGCGGAAGGCGCGGCGTGAGGTTCCTTGGACGAAATCATGCGGCACATTGAGGGTTTGGGATTTATTTGAAAGTGTTCGGAAAAGTTTTCTTTTAGAGTCTTGATTCGCGTCTACAAAAACATCTCTACTTATCCTCGTTTGACGGCGTGAGTCTGACCTCCAGTCGAAGTTGACATCGAAAGGACTTGTCATCCGTAAATTCGGCAGAACAGGACTGTCATTTTCGGCAAGTTGTGCTTCTTCGCCTCTGATTATTATTGTATTCATGACGTCCCCTCTTTTTTCAGCAGCAGTTCGAATCTGTGCCGTCGCGGAAGATGGCATGTGCGCTACTGACGGTGACACAACGCTGGCAAAGTGCACCGAGGACATGACATCTTCTTCATCCGAATTGATTCTGTTTTCATCGCCGCTGGGTTGTCCATCAGGTTTGTCCGAAAATGCATAGCTGAAAGAGCGGTATGAGACACGATTGTCACATTTCTCCCTTTCGCTCGTGCGTGGGCTCAAACTGCGGATAACTTGGTGTAACGACAAAGAGCTGACGGTATTACGTTTCTCGTGAACTTCATTACTTTTAGCTTGTAAAATCTGAGGATGAGGTGGAGGAGCTGATAAAGGGTATTGCACCCCTTGGTTTTCGCTTTCCCGTGTGTAAATATCTTCCGAATCTTCATCCTCCTGAAGAAGGAAATGTCGACTCTCTCGCTGATGACGAGGTGAGCAAGAACGTCTGCGTGTTATGGTACGTGTATTGGAATCCGATACTGAACGAGGAACAGAAGGTAGAGGTGATAGTATCCTCGTGGAGTGCTGGGGTATGGCAGACCACCGTTTAATTGATACCCGCACATCATCACGTCTCAGGTCCACGGGAGAGGGATTATCGGCGGCATAGAATGATGACATCTGGTCCTGGTCACCTTCGCCTGGCGATCTTGGGTAGCCAGAGATAGGTGATTGTGGGGGTAGAGTGAAATTTATGGACCCCGAACTTCTAGAACTTGAACGACCCTTGACATTCACTTTGAAGGGTAATCCTTGCAGAAGGTATGATCGCAGTGAGGTCTCGGACCGTCTTGAGTTTCCTACCGAATCTGCGCCAGTGATCTGTCTTGCTTTCCCCTTGTTTTTCAAGTTCGCCAATGCAATCGCTTTAAGATCTTTAATTTCCTCATTCAATGGCAAACGGAGGACATCACCAGATATCGGAACGTGAAAGTAAGAATGACGCCCATAAGAATGCTTAGTTTCCAGGGACGGGGATGATTCTCCTTCTGAAGGACGTCTGAATGAAACTGGCAACCGTACACCACGCGTGCACCCTTCCACTGCCTCGCGCTGCCACGTAGCAAATCCACTTTCAGTACTCGAAGACGGATAGAGTCGACCACCTTGTCCAACTCCTTCGCCCCTAACCTCTGAACGCACATCCTTCCGTCTCAAAGACCAATCGTGATACGTAAAACCACTCCGATGAATAGCCGGGGAATCGAATCCCGGTCGATGGGGCCGCGTTAAATGAGGTCCTTCTCTTTGCTTGCGTGGCTTCCACACAAAGCGGTAAAAAAGGGCAGCAACAAGGATGACGAACCCAAGCACGCCTGCAGTGGTGAAGGCCGCAATAATGCTACCCCGATGTGAAGTGCCCATAGACGTGTTTCCCACTGGTGAAGGGCATAACATCTGTCTGTGAATGGTAGGAACCAAAGTAAAATTGAAAAGGAGGGTAGTCAGAGAAAGCAGACAGAGAAGAAGTCCCTCCACACACAAATCTGATACAAAAGTTATGAAACCATTCTCTAATAACGAGAGCTTCCCGCCTTCGTTTTCCACCTCAAGGGAATGCTCGACACTAGCGTTCAATCCAGTTGCGAAGTATAGCGATGTGTTGCACACTGTGAACTGTGATTGCCCTGCGAGCCTAGTTACTGTACCATCGAGTGTAACAGAGTAGTTCCCAGCCTGAGGTCCTGTCATTCCCAGCAGCAGAAAAGCAGTTCCTGATTGGAATGAAGGTCAGCTCTAGGTAAAAGGGAAAGATTGTAACTAACCATTGAAACTGGTAGTCACCCGATCCCCTGGATTCTGGGAGGTATGAAAAGATAATCCAGGCGTAAAAGGATCAAATGACCATCGACCAAGGAAGGCGATGCTATTATTATCCAAGGACTGTGGTATACATGTTACGTTTTGTAAACACAAAGTACTCATATAACAAATGAGCATACTTGGATACATTGAAACAGACGTCGGGAAAGACCTACTTAGATAAGACAGTATCAGGCCACGATTTAATGATGGCTTTATCAAAAACGAGCATTGATGAATTAGGTGGAGATGGCAGGTCCTGGGGCATTCGGGCAGTGAGAGTGATGTTATGAGCACCATCTTGGAGGTTAGTGATGTCCACAAGGATGCCACTGGAATTCGAGAAAGAGGAAAAGTTATTATTTAAAGGTGAGGATGTACCATCGAGTGTTATCGAGTATGAAGCCAGTGTGGTATTTCCAAAAAGTTGGATGCCGTTACCTAAACCACGCAAATAAATAAATTTCCAACACACATCACCAAGTTGAGACGTACCATGCCATTTCATGGAGATGGAAGCACCATCCATCGAAGTTATGTGATAGCTCGTCCCATTTCCTATTTGTCCAAGAGGGGAAGCAAAGCCAGAAATGTCATAATAGGGATTCCAACCTGCTGTCAGGTTGGGAGCGGAGAAAGTATCTCGAAAAGGATAGTAAGACAGAGAAGGTGATGTATCGTCTACGCTAATTTGTACCGGCATTGATAGTTGCAATTCATGGGCGCTTGCTCATTAGGAAAGGTATCCGAGTTGGAGGGATGAATAATATGGAAAACCAAGGATTCGCAAAGGTATTACACGTCGCTCAAGCCCCCGACACCGCGTGGGGAATAGTAGGATCAGAAACCAAATTTTCCAGACAATGCGTGAGGTTTGGCGCAATATAGCGACGATATCACCGATCAAAACCGACGTTCGTCTCTAGACGTTCTATCCACTCAGTTCGACAACGCTGGCGTCTAGGCGAGCTGGAGTTCCTGGAGGGAAAGAGGAAAGAGCCTGTAAGCATTGTTGCTCACACAGAGATACGTCCCGGGATCAAGAACAATTCGGCAGTTTCATGAAACCCCCGACAAGTGGTCATAAGCCCATCGAAAAGCCAGATTAGAGCCAGATCAGGCAAATACTTGTACGGTACTCATCTTATCGATTCAATACCAATGGTGACCGGAGTGTAGTCCTTCAATTCAATGGAATTGAATGGTAAGTTACGGCTTAATCTGACTAATGCCTTTGGTGAAAGCTGAAACGTCAACGACTTGGATTGTTCGGAATGAATCCCTACATTGAGTAGTTGTCATTCCCCGACTAAAGTTTGCTCTTTTGGAGTATGAGAATATCTCTCAACGAAGATTATAAACGTCTTCAAGGGGTGAGTACATGCGTGTCTCCTCATATACCTATCTGACTTTGACATTTAGATCCTTGCTCATATCTACGTAACATCGTGTTTGCGTCAGGTGGCTCTTGGAATGTCGCAAATCACAACATCACAGCCTCATAAAACCCCCTTCCCCATTACATATTCTCAAACAGGGACCAGACAATCGGTCCTGATTCCGTTTCTGACCGCGTTATCGAGTTCCTTGTTTTATGTCTGCTTCTCTTTTTCGAGTTTCAGATTCTCAGTGACATCCAATCTACAACCCCAAATGCCATACATTTGAGTACTACTATTTTTGCTTTTGTAGGACAAGTTCTTCAGCTCCCCCGGCCGATGCTACTGGAGCCCAATTTTGCTGTTGGGAATATAATGATTGCAAAGTGGCTTGCACAATGTCATCGTGCCAGGGATAAGGCAGTACTTATTATTCGTGGTGTCGCCATCTGGCAGATAACCAATAGATTGTAATATAATTCGCTGATCGATAAATGAAAAATGCCTTTCCCTGCCGCCTTACATCTTCTTTATTCTCAAGTGGTATTTCTACAACGGAATTTGATTTATAATATATGGAGAAGAAAATAGATTCCCCTCGTTTTCTTCCTTTACATACTAGTGCTGTTTTTCTCTCGCCTTGGTGGGCTGTAGTTTTTTGCCACATACCTAAATGTCAAAGACGTCACAGTTCACTCATCCTCAAACTCATCAACCTCCCTCTTTGCTTTAGTGTGAGTAGCGAGGTAGTGCTCGTTAATATCATTATCACCACCCCTCTTCGGATCATGGCCAATAACACCGTGGAAAATGTCATGTTCTCCGTCATTTGACATGATGACACGACCGGGACCAGGCCGACCGTTGTTTCTCCAACCATTTTCTTGGTGAGTAACGGGATACTCCATCCACTTAGGCGGGTTGTGTGGATTGTGTGGTCCGGGGATGGGGCGCTCCCCATGGAGGGAAGCATCACGGTGTGTCTCAGGGTATGGGCGATTTCTGTAGGGCCTGGGCTAAAGAAAAAGAATTGCAAGGTGAAAAATGGGTCTTAGCCTTGAGATGGAAAGAAGTACATATGCACTGCAGCGAGAGAGGAAGCTGAGAGTAATGGCATCCCTAACCATCTTCCCAGTAAACGTGTCTGAAAGAGTGAGTATCATAAGACAAAGTCAGCAGAAAGCAATACTTACTTTCACCCACACTGAATTGATCGTTAATCCGGGGAAGATTTATGGTTTTCTCCATGCGTTTGATAGCGTCCTCGGGGTGCGGAGGAGTAGGTAGGCATTCCTCAGCCCTAGCTCTCATGTTTATCCTCCTCTTCTGTGACCGAGACAACTTCGTGGATGAGGCTGAACCATGATCTGCGGAAATCTATGAGATGTTGAAAAAAAATGAGTGATGTCCAACGAACCAGCAGGGTTCTGGTGTTGTGGATGTTGTCCTACGCCCGATGGAATGGGGATGGCGACAGAGAATGTAAGGAGAGCAGTAGCAATGAAGAACAGGCAATGTCTGAATAACATGGCTGATTATGTGTCTTTGCAAGAGAAAAAGAGTATTGCAACTGCAAACGTGGAAGTAGGGATCGGAGACCAGCTCGACAAAGATGTTGGAACTTGGAACGGATCGAAACGTTTATATATTTTTGGCGCTTAGCATCTCTAGTTACAGCATAAACAGGTGGCGAAGGCAACTTCGAACAATACCCGACATCTCTGATTGATGGTATCATCGCGAAGATAGACTATGGTGTAGTTGGCATGGGAAAGTAAAATAAAAAGAAAAGCCGAAAAACGAAACTTGAAGAGGAGAGAAGAGGAGGATTTTTAATATCTGCTTCACGCTGCGCCTCTTTATTAGTTATTCGGATTCGGCTTATCGTGTCAGGCCCTGACTCAAGCATCGTAGCCGACTCGGAGTTCGCTTGATGGAGTCTAACCAAATCGAGAAGCTCAAGCGAACTTGAGCTCAATTGGATCAAGTCCCTTATATCATGAGTTCCCTCCGTTTTTTCTTGAATCAGCCCCTCCTGTCCAGTTAGCCCTTAGCAACGAGTGAAGTGGAGTTTTCCCGGAAGATATATTGCTGCTTGCAGCAGAAACTCCAAGACTAGCTGCCTTAGGGGGAGGAATGACGAGTTGAGATATATATCATGCAGAGGGAAGTGGTGTCTCGGTTGCTGGTTAGTTTAAAATGGTCAAAGTTTCCAAACTTACTCTTGTGGTAAATGCTCCCTCAGAAAATGCTCCTTCATGACATCCTCAACCAAATTTGGAAGGTTTGCCTCGAATGGAAATCAAAAATCTGTTTCCGGGAACTGTTGCAAATAGAAATCAGGTGGTGAAAAGAAGATGTCTTATCTATTTGATTACTGTTGTTCATATGGTACAAGGTTTCATACTACTATTAAAAAATAAACATGGAACCCACGCTTGCTATGGGTTGAAAGACAGAAATTAGCCGAGAACCTTGAAGAAGTGAGAGGAAAATACCACTATACGCCGTCCTGTCCTAAAATCGATCGAAGCAAAGCGAAAAGACCAGATCAACCACTGAAATGCTAGTAAATCAACTGAGTAGAATCCGTCGTCTATCAAACTTCACATTCTCAGCCTAATAAAACCTCAAGATTCAAGTTCAACCACCTGGTTTGCTATCATTCTTTGGAACCCATTATTCTCCATGACGAGGAATAAATGTTTGAACATAATATACCCCTTCTACTGCTTAATCCCGAGAAACACCAAACCTCTCCTAGCCAACTCTACCGCTTCCTCTAGTTCCCTCGAATCAGCCGTCGTCCAAGAAAGTCCCATCTCCTTAACCACTTCCTCAATGCCCTTTCCGCTCTTAATCGCACCCTCAAACGCATTTTTCCTCGCATTGAGTAAAGACATTTTCCTGGGATCGGAATGACCGGTAAAGATGATGAGAGCAGTGCGGGGAGGGAGTGTATCGTGCAGCGATTGGAGATGGCGGTTCAAATTACTGAGAATGGGTGCGAGCTTGGCAGGGGAAGGTGGCGGGTCAATTACAATCTGAGATGGGACGGTAGGCGTATCTGAAGATGCTTTGGGTGTGATCCCTTTATAGCGAAAAGAAAAAGAAAAAAAAAGGTTTTGAACAATAAATTTTTTAAAAAAGTCCAAGTTGAAGGCGCTTACACCCCAATGTATTCGCCAACCCCAAAAACCTCGCATACGTAAACTGGTGAGTCGGAATCACACCAAGCAAACCCTCCAGCACCTCATCATCCGTCTTACACCCAATCGCCGTAGTCGCCTTCGCACCATGCATAACTCCAGGATTCCCATGGTCCACAACCGCAGTCTTGTTCCTCCCCCCACCTCCAACCCCACCCGTCCTCCCACCGGCCGCATCCCTCGCAGCACACCTCCCCATCCTATCAAATATACTCTCATAATCAACCTTAAACTCTCCAAACCCAGGTCCAAACTCGAGCTTCAGCTTAAGTAGCTCCACACACGCACGGGCGTCTTCTTCGGGATCGTGCCCACCCTCGCCGCGCGTTTGGATCTCGCGGTCGCACCACTTCCGAGTCAGCCATGCGAGGCCGGGTTTCAGTGGCCGTCCACGCGGGTGGTGGTAGAGGAGGGCGGTATCGATACAGCGGGGATGGCAGATCTTGAGTGCTTTGAGGTCGGATTCGAGGGAGTGACCGATCAGGATGGGGGTTCCTGCCGGGGACGGTGACATTGGGGGTGTTGATGGGGAATTGGGAGATGGCATAGTGAAAGGGTTGGATTTCTGTTTCTGTTCTGGTGGACAAAGAATTCGCATTATGTCGGCTTGTACTTGCTCGAAAGTCGTCGTAACATTCGTGAGGGCTTCTGGTGTGATACCTGACCACCTATATTCGTCCAATGAGCTCTCCCGCTAACGCTCAACAAATTGCGTTACTTACTTTGTAAGGTAATTGAGAATTGGCTTTGCAGGTTTGACGAGCTGGTCACAGACGACGGCGCCAGTGGCAAAGTCAATCATACACACCCTCGTCAACTCCTTCCCGTCCTCTGTTTCGCACTTTGAAAGCAGGTCAATAAAAAGAAATCCAGATCATCCATTCCAAAATTGGGGCTGTCTGAACGCTTACCATCTCACAGTCTATCGCGTATACTTTCTGATTCCACTTGCTCTCGTTCTCTGCCGGCTTGGGCGTCTCCACCCACCCAAATGGTTTCTGAAAGATCTCCGCCATATAAGATGGTATTGGATAATCGTTTTCAATCATTTGATCGAGCGTAAGGAGGTACTGCATCGGGTCAGATTTGTTGATCTCTGCTAAAAGAGAAAGAAATTATCAAAACATCATGCATGAAAAAGAGAGAGAGAGAGAGATCAAACACACATTGCTCCCTCTTCACATCCCTCTTTTTCTTCTCTTCAACCGTCACAGGACCCGTGAAAAACGAGCTCAAAACGCTATGCATCTTCGTCTGATCGCCAGGCGCACGGGTCGGACACGCATGACTAAACGTGCTCGCTATAAAGGGTATACAAGCAGCACTCGAGACGGGATCCGTTTCATCATCTCCTTCACTCCGAACGGCCGTAGGCGGCAAAAGGGGTATGGAGATGGGCAAGTTGGGATTCGAGGTCGCCGATGTCGGGAAGGGTGGCAACGCGAGAATCTCAGGTGTGAGACCCGGTATGAGGAGGACGACGACACGTTGAATCATGTTCACATTCTTTTTTGCAAGTCTCAATCGGATGAAGGTTTTACTATCAGATCAAAGAGATGTACCTCGACACGAAGCCAACTCGGTGAATGTGCGTCTGCTACAATATGCAGCACAAGCTCTCGTATCTCCTAAAGTCATCTTCATCAACAATAGATCAGAGGTTCCATTATCCAAGTTGTACTCACATCAGTGCTTATCGCGTGATTCCGTCTGAGAATATTATAATTCGAGTACATGAATCTTGGGTGTGATGCCTGCACATAACGTCGTTCAGAGGGAGATTTAGGAGAGGTAGGAGAGAGGGGAACAGGAGAAACAGCTGTCGGAGGCATCTGGCTTGGTGATGGTGCTTGAACAGGAGATCAACTGCCCAGAGAAAAGAAAAGAAAAGAAAAGAAAAGAAAAATGATCAAAAGCTCACATCCACTTTTGCTGCTTCAACTTTGGTTTCCTTCTTTTTCTTTCTTTTCTCCACCTTTGACCAGCCATTTCCGTTCGACTCTGGTCCCTTTGGCTCACTCAGCTTTGTCTTTTTTAAATTTTGTTGCTCATTCAGTTCTTCCCCGTTCTGACGCTTCATAACACACAAGGGTAAACCTCCCAGAGGTAAACGGAAGAGTTAGAGGATTGTTCTTGTTTGGACGGCGCGACTTGAGTGTGGGAGCACCAAACGAAGGACAAAATTCAATTTATGTACATAATTAACAGTAATAAAGCTTTGGTATAACAATAATGATAACGCAAGAGGGAATTTGGACAAAATGTCCTCACCTCCAAACATGAATGCAAAACAAGGAATCAGAACAGACAAACTGGACAAGAGGTGAGGCCTTGAGGAGCAAAAACTCTACAACTCATCCTCCGGATCCCACTTTGAAATCTTACCCAGCGGCCTCCAATAATACTGCTTATATTTCATCGTCTCTGTCCTCTTCCCGGGCCTAGGCATCAGAGTCCTAATCAACGCAGCTCTTTCCCGATCCTCATCCCTTTCAGGAACATAAAACCACTGCGCTTCCAAAGGTCGATCCGCACGATCTTTCCCGCTCGACTCGACTTTTCCAAACACACCACTCCCCCGACCTACCTCCCCTGATCGAAGAACACGCTCAAATATTCGTAACCATTCGTCTTCGGGACGTTGAGATTTAAGCGCAGGTTGCGAATTCATGACAAGTTTGTAGATGGAAGAAACTGGGAGTGAAGACGCTCGAGACGTTGCAATAGTTTCAATAACCATCCCACAAATCGTAGCATGGAGATCTCTGGTTTCGGAATCCAAAGGTTCAATGAATAGATTGTCATCTGCGTCGTCATCATCGTGCGCCGATGAAGCGCGAACGCGGCGCTTTGATTCCGCGCGTTTTGTGGGTATAGGACCTAATACGGCTTCCACACGTTTGCGCTTCTTCTGTTGTGGGGGAGCAATGCCTAGGCCTTGGTCGTTCTCCTCGTCTACACGCTCAACTCGTTTCTTACACTCCACCCTTCTCTTCTTAAACTTCGTCTTGCTGGATGACTCTCCGCTCTCTATCACAGCACCTACCTTCCGTTTCTTCTGTGCCAAACCATTCTGAACCTTTGCGCTTTCCGCAAGCTTCTCCGATGATGCATGGTTCAAAGAAGACTCAACAGAGCTTGGACAATGCAGTACCCCATTCTTGTCCTTCAACGTACTCGAATTCCCTAATCTCTTGTCCCGCTTAGTGTTGTTCAGAATCGGATCATCGTCGACCAACACATTTGCATCCGACATCATCGCAATGTGTTGGGGATCCAAAACTCCAGTTTCCCGTTCAGCCGATTCGCGGGATTTATGGATATAAGGGTTTAGCGATGTGGGAAATCCAGATTCTGAAGGGGATTCATGGTCCAGACAAAATGGCAATTCTGAGTGATCGTCCTGGTGTGACAAAACAAGATCGCTCTCCGTCGACTCTGTGATTATGGCCCGGTCACTGGGTATCGATAACAGGGTCAACGGGACTTGAACCTCGGGAGAAAATGGCAGTTGGAGTTCGGTCGGAGCAAAATCGTCCACGATTTCTCCATTTTCATGACATGAGAGCTCTAGGTCCGTGGAATGATCGGAACTCGTCATGAACAAAACGCTATGTGTTCCCAACGAGGTTGTCTACACAAAAATAGAGTCAGAAATGGACAGCGTCGTCAAACCACGTTGAAAAAAAATTGTTAGGAATTCACCTCCCAAATACCATCACTCTGCTTGCCATCATTACTGTTCTCGTGCCCATCTTGCGATTCTTGGTCATCGAAATCATCTGGAAGTTCCGACAGTGGTGAAGGACTTCTCATATGACTAAACGAAAACGGAGAACTCGATCTTGACAAAATCGAAATCGAACGACTCAAAGGAGAAAATGGTGGGGACGACGGGGGAAGAGGGGACAGTATTCCTCCCTCGTCAACTTCAATATCAATATCAACTTCACTGGTTTCCTTGTCAGTGGTCAGGGACGGAAGCGTATGCGACGAAATTTCGTCCTCCATGCCGGAGGCAATGAGGGATTGTGAACAAGAAGAAATTGTGACCTCTGCAGGTTGGTAGAGAGCATTTGGTTTGTCGATCGTCGCCTTAGCGGGGTAAAACCTAGTTTTGCCTGGGGTCGTGGTAGGAGCAGGTTCGGAGACTGTTCGAATATTTAGTGCCGTAGGCGTAGATTCCCCCGAAAGTGAAGGTGCAGATGTTCGCAATTGGATCATGGCAGGAAGGTTTTTTTTCTGTGGCACCAGATCATTCTTCCATAGGCCACGTTCAGCAGATGTACTAAAAAAAGTTGTACGATAGCTACTGCTGCTGTCGCTGCCAAAGATATCATCTAATTCCTCGTCACTGTCGGAATAGCTCGATGTAGGCGTATTATCACTGATTTGCGTATGTTCTGGATACGGAACACGCCAACGTGGGTCTTCCGAGAGTTCGGAGGGATCGTAATCAGAGATGAGAGGGTAATCGTCAATTGACACACTTCTGCGGATGTAAGACAAGGAAGTCGACTTCCAGGACGAATGACTCTGCCTCCAATCTTCTTGGGTCTGTTCAATGTCGCTTCGAAAGGTAGCATCTTCGCTAATGCCTGGACTTGAGCGAATATATGCGCATCCCTTGTAATGTCTCGACGTATGGGGCGTGCTGGGAGGCGACGACGACCGCGGTGGGGAACTCGAGTAAGTAGAATAAGACTGGTATTGTCTCTGAAACATATCCACGTCATAAACGCGTTTTCTGTTGGTTCCTATAGCGGACTCCAGCGACTGATGCCTGGACATGGACGTTGGGACGATAAGAGAGAATGTCACGTGCAAAACCGCGTTGATTACCATAACCGTGTTTTCGTACGGAGATTGAAATGAGTCACTCCGCGTAGCATCGACGCGTCGGTCACGCGAATTCGGGACGCCACAGATGACAGAATTCCGTCATCAAGTAGGGACCAGCATATCAGAGCCAAGGAGCAGATCGAGGAAAGAAGTCAACCAGAATAGACCACGATACCCAAAGACAGGATCCCATGACAAGACAAGATATGAGTTGTGAATTCAGACATGAGATTGTCTGCCAGAAGTATCGCACCGTCCAACGTGTATAAATCCATCGCAATGCAGAAACTCTGTCCTAACAAGCTTCTGGTGATCCAATATCACGAGCTGGCTGAAAGACATCCAGTTGGTGGTACGAAACGTTTTCCAAATTATTGGATTTCGTGAGGTTGTTCGAGCAAGACAGACAGATTGAAAGGAACAAGACAAGACATGAACTACACATAGAGGCACATAGTAAAATTGCTTCCAGGACTCCAGTGTGTCGTTTCGAAAGGAAGTGTGCCAAAAAACTCCGGGACAAGAGACTGATAAAGATAGACTCGTGCAGAACGCTTTATCTCATGCATGCTGCCATGCGATCAACGTGATGAATAAACAACGGTAATCGTGTTGCGTTCAATATGCATAAACCTGTCCAGTCCACGCCAGAAAACGAGTGTTATCTGTTACTTAGCAATGTCCATTATCTTCTGCTTCAACCATATCAAAACACTTACTACGATACACATAAAGAAAATCATATCAGCCAACCACCACGCAAGCCATATCGCCAAAATTGTGAAACGGATATCGACGATGGAAGAACGAGGCAGAAAAGCAATGTTGCAATGTGCATCTCGCACAGACCATAAGGGGAAAGTGGAGACAAAAAAAGAAATTACAAAATGCTGTGCTAAAATAATTGCCAAGCATTATGTCCTTTTATGGTTATATGGATAACATATAAATTCTGATTATCTACATTGCTCTACGTTCGTTCATCTCAGCTATACCTCCGCAATGTCACCTCGCAACGTAGAAACCGCTAGTTTTAAGGTTAATAAATGTGATGGATATATGAATCGTTGAAATATTCTAACCATAAGATAAGTAGTTCAATCACACCATGATTCGGGTTAGAGATCCAAAGGCATCGTTGGACTTCTACCAGAGGGTTTGTCATAGTCCATTCTTCATCAATTAACATTCTCACAAACTTTGGTTCTGTGCAGATTCTTGGAATGGATCTACTGTCTAGTACGACATTCCAGTATACCAAGTGCCAGATGGGAATAAGCATTGACTGACACTTGCAGAAAAGGAATTCAGCGACTTCACCCTCTATTTCCTCGCCTTCAATCACTCAGGTAGTGAACTGACTGCAGAAGAAAAAGAAAAGACCCTTTTCGCTCGTGAAGGTATCTTCTTTCTTTACCCTCAGAGTGCCATCAGCAATACACTCAATGCGATGACATGCAGGCGTTCTCGAGCTAACACATAATCATGGCACCGAAATAGACCCCAACTTCAAAGGTTACGTGAGTGGAAACACCGACCCCGGCAGAGGATTCGGACACATTGCCATCAGCGTTGATGATGTTGACAAAGCTTGTGAACGATTCGAAGAGCTCGGTGTTCAGTTTAAGAAAAAGCCCACTGATGGCAAGATGAGGGACATCGCCTTCATCTTAGATCCTGACGGGTGCGTTTTCGTCTTAACGGATGGTCAAGTGATCCCATGCTGATGAAAACATGGTATTTGATTTCATGTGAATGAAGGTATTGGATTGAAATTTTGCCTCCCATTCTCCTGTTGTAAGCTGAGCACCGACGATGTCTAAAATACGACTTGCCCCATAAATGTAGTTTGAAATCGCGAATGTTTGACTAGTAGTGATGAGATCTGAAATTGACTCCTCTTCTAATTTCGGAGCAGGCTTCTAGTCAAAGGAGACAGAAGGATTACACTTTCGGCACCCATTCTCCTCGCCATACCCCCAGAATGACGCTAAAACTTGGACCACTCTCGAAGAATCCAACGCGAAGGAGGGGTTCAACCATTATCGGCAGCGTATAAGCAAACCAAATTGTCACCCACACATAACCTAGCATGCGAGATATTCGGGGAGGCAGAGTAAACCCCAATGCCCGCCATACCTCTGTGATCATCTCTTCGAACCCAATAGCGAAAGGCTGAAGCACGAAGAACACGATGGACCCGCCTTCTTGACTGTGAAATATCATAAAGTCTCCAGCAAAGTGGATAAACCCTGATATACTGAACCCAACACCGAATTTGAAGAGCTTCGTAATTTGGCTTCGAGGGGTAAGGTTAAGCTTTCTTGATAGAAAATTGGCATGTGAGACCAGAAACTGAACTTGCACAAGTCAGCGAACAACAAATAAAGGGAACATGAAGACAACTTACCCTCCGCATCATTTGATGCCAAAAGCATCTGGTCAATTCTCCAAAATTAACACACAAGTATCCAGTTTTACACAAGAGTAAAATCTTACCTCCAAAATCTACGAAGGGTATATGCATCCGAAAGACTCCCAAACATGGGTGGCCAATCTCGTGGTTCCGTCTCTCCCAGACCCACCGATATAATGCTATAAATGCAATGGAGCGAAACTACCAACGCATGTTCCGCAACCGCAAAACCAAACATCATCGCAAGTCGCCACACAAACGCGTTCTCGGCACCGCTTAACGGTGGTCCGTGTTGTTTAAAATGCGGGTTAAGGCGGTTCACGAATCCAGCAAGGTCGAACAACAGGATGTTGAAGGCTATATCGCCTAATTTCGATAAGATGAAGGCTTTACGTGTCGTGTCTGGATGTGGAGAAGGTGGGAGGTGATGAACCTTGGGTGCACACGGGTCGATCCAACCAACCCCCCTCTGACTCCTTATCAACTTGGACCCCCATTTCAACCTCTCCAAGAGAGGCTCGTTCTCGATCGCGCCGCGTACCTTACCCTCAATCGCCACGTCTTTCTGCGCGTCCCTCAAAACAAGGTAATCCAACGCTCCAAACAGCAGCGTAACAACGTGGGATCCTAATGCAAAATTATTGGTAGGATTGTTCGTAGACGTGAAACAGACAAGGTAGACAGCAATACATGCAAATGCAATGAAGAAGAGCCATCTAGGTAGGAAACGGTGTGGCTTGGTGCTCAAGCCGAGCAGATAGATGAATACTGCCAGAAAATATAGACTCCAGGACCATGGCCATAAAGATACATTTGCTTGCATTGATACATGGGCTGAACCACGAATTTTAGCGGTGACAGAAATTCGGACCGGCTGTATCCGGGTGCAAGTTTTGCGACTTTCTGTTCTTCGTCGCTCATTGGCAATAAAACGCTTGCTATTCCCTATTTTTTCTTATACAGCATCTCGACTGGTTTTTCCAATCAACTTACATTATCCTGTTGCGAGTTTGATTGATTGATGCAACTCATCACTATCCGTGTGCAGTCGGCCACGGTTTTCGGTCCTGTAAGCGTAGCCGTGTATCATAGGTACCAATCAATGCTCTCACCAGGAATTTCATAGTAAGCATGCAGCTAGGAAAAAATGATCCGCATAGTGATCAGAATGGAACAGATCGGGACCATTTTTGGTCAAGTATCATCGGGAACACAAGTGAACTTTTACTTAAGTAGTACTTACCGACTCAGTCACTTGTCTGCCAAACTAGTAGGAATGGAATTCCTGCTTATTCTTTCTCTTTTTTTTTCTTCGGTCATCTCCGTCGAGATTCTCTACGACGGCAGGGCCCAAGCAAACTTTGACGCGGGTGTCCTTGACAACAGCAGTGGTCAATACCTCACGTATGTCATGTCGTTTCTCCGTTGGACGTGGCACCTACTGAATATGGTATTACCCACAGCGCCGTCAGGGGCTCTGAAGCGGCAAGCCATGTATGTCCTTCAGAATTTTTATAGGTCATTCTGAGGATCCAGGCATGCTTACTGCTGAACCAATACACAGTACACTCATTTCCTCCACACTCCTTACCCAACGCCGCTCTGGAGCGACCCATTTAGCAGTACCGAGGTTGTAATCGCCATTTCCATTGATAACAGCTCAGTATTTGTTCCTGGAGGTAATATCAGTAATGCACAGTTTGGATTTCGGAGGACAGAATTGATAGCTCAGCTCAATTCCTCCGCTACCCAGCTCACAGCAATCTCCCAAGTTAATACCACCGCATTTCACTTCTCTATCGCTGCGGATGATAGCAAGCCACTCAACCTCACCCACGAGTATCAAGTTGTATTCATCGAACCTAGTGACGGGTCTCACGTCTTTGGAGTACAACTTGGTAAACATGCACAGTGATGAACCCTGTTGTTTCTGCTTCGCTGACTAGGAATCTAGGGTCACCTTTCACCAACCCACCGGGAAACCTTCCTGTCGCTGGAGCACGGAACATCAACATATTAGATCACGATCTGAATGTGTTGTTCTCCGCCCCGTTCACCTGTAAATCCTGGCACAATTTTGCGATCGTTATCGACTGGGATAGCCTCACTCTCACAGTATTTTATTCCGTGGGAGCCCAACCACTGAAGCTCGTCTCCCCTACAAAGAAGAACCAAGGTGCCAAGGCCGCTCCCAACGGACAGGGCGAATTCCACTTTGGTGTCCTGAAGGTATTTTTTAGTTAGGCAAGATCATTTCGATTGATGAAACCTTGGAAATAGCTGCCCTTGGTTGATCCTTCAGACCCCCCTGAGGAGAGAGGGGATGTGGTTCACCGTGGTATTCAGGAAGGAACCACAGAGGGTCTGCTTTATTCTGGGATCTTCATTGAGAAAGTTACTGGAGCAGGTCCCACGTTATGTGGGCCGCTCATCAGTAGTAAGTAAACACGGTCAATGTAAAGGCGCGAGGACGCAGAGCCCCAGGTGGGCATTCATGAGAAATTTAGACCTGAAATTGTGTTTCGGGGTTAACCTCAGTTGTATTGGAGACGAAAAGATAAGCAGGTCCTGGTTCGAAACATAACTTTTTCCATGTACACCTGGTTAAGGCGCTGGTTACAAACTCTCCCTTCTGTTTCGAGGCTCATCTCAGACGTCCTGAGCTGAGAAAGACGAAAAGCCCGGAATATGATTTTATCTGTCCCTGAAATAATCCCGATCCAAGATGATTTCAAAATTTTTGCAGCTTTCGATCCAGTAACCGTCGCCTCCCATGTAGGGAATGGCACGGGGGGCGGGGGTTTCAAGGTTACCCTCGCGTCAATCATGGTGATCTGGCGGTCTGTATTCAAACCCAAGAGTCCTAAGTAGTTTTAATACAGATTCTAGAACTGAGTCTGCTCAGGAGGTGCTCCATGACTTTCCGTCGCCTAACCGAATCAACTAAATTTAAAAAATTTAAGTCAAGGCCCAAGGGAGCGAGAGAATATTCCCCTCCCTACTAGCCATCAAGTATACTGCAATATTTCAAAGGAAACTTCTTCGGCAATATGAAAGAATTGATGCCCTCGCCGGAGTCCATCTTCGAGGCGCTTCGCGACGATTCGCAAGACTTCATCAGAATGTACCCAACCTTCCTAACTAGAGACCAAAATTACTTCCGTGTGCAACTTGCCTGATCCAGTACGATTTCGTGAAACCCGTCTTTCAAATAGATTTTCTAGTTTGACTGAGTCTAGAAGTCTACAGACTGCCACGAGATATCTTGGGAACTGGTCAGCTGGGGTCGGAACTTAATAATGATTATGCCATGCTTCCTCAGACAGCATCGGGCTACATGGTGTTAGATTCGAACTTCACTTAATCGTTTTTGAAGTCTGGAAAAACTCTTGAACCAAGACAAAGATGGGTGTAGTAATGAAGTCGCAGATGGGAAGTTGGTCACGGTTGTCCAATTGCTGCCAGCACAGGTCGGCGCCCACTTGCCAGTGATCTGCAAAATTCTGTCACATATTCAGGAGTCTACCAATCGCTTCCCCTCAACGTCCTGTCATCACAGGGTTGTCGGAATTAGATGTTTATCGAACAGCGTCAGGGCCATTCCTATTTTTACAGTAAACTAGTGAGAATGCAACCTCGAGTGAGTGCGACAACGAAGGAATCGACATTGCCAAACTGATAACCCCCGGTTCAACGGATTTAAAGGACATCGCCATATAAAGGCAGTTCGGAGTAACTGTTGGAACCTAGCGCCCAAATTAGACAGTGCCTCGTCGGATTTTGAAGACGAACTTAAGCAAAAAAAAGCCCTCCTCACTATGTGAAATTGGATAACACGTATCTTATTTGAAGGTCAACTTTTAACCCGCGAGGATGATCCCTACAAGGATCGTAGACTGAGGATTATCAGGGATATCAACCCCGGTTGGCAGTACATCGGCCTTTCTAAACTGGTGTCAGAAGTTCTGATGAAATCAATCCTCTTTCACCGCCCAATTGACCTTTGCTACGTATGTAATTTGCTATGTGTGTAATAATCCGTGGGACTTGGCACCGACTTAGTATAAAGTCGAGGAATGATCAGTATCTGCCCACTTAGAGCCGGTCTCCCCCTCAAATCTTTCAATAAGCGCGCTGGTCGTTCACAATCAAATTTCCCCACTACTTAACATCCTCAAAAAGAAAGTAAAATGGTCAAGGTTTCCACTTTTGTTGTCGTTGCTACGCTTTCTGTTTCTTCCGTCTTTGCCTACGTTCCCGAGGTATCCAGGTTCGTCTCAAAGCACACCTGAATATTGTCCCCTTTTCATAAAGAACCTAGGCGCGAGGTTGATGGGGATGACCTCTATGCTCGAAACCCTGATGAGAAAGAGGCAACTACCATCCTCGCTCGTGAGGACACTGTCGAGCTTGAAGAGCGGGAACCTTTCATTGGGGCGCTCTTTGCGTAAGCTACTCCAATCACCCTCACATTCAGCCCCCCCCTGACAAATGTGGTTTGACAGAATTGGAAGGGCTGCCGCGATGGGCGCCAGAGCCGCTAGAGCCGCCAAGGGTGTTAGGACTGCTGTGAGGGCAGGAAAAGGTGCCAATCGTGCTAACGATGCGCGTAACAACCACCGCAACCACAGAAGAAAGCGTGAACTCGAAGAGGACAACCTCGACGACATGGTCGAGAGAGAATTGAGTGACGAACTATCTGAGCGAGATTTCGAAGATATAGACGAGCGGGATTTAGAAGACATGGATGAGCGGGAATTTGACGACGAGGAAATTCTTGATCGGGAGTTTGACGACGAAGTTGACCTTGACTGAGTATGTTAAGTAACACTATTTGCTGGCTGAATAAGTTATAAGTAATATGATGTGTTTGGGTGTTGGGCATGTCAATGTTCAAGTTACGGCCACGTTTCATCCTCCGGAAGGAACCCGAATAATCTTCAGGGCGTCATTTCATTGATGTTGAATACAAATGATACTTGAGTAGCGCCTGTACTTCCCGTTTAGGGAATACCGCTTAGTACCGCTGCCGATCGTGTTGAGGTCCTCATTGCTATATTTGTATAAAATCACATATAACTCTGAACAACATTGTCAATTGCAAATTTATTTCAAACCATGAAGCTAGAAGAGGTCAGAGGCGGTGATGATCAAGTGGGATATCACAGAAGAATATCCGTGGTCATCAGTGTTCAGTTTAATGATGATCAAACGAGGTTGGGCGATCCGACCATCAATATGATACTTTGGAGACAGACAGTGTTCAGCGCTTTTGTATCCAATGCTTTGAATCCAACTATACATGATAGCAACAGAAAAGGTATAATATAGTGCTTGGTTTGCGTAGACAGGAATGTAGCCGGAAACTACAAGGAGAACATTTATATCAAATGTTGGGCTCCTCGGGATCATCGAATCCATCAACGGAAACATTCCACTTCCATCGACCCTCCAAAAAGCCATTCGCGGTGTCCTCCAACATTATCTCGTTACGCTTTTGTACATAGACAGTCTTGTTCGTCACTGATTGCCGAAGGGTCGGAATAGTGTCTGGCTCAATGGGTGATTCTAATAGTTCTGAGAGATCTTCGACAGCACGTTCAAGGTCCCTAATTAACAATAGATTTAGAAAAGCCTACCAAAGGGAAAAATTACAAACCTCTGGTTGTCTTCGAAAAGCTCCTTCTCGTTCCCCCCAGCGAGATAGTATGCCATAGAATAAGTCCATTTCAATGTCGTACGGCATTTTTCTACCTCTTCGACTGCCTTTTTCATGAATTGCACCTCGATCCATGTCAAAGCCGATGTAATCTGCATCTCTTCCATCTTCTTTTCCGTCTTGGTGTATAGATCAAGAGAAAGTTTGGCAGATTGCTCGTGGTTCGCCCAGCGGTTGTAATACTAGAACTAGATAAGATAGGGCGGAAAGGTAGACGGAAAATCTTACGTGGAGATATCGTTCTAGTGATGCTCTACTTTTGCTTTGGGCATCGCGTGCTTCGACACCTGCCTTGTCGTCGTATCGATTGCACGAATACCATGCGGTACCGTGTTCACTCCAAGGCCCCATACAAACCCAGCAAAATTCATGCTTGCACTTCTTACATGTCATATGGCTGATGGAAATATTTGGAAAATGATTAGAACATTATTTTTTCTGAAAACAGGAATTGCTACTTACTTGCAGCCACCGTTCTTCTCAATAGTGCTCTGACAAGTTGGACATTCTTTTGTATTAGACTTAATCCAATTCGCCGTCTCACTATCATCATGACACTTCTTCAGCCACATCTTCGCTACCGCACAGATAACTGGCCGATGGTCGTTTTCAATGGCGCAACCAAAACAGAATTTGTGCTCTTTCCCTTGCAAACCAAGCCCAAATAGCTGACTTTTGCTCGTCTCCATGTCTTCCGAGCCAATCCCGCGAGCCCCACATGACACCGTTGGCACAACGGACGATAGACTCGCTTTTGATGCCGCAGACGGACACGAGACCGTGTTGGTGCAGGAAGGGTATGGGCAAAACTTCAAATTCTTATTGCAAGCCACGAAATGTCTCACAATAAGCTCCTGAAATCTCGCCCACACCTTTACATTCAGCGCTTCCTTTTCTGCGTCTCCTACTGGTGCGCCAGGCGCAGGCAGGAGCAAATCTTTCATGAATTGATCAGGTGCGACAAGGGCACATCCTTCCGCCATGCATCGAACGGCATGTTCACTCTCGTCTCTAATCTTCGATACGACATAATCGTTCCAACAATCCTTGCAAAACGGTTGGTCACAGTCGAGGGCGAGGGTCTGCTGGTACGGTTCATCATTGAAACAGATCTGGCAAATGAACGCCTCGTCGGCCTTCTTTGATAACGTCCGCTTCAATGCTTGAGGAGCACTGGTTGAGGCGGGAGGGATAGAAGAGGATTTGAATTTAGATCCCAAGCCAAGTATCTTGGAGCCACGTGCGGAACGTCGAGTTGCGGTCTGGCTACTGGAAGATGTGGATGTTCGTATGGGCGTAGGGGCTGGAGGGGCTTCTGGAGGGGTGACGCCAGCGTCGATGAGGACTTGTGAAGCGTTATCCATGTATTTCTCAATAAGCTTCTCCTTATTCCACTTCAGATGCCGGAGCAGCAGGCTAGCACTATCCACCTTCCCGGGGAACTTGCATCAGTATGCGTGATCCTCTCAGCGCCGGTTAAACTCAAAACTCACATCCACGCCAAAAATTCCACAGATATGGTCCACATCCTTTAATATTAGCCTCTCGATAGCTAGCTGGCTGAGGGAATCGTAGTCGACCTCGTACGACTTCTTGTTATTCTTGGGTGGGATCTTGAAATCGTCCCCAAAGTTATCCATGTCCATCTCATCCGTGTCTTCATCTGTAATGAAGTGTCAGGATACAAACACTCAAGAGGAATTAAAGCTCACCCAAGTCATCTTGCGTACCGTCTATCATATCTTCATCAGAGTAGAAGTCGTTATCGTTGTCAGAAAGCTCGTAATCTGAGGACATTGTAAACTTGTATTCTTCTAGTAGCACCAAAGACGTCGTGTCAGTATATTGATCGATGAAGATGGATGGACAGAGAGAAAGGGCGAATGTGACTAGAGCCTCTCATTTCCGGCTGAGTCATGATTCATGTATTCAGATTCACACTTCTTTCGCGATTAGGCAACTTGCATCTGAAATAACAATCACTATCCTCAATCCATTAGAGGTGAAATTAGCCCTCATTGCGACTCATGAATAAGCGCATTTAGTGATGCCACTCCAGTATCGAGTATTATACAAAAAATCATTTTTATATTCACCAAACTATATTCTCACGCTCCATTCTCGGCGCAATTTGTCTTCAAATTTCTGGCGGCAGCACTCGGCCGAAAATTCAGGAAATATTAATTTCAGATGAATTCAAATCAAACCCCTGAACTATAAAAACAATTGACCAAGATATGTGATGGGGAAGAGGTTCACATTAAATATTCAATTCATGTTCTAATCCTATGAAATTGCAACTTGAAAGTGTACCATCTATCCTGTGAATTCTTTTACCATGCCATAGGGTGTGATGGCTTTGATCGGGGATACGATTTCGGATGATCATACAAGTCGAACTACAACACCGACGAAACACCGGTCCATCCGAGTCAACAGAAAATGACAGTCATAAACAGCTATGAACCTCTGGATTTATCCGCGATTGGATTAGTGGTGCAGGAAGCCCTCAAAGTGCCATACGATTTGAATAGCAGCATTCCAGTCCCGACCATCCTCGAAAATAAGCGCGTTGCATTGGTTCCTTTCGTTCCTTCCATTCATGCGGAAACTTTTTTCGAGGAATTCCATAAATCAAGCAGTGTCCTATCAGCATATCTCCCGGTCAAAATGGGAGATACTTTGAACGAGTTTATTGTCCTGGTTGAGATCGGTTTTAGGAGGCAACAAGAGAGTAATCTGTTCGCCATAATTGATAAAACGAAACCACCGATTACAAATAACAATACCAATCAGCCTCATGGACGCATAGCAGGAATTATAGGCTGGGTACATGGGTCTCTTAGGAACCTCGCCCTCGAGATTGGGCCGGTCATCATCCTTCCAGAATTTCAGGGGACGTTTGTCTCAGCCAACTCCATTGGTCTTCTTCTCAAGTATGCTCTGGATTTTCCGAGCCGAGGCGGACTGGGTTTCAGACGCGTTGCGTGGGGCGCTGATCCACACAACGAGAAGAGTATTGCAGCCGCAGAGAAGATGGGATTTAAAAAAGAGGGCACATTGAGATGGTTATGGGTAATGCCCGAGGGCAGAGAGGGAAAGAAGTTGAGTACGGAGAGGGAAACAGTGAACGGAAGCGTAAAGGCTGACGGCAGAGACACTATCTTGCTGTCGATTTGTTGGGACGATTGGGATGGAGGTGTCAGGGAGTTTGTGGAGGAGAAAATGACCCGGAAATAGGAACTTTTCTGTAATTATCATGGACAATTTATTGTGAGAATATGTTTCTATCTCAAGCAGCATCACAGGTTTGCGTGGTCACAAGTCCAAAAAAAAGTGGTGAATGCAACGGTTTTTTCGTCCGTTATCTTTCTTTCAATCTGTCACCTACAAACCATTGGCTACAGTTAAAAAATCAAATTCATTTTACTGTCGCAGCATGTCCTCAGATCCAGCGGCCCCTGTAGGCACGCATAAGGACCCTTTAACGGGTGAAATGATATCCAAGCAGTGAGTTATTATATTTTTATGGATCGACCGATGGGTTCTGATTGTGCGAAAAGGGAGATCAAGAGACGTGAAAAGCAGAGAGCCAAGGATGCCGCTAGGGCTGCCAAGACAGAAGCTGCAACGGCTGAATCTTCTACGACCAACGCGCCACCTGCGAACAAGCCGAATATAGACGACCTCAACCCGAATGTGAGTCACAATTGTTGTATGACAAGAATTTCCTTGAACTTAAGGAGAATCGTAGCAATATTATGAAATAAGATGTCGCCAAATCAAAAAGCTGAAGGAGACACAGAATCCAAACCCTTACCCACACAAATTTCATGTTTCTCTGTCCTTGACGTCTTACATTAATACATACGGACCAGAAGGCAAGATTCCACCTGGCACCAAGCTCGAAGGTGTTTTGGAGAGCCTGGCAGGCCGCATTCACAACATCCGAGCGAGCGGTTCAAAGCTCAGGTTCTATGATCTTCATGGGGAGGGCGTCAAGGTCCAGATCATGGCTACACAGCAGTAGGCCTCTACTACACCTATATTCGCGCGTATTTTAGCCTGACTCTTTCCATTACTAAAGAGACGCTGAAAATCCTGAAGGATTCATCGCGTTACATGACGTCCTCCAGCGGGGCGACATCGTTGGTGTCCGAGGCACACCATCCCGAACGAAGAAGGGAGAACTGAGTATCTCCCCCTCGCAGATGATACTCCTCTCACCCAACCTACATCAGCTTCCCTCTGCATTTTATGGCTTGAAGGACCAAGAAACGCGCTATCGCAAGCGATACCTTGATTTGATCATGAACGACAGCACACGCCAGCTTTTCAAGACTCGGAGCCGTGTCATCAACTACGTCCGAAGGTTTTTGGACGATCAGGGATTTATGGAAGTTGAGACGCCTATGATGTCCATGCTTGCCGGCGGAGCGACAGCCAAGCCGTTTATCACTCATCATAACGACCTTAATCTTGATTTGTACCTCCGCATCGCACCAGAGCTATACCTGAAGGAACTTGTCGTTGGTGGACTTGACCGCGTCTATGAGATCGGGCGAGTGTTCAGGAACGAGGGTATCGACTTGACTCATAATCCCGAGTTCACCATTTGCGAGTTTTACATGGCCTATGCGGATATGACCGATTTGATGGATATGACCGAGGCAATGCTGGAGGGGATGGTGAAGGCGCTCACTGGCACCACGACGATCACGTATCATCCTGATGGGAACAAGGGCCAGGAGGGTGCGAGGGAGTTAGTGCTTGATTTTAAGAGGCCCTGGAAGCGATATGACATGATAACGACTTTGGAGGAGAAGTTGGGAGTCAAGTTCCCACCCGGTGATCAGTTGCATACGGATGAGACAAATAAGTGGCTGAGGAGCCTTTGTGCGAAGCACAACGTGGAATGCAGCGAACCTAGGACCAACGCTAGGTTGCTTGATAAGGTCGACTGATATCGCACTTGGTTCTAACATTTTATGACTGACCTACCTCGACAGCTTGTGGGAGAGTATATTGAGCCCCTTTGTATTTCCCCATCTTTCATCGTTGGCCATCCACAAGTGATGTCCCCTCTTGCCAAGTGGCACCGTTCTCGCCCAGGTCTATGTGAACGCTTCGAAGGATTCATGTGTGGAAAGGAATTCTGTAATGCTTATACGGAGTTGAACGATCCGTTCGAACAGAGATTGAGGTTTGAAGAGCAGGCTAGGCAGAAGGAGCAAGGGGACGATGAAGCGCAGGGAATCGATGAGACGTTCATAGATGCGTATGTTGTCTCTACCTTCCGGAAGACGGAAAATATTTCTGAAAACCTACTTTTGATCATTTTAGTCTTGAGCACGGTTTACCCCCTACGGGAGGCTGGGGTCTGGGTATTGACCGGCTTGTAATGTTCCTCACTGATTCTACCAGTGAGTTTATTTTTTTCCCTCTTTTCGTATGGAACTAATGGTTTACCTGCAACGAATCAAGATATCAAGGAAGTTCTTTTCTTCCCTGCCATGAAGCCCGATGTCATCAATCCCCCTGTGGCTACACCTGGTGGACACCCACTCGGCTAATTGGGACAAATTTAAGTCGAAAGTAATATTGAACAAAACTGACTATGATTGTATGCTATAAACTTCAAAGGCATGGTATATTTGAATCAAAGATTATAGGTAGAATTTGAAGTACACATTCAATAGAATGCCGGCCCGTTTTACAGACCACTCGTTCGTCGCTACCTCGATATCGCTTATCGCATTAAATGGCAATGGTGATAGACTATTTAGTCCCATCTGACTGTAACAAAGGCAAAGGACGAATAGCATGTGTCTACTCTTTATTCCTAGGCCTACCAACCGCTTCTGATGGCCCATACAACATTTCTTGAACTACTTTCTGTCTGATAGCATATTAGCATATGGATGTTCAGACGTCGTGAGTTCCCAGTGTGGGTTGAATACTGTAACTCGACAAGAGAACCTATTAAGGCATTATGGATACGTTGGATAGATTATGGTTCAATGCTCCCCATGAGAGAATCCAGAGAGGCAATATTATCTCATGAACATTGAACTGAGATGGATGGCCGCGAAGATACCTCCAGATAGAATCCGACTCTTTCCATATATTATAAGAGAGCTGACGTCCGCTATAAATATTTTTCTGATGTTGCGAATACTGCAGCTCCAGATAATTATAGAACCAGATTGGCATCTGACCATTCCGAATACCGGTATTCCTACAACAATTCTATATGTTCTCTTGCAATCTTGAAGGCACAAGCTACATGAAAATAAGGAGGAAAAAATAGAGTGATCAGCTGACGGCCTGCCAATCTGTGCTAAAAAAAGTCACAAAGGCTGAACATATGTTCTTGTTCCTGGCTAGCAAGTTGTGACTTGAAACACACACAGCTCAGAACTCATCTGCACATCGACAAGTACAATCGGCTACAGGGCAAATGTGGTGAGTTCTGCGACCGTCTTCGCCTAGGAACCATTCCAATATGTGCGCGGCATGCCCGCCATGACGACATGTTTGGCAAATGACAATGGCGTCGTCAAAGGTATCTAAATAACATCGCATCAAATAAAAATAGGCTATAGAGAATATAAATACCTCTGTTGTGTGTATAGCCCAGAACTGCTTCACGGGTGGCATCACTGATAATCGAAAGTGTCATCAAACAGACCGAACATCGAGGAAGTTCTCGACCGCAATTAGAGCATTGCGTCGGCTGAACGGAGAAGTATATAAAAAATCAAGAGAATGATAACCCGAGGCAACTGCTTACCCTTCCATTATGTGTTTGTTGGTCATTCTGCAAAAAGCCGGCCGGTCCTGAGTTATTCACCTGCTTGTGACAGTAATGACAGCTGATTAAAATTTGCCTGGGAGTCCACTCCTCAACAGTCCTGGATTCTCCGCCTTGCGTAGCTTCATGGAGAATTTGACCTCTCTCGATATCAAATCCGACCCTTAGATAATGCAATTTGAACCCATCCAACAAATCCCTGTATGCCTCCAACCACCGCTCTGCTCGTTTATACTTGAATCGATGTGGACAAACGTATGATGAGAAAATAGCAGCAGTCTGTACGTCGCCCGTGTGATCGAGGTAAGATTGAATGACCCGCATGCCGGCAGGTGTAAGTCCAGTAACCATGAGCCCTTCGATGGAGCCGTTCTCGCAGGCTTGTTTAGTCACGCGATGAAGGTAAGATGTCAGAGTTCGATCATCGAGGAATTGGAAAGCGATTGCGAGACGTTCGCGGAAGGGCACAACCTCCTCGTCAAGAACTTCGGACCATTCGTTTGTCGAGAGGTGGGTAAGAAGCATTCGGAAGTAAGGGTCATTAAGTTTGATAATAAGCCGACCATACAGTTCGCGTAGTTCGAGTCCACGAGCTGAGCCCGAGGCAGACATCAGGGGTCCCAGTGCCGCTATAGTACCAGACATCATCTGATGCGTTTCGTCTGTGCTTGTAAACCGACTGAGCGCAAAATGACAAAAAACGAGAGCAGGTTTTGCATACCATCGCTCCTCATAAGTAATTCCACCGCCTTGCTGTACTGCTTCGTGAAAACTAACCAGCATGCAGCCCTCGCAAATTGTCCCTCCTTCTGCCACCGCTTAATCGCAGCAGCGAGTTCGTCTTCTCTTAAACACCAGCCCACCAACTGCAACGCGATCCGTCTCTGCAGCAATTTGGATGTGGGCACAGTTGGTTTCCAAGTCGTCCTATCCGTGCCCCTTCTAGCTGTCAGCACTGTCAAGGCTGCAGACCAGTTGCCTTGAAGCTCATCTACTGGTGAGTGACTTCGCCGTCCAATGAGGCTGCTTATCCCGCTGGAAGCTGTGGTGATGGTGCTCGAGGTGCTTCCCGTACTGGCGGAATGAGAGTGTGTATGTATGTGCGATGGTTGGGTTCCGATTTCAAGTAAAAGAGAACGCTGCATTGTTTCTTCGACGAAGACTTGAGGTTGATGAGAAATAGGGACAGGTGCAAAACCTTCCCATATACCAAGCAAACCTTGATAAGAAAAGTCGTAGCCATGAAGGCGAGGAGTTGGGAGGCAAAGTGTTTCCTGCGAGTCTGTATGAGTTGTTAGACAATGATGACGAAAGATAAATCCAAGTAACATACGATGCAGCCAAGCCCAAATTTCTGGCAAGGCTTGACTCGCTCCTTTCGCCGGCTCCCGATTTTGTGTCACAAGAACATTGTGCTGAAGCTGTTGATAAACGGCAGACACAATCAAATCGGATATTGGATGACATGGAAACACTGCTAACACACCTGACTCAACCCATACCCAGCCTTAACCCTCTTCCTCATAATCATCGAAATATCCTCCCGCACAAGACTTGCGACGCCTGTCACTTTGAATTTTCTGGATCGTTCCTTTCCTCTTGCATCTCTGGACTGTGACTTTGGCGCATATGAAGGTTGACCCGACTTGTTCAAACTTCTTGAACGTCTACTGAAATCAGCGTTATATTCATTGTTGTCGCCCAGATCGTCAGCGGGAAGTGTGTCCGTCCTTGAGAGCGATCGCCTCCGTCCTGACTTTTCGGCCTTGCGTTCCTTGCTCGTTCCAATGAGCTGACTATATTTCTTGACCCTCGCAGGGCTTTGCCCAAAGTTCTTCTGTCTTGTTGCCGCCAAACCTGTGGGTCCTGGAGAAGTGATAGTGGTCGCTGCCGATGAGGTTGGCGGAGTTGGCAGTGAAGGAAGATCAACATCGTCGCCAAATCCGAACAAGGTAGAAGGTTTTACGGCGGCGGTAGATGGCGTGTCTGGTGTAGACGGTATGATGGGCAACGGAGAGATAATGTGCGTTGAATAAGGATCAATGCCGGCGAAATCGGGACGTCCACGCGTGCGAGTAGCAGATGTAGGGCGCTGTTGGGGTGGCGAACGAGAGTTTCTGTCTCTCTCACTTGCCCTTCCTCTACTGCCGCCACTGCCTCTGGAACTTCCATCCCTATAACGGTTTGACATTGACCGCCTCCTCTGATCCATCCCAACTTCGGGAATGTACTCTTCCTCGTCCTCGTTATGTTCACCTTCATGATACCCCTCCAGCACCTTCAAACCCAGACCAGCTCCAAGAGCCAGGTCACCCTTTGCGGACCAAACAATCTGTTTAGGTGTGTCATGGATGGCGTAAAGCTCAAGGTCGCCATCTACATTGACGACTATCAAATTTGAGGTGATCGAATGTGGCGCGTTGGGATTTGCGTTCGGCACAAGAGCAAAGGAAGCAAGTGGTCGAGGGAAGTATTTGGCTACAATTCTGACATCAAAATAATGTTCTCAAAAGCGTTTCTTTATCTTCAACTTACTTCGACGCGTATCTGCAAGCACGAAATTTTGTTGACTAGGAAGCAGCTCCAATGACGAAGAAAGGTCCTTCTCCTTAGATAAATGTTGCTGTTTCTCCTTCTCGCCTCCGCTTGGCCAAGGTATCGCAGCCCACGACTTCCTCGAAGCCCGATTCGAATCTCTGGAGCTTTTATTCGTCTCGCCATCAGACGACCCGCCACCTCCAACGGCACCCCCATCCAACGTACCAACTCTTGATTCTGCCAAATCCCAAAATCGAACATAAGTTGAGTCTTTTTCCAGCGTAGCGAGAGTCCCTCTCCGAGTGCTCGAAAACTCAATATTGGAATACGAAGCCCCAGGTTTAGTCCAAGCCCCATCAGCCAGCGCATCACGTTCAGAAAATATGAGAAGAGGTTGCATGATTTTTCGGACATCCCATATTGTGACTGCTGAATCCCCAAACGAAGCTATCCGGTGAGAATCAAGAGGATCGGCCGCTATCCCACATAGTTTCGTTGCAACATTCATTGCAGGGATAGATGGGGCACGCAAGTCGAAGAGGCGGAGGTACCGGTTGGATATACCAGCCAACAGGAGATGCATCGACGAGGGAAGAAAAGTCAGCGACGAAACTGTCTCGGTTTGGACGTGCTGTTGGACTATACGCGAGTCGATCCGCCCGTGATTTTCAACACGAGGGATGGGAGGTTGGGGACGGGAATGAGGGACAGATAAATTGTTCACTGCGAGAACATCAAGTGGTCCGATAGAAGGGAGTCTAACGGATGGAAGTAGCGTGCTTATGTCCCATATGATAAGACTGGAGTCTCCGCGAAATTTATCGAGCCCAACGGCAAGGTAATTAGGATCGATGTTGTTGAAGGCAAGGGCGTTGCAAGTGCGCGTGTTGCGTACGGGAAGTGTAACACTGGGACCGCTCGATAAGACGTTTTTGCGCTGGGATTGTTTGCTTGCTTCGAGACGAATGAGATCTACTTTTCCGTTGTTGAGACCCACAGCTAGTAAATCTTCGAATGCGGGATCTGGAGACCAAGCAAAGCACTAGAGGTGAACAGAAAATTAGAAGCTAAGACAGGACAGAGAAAGTGGCACATAGAATATTGTTACATAAAATCATCATAGAATTCTTGCCATGAAAAACTTACCTTCATATACTGCAAATCATGCTGTGAGGTGACATGTCTAATTTCCGGGTATTCGGAGGCCCATTCATAGAGAATAATCTGAGAATTTTCACCAACAACGAATTTGTTTTTCTTGCGAGGATGCCAAAGGACACGTTTTTCTGGTTGTACCATGATGGCAGATTTAAATGTATGTGTCACTTTGAAATTTACAGAGCCATAAAATATGCTGTCGAAGTCAACAACAACAACAACAACAACAACAACCACCATGTCGTTGAAGTTCCGGCCTGGGCTACCGACGTCGAGCCTCGCCAGCCGTGATCCATATG
>QDKV01005208.1_pt1 | contig 34928 bp, 40 predicted proteins | sample 1861101 | NCBI WGS metagenome assembly QDKV01 (sample SAMN04275158, study PRJNA302643) | Fungus metagenome, whole genome shotgun sequencing project. | isolation source: fruitbody | host: Mallocybe terrigena | place: Sweden | collected 2013 | reverse complement strand
GGTTTCGCCCTTGACGAGTGTGTTGAAGACTGACGAAGCTAACTGGCAGGCACGTCGTACAGCGGTGATGGCTACCTTTTCTTCAGTTGTATAGGGCTGCGACATGGTGGCAAAGTTCCAGACCTGAGAAAGGCGGAAATCGTCATTTCAATTTTCAATGTCCGGCTATGAAAGATCAGCACTCAGTTGTCACAGTTAAGTGTCACGGCGGACATTCAATTGTCCTGTGCGGCCCGTAGTTGACAACCTACATTGCCCATAAACTTGAAAATGAGAAGATCGTCTAGGGCTGGACCATCTCAGTCACAAGGGCCAGCGCAATCGCAAAGAACACAGACACAAAAGACGCGCAATAGTAGAAATCAGGTGGATATAGTTTCAGATGAAGAAGAGGAGGAACAACCCATGGAAGAAGATGACGAGGGGGATGAAGACGACGTACAGGTGGAAGGAACCAATGTGAGTTTTTGAATTTTGCTCAGTAATTGTTTGTTTTTTTTTTCTTTATCTGGGAGCTTGAGTGATTCAGGAGATCAATCAAAAAGCCAACGATCTCGTTCGCCTTGCGCTGTTCACCGAACATAAACGGTCCGTGTTACGGCGCGAAGATATCAATAAGAAAGGTGACCTATTCTGCCGAATGAGCCATTGATTTGGGTTAACCAACATTATGTAGTTCTCGGGCAGAGAGCACGCGCGTTCAATACCATCTTCACCATAGCGCAACAAAAACTCAAAGCCACTTTTGGAATGGAGCTTGTCGAGCTGCCATCTCGCTCAGGACTCGAACAGGAGAATACTCATGATGCTCAATCTCAAGATGCTCCTGTTCCTACTGGCATTAAAAAGAGAGGTGTGTTTCCTCGTCGTTTGTCCATTAATAACAAGTGACGATCGGTGTTCTTCCCTTTTAGCGAATACAACAGGATCAAAGACATACATACTCCGTTCCTACTTGGATCCTCTGCTAATTGAGCACGTGGCACAGACTTACCCAGAGATCTTGGAAGAGGAGGGAGGAGATCAAGGGACCCTCTTCCCTTCCACTCTAGATGATGATGCAGAAGATGACGGCGATGACGACGCGGAGCGGCCACCCAAATTCTATGGGAGTCTTGTCTCTTGGAGCAGAGCCGACCAATTAGGGTCTATCGGGATTCTTTATGTTATCCTCGCTCTTGTACTGGTGAATGGACGGGTCTTGACAGATGGTAAGCTTCAAAACCAATAAACAGACTATAAAGCCTCACATCGTACTTCTAGCCGACCTTCGCCGCTTCTTAAAGACGCTCCATCTTCCGAGTAACCCAGCTGTACAACCCGTCAGATTCAACGCATCATCCACAGTTCGCGCCATAAACATTGACATTTACCTCTCCAACCTTTTGAAACATGGTTACCTCGATCGTCAACAGGTCGGCGGGGATGCCGCGCGCAAGGGTAAGAAGGGAGGAGGGTCGAAGCGGTTGCGTACACAAGCTGAGGACCTAGAGGAAGGAATAATGTATGAATGGCGCTGGGGACCTAGGGCTCACTGCGAAGTAGGCGAGGAGAATATAGGGAAATTCGTAGCAGAATTTATGGTCGATGGTGAGGTGAACGAAGAAGAGGAAGGAGGGCGTGTTGCGGGAAGAGGAGGCACGGCAACGGCAACAAGGAAGCAAGAGACAATTTTGAAAAAGATGTACAGTGGAGTTGAAAAGGCTGCCGGAGGGAAATTGGCAGAATTGAAATAACCTCGGGTGATGGCACTGTCAATTTTGCGAGTGTCAAGATGATTTATATGTCAGAATACCATTTGATAATTGGTTTATCGTTTCTGAAGGAGAATACAACATTCGCATTCATAGAAAGGTGATCTATCAATGATTGATAGTTTCAGTCAAAGTGCATGGTACACCCCCCTACCTTCCAGATCTCTGTTCCCTCCCCTAGCGGCCAATCGAGATGGGATTCCATTGGTAGTGAGAGGGCACGGTCACGGAAAGTAATCATGGTGTGACCCCTGTTGGCCTTGTACAACTGATTCACCCGGAGACATTGCAAACCTCTGTTCCCTCAACAGCTAAAGTGTAGAGATATCCAAACAGCGATGATATAAAATAACTAGATGCATTATACATGAGGGATGAACTTGGTCCAATCCACGTCCCTGAATGCGTCTGCGGGTTGACTTCGCAATAAAAAGAGTGCCTCCACTAGGAGGATGATTCTTGCCAACACGTAGATAAATGCTAAAAGACATCCGAGAACGACCCCTGTGTAAAGTGTGGTGTCCATAATTATTCCTGTGACTTTTCCCAATATTCCGTTGTTCACGTCAATCAACGATCCTATGATCATGCCAATCATCGCAAAGAAAACAAACAACAGCATAGTAGCAGGAAAGGGGACTGTGATGGCCAACGAAGCAACGCGCCAGATTGTCCTTTCAGCTTGCGAAGGGTATGTAAAGTTCCAGCACAGACAATGGAGCCCACCAAAGACAAGGCTAAAGATTGGGAAGATAACGAAGTAGGAGAGAATATGGGCATTTGTCTTGGGTGAGTAGAACGCTGGTACGTGAGTTGCATCAGAGGGCATGGCGTTTGTTTGAATGACATCATAAAGGGAGCCAAAGATGAGGGCAACGAGGGCAACGAGGACGCCGAATATAACTAATGGTAACAAGAGAAGAAGGATAAAGAGAATACAGATAAAAACGACGACGTCGTCGCTCTTGAAGTGGTCCAAGACTTCACGAATGGCTTTCAAGACTTCGACAGAAGCACGCTAACAGAGGGTTATTAGAAGAATCTTCAGCGCCAGCGGGAGACTTACCCCTTGATCACCCGAGCCACGTGGTGGAACGTCATGCTTGAGGTTGATTTTCACTGGTACATTGACTCCCAATGGTTTTTTCCACCAGAAAAAGTAGATGAATCCATTCATGCTGGCCAACGCCAGAGTAGCAACCTCCAGTTCAGTAATAGCCAGTCCTTGAATGAATCGCGCGATACATTGAATTATAAACCAAGAAACCTGAAGAATCACGATCCCTTTGGAAAGGAAATCACCCTTCGCTTTGTCTTCGAGTTCTTCCTCCGTGATGGTGATTTTGAAATTGGGATCCTTCAGGAGCTCTTCCAGCATCTTCATATCTAGAATGGTTTCGGTAGGTTTTCGTTCGGCGTTTGGGTCGGACTCGGACTCGTCAGCGTCCGTTGTGCCGTCTACGTTGTCGTCGGGCTGAACTAAAACGATGCCACCCATTACAATGAAATGGCCCTGGGTTGTCGTCCATGCTAACGTCGTTGCTTTAGTCACGTACATATCAATCTCTGAGTGGTGAATACCTGAAGTCTGTTGTTTCGAATCAACTCTCCCTCTATACCAACTTCCTAACGTTCCGGTAATCGCAGCCCATTTTCCGTAGGACTCTTTTTGTTCTGGCACTTCGAAAATCATTCCCAACTCTTTCATAGACAAAAGAAGATCAAAGCTCACGATTTCGTGTATTATACATATCTGCAATCTTTCTAGCAGCGTACCACTGCCTCAGACTCCATCCAAGGACCAGTTCTGGAGCCACAATCGTCCAAAACATGAGCCACAGTCTCCTCATTAATGACCTCCAACCGAACTCTTCACTCTTGGGTGGTGGGACGTTTGGGTGCACGGACACCCAAGCACATATAACCGTGGTCGAGAGACATCCCCAAATGATGCTAAATAGCGTTCGACTGTTCAATCCAGCATCCAAGCTCGGTGTAGATGGCTCTTCTCGAGGGAGGATCAGCAAGGCCTCGATGGCGGAACCTCTGAAGAGGAAGAACAGGAAAAGAAGGAGCATATTCGAGCCCGAACAAAAGCTGTCATGGTTATATATGTATCTGAAATTCATTTACCCGTCGATGAGCGTCCTGACGTTACTGAAAGCCATCTTCATCACAATTCGAATTGAGGGGTACTGTCAGCGCCCGCACAAACTCATCTTTGCTGAAACTCAGAGGGACCCGCTACCAAACTCGGCGAAAACATATTTGACAGCTGTCTCTGCACCTGACCTCACACATTTCGAGGATAAGTGGAGTCGCTTACAACACTGTTACTACATGTTCCACACATCCCCTCAAAAAGCGCATCGCATGTTTTAAGCCCAAAGCTACCAGATGACGTGAATGGTATAGTTTTTCACAACGAAGCTGGCGTCGAAGCCACCGAGTCGATTTCCATTTTGACTTGAGCAGCAGATGATTTAGATGGCATATTATTGCATGCGAATTCCACCAATTGTGCTCTAATACAGTAAGAATTCATGTTTTTGAAAAAACCAGACAAGAGACTCACTCTTTACGCTCCTTCAGATTTTCTAGTAATTTAATCACATCATTTTGTTGATCGATGGTCAACTCTCCACCAGGCAGGTTGGTCGCAAATTCTTTCGCTTGTGAGATGGCATTCTTAAACGCATTTGTCTATGTGATTGTTGTCACGAACAGAGCAAAAAAAATCTGTGAAGTTAGCATTACTGCCTGCAGTAAGTTTTGTTTCGCTTCTTGGTTTGTCATTCCGTTTATTTGTTGGGTCAGTTCGAGAACGGCAACAATCTTCGGAAGCAGGTCTTCATATAGAGATACTGGGAATATTGTTAGAACCATGATCTAAGAAACACGAGGCTGTGCAATGTAAGCAGTATTCGGCAATACAAATATTGTTCATCAAGGGCCACAGCTTGGCACTGTCTCGGTCAACTAGGAGTTAGGAGCTATTCGGACCGCTCACCACGAAAGATAATTGTCAGAAAAATCACTGGGCGACCGTCTGGAACTTATCTGGGACAAACCGCCCAGTATCTTGATTCTTTGGAGCCTTATAGAGCCTAATAGCCCTCGCCAGTTTGAACCGGACCTAAAAATAAAACGGTTAAAAGTAAACACCTCCATAATTTGTGTACATCCTCACTCATGACTCATACCAGAGGTGCAGACGAGGAGACCCCGTTGCTTCCAGGGCATGCAAAGAAACTTCCGACCCCTCTTCCATGGTTTCAGTTTTCAATTGTACTTGTTCTTCAACTTGCAGAACCTTTGACTTCCCAAGTCATTTACCCGTTCTCCCCTCAGGTAATTTTTTTTTTGTTTTTCTGTGCAGATCGTTTTGCTTTATATACTGCTTGTTACAGCTTATTCGCGAAATCGGTATCACGCATGGGGACGAGAGCCAAGTGGCGTACTATGTTGGAATCATGGTAGGTGACAACCAAGATCCTTCCAATCTGATGCGTTGAACATTTGCATCTCTAGCAATCTGTATTTTTTTTAACACAAGCTTTCACAGTCCTACACTGGAGTAGGATATCAGATCGTATTGGCCGAAAGCCAGTTATACTCATCGGCCTCATTGGCCTATCATTATCCATGTATTGCTTCGGATTATCGAGGTCCTTCTGGGGTCTGGTTGTAAGGTAAAGATAATCATTTTAAAGTGCAAGTAGTCACTTATTCAGGAAATCATTCAGTCGAAGTTTGAATGGCGCGTTGAGTGAGTCCCAACCTTTCCGATCTCTCCAATTTACTCTTACAGATTACTCAGACGGAAACATTGGTGTTATGAAGAGGTCGGTTGTATTTTCTTCCAAGAATAGATTCGCTGAGCATCTGACTCTTGCTATTATAATTAGCGTGATGGCGGAGCTGACGGATGCTACGAACATTTCGAAGGTGAGTTGAACGGCATGAGTTGGGAACTTGGCATACTCAAACTCGATATTTAAAGGCCTATGCCTACTTACCGATAGCATGGTCGACTGGTGGAACTGTGAGTCATTTCTCTAATCCGCATCTCTGATCGCTTTTTTCTTACCCTCCACAAGCTCGGTCCCATGATTGGAGGACTCCTCTCACGTCCGGCCGATAGATTCCCTGGTCTTTTTGGGGAAAACGAGTTTCTCAAAAAGTACCCCTACTTCCTCCCTTGCGCCATCCCAGCAACTTTCACTCTGGTGGTTTGGGTGGTCACATTTCTATTTCTAGAGGAAACTTTGCCAAACGCAACGCCTCTCCCCGAATTCCTAGGACTCAGGAAACCTAAAGCTGAACAAGCTCATCGTGTAGCTGAAATAGAGGAATCCCCCGATGTGGAGAAGCCCCTCTCTCTCAGGTTGCTTCTCACGTATGAAGTAGTATTAGCAGCTGCTAATTACGCCTTCCTATCCCTTGTGGACATCGCTTTCCGTGGTATCCACCCAGTCTTCCTCTCTACCCCCATTGAGCTCGGTGGTCTCGGCCTGACGCCGCCAACGATTGGGAAGCTTTTATCTTCCCTTGGCATCCTGAATGGTATATTCCAAGTCTGTTTCTTTGCCAAAATTCATGATCGTTGGGGTTCAAAGAGGGTGTTCATTGCTGGCTTGACTTCCTCTTTGCCAGCATTTGCTTTATTCCCCGTCATCAATCTTTTGGCAAGGCGTCAGGGATACTCGTTCACCGTTTGGACCGCTGTGGGCGCGCAAATCGTCATTTTCATTTTTGTGAACATGTCATTTGGTAAGCGAATGTACTTTACGTATATCGAATGCCAAATCTGAACTATCTTAGGTGCTATCTTCATCATTATCGCCGCCGCATCGCCTAATCGTGCCTCAATCGGTGCGACCAATGGGTTGAGTCAGGTCTGTCCCTTGCATAAATAAACTCGGTGGTATAGGGTCTTTTGCTGAAGTTAATCCACTTTAACATTGATAGATGACAGTCAGCCTTACGCGTGCTATTGGTCCAGCCATGGCCAATTCACTTTTCTCCCTTTCCATCGACAAGGGGTATCTTGGGGGGTGCCTCGTGTACTTCGTACTATTTTTTGTCGTACTTGCCTCCTTATACGTTGGATGGTTGCTTCCAAACATCCAAACCAACAGGCGCGCTGGTTAATTGCAAATCATATTAGTCAACTTTGCGCTGCAAACACATAAGGGGTCTAGACTATAATATCTGTAGCTATCCATTACGCGGTCCAGTCATTGCAAATACACCATGGCTGTTAGAACCTCCATTACCGGAGGAAAATATCTTTGACAAGGCAATTAACTGTTTTTATCTATATGCTCGACCGTACTACACCGCTGAGTATGTATGTATGTCTAGTGTTACAGTCATGAATTTTTGCAGTCATGCTAAGTAATAGATGTTGGTGGGGTATTTCTTGTATGCAAATCTTCTTTCATTCGAACATAAACATGCTGTTATCGTAAATAATAAACTTACGAATGGAGTACGGATTTCATACGATTTTTATTTTAGGTCTCGATTGCTTATTAAAAGTACTTTGCACGAGAGACGTGTAACAATTTACAAACGATTTATTTACTATTTGATACATGAACGATAGTGACATAACTTTCAGATGTCCATCGAGCTCCCCTTTCTCCTGCGTAGATCACCTCGATGCCGTGCTGAACCTTCGCAACAGTGTCTCGTTTTCGTTTCTCAATCTGTTTAATGCTTCGGTTAAATCATTCGCTTGGTATTTCTCTGCAATCTTAGACACTAGAAACACAAACCGATCAGTATTTCGGCTTAATCCCCGACATTCCACACTCACCATCATTGTGCAGAGGAAGTAAAAGTTGACGAAGACAAGACTTATGGATGATCTCAGACTCTATCTTGGCCTTCAAATCTGGGACGTTCCACTCGTCGGAAATTGGCAGTAGAGCAAGAAGTTCATAAAGCAGATTCCTCGAGCCTTCAGAATCGTCAGAAAGTGGGGCAGTGTAGTCGAAATCACCAGTATAGATGAAGTCTATTCAACAGACGTCAGTATTTGCCACGGAATGCCATCAAGATATATAGTACTTACCAAGAATTGCTTTCGCACCAAACGAAGTGCCGTTGAAATCTATAAATTCCACTTGACCGTGAGTGCGACGCGACCAGTTTGCACGATCTCGAATATATGGAAGAGCGGCAGCGAGAATAACATGGTGGGCAAGGTGGTCAGGATGTAAGTCAATGGAGTCCTGTGTTGCTGGGGTTTGCTCTGCCGCTGGTCCATCCTCGAATTCCCCTTCTGGCCATGCATCCAAGCTTAGACCTTCCTCTACAATCTGATCGCTTTCTACTTCTTCCTGCGCTCCGCCCCATTCTTCCAAGGAGTGTAAGATTTCTATTGGAAGATCCGCTGTCGGAATAAATGCCATGTCGGTCAGCTCGCCTGACTTTCTCATTTCATTAAACACCGTCATCATCTCTGACTGCCTTGACGATCGTGTTCCCGAAACAGCGACACTCCGCATTTCCGAAAATAAGGACATTGTGTTACACCCAGATGCACGCAGGAGGTTGCTGTATTCCTGAAGGAACCGCTTTACGCGTTTGATATCTTGAATGTCGTAGTCAAAGTTCAATACCATGTCCTGCGCCGCGACCCATTGATTGTCCCACCACTCTTCACTTGGATCATCAACATTGAGGAAGAGTTTCTCCGTCGCAAGAGGAACCAGATACACCCCCGCTTCTTCCGCATGCTCATTTAGCCACTTATAGGTCGCCTTTATATCCGAAAGTAAGGTTAAATTCCCTGTGTGGTTTGGTGCAATTTTGGTAGTCAGAACTACAAGATGCGCAACCTTCAACATAATTTGATATCAGCTATTTGCACAACAAGGACAGTTCGAAATTGTGATGTACTTACCACTTCCCAGACTTCGGGAACACCAAGTTTCACATTAACAGCTGTAACATCCTCAGAAGGTTCTTCGTAGAATAGAGCACGCTGAGTCCATGCAATGGGCTCCAAGCTGGACAAGACAAGTTGGTTCGGGGATAGAAGAAGTGGAATTTCGCTTTCGCAATAGCGGTCAGTAGGATATGATGCGCCTTGCCTTCGAACATTTTTCGCACGAATGAACGCTATGGAGTCCAAGTCGGCCCAAAAAGACGCTCTCCGCATTATCAATCGAGGAAGAGTACTCCCGTAGCATTCAAATGTCAATCGTGACATCTCGCGCAACGCATCCAGAGTAGGATTACTGTCGTGTAGGTGACTCTGTATACCCGCTTGCACCGCTTCTGCACAGTTGCGGAAGGTATGGACAGAAATTTCGTGATTCAAACCCAGAGTGCGCATAGTTTGAAGACCCACATTTCGAAGACGGGAGTGAACAAAGGAAGACCTCGGTGTATATGCTAGAGATGTAGAAAAAAGGGGGATTGTGTGGTCGTATAACGAATTAATGGGCCGCGCGTTTCCATCCGTATCATATACTTTCAAGAGAGGTGCAACCGAAGCAAGGGTAGAAGAGTCAAACAAACAGTAGAATAGGCAACGAAGAAACTCTCTGAAGATCTCGACTTCTTCAGAGCGACTGATCACGGAAGGAATTTCGACGGAATTCAGGATATCTTGCGCTGGCATAGTAACTGTTGTACTTTTATTCAGATAACGACAGAATCTGTTGACATCGCAAAGTTCAGACGAGTATGGGGCTATAACCCGATTCGACGAGAGGTAGGGAATCAATGTTTGAATGGGGAAATGGATGGGCAGTACTGCCATGTTCAATGCGGCATGAGAAACCTCCCCTCGACTTGTGTAGGCTGTCCAGATTTCGAGTCGATGGAGATGGTCTCGATCGATTCCGGGGCCGTTGCGTTTTTTCCACCATTTGGAGATAGAATTTCGGATGGAGGATTTCAGCCACTCCTTAAGCATTTCAGCTTCTCCAGGAGGCAGTCCGCCAAATTCGGTGATGTTCTTCGAAGCCAGACATTTGAAGACGTTTACTATCGGATCCGGGAATCGACCACGCAAGTAGGACTTCAGGGCAGCGTTACCGGTCAGTTTTATAACGTCAATACCTAATCTTTGAAGAACCAGAGATAACTCTGATCTGATCTGAGAATCCGCGATAAATACGAGCGATTCGGGCTGGCATTCTTGTAGAGAGTAATGACTAAGCATTCCCCTGACCAATTTGACATTCGCTTGTTCGAGAGAGAACAATGATGGCGGCCCTGGGAGTGTCTCGTATTCATTCCAAAATTTCTTCAACCATCGTTCTCTTTCGACGTCTTCTGTCAGGTGACCGAGTTCTTCGGGAATAAGCCGCTCGACTTCCTTGGTAGTGAGGTCAACAACATTGACGACAGGAGAAGACCAGATATCCTTGAAAGTTTCATGTGTGTATTCTCTCTGCAAGAAGGTCTGTGATCTAAATAATTCGGCATGCGTTTGAAGGTTTGAAAGATACATTCGCTGGCCTGAGGTATCAGGAATGCAGACCGCAACATTTGTGGATGATACAACGAGGGGAAGGCCCACCAGAGGCGTTTCTTTGCGGATATAAAGCAGTGAATTGATCATGTTGTTGAACGTGATGATTTTGTCATCGTAAGCGAGTCGTATACGCTCCAGTGAAATGTTGCTGAGAACATCCCTGGCATAGGCAGCATCAACCCTTCTAGCCGTTTCAATTGTTGGAAGGCCGGAGGAGACATAGCTTGTGACCAGACGAGGGGCCTTCAACGAAGTGAGCACCTTCACGATTTCACCTGAAAGCTCGTCGCCCTTCCAAAAAACAGAATTTTTGAAAGACAATAGTGAGCCGTCTATCGCTTTGAATAGTGCGTGATCCGAAGTGGCGAGGATGGAAAGAAACGCATCTTCAACGTGTTTTGAGATGTCATCCTTAGACCTCAAAAACCAGAACCTTCCGGGGAGTACTTGTTTTGCTTGTTGTTGGACGAGGAAAGCGAGACTAGCAAGGTACAAAGGCGGTACAATGTCGGTGAGAATCCAAGCATTAAAGTCAGACTTCGGGTCCCTCGCTTTACTACTATCAGGGGAGTCGAAAACGATACTTTGTCGGTTGGAAGAAATGGCGAATCGCGCGTTGAGATGAAAAGGTAATGAAGTCACCCTGGGGAGACGCAGAGTAGAAAATAACCAGGATTTCTCTCTGGGTTCTGATTTTAACCTTATCGCAAGCTGAACGACCAGTTTTTTTTTGGTCAGTTTGAGGCCAGCAGCAGTTGTGTCATGGACTGCCGGGATTGCGTTTTCCTTCGACGTAGAGATCATCCACAACGCCTGATCACCTTTTTCGGAGGTAATCTGAAGAGAATGACTGAAGTGCCCACTTGAAAGTGGCGCTGGAGCACCTCTGTCGGCAGAGAAGGACCAAAGTGATAAATGCTCGTGTGAATTTGTGCAAATCTTTGCCGATATCGTGCCCAAACTGGTGAAGAAAAAGGCGTTTAGAGCCAGCTCGCGGTAGCTGGAATCCAAAAGTATCCGTGCTTGCTCAGCGTCGCAGCTTCTGGCAGATATTTTAGTGTTCAAAGGCGAGAAAATCAAGGTCTATATTGAAATTGTAGTTTCAGTGAATCGAAGGAGATGTAGTCGTGGGCTTACCCCATTATAGAAAGTAGTATCCTTTGAGAAATTGAACCGACCCTCGTATGACTTTAACTGGTTTGGGTAATGTCTGCAGCAAGGTAAATAAAGTGGAAACGGTAAAAAAGCTATATGATTCACTTGGAAATATCTGATATTTTCCTAATGAGGGAAGTTCGTTTCCGACCTCGTGAAACCGGCGGGAGATAACGACCAGATGGATCTAGAATCATGACATATTCCCCAGATATGACCGTTACCACCTACGTTGATGCAAATACATTAGTGTGTTTTTCGGTCAGAAAATGATGGGAAGATCTCGTACATCAGCAAAATAATAGAAACTCAGGGCTCCGAGACCGTGCCGCCCATGAGTGTTCAATTGATCGACTTTACCTCCCCTTCCAACTCTGCGCAAACCTTTGAAATCGCCTTCGGAGAGTATAGCATTGTCGAATAAGATTATAGAAGGAACATTTTGTACTTCGAAAAATTGTTTGGAGATCATGCCATTTGAGGGGAGGTGAAGCCGGCGATAGTCCAACATAATTGAAAGCTCAGTGGCACGGGCGTCGTCTGCATTGGCCAGGAATTCATTGAAGGCATAACGTATATCATATTCTCTTAGGAACCCTTGGATTCTATCAACGAGATCTTCCCCCATTTGCTCGTCGTCTTCAAATGCGTCTTCGCCAAGGTCTAAGAGGAGCGAACTGAGAAGCGGGATACCAAGCTGATCGCTCAGGAAACGAGGGATGCCAGAGTGAGTAGCAGTTTTGTCTTGCAATGCTAGGGGTAGTAGACAGTCTGTGTCAGGATAATAGACATTTAGCAATGGGTAGGTCCGATCTCCTTGACCAGGAACTGATATCGAAGTGCGGTCAAAATCAGGGTAATACCTAACAATTGCGTTGAGGAGCTCAGTCACTGCAGGCATGTCTGAGGGAGCAACGGATTCATATTTACGAAGTTCGAGTGTCATGGTTTCCAGGGTGGGCCTGCAGAAGGGCAGATTAGATCACGAAAAAATACAACCAACACAAAGGTACTAACTTTTTTGTACAACCCATCGCAATGAAAAAAGACTCGAACTCCATTTGATGAACTAGTCGGAAAGGTAGCTTCAAATCTATGTCGGAGAGAAGCGCTCGCTCCGTGGCGACCGTTTCGATGGATGAAGCAGCAACAGGGATCCAGGAGAAAGTCGTTACTACCGAGCGCAAAGACTGTATGTCCTCCGAGGAGAGTTGTCCATTACTGTGACATTGACCCATGTATGCTATCAACTTGCTCAACCTGTTATAACGAGATCTGCCTCGTGGAAGTGAAAGTGTGACAGAGAGTTGACGAACAAGAATATCAGTCGAGATACGGTCTGACCAGCCAAGAGCCGATCGGAAATAGGGATTGGTAACAAGCACGACGTCGCTTCGTAGGACAGTCAGCACCAAGTCATAGAAAAAAGGGTCTGCATGTTCCCCTTCATGACTATCGCGACTGGCATTGGGGGAGATTGGTGGAGTATGCGCCATCAGCGGTAGCCAGCGGCGATCACGATACAAGTGGATTGCTTCACGGAAACTATTGTCCCAAAATTGGTTCAGCAGACGAACGAAGGTGACTGCTTTGTCGAATGCATCTGAGACATTGTCGGAAAGATAACATAGTCGTTCTTGTACAATATTCCGATCCAGAGAGGAAAGAACGAAGCCAAGATTTTGCATAGTGGTCAAGTACGGGTCAGCAGCAAAGCGACCCGTCGGAATTCGTCCAATTTCTCCCTCAAATAGTGGGGTGATGGATGCACTCGGATGGATCAGATTTTTCGGTGGCACTCGAGTTTCCATACCATTAACTGTAACGAATGGTAAGTTGTCCAGCTTGTTCCGAATCCGGGGCGGAAGTTTTCTCCAACTACTCTCAAAGATGTGGTCTATGAACCGATCCTGGAGCTCAGGTGATTGAAGACCCCAGTGTTCCAATGCAATATACAGGAGACCAAACACTCTGATCTCTTTCAACGGTTCAAGGAGTTGAACCAGCTCCTTTGTTGCTGGATCCCGTATGTCAACATAAACCACAGTCGTGTTTTGATATGGGAGTGGAAAATCATCCCCAACAGCGACCTGGAGGCGAGTTCCAGTGATGGAACCCAAAAGCGAAGGACCCCCTCCGATATTACGCACATGAAAAATGGATAACTGTTCCAACACTTCCTGCTGATTGGGTTTCAGCAAGGGCTGCTTGCGTCGGGAAAGTATAGCCAAATAGAGTGAATTTCGAATGACTTCAAAATCTTCTGGACAAAGCTCGCTCTGGAGTGTTGGATTGGTGTTTTCGAGAAGAAATTGGATAAATTTGGGTTTCAACCGACTTTCAATAAAACCCTCGTTGAATAGCAGGTCGATAACACGACCGGATAGTATGCGATGGAGATGGGGTACGCCCAACTTTTCCCAAACATTTGCAGTGTATGACTCATCGATGGACAATGCGATCACCTTCTCTGAGACCCGTCGAAGGAGTCCAGACGTAGTCGGGAGTAGATAGAGATTTGACAGCTCGAATCTTTTGTCCAAGAACTGGCGTTGGTCGGAAGGTTGCCAACCCACGAGCCAGGTCCAGAAGTCCAAGACCCAGGCTACTTCAGACGAAGAGGTTGCGACATCGCCATGACGAGAGAAACGAGTAGAAATAACACCCAGTGCGTCTTCAGGCTGTAAACGGACGATGCTTAAAATTCTCGAACTCGGAGGATCAAGGAGCACAGAGCGCAGTCTATCAGAAAAACAATTCCATGCTAACATCTGGGGAAGGTCATCAAAAAGACGAGATTCCTCTTGAGAAGCAGGAACAATGAACGGAGTCTTTTCCGAGTCTCCAACGGGTCTTAGAGACACCGAAGATCCCTTGCAATTCCTGAACCATGGAAGTCCAATCAGATTACCAATCTTTGGCAGAGGGCTTGAGAAGACGAGATACTCGATGATTTCGCTGACAGTTTGTGGATTGTGAAGTTTCCAACACCCTATTTTGTAGCCTTCTGCCAGTGCCGAATGTAGCGAACTTGGCGAAAGAATAGAGGCGCCAATTTTGATGTCACCTGATTCCAAAATTGTAAAAATGTGTCGTGGAGGTTGAACAATGTTCAAACCCAGCTCCGAGAGAAGACTGAGATTGACACCGGAAGATACGGGTGCGATCAAAGTCTTGGAGTCTCCGAGAGAAATTAGAGATAGTTCTTGTGAAGAAATAATAGGGAATAAGGGAGATCCGCGATGTATAACCTCCTTTGTGAGGTTCGAAGCAAGGTTTGCCCAATAAGCGCTCTTCTCCTCTGGCGGCCATATGGACCATGGTGAGCACGTCGAAGACAAATGTTCGAGGAGATCAGCCCAGGCAACTGGGGTCCACACATCAAAAATTACACTATTCCATTCAACGAGCCTCCTGGATAGACAAAATTTAGCATAAACTCAAGGCTAACACACTATTATTTGCGAACCTTTCGCGAGACTCTGGAGTGCCAACTTCTTCGATATTCTTCAGGCTTTGTCTATCAGGCGTCAGGGCAAAAACGGCATTCAGGTGCAATGGGAAACAGGTCCTAATCGGCAGGGGCAATAAAGTGTATAGAGACCCTATTACTTCGCCATTTATTGGAGTAGCCAACTCGACCAAGGGCAAAAGTTTATCGGATGTCAAACTATCTCCAACATCATAACACAAGCGCTCCGACATCATTTCATTAGCTTTCGCTTTATCGATTTGGAGCGTTCGGATACACCATTGTGTTTCAGTGTTGCCACTAACTGACTGGAGGACAGTTCTGCGAAAATGGATTCCCTTTGCGACGGTATGCGGCGATGGGATGTCTTCAATCGTAACACTTCCGATGACTTTGCTGTGACCATCTGAATCGATATGGCGAATCTCGATCCTGGCAATGTGCTTGAGGAATAGCACGACTTCTCCTAATTCACGTTCACAGAAATTGCGCAGGATAGTGCTGATTTGTTCCACAGATGTGTGAGATGTCTTGATTTTGCTTTGTTCGGCCTGCTTGACCGTTCGTAGAGGTAGACGAAACACCGTCCCAGAATATTTTGCGAAGATATCATCCACGACGTCTTCGAAAGGCTTAAGCTGATCGCGATAACGGATACCTTCAGTTACAACATCGATTGATATCCCACCAGGGTGTTCTTGGAAGCGGTGATGTGGGTCGAGTATCATCAAAGTCTCGCCAGACAAAATGTGTGGATTTTCCGTAAGCTGTGATGTTCTCAGAGTAGGAAGGCTCAGAGATAATAAAGGCATACATGGTAAGATGCACGGAAACCCAGTCCATTCTTTCCTGTTTGACTTTGAAAACTTTAGAAAGACAAAACCCAAAAATTTATTGCAAAAGTTCGCCTACGTTTCGTCCGCCTTCTTGCTCGACGAATGTATTTTTCTCAGCGCTTTCCAATCGCTGTCAGATAATATACCATCATTAATTGCAACGAGCGCAGGTCCTTGTGCGTCACACAAGCTGGGATCGCACAAGGACTCCGTGGGATGGTTCCTTTCGTCAAGGATGAAGATCTTTACCAAGGCTCAGAGATCGGCAATACCAAGTTCATGACTACGTACTTGTTTCGTTGCTCCAGCATCGTCACTGTTTTGCAAGTACTCGCGTAATATAGCAGAGTTGCCGGGATATCCATTCAGGATGCCCTGTATAAGGGCAGTAATGTCCACTTGTTCTTTGGCACTTTGAGGCATCGTGGAAGGTGATGGAAAGGTCGGAAACCTGAAGAAGGTCGATACTTATAGAAAACGGAGACCAATCGGTGGGTTCAACCTGTAAAAGGCGATGGGCGCCTATTTTCGATTGTTATCTCGGCCTTTCTACAGTCTGAGACGAAACCTTGTATTCTTGGGTCACACACATCTGAAAAACGCCGATTTTCTGTCCAGTTGAATCTTCATCCGATTCTGTCCTAGGGGTATATGGCAAGACTCTGAAATTTGAAACCGTAGACAGGCCAGACGCGAAATCGCACGAAGAAATGGATTTTTTCAAATTCGTTGAGCGCGAGGAGCACCGTAACAATCTTGTAAGTCGTGGAGTGAATCTGATGAACGGAGAATCAAAACCGTTGGTTGTGTTCATGACCCAAATACGGAGCAAAGAAACAACGACATCTGCTTTGTCAATTGCACCATGGACGTTGGCGACGACCAAATTCACATAAGAGAAGAGTTATCACTCGCCTTGTACTATCATACAGGCCACAATCACCGTCCCCCTTCCCTCGACGAAGCCTTTGGGCAAGTCAGATTGAGTCGGGAAATACAGCGCATCATCACAGACTCCATTGGGGAGGTAATTATCTGCCTTTCATTCGTCTCAAAGACGCAACAGATCTCTGTTAGTCAATTTATTCAGTGACCCGACAACCGGTTATTCAACCTGGTCCTGAGGATGATTCGTTACCTTTGCATGATTATTTTGTTTCGTAGGTCTTTTCTTTCTCCTTTTACTCCATATATCTGACAGTTCTTTTTTCAAGTTCGTCCCATAATACCTATCTTCTATCAAGGCAATTGATTGGAAAATCTTCGGCTGCTTCATACAGCCATGTATTGACCCACAATGGAAGATGTGTTGGTTCGTTATGTGTTATCGCGAACTAATCAGATGCCTGAGCTATCAAATACCTTCAAATAGAGATCGACGTGTGGCCTTCTCCCAAGGGTCTTATCGTCACGCATGGGTACACACTCAGTTCGGGAGTCCCCTTTCTCGATGTTTGTCGTGCGATTGGAGAATGTGTTACCCCTGGATGTTGGCCGGTTCTTGTGAGCCTCGAATGTCATGTTCCAGTAGAAGGACAAAAGGAATTATTGAGACAAATGGTTGAAGCATGGGGCGATAAGCTGGTGAAAGGGCTGGTAGGAGGTGTCCATGGAGAAACTAGACCCGCAGACTTAAAAGGAAGGATAGTTCTTATGGTATGTCATTGACATTCTACATACTCTAATTGTCTGAAAAATCTGGATTTCAGGTCGAATATTACTCGCCTGCCGAGAACAAGGACGAAGAATCCAATTCAAGTTCAGAATCAGACGAATCTAGCGATGAAGATGGGCGTTGCAAACCATTTGCTTCCTTCCACAAGAAAGAAAAAATGCCTAAACCTCGAATTTCTGACGAGCTGGCGGAATATGGCTGCTATGCGCGGAGCACGAAGCCGAAGAAAGGGTGGCTATTGCAAAGTAAGCATGCCTTCTTTTCCTTTATTCGACGTCAGTGTATATTGCAATCAGGATTTACCGAACCGGCCAATATTCTTATTAACATTTCGGAATCGACCTGCAATCGACTCATCCCTACTTCCTTATTCAACCTTATATCGCACAGCTGCGACCATTTGCGTCGTATCTTCCCAAAGGGCACTCGCATAGGCTCCAGCAACTTCGATCCCGCCAAGTTTTGGCGGACTGGGAGCCAAGTAGCGAGCATGAATTGGCAAGTATACGATGGGGGGATGCAGATTAACGAAGCAATGTTTGTAGGTAGTCCGGGCTGGGTGCCAAAGCCGACGTTCATGAGGAAGAGTGCCGGAGGAAACTTTGTTTCGTTGAAAAAGAGAGGGAAAGAGAAATTACGCATTGAAATCGTCGGGGCGAGTTCTTGTTTGTTTCAATTATTTACGTTACTCCTGGAGATTCGCTGACTCGATACGTTCTAGTGCCAGCGCCGAATGGGCGTAAAGGTAAAACTTTCTCGACGTATATCCGGGCTCGGCTTTGCCATGAAAAGGAAGATATTGAGTGGCGCTCGAAAAGTGTGAAGGTGCAGCACGACGTTAACGAAGGCGCTGATGTCCTCTGGCAGGAGCAACTGGAGTGGGACTACGACATCGACGAGATGGCTTTCTTGCGGTACGCCAATGTCTCGTCCCTTAAATTTCAGACTGATAATTTTCGAAAGGTTGATAATTTGCGAAGATGAGCTCGGCCGGGACGACCAGGTTGCCTTCTTCTGTGCAAAACTTGAACACCTTGTGAAAGATCAGTGGGTTCTTATCCGCATGATGAACGATAAGGGGAAGAATTCAGCAGCTACGGTTCTCGCAAAGTTTATGTAGAAAGAAGCCCTGTATTTGACACAGAAGCGAAAACAAATTGGATAAACGATGTGGGAACCCTTGATTTGTATAAATTCCCCTGAAGTTTAATTCACCAAATTACAAAAAGCATGAGTTAGCGCAGCGGCAGCGGAACAAACAAACGGTGAGTCACCTCATTTCCCTTAATCTCGGCCAGCATTGATCGAACAATAGGAGTGCGCATTGACTTGGGGATATTCGATAACAACACTCCGGACAATCTGTGAAATAGGTACTCCCTGCGTCTAAAGGGAAATCCGCATTTTTTAAGTGACACGCAACAAAAACAGAACAAAACACAAGTGCTTAAGCGAACGCCGGACAAGCACAACAAGGTTACTTCCGTGGTTCAAGCAAGTGGCATTGCCAACTGGTACATAATTACCATAAATGGAAATGTCGTCAATTATCATTTGTGCCCTCAGGCTGGCCCAATCAAACCTAGTGGCATTTTCTCAAGGGTCATTCCAAAATGAATAAAAAACCCACCTTTCTGTGCTCATTGAGCTTGATATTCCTGTCGCGTACCACACTACCCTCACGGATTTCGCCACCATGCAAGAGTACATCAAAATCGACCACCACCAGAACTTCTGCGTACCACACTTCATGTCCTCATATCTCAATGTAAGGAGATAAAAGCAATCACACTCTCTAATGGACTGGTCCGACACAGTAGTAACATATCCCCTAAATCTGGCAAAACTGCCATACCTCGAGCACCTCACCATTGACTCATCCGACCCCCTCACTATCCTCCGCTATGTCTCGGTTCCAAACCTCAAAACCCTCAACGTCTGCTTCAATAAAACTGCGTCTATTTTGCGAAGGAACAGTTATAGCGTCCTTATCATGTTCCTCAAAGCGAATAACTGCAAGCTCAAGAGCCTCACTGTGTCTGACCGAGACATATCTGACTTCGAAGTCGCTCTCTGCCTCAGTCCGTTGTCAAAAGTATAGAGGTTGTAGACTTTACCTTCCCCAGAGCTTGTAGCCGCTGGATTACATTTATGGGCCTCAACCCCGGAGCTTTTGATATGCTTAAAGGTGACACGAAAGTGCCTAACATCTTCGCATGGCATCTGGACGTCAATGCGCCAGATTCAAAAAAAGGACATGTTGGATGGTTTCATGCGTGCAATAGCTCGAACCGGGTCGTGCTACGACTTCAAGAAAATTTTTCGCTGGAGTGGCGCACTTCTCTTCGGCCAGACGCAAAGTGGTATACGAAAACCTTTCAGTCACCAGAGGTTAACTTAATCTGATTCATAGTTTTAATAACTTTGGATTACATCAAAGGAGTCAAACGTATAATCAATGGATATTTATGTACTGTCCTACGAGGCGCTTGTTCACTCTTTATTAGGAATGAAGTGAGTAGAGTCAACTAGCAATATCAGGGGATAAGTAGTCAGGGAAAGCAACCTCTTTTAGGTTACACATGCGTTCCATCTCCTTCAGTCACCTCGCTCGATTTTTCATTGCTAACAGGCGCATCGTTTCCTATCTCGGCCGTATCTTTGACTTTGCCCTCCTCTAAAGACCCCTTTGTCAATGGCTTGCCTGCCTCAGCTGTTTGAGTATCCTTCATCAAGTCCGAGCGTGACGAATAACCCGGGGGAACCCATTTATGGGACGTCCATGGTTTGCAACTAGGGTCGTTGTACATCTATGTACCATTAATTGGCGAGCACCTGAAATGAGGAACAATTTACGCACTATATCGACGCTCTCGAGGGAGAGGCTGGATGATTCATAGAGGAAGCAATAGACGACCGCTGCACCAAGCAAATTGCAGGCTGAATGAAGTCAAATCCGACCTTCAATAAAACATCCACAGAGTAACATAAACATTCTGATTCACCTGCGAATACGAATCCATATCTAAAATGGATAGCTGACGTGATGAACGGTGTGAAAAAAGCGATCAAAAAATTCCACAGCCTGTAGGTACAGGGTTAAATACAGACTTAACACCTACTAAGCAAAATTCTGGAACACACCAATTGCTAGCAGTCGACAATGCCCCTTGTCTTGCCCTTGTTCTCGTTGGGAATGTCTCACCAATCAAAATCCAGATACCGGGCCCCCATGTCGTTGCAAATCCGAGAATAAACATACAAGCAGCGAAGATCATTACTATATGGTATCAGGCATTCCATGCATGGAGGACACAAAACAAAAATAATTCACGTTTTCCAATTCCAGGGTTGCTTGTTGGGTTTTTTGCGGTACCAGCTGCAGCGAAGATGAACAGCCATAGTGATTGCCATAAGCCTCCAACGATGAGTGGCCTACGTCTTCCAAACTGCCATCAATTGTAGGTCAGTAAAAGCCTTCAAAGATCAAACGACCAAGAAGACCAACCCTTTCCATGACGTACAAACCCCCAAAAGTACAAACAAAGTTCACAACACCAAGTATTATCTGTGTCACAAAGCTATCACTTATCCCCACACTCTGAAAAATGGTCGCTCCATAATAAAAGAAGTAGTTTGCCCCAGTGAGTTGCTGAAGACTTTGCAGTGACATGCCAAGAAGAGTACGATAAAGTGTCTTGTCCTTGCGGCGAAAGCAATCGATCCAACCGGATTTTATCTGGCGTTCTCGCTGAATTTGTGTGACGATTTCGTCGACTTCAGCACGGACACGTTGGTGGGTCTCTTGCTCGGTGCGATGAATACCATACGCGCGTGCGATGGAGATCTCGGCTTCTTTGGTGCGCCCTTGTGCACAGAGCCAGCTGGTTATTGGGGTGGAATAAATGTCGATGGAATTTTTTCACAAAGGATAAATTGGCCCTACCGAGGAGATTCTGGCATAAAGAGTATACCTGTGGCAAGCATGATTGGCCAGATGAGCCCAATTCCAATGACGAGGCGCCATGACGCCGCGCCTGGTAAGTCGCGTGCTCCGATAGATATACAATCTGGAATACGTGAGTTGTAAAGAACAAAATAGTTGGATAAAAGAAAAACACAAACAAGCAACAAGGATGCCGAAGGTGATAAATAACTGATACGTAGCTGTCATTGTACCACGAATTTGGGTCGGTGCTGTCTCTGCTTGATACTAGAACGATCATTCAATGAAAGGATTGCATACAAAATAGTAGACAATACCATTGGAACAGCAGCGCTTAGGCCACCAACAGCAATACCAGAAATAAGGCGGCCAACTGCGACTTGTTGCCAGACATGGAATGAACAGACCTGGACTATGACCCCAGCACAGAAGAGGGCGCATTCGATGACCATGGCATATCGTCTTCCCAGTTTATCTGCAACTCTGATTGAAAATTACTCATCGCCTTGCAGACATGAATAAACAAGTTCGAACTCACGGTGCTCCTATAAGCGCCCCTGCAAGTGTCCCAATCGACAGCAGCGAAACAATTAATCCCGCTCTCACTGTCGAAAATTCACAAGTCGATGCGTCTGCCGCATTCGAACACATCGCGAAGCGTAGCTTGAAATCGTTCATGAGAAGAATGTCGGATATCTGACCTGTGTCGTAGCCGAAGATGAAACCACCAATGGAGGCGACAAGCGCAAGCATTATCGCCACTTTGCCGATCGGCGCACCATGCCTAATTGTAGAATTATTAGCAAACACGAGCCGTAAGAAAGTGAAGAACTTTACATATAGAGTAGAGGCATTGTACCTAAGACGGAAGGGTAAGTTTGGCACCTGGTACTTGCGTCAGGTCTGTTATAGACACCATCGCTATGATGTCAGTCTTAGTCGCTGATACTCGGTGTCGAAGTACTCCAATACCATCTGCATGCAGATGATCACGAGCACACTGCTGGGATTACGCCATTGCAAAGAATTCTTGAATCGTTCGTCATGGACGACTCAAAATACTTCCACCTCCCTTTAGGATACATCATTCCCATTTTCTGATCAATTGAAATGAATTCCCTTTTATAGGCATAAGATCCTCCCCGTCACTCGAGTGCAATTCGATCTCCAGAAATAATTGATTCGTTGTAAACTCTTCAGATTCTACTCAACCAGTGAGGTCTGAGAAAAACGTAGTTATATGAAGGAATCAATGGAAAATTTATCTATAATGTCGATAAAACCAACATTTAGCGATTTTGAATGATGACGGCAATAGTGATAGCGACAGCCACATTCAATTCAGTCAACACGAGCCCTCTTTGTGCCATTGACAACACTATTTGGGCTTGCTTGACCATGAGCAGTTGATTCAAAGTACTCAAGCTTGGCAAGCGGGTCAGCCTTGATGGTTTTCGATCCAACAGTCCAATTGGCAGGGCAGACCTCTCCGTGTTCATCCTACCAACACATTAAGAATTAGAGCGGAAGAACGGATCGATAAACGTACTGTGAACTGGAAAGCCTGCAGAAGCCTGATTGTCTCGTCGACAGAGCGTCCGACGGGTATGTCGTTAACTGTGATTTGTCTAGCTCAACACTTAGTCTTCCTGTACCATAATGTCAGGCGTCAAGCCAACTCACCTTAACACACCCTTAGGATCAATGATAAAAAGGCCTCGCAACGAAATACCCTCATCTTCGAGGAGGACACCATAATCACGAGAGATTTTCATGCTTTTGTCGGCAATCAAAGGGACTTTGAGGTCCGGTCCAAGACCCCCTTCTTTGCGTGGTTGGGTGGCCCAAGCAAAATGAGAAAACTTGGAGTCCGTGGAGATGCCTATTTTCAAAAATGCAAGAACGAAAAACATTTGTTCGGTTGAAAAAGTGACAGACAGAATCAAAGAAGGCCACAAACCGAAGACGTTGGTGTTGAGTTCTCTGAAGCGAGGAATCGCGTCGTTGAAAGCCAGAATCTCCCTGAATATCTTACTTCAGTCTTCACGTTTTTAACTAAAGCAAAGAAAGTACGCACGTTGGGCAGACGAATGTGAAATCCCTTCCCGAGGACAAACCACGTGTCAATGTAAAATGGGTGAACTTGACAAACCAACACTTACAAGGGATAGAAGAGGAGAACAACCCTACGGTGGCGTGTCAGGCAAACCTTTGAAATAGAGAAACAACGACGACACGTACCATTGCCCAAGATAGTCCTGTAAATTAACATCAATAAAATTTCCCTCAGCAACAGCTTCCGCTGTGAAAGTCGGAGCAGGACGTTGAACGAGAGCAGGCATCTTTGTCAGTGAAATCAGAGAGGTCAGTGGAAGTGTTTCAATGGGAAAAAAGAAAGTGGAGTGATTTTTCGACTGTCCAACGCGTTATTTGGGTTTATTTGAGGTTCTTCGTGGTTCCCCATTTGGGCTCGTATCCGTTGCAGTCTGACTGTGAGTCAGTGAGGGTTTACCGATGATAGTACGTATCCGCAGACGTGTCCACTTCGACATCCTTCTCATCATGGCAAGCTGTAAATCATGTCCCACAATATTGTGACCTAGACCTAGTTATACTTCAAGTATGCAACCCATTAACAAATGTGTTTCACTAAGTTCCTTGAACCTTTACCGTGTACTTTACAGCATCTGTGTTGCCAGCGAGCCGAGTTGGTGAACTCGCTGTAACTCATTTGATTGAGTTTTGACTCGAATGGGCTCCAACTCGCGAGTCTAACTTGGCCCAACTCGAACTCGCGAGCTGCCAAACAGTCTCGAAATGCCAAAACTCAACAAAGCGGAGTTGATTCACTGCCGCTGATATGCCGGTTGTCGATTCGTTGATCAAGGCGGTGAGCTCGAGAGTCGAATGTACGAAGATCTCATCAAATGAAACATGTGTGGGTAAACGTTTAATCCGTCATTGTTCAAGAGCACGGTATGAACATTGAATAGCCGGAAACTTCATTCCGGAAATGCTTTGACCACTACTGTCGGGATATGACCATTGATGATTGTAGTGCCAAAGCACTCTGTTGCGCTCATTGGAAGCTGTGCTTGTCCATGCTTGGTCACTGCCCAAATGTAGTAAATCTCAACACAGCAAACAGTCTTGCCGGTGGCGTATAAAAAACTTCGCTTCCAGCAAAGTGTTGGGTCATGTTCGTTCCCTTCATTTCTGATTCTTCGTCCGTTCGACTATTCCGACGAAAAGGGGGTGGTGGCAGGGGAGGTGGTGGTGGTAGAGGAGGCAGCACTGGGAGTAGTCCCAAATCAAGCTCCTCCTCTAAGACGGGCTCTATCTCTTCTTCGTCGGGGAAACTAAAAACCACCACGTACGGCAGATCCGGTTCTGCCACATCAAGCTTTATTCCTTCTGGGCAGCCATTCGCAGGAAGATCAATTGGAGGTGGCACAAGGGCACAAATATTTGGATCTCGGTGAGTCATAAATTTATTTGACACATCAATGTCTCATTTCGATGCATCAGAGCTTACGGAAGTGGGTACCCCGGGATCGTTGGACGTGGCACTGCTGGTAGAAACTTCCCATTCGTCTTTTGGCCAATTGTTTGGCCTCTGGCTGTTGGTGGCGGCATAGCTTCTACGGTATATCTTCACAGTCTTGAGGCATGTCTTACCGTCGTATACTATTGCTTCTGATCATTGAATGTCTTGAATAATCACAGTATGGTGAACCCAACAATTCTTCTCGCCCAGGAGGGCCTATGGCCTATGCGACATTCCCCTCCAACTCGACGATTTTCCGCCTCCTGAGTGATACTTCGACGATTGCTTCTCTCATTAATGACTTATCTACGAACTGCACATCCTACCTCTCCACATCCTCACAATCGCCGAACTCCCTCTCCAATGACAAAACCGGACCAACACCTTATGTAGCACCATATACGTTTTCCAATACAACAGGACCAGCAAATCCTCAACCGGAGCAAGTTATCCAATACTACAGAGCTTCAACGATTGCACTTACCCTTGACTCTTACAATAATTCTGCAACATATTCTTCTGTCGATGGCACTCCAAACTCGCCATTACCAGCGTTAAACCAGAGGGATGAAGCACTACTCAACTGTTTGAATGAAACCATAGGTTTAGCAGCGCCTTTGGTTAGCGGTGCAAGTTTATCGAAGATGGAGTTCCCCATGACGTCCCTATTTTGGTTTTGGATACTGTGGTGGTTGTGGGCGTTACTATGATTAAAGACTTAAACTTCAGTCTCGTCTTTCCATCGTAAACTGAACTTTTTTATGCGCTCATGTCATTTGTTATATTTACGAGTACTCAGGGACGTGTCAACACATTTAGAGATCGCTCTTCTGTATTACTATTAGTGCCAAGTGAGGTCAGTATGTACCTTGCAAGGTCTCCTATGTGACATGTGACATCTTATCACCTTCCAATTGCAGACGTCTGCCGCAACAACCTTGCACTTCGGGGTTTCCAATATTTTAATGCCATTTATATTTGTATCCAATTGGTAATTAAATATTTAAAGTGCTGAATAAGCTAAAAAAAATTCCCACACTTCAAATAAAAATGGGCTTTTTAGCAGTTTGGTAGGCGTGGTAATTGCTAGAAAGCCCCTTTCTATTTGAAGTGTGGGACTTTTTTTTAGCTTATTCAGCACTTTAAATATTTAATTACCAATTGGGTACAAATATAAATGGCATTAAAATATTGGAAACCCCGAAGTGTACCCAGACACAGAAAATGGAAAGCACAGCCACAACCAGCTGCCTAGACACAGAACTCTATTGATGGCCTCAAACATCACCAACATACACTCATATAGCTATTTTTGTGTCTGAATAGTTTTTTTAGTGGTAAAAAAGCCAAATATGTTTATATTGAATAATCTACTTTTCTGCATGCTGACACCTTGTCCTCATCCAAAACACAACCACCTTCAGAGCCCAAAAAAAGCAGTCTTAATGATTGCTTTTTGAGGTTTATCAAAGTGTCAGCATGCAGAAAAAAACATGTTAAATTTATTTCTAATAGTATCTTTGCTCATGGCTGAAAGAAACATATGAATAAGAGAAACCACTGCCTTGTGTGGCAAAAGACACCTGTTTTATTTAAATAGTAGAAGATAAAAAAGAATATGATCTGATTGTGCAGATTAATGATAATACTTAGATTGGTCTGATATAAAAGTGAAAAGACCTCAGACAATGAAACAGTTTTGTCTATTGGCCACAACAGCCCTTCCAAGTAATTCTAAGTTCCCCCTGTGCAAACTGTAAGTTCAACTCCAACTTGATTTTCAAATTTTCAGATTTAAGATTGTACAGTTAGTGCTGTCAACTGTTTTTTTGTTTTATATGACTGAAAAAAACATATTGCAGAGAATGATAGGAGGAGTGCCAAAATGATTGAATCCTATAGAACTTATTAAGAACTGAACCAATTTGCTTCATTCCTTTTTTTGTACAATAATACTACTATTAGAACAAATCTGTAATAGCAGATTTTGAATTTCTTTTTTTCATCCAAAGTTATACACCTAAAACCTATCATTTCTCCAGTTAAAACACAAGAAATAAAAAATCTACTCTTACAAAATTATTTATATCAAAATTCTAAGCTAATTTGCTCTATAAGACTTGTTTCTACAATGTCTTGTTAAAAAGTTCTATAGCTTTCATTGTAGAGCTCCTCTGTTGTCATGTGTCAGAGAGCATTGCTGGTGGGGGCAGGCCTATAGACCAACTATCTTGTATCCTAACCACTATTCAAACAACCTTTTCTTAACTATTTCTCTCTGCAAAACACCACAGTATGCGCTGTATTAGTATCAGATGCGTTCTGGGACAACCATTTGGACCCCAGACTTGAATAGTGTTTTACTATATTTTCCATAACTTTAGTCAGTATCCAAAGAAGAATAAACAAGCCAACGAGAAGAAGTTGAAGGTTGGACAGCAGGCAAAATTGGATAAGAAGACTGTTGCGGAATCTGATACTGCTTTAAATAATATACCAAAGCAGCTTCAGAGAATCAAAGGCATATACAATACAACTCGAGCAACAGCTTACAGAACAAGTTCAAATTTGTACAGACCTTCAAAGCAAACTCAATTCGTCCCAGGATCTCATCAATTCACTTTGTGCTGAAATATTGTCATTAAAATCTAAAAATAGTGACATTTATCATCAGTTGCATATGGAATGACAACGCTGCAAGTGTGCAACCTCAAAGCATGGCTCAATGGCATCTCAAATTCTTCTTCTGAAGAAAGCCAATGCTATATCATTTGCTCAGTTTTCTAAAGGATTGAGGGAGTCTGCTGCCACCATTATGAAACTTTTGAAAATGAATGAAGGCCTTCAAACAGAATTGTCACAAACTGTTACAACTTGGTCATCTCACACCAAGGCCTTGACAAAGGCTGCAAAATCCAAGCTTATGTCTTCAGATACCAGGCTGAAGAATGTCCAGAAAGAAATTACCAAGCTCTATAAAGGTTTTCGCTGGGCTACCCAAGCCAAGGAACGTGCTGTTGAAACAGCAAAGACCAAAGTCATTCGGCAAAAATCAGTTCACCATCTTTTACACAAAGGTGTTCTCACCCAGAATACTTGCAATCTCATTCATTTTCTTTCCCAATCTGGCTGTTCAGAAAATCACATCAATAATATCATTAATGCCATATAGCAGGCATTATGATGATTGGAAGCATCAGTTGCACATCTGTTTCCAGAATATTAGAGAAGGGTATTTTGCAGCTCAGATTTAACTTGAACACAAGATGAAAAAGGCGGAAACCATGTCTTTAGTGCTGATGGTACTGCTCATTGAAGTATCAACTACAATTCACAACATGCTCATATGCTTGTGAAGGACTATGAATCCTTGGATAGCAGGAAAATATGCACAACTTGATTCCTTGGTATCAAACCATGACATGATGGCTCTAGCAAAGAGGCTATTGCAGATTGACAAACAACAATCACTGAAATTCTTGATCTCTATAATTGTAGCCCATTTGAAAAGTGATGAAAAGCGCCTACTTAGACTTTTTATTTGGGCTGGCTGTGGATGTCATAAGGATCTCAATACAGTGCGAAGTGGATATGTAGCAATGGAAAAGTGATGAAAAGAACATCATGTTGAAGGCCCAGTTCTGCTTACTAACCAGGACAATAATATGGTTCTTGAGGAGAAAAATCAGGCAATTGCTCATGGAGATGAAGTCACACCTGCACAAGAGCAAGCTCTAAATTGATCAACTTGTGGAGCTATCAAAACTGCACAGATTGCTGGTGCTATATTCAATCACAAGGATGATAAAAAAGGACATCATGATTTCTTTCATGATTGGTGAAAAAAGCATGTTGGCACATCATTTATCTTTCCAGACACTTCAAACAATCACTTTCAGTCATACTGTTACACATCTGCTGCTTCTCTATCTTAAATTCTTCCAACAATTCCTAGAACATCTCTGCATCACCAAACAAAATGAAAAACTCAATCACATGGAGTCCAACCTCTGGAAAATTCTTCATGATTCAGCTACACTGTCTGAACTTGCCATACTCTCTTTCTATGGTGAAGTTGTTTCTTATTCATATGTCAAGGCAATTTGCAGTACATCCAAGTCTGGGAAAAAGCAAAATATGCTAGATCTTGGGTCACTTCATCAAAAGGTTTCGACACACATTTGGGCCATTATCGCCAATCCTTCTAAACTTTTTTGTGAAAACCCCTCCTTTAATATTGCCTCTTTTGAGGGAAATGAATGACAGCACCCAGATATCTTCAAATCCATCAGAAACCTTGATCTTCCATATTTAGAGGAGCTTTTTGGTTGCATTTTTCACTAGTGCAGATGAAACATGGTCACATTTCACATCAGAATTTTCACCAGGTGGTTTAATTGATGCAGCAACTACTGAAGAATGAGACCTTGCATGGATGTGATGAGAATGAAGGTGCTTTAGGATCATTCTGGAAGCTTATTTGACAATAACCCCAGTTAACAATGCAAGCTTACAATGGGTTGATTATGTTTTTCTGCAACAATACACAGCTACTCATGGAGGCAAAATTTACCACAGAAGAAGACTACAAATTTTTACACAAAGCGGCAAGAAGAAACAGGAAGTGGAGAGCAGGCATGGAGAAAAGCAAGAGTGGATCACCATAATGACAAGCAACACCGTTTGTTAGAAAAACGAAAGAAGAGTCAAGAGCAAGCACAAAAAAACACAGAGCAGATTGCAGGAATAGCCATTATTCTTGCATCTACTTGATCAAATCAAAATATTCAAAGAGGCAGGTACACTAAATCTTCAAGGATGTATTCCGAAATTGGCAAATGACAAAAGACAGGCACTTGTTGATGTAGTAAAGCTTTATGAGAGGGTTATTGATAAAGCTGAAAATTGGAAGTCTGATGGTAAAGACTTTGGTTTTGAAGATATAGACAATACTACAAGTGATACTGACTCTGATTAGTGATTAACTTTTTTTTTCTATTTATCAACAATTATTATGGTATTATTTGGAGATTTTATATTATATATGGTTGATTTAATACATGACATACATTAAATAAAATTTATTACACCAAAAAAATGGCAGGAAATGCTGCAGTTGTTGTGGAATTGCATTCTTATTAGTGATTAACATTTTTGTTGTAATATCAACAATTATTATGGCATTAGTTTTATATTATATATAGTTGATTTAATACTTGATATTCATTAAATGAAATTTATTACACAAAAAGAATGACAGAAAATGCTCTAGTTGTTGTAGAATTACAATGTTTCAATCAAACATCACAAATGTGACAGATTTCGTGATGTGATGTGATGTGATGTGATGTGATGTGATGTGATACGGCTGCGCCATAACCAGGGATTGTGCATCACCATTCTAAATGATTAAATTTGACTAAAACAAATGAAAACACTTATTTCCAAATAAATAGCTTGGTTTGAGATCATTTATAAATTCACCAATAAATCTACCACTTAATGAAATATTATAGTGGATCTGGCTTTTAATTTCCAAAGAATCAATTTGTAAACTATTGGATGTTGAATATAGAATATTACTGCTGATATTTACAACATATAGTACAATTTTATATCAATAAAGTCTCAATAAAGACCCAACAGTATGTCAAATTAGTACATATATATAATATAAGGTATTCTGATCACGAAAGACTCATTTTACACAAAGGGTTTCTTTGCATTATTACAAATTTCACTATTATAGTCTAAAGATGAATATTGATGAAATACACAGAGAAACAAAGTATATTTCAACTTTGTGCTATATATACCATCTAAAAAACATGTATAGATCAAGTAAAACAACTTGTGAGACCAACAGAAATGCTTCCAAGTATAAAATACATCATATTCATAATTGTAATGGAGCAGTAACAAAACTGTTCAAATGAGTTGTCTTCATTAATTAATCAATAATTTAACAAATATATGTAGTAAAAATATATGGGTTTAAAGACAAGAAACAGGGCTCTTAGATAAAAAAAATTCAAGTCTTTAGCTTCAGTATTTCTCAAGTTATCAAAGAAATAATACACATGTATCAAACATTCAAACAGTTTTGTTGCTCACTGTTATCAAAATGTGCAGTAGCAATATGGTAGCAGCAGATTTGCTGATGATGGAATATGTATCAAATGGGTGGATGTGCTGCAGTGGAAGCTCTGATGACCCCTGCCCACAGCTTGGGTGGCTTGATAACATGGTGAGATCATAAGAAGCCAGGTTGTCCATCTTCCTTTCCTTTTAAACCAACACTTTGCTGGCTCAGTGCATTTTTTGAACAAGCTACTGGATAAATGGTACAGTCATATGACTCATCAGCTTCCCGATGTGATTATTTTATGTTGTTCTGAAGGTGGGTTTGGATAACGATGGCGTTGACTTGAATTCTATGCAAGTGAGTATCCTTTTTCATTGAAGTTTTCAAACAACTTTGGATTAATTTGCTCTAGACACTCAATGATGTTAAGGTTTCCAAAGAAGGTTCTACCAAGGCTGAAGTTAAAGCTGAGCCAGAAGATGAGTGTCTCCCTACAGAAGGAGACAAGACCGAGGCGAAGAAAAAAGAAGATAGTAACAAACTACCTTTCACACTTCTTGCAGCTGAATGACTTCAAAAGATGCTATTTGGCAATTTAAGTTTATATATCAAACATGCTATTTGGAAATACTGCATTTTGACACAGACAGGAAATTGCAAAAAAGCAAGCAACTGACAAGCAAAAGGCAAGCAACTACAAAAGACAAGCAACTGCCAAAGACAGAAAGTCAAAAAAAAAAGAATTTTTAGCCATGATACAGATCTGTCCATGATCATGTGACTAGCTGCTATAATTAGTGAGATATTGATGTAACTATTTTTTGAAGCCAGCGTGTTTATTATCAAAAAAGGAAAATTTTGATCATTTGATAGCAGTCAATTAGAGCATTACAAATCTGTTTGTATCATGTGACTAGCTGGTCTGGTTACTGAGACAAGCTGTGAACCCGTCGCTTTGCTGATGGCTGTCTCGCTTCGCTTGACAACCTGCTATGCTCAGGCTCTAAGCTTGTTGGGGGCTGCACCCCCTAAACCCCTGCTACTCAAAGTGCTCCGCTTCGCTTCGCTTTTTCGTTCAGTGTGAACCACAAAGTGTATATCAATATATATATGTCAGTTATATAAAATTGAATTCAATCAAACTCCACAACAGGTTAAATTCTTAATAAATAAATTCTGATTTTATTATACATATTTCTTATTAAAGTGTTACTTGCCTGTGGTGAGAACTTGCCTGTGCTCAGAATGTGGGGACTTGCCTGTGCTCAGAATTTCATTTTTACCTGTATGTAATCCACCAATATATTTTACCTTCATAGTATTGCTTTATTTATATTCAACATTAGCAAAGGAAAACCCTATATAAGCACACTCATTATACAATCTGTTTGTATCATTCAATTTGTATCATTCAATAAAATTTGATTCACTGAGAAAATAACCTGAAAAAAGGCAGACAAATACCTGTAATTTTATTTGAATTTTATTTTATTTTATTGAATTTTAACAAAGAGCAATAGGACAGCCAGCAGCTGTGGCTGTACACATATTAAGAGAGGTCGCTGACTAAAGTTTTACATAAGCTCCCACGAACCATACAGGGAATGAATTGGAAAAGGTCCCTCATTTTCGTGAGAACTGTTCTCATTTACTATTAAGATAAATGCCAAATATCAAAATCTTTTTCCAAATAGCATGTTTGATATATAAACATAAATTGCCAAATGACATATTTGAAGTCTTAATCCAGCTGCCATGGCTGTCTCTCATTCCTTCAAATAGCCACCTTATGAAAGTACTTCTTTTTACTTTGTGCAGCCGAAGGGAAAAAAATGCATTGCAGATATGTCACTCAAAAATGCGGTTCTTATAAAACATCTCAAGCCTATTGGCCTGGATAAATATGTGATCAATCTTCCTTTTGCTGAGATTAATCAAATGGTTTCACACAAGTTTATATGTCTGCAATTTATGGTGGGAGTATGCAAGCCACTTTTCCTCAAATAAGAGAAGAAATGTTGGCAGAGCACAGCATGGATGATTTTATGTATCTCCACCTAGATTATCAGCCATATGCACCTCAGACTCCTGGAGGATGTGGTTTGTGGTTTTCTATGGATGGGGACAGTGAACCTAATATTCTAAATGTCAGATATGTGATTTTAGAATTCACAGGGGTTCCGTCATCAGGGACCCATTTTTGATATATGTCAAAAAATCGACAACTTTTTCTTTTTTCAAAAACTATATCAGTAGATAGTAGACATCTATTTGTTCATGACTACATCAGAATTGTGATTTTTAGTTCAGTATTTGTTGAGTTATAGTATATTTAAGCTGATTGAGCAGATTTCCCATTTATGATCCATTCTTTCTATTTAGATTTTCAGCTCGCTTCCACTTCCAACCCTATAGTTGCCCTTACAGATGGGTTTCACACCCACCACCACTAACCCTCCCCTCCCTTGCACGAAATGTGAGATGGAGGGATGATCACGTTTTCCCAACCACAACCACCTCTCCCTGGCCCCTCCCCATTTTTTTGATCCCCATCTTGAACATATTTTCATGTTCAGCCTCTCCCTTCCTCCTAAACATGAAAAAGTGCCATATTGGCATGTTTTCACCTTACACCACACCTCCTATATGTTGTTTTTAAATAGAATTAAAATAAAATAAAGTAATATATTACACATGTATATGTAGATATGTCCAGTTTAAACTGAAAAAGACTGCACTGGACCGGTCCACACTTGTTCAGTCTGGTCTTTTTGACTTTTCTGATTTAGTAAGACTGGTCTTGGTCCCGGTCTTGTCAAAATTTGGCAAAAAACCAGGGCTGGACTGGACTTTCAAACACTATACAGGGCTTAGGGATCATAATTTATAAATCATTGTATTCTGTGTCATCCTCATCACTAAATTGATCTTTCTTTTCTGTGTTGTCATCCTCACTGTCCTCCAAGTCAAGTTCTTCTGTTGAATCACTAATGTCCAAGTCCTCATCTTCATTGGCACAATTGCCCTTATCATCTGAATGGTCATCCTCACTTTCACTGTTGATGACAACTTCATCACTGTTTGCTGTATGTTGGTATTGATGACCAACTCCATTCCCAAGGTATCTTGTAAACATGTTACGATCAACAAAGCTAAAATAAAAATTAGAGTAGAGTTCACAAGGGATGGGATAGAGGTGGGGACTCAGATTCCAATGTAGTACTTAGCCCAATCATCACATCCACCATCTGGCCAAGCTTTGGTGGTGTCCTCTGAGTCGGCAGATAACAGTTCAGTTGATTTACCATTCACAAATGATGGGATAAGGTGACAACCACAGACAATAACGCCTGAAACTTGCCAAATTGAAAGAGGCTTCATCTCAGTGGTGGGGTGTTTTCAGTAGTTCCTTCATATGTCGCTGGCTTCTGTTAATTTAACCATTGTTCACTGCGTTCTGCCTCGATAGATCCCCCTTGTTCACCATTTTTATTTGACTTACTTTGAGGACGACAGTGACATTCCTCCTGATGTTGTTGCACTGATTTCATGGGCTGATCTTTGATCACTCTGTTTCTCACTCAAATGAATACCGACTTTATCAATGCTTGGCATGGCATATGAATGCTGGCAAAAATGTTCACTCTCTTGGCCAATCTTGAAGGCAAAGCAACAGCTACTTGTGCTTAAAAGTCTGGTCTGGTCTGGTTATTTTTTGTTTTTGGCTCAAACTGAGAGTGAGACTGGTTAGAAGATTTTCCCTTTCTCAAAATAACCAGACCAAACATTCCAAAATATTATAAGAAAGAATATATTATTTAATTTACTGTAAGGAAGGAGGTCTTTATCATGCCCCACGTCTTTCCTGCGGAATCTGGTCATTCCGCTGGAATCCTGCGGATTCCGCAGGATTGAAAAATGGCAGAGACACCTGCCAAATTTTCCATTCCGGTGGTGG
>QDKV01005209.1_pt1 | contig 35331 bp, 47 predicted proteins | sample 1861101 | NCBI WGS metagenome assembly QDKV01 (sample SAMN04275158, study PRJNA302643) | Fungus metagenome, whole genome shotgun sequencing project. | isolation source: fruitbody | host: Mallocybe terrigena | place: Sweden | collected 2013 | reverse complement strand
CGCAAGTTAACTCAGTTAAGAGGACTTGCGGAAGAGTCGAAGTAGCTAGGAAGGTGGACTGGAATGTCCCCTTACAGGTACCCAGCAAGGATAATGGAAGATTTTGAAGAAAGCAGTGCAGACGAACGATCTGGAAGAGTTGGGCAAAAGGTGAGCCATTTGCATCGGTTGCAGTCGGTTGCTCGGGTGATAATCATGATCAAGTCCATTTCCGTGGATATGTATGTGTTTGTGTATCTTTCTCACGCACATCTATTGACTCGTACTTGATCAGTAATAATGTTGGCGGTCAGGTAGTTTCATTCTCTCCACCACCTGAGAGCGATAGAGATGTCGATACACCTCTGGTATTCAGAAAATTGAGGTATGTCCCCTTTGTTGCAATGTTGGTCACGTTTTGAGGCTCTCAGCAGTGGTAGTTCTCGAGCGGTTTCAGGTAGAGGGTACGGCCATGTATTTCATATATTAACTGTACCTCTCAAAATTTTATAGCAAGGACAAATTCTCGTATTCCGTGGCTCCTGCAATTCCTGCAAGCATGTATGTTTTTAAACGGTGTATAATATTTTTTCTCAATTTTTGCTAGTGGTGTTAGTTCTCGAGTGGCGTCAGTTACAGGGTATGGTTATCTATTTCATACACTATCAACTATGCTTCTCGATTTTTATAGCAAGCACAAAGTGCTTCGTAAGCCTACTTCCTCAGTGGTGCCTATCAGCCTGGATGGAGCGTACGTTTTTTCTCTTGATAATTCTACACTACGTTGAGACTCTTTATTAGCCATATGGATCTCCAGAGGTCCCAAGCTGCATCCAAAAGCCAAACTGCTAAGTTTACCATGCGTACAACATCCTCAAATTCGATTGTGGTAAGCAAGACAGATCGAGCCGCTTCACTGCCGAATGCAAAGGCCCGCAAGTCTGTGAAACCCGCCACAGTCTCTGAAATAGAATCGGATGAAGACGATTCCCTAGAGCGTGACGTCGCGTTATCAAGTCCGGTTAAGGGTGAAGAATATCGGAACTCAATCCAGGTGTGTATCTCCTTATCTCCTTTAATATATGCTGCATGACCTTTAGACATTGGTGAAGGCCCAAGTCACCCGAAAGCAGAGGGCCGTGGTTGACCGTCTTCCCCCGGGTGCTATAGCGAACAATGCGTGGACGCAAGTAGTTATTCCAACGTTTATTAATCTCATCCTTTCAGGGAATAAACCGTGGGCCTCCTTGGAAGCGGATCTTGCACCACTTTTGCAGAATGTCTGGGACCACACGTACGGCTCCAAAGAGCCATACAAGATTCAAAAGGGCACAGTTGCCTTTGAACTTGTGAGTTAATCCACGAATCCTTGATTACCGGTCAAGTGCCCATATTCCCTTTGTTTAGGCTAACCAGAAGCTTTGCCAATACCGGAATGGCCTCGCGACAAAAGCAATATCCGCCGTCTATAACTATTTCCAACTTGTCCATGCTGACGAAGAGTACGAGCAAGATCAACTTCCGGAGGCCATCGCGGAGTTTGCTGAAGACCTCCTGAAGGACGACAGTTTCATATACAAAGGGATGGAAAACTTTGCCAAGGTAAGTGAGATGAGTTGTTGACTATATCTGCAGCTTGTGTCGCTCTCAACGTAGACTCTGGAGTGACTGCTGCTCCAGGCGCTCCACATCTGCCCTGCTTCGAGTTCATAATTGACTTACTCCTATTTCTGATAGCCGAAGCATACTGGGACATTCCGGCACACCCTCATCATTCAAACTTTCTCAGCGCACTTCTCAAAGCTCACCATTACTACTAACTCATCTCCACCCACTAAGGGTATTACCATCGGAATGCCATACTGCGGACTTGCCCTTACAGCCGCTGCAGTACGTCATTTTGTCATGCTTAAAGTACTTCTGATCTTAAGGAAATAGATTGAACGTGCTCTACACCTATACCGCATGCAAAAGATCCAGATCAAAATTGGCCAAACAATTCACAGGACCAAATTCAGTATCTCGAAGGCGCGGAATCCTAATACGAACAAGGATTCAAGCACCACTACTGACTTCTCATTCGTAGCTTGGGGAGAGGTCACTGCCGACTATCTGATATCTGCCCAGAAACTCAAGAAGGATCAGTTTCAGCAGATCCTCGACAATGCATTACGTTCAGTGGCTCGCAGCTCAGGAAAACACAAACATGCTGTTGATACTGCAGCTAACAACCATTTAAAGTCACACCGTGCAGAGTTGTATTCCGAAAGTGAGTCGGATAGTGGTCAGGAGAATGGACTAGATTGCGATGATGGTAATAGGGCCAGTGGAAGCAACAATGGGAGTGGTGGCAAGCAGGCCAATGGTGAATTTGACTGGGATAATGGTTTTGTTGATCCTGGATATAATGATTGGTAATTATGTAATATTCTTGTTCTGTTTCATTGGCTGCTGCTAACAGATTTTTTGTTGTTCGTAGATATTCCTTGGCCCCCTCTTGAAATATACTTACTGGACCTTGGATCTTTACATTCCTTTGAAATATACTTTACTGGACCTTGGACGTCTTTTACATTACTTTACATTCCTTTACTGTCTTTTACATTTTTTACAAACTTGGACTGTCTTTATGTTTCTTTACAGACTTGGACTAGGGCTGGACACGGGTGCGGGTCCACAAAGGTAACCTGCAGGTATACCCGTGGGAATACCTGCAGGTAGTGTGACCTGCAGATCCGGTTCACCTGTAGCAACGGGTCCTTGAGGATCCAGGTTCAGATGTTGGGGATGGCGGATCACCTGCGGGTTACCTGTAGGTCTCATTAGGTACATTCAAAATATTTTTATTACAATTTTTGGAACATCGTGAAGATTCCGAGTTGGTTTTTTGTCCGAAATTCGATGTGATTCAAATCTGTCACATTGTGTCACATGCCAACTTGCACTCTTGACCACAACGACGGGCGCCCACCACCACCACCACTGCATCCCTCAAAATGAGTGACAGAGGATGAGCGTATGAGATACGCTCATCAACTTTATTATTTTTTTATCTACTAACACACACTAATGTCAGAACACGACAAGGAGGGGTTCTCCCCTCCTTCTCCACCGCTTTTGGCCCAACTCAATCCCTCCACCTCTCGTTTTGAGCAACGGGAGGTATTCGAGCCCACCACGACCACCCCGTCACTCATAATGAGTGACGGAGGGCCTTTTGCGCCCAACACAACCCCTCAGACCCCTCCACCTCTCGTTCCAAGCAACAGAAGGTATTGGCACACACCACGGCCGCCATATCCCTCAAAACGGGTGACGGAGGATGAGCGTATTATGTATAAGGTACGCTCGTGCTCGTTTTCGAGGGTGGCATGTCGTTTGCCGCCGCCACCACAGCGACAGGAGGTATTGGCACCTCCATATCCCTCAAAACGAGTGACGGAGGACAAGCGTATAAGGTACGCTCATCAAATTTCTTTCTTTCTTTTACTGACTAACACACATTTCCCTCTACCCTCGAAAACAAGCGAATGTGCTCGTTTTCGGGGGTGGCATGTCGTCTGCCGCTGCCGCCACCACCACCTGCCACCACCCACCTGTGCCACCTCCCTCCACGAGCGCGTACGCTCATTTTCGGGGGCGTGTTGTTCGCCACTGCCACCACCAGCCACCTCCCTCCACGAGCACTTACGCTCGTTTTTGAGGGTGGTGTTGTTTGCTGCCACCACCACCCACCACCCTCTTCCCTCGAAAACGAGTGCGCATATGCTCGTGGTTGTCCTCCGCCACCACCACCATCACCCTCTCCCCCAAAAATGAGTGTATGCACTCATTAATTAATGTATTTTAACTATTTAGTATTAATTGATGTATTTTAATTACTTTTATGAAACTACCTGTGTTCTGCCCTCGAAAACGAGTGCGTAGTTGTTCTCCGCCACCACCACCATCACTCTCTCCCCCGAAAATGAACTCATCAATGTATTACCTGTGTGGTACCCGTGACCTGCAGGTTTTTGACCCACGGATCCAGGTGATCCGTGGGAAAGAATCTTTCACAGGTGCGGGTATGAGTTTTGAAATGAAAATACCCGTGGGTACGGGTCCGGGTAACCTACAGGTGCACCCGTGTCCAGCCCTAACAGGAATTCAGGAAAGGATGCGTGGAGGGGACGAATAGATGCAGAATCAGTCGTTCCACTGAGCAAGGCACCCAAGGGTTTGACGATAACGTCGACATCGATTTTCCGGAGGTTTATATGAGCGAAATAGCACCTCATGGATCTCAAGGATGCGAGAGGAAGAGGCTCTGCTGTTCCGATTATCTGGGCCATCACAGACCGGAATCGAGAGAGGCGAGTTGAGCGTGGCATTTTGCTTTCTTCTGGGAAGATGGCTTTCAAAGTCATTTGGTATATGCTGTCGAGGAGCTCGACACGTTCGTCCTTATTAGAAGTTACGACGGCATCGAAACGTTCACGCGCAGTATCTCCGGCGTCGTTAACCCTCTTGATGAATTCACATGCCAGGCGCGCCCACTCGAATAGTCCGTCAGATGCACACGTAAGGGCAGATGCGTCTTGGTCCTTTATTTCTTCCACATCCGACAATTCCTGCGAGATAAAATTGAAAATATCGCGATCGCTCGACTCGCGTGGAACGCTACCCATCGACTTCTGTTGGACATGCTCGACGCTGTTCAACGCCGTACAGATATCTGAAAGTGTCCGCGATGTTACAAGGATCCGGATGTGGGAGGGAAGCTTGGAGATGTGGTTTCCCTGATCATTCAGTTTGCCAGCAAGGATACGAAGGAGGAGATTCCGCGATTCCTCGGTCCCGCTTTCGTCCAATGCGTCAATCACAATCACAATAGGGCCTGCCATTCCCTCTGAAAGTCTCTGCGCTGGCTTCAGGATCATTTCTTTCCATTGCTGCAAAATATCGCTTGTATTCTTAAGGGAATTGTCTCGAAGGATAGAATCCACCAATGTTTTCCTCATATGCTCATCCCGGTCTGCAAGGTCTCGAGCAATCGTTGAGAAAATATGTTTCTCCCGTTGTTGAGCCATTTGAGTACGGTCAAAGCAGAAGCAAGATCCCAGCCGTCCAATCTTTTTGAAGCGATCAGCAATGGTATGGGAGATGGACGATTTCCCAGTCCCAGCGTTGCCATGAAGCCAGAATACGCGAGAGGTGTTGTCGTCTGTGCAATTGATCCAGGCAGTGATCTCGTCGAGGATTTCTCGCCGGGTGCCCTCCAAACAGATTTTTTGGGTGTTTAGTCCTGCTCCACTAACATACGGCATGCTGTTTAGATCAACACCCTGGGCTAAATCATATGTGTCAGTCAAGTCGGGCGTGATAGCTCAAAAAAATTTTACCTAGGTCTTCCAGGCCTTTCCAAATCCGATGCACGACTACTAATGTGTCGCCTGTGGCCCTATCAAGGAATTGTTGCCGTAGCTCATCAAAGACATCGTTATACATCTGGACGCTCTCGTCCGTTCCGGAAACGAGATTCCTCAAGAATCTGGTTTCTGATGCCAAGGGTCAAGTTCGTTCACACAAATCCCGAGATGATTAACTTACGAAAATTTTCATTCTGTGCATATTCCCGAATGAAATAAGAACACTCCAATGTTTGCTGAGATATGCGCTCAACAACTTCCTTCATAGATTTAATATCCCGGAGTTCTGCCTTTGTGAGAGAGCCATATACGTCGTTCATCTTCGACAGAAGAGAGGAAACAGCGGCGTCTCGCTCCTTCTGGTCGATGATTTTCTGCGAAAAATTGGTCAAATTGCGTTACTGGCAAAGTGTGTGATAGGCGAACTTTGGAGACAAAACTCAGAATAGACCATGCCGCTTTGGCCAAAAAATCTGAGTTTTGGAAAATCCCAGTCCCGCCAGTCCCGTCCATAGCATGCGCAAATAATGCCAACCCCGTCCAATTAATGCCAGTCCCGTTCATAGCATGCACAAATAATGTATAATAGGGCGATAAGAGAAGTGTCGACTTGGATAAGCGAGAAATGTCTTCTCTGAGGCTGCAGGACATGCTTTTACTCATTGAGCAACATCCTGAGCTCTCTTTTGGTCAAGTGCAACAGTTCATTTCTTTGGCCTCAAGATTGAAGGATGATATTCTTCTTACACAGCCATCTTCTGTGCTGGTACTTGATCCTCCAGATGTACTCCCACCATCAGTCTCTACATTCTTGCAGAACAGCTGTGCTATGTCTGTGTACTGTGTTGAGGCCTGCTGGAATACACTGAATTCAACAATCTGGAATGATGAACATACCCTTGAGGACAGTCTCATTCAAGATTTTGCAGCTCATGGCCATTCTCTTGGACTTTGTGTGTTGCTATGCCAGTTTTGAGTGTTTAAAAGTCTCATGATGATATTCTTCAGATGCTTGTACTCTGTTTCCTCCTCAACATACCTGTATCAATGCAATTTGTTCACGCAGCAGGACTGGAAAGTTATTAAAGAAGGAGGAGCAACGGCAGGCTGTTTTATACACACTGGACAAAGGGGCACTTCCCGTCCGTTCTGTTCACCTATATTGCAATGGTATGTACTTGAAGAAACTCTGTGCATGTGAGCGATACTATCTTATCAACTAGAGTGCCAGACCAACTACCACCACAATTTCCATGTAAAAATTGGCATTCGTACCTACTATAGTGGAATTCCTGCAATTATTCAGATTGGTGAACACCAGTTTGCAGAGAAGAGACTTATCCAGCTCTGGATTTCACTGATGTTGGTTTCATGGTGAGTGTAGTATCTACGTTTTCCATAACTCTTTTATTCATTTTGCTTCCTGCAGGACATCAGCTACAAATTGTGCACGGTTATACAATCTTTCTCTGTCTAACAAGGCTGTCCCCCCTGGTGATTGGGCATTTGGATTCTCAGTTACCACAGAACAGGTATGGGATGCCTTTGTCATTCTGGCACTCTTAGAAGACCACCAGAGTCAGTCAAAGACATTTGTAGTGCCACATACAGGCACCCAAAAAGATCGTTTCACTGATGCACTTCGAGCTCGAAATCTGCGCTTCCATCTCCATGGGCAACCCGAACTTCGTCACTGCTGTAATAAGTGTCTACGTATTTATCCGGATGGGAAAAAAGTCTGGGTTGTTGTTATCGACGGAGTCACTATTGGTCATCCATGCTGTGCTGTCCACAACTGCAAGATCCCATTGGAGAACAATCGACATCGCTACTGTCTGAAAGATGCTCACCACAACACAATTTGTTCAGTAGTTGGCTGTGATTTCCCAATTGCAACTGGCAGCCGCATGTGCTCTGACCCTTCACATCAAGAGGTGGAGCGGATTCATCGGGAAAGGGGACAGGCTAGGTTCCAGCTCAAGGAGCGCCTTCAGCGTGCATTTGTGGCACATCCAAATGATGCACTCGCTGAGGAAACCAGTCCAGACATTGCTGATGTGGAAGATGAGGTTGAGAATTTTGAGGTAGGTGGTTCTGAACAGAATGGCAAGAAGAAACGGATTCAAGCACAGATGGGTCGCCGACGCACACATAATGAGCAAACTATTGTAGCACCTTGTGGGATCATCATTGCTCGGGAAACATTCTATGGGGCTGAGGGTGTTGGGAGTGTCATTGTACGTCAACAGAACTTTTTAAACCCCTCTTATTTTCTCACCTTTATCTGGCAGGAGATGATCAAGCGTACATTCCATGAAGATATCAAGCCCGATCACATCTTCTTTGACAATAATTGCACTCTGGCCAATATGGTTCGAGACGGAAAGGATCCATTCTTTGATGACATTGGACTTACCATCGACGTCTTTCATTTCAAGTCAAAACATTCAGAAACCGATCTATTTTGCCAGCAGAACTGCAATCCTGCCGCATATCCCGAGCTCCTCTCTGACAACAACAAGGGAGGCTGGTATTTCAACTCATCTATTGCTGAGCAGACTAATATCTGGCTTGGTGGCTACCATGCAATTTGTCGGGAGATGCTGGTTGATAAGTACACCTTTTTTTTGGATGAAATGATTTTGTGCAGAAACCAGATGACACAAGAAAAACTCACAAAGGAAGGACTATCTCCCTGGAATTCAAATTATCATGTAAACTAGTCTACTAAGCTACAAACCAAGATCATGTACAGTAGTCATACGATTCAACTATGCTACAAACCGAGAGGAATGACATGTGAAACCATGTACAGGATATAGACAAAACTACAAGTAGGTGAGAATAAGAAACTACAAATACGTGGTACTACAAATATGTGATAGACAAAACTAATATGCGATAGACAAAACTACAAATAGATAGAATAAGTACAGTGTTGACAACTGGTCAACATTCAGACCCGCTTCTTCTTTTGCTTCCTCTGGTCAACTGGTTCCACAGTCTTGGCATGGGCATGATCCAGGAATGTCGTCCACAATCCAGCAGAGTTACGGCCAGCATGCAAAGCCTTGTCACGAATGGCTGCTGGTGCATTATCCCAATGTTGACGATGGTTGTAGAATGTTGTGCGCCGGAAGGGAATCTTGAAACACTTGATAAACGCCTCTGCCACACTCCTTCGTCCACGGCGGGCCTCATCACACTTCTTAAAGCCCTGTACAATGTCCACGACATAGAAGTCTGCAGGCCAAGCAGGGTGCAGAGAGTCATCAGAGCTCTCGTCACCATCAAGAGATAAGCTGGGAGTAGATGGCAAAGAGGGCGACCTTGATGAACGCGCGCGTTTGTTTCTGATCGGAGCGGGCATGGGAACATTGGACTTCTCGGCGTCAGAAGCGTCCGACATTGTAAGATCGATGAGTGTCGACTCCAGCTTGACAGAGGGATGAAGTGGCTGGGCACGAGAACCAGCATCACTATCAGAGGGCGTGAGGTGAAGCACAGAATTAGACGCTGTCTTGTACCGTGAAGGTAGGATAGGCGGCCGTGTGGTTGTTTTAGAGCGATGCCAAGACCTATCCTTCTTCTCCTCTTCATCGTCACCAGAACTGACGGTGTTGCTAGCCCTCGAGACCTTCTTCCTCTTCAACCCTTCTCGGACTTGGGTTCGTTCATGAGGGAGGTTTTTGAAGAAGTGGACGTCGCGTTGTTGGCTTGCTGAGAGAAGATGGTCAAAGTCTCGGCACCTCGTCACATCGTATCCTTTTAAAAAGATATGCTCGCCGGGCTTGAGAGTGACAATATGGCCCACAGGAACCTTAGACCAGGTATGTATAGACGAGTTGTACTTCTTGAATCGCACATGTTCCTCGCCAGGCAACATCAAGTCCACGTCACAGAGAACAGCAGAGGTGAGTGGAAACAGTGGCCATTTGAACCCACCCTGGACTTCGAACACCGTAGGCTCAACTTCGTCCTATTGAAATCAGATCAGTATTGGAAATCAACAATTAAATGCAACATACCTTTGGCCATGCGTATATTATGACATGGTTCTTAGCCTTCTCGATATTCGCGAGGCGGTCCGCATCCTCTGCTCGCCGTTTTTCCTCCAGGGCTTGGTGAACCGCATGCTGCTCCGTGAAAGCGGCGGTCATCTGTGATGCATATCGTGGGTTCGCAAACATGTCACGGTCCCTCGCAGTCGAAGTGCTGGCAGTGGCACTGAGCGGCAGTGATGAGGAGGATGGCAAGAACGGCATCGTAGAAGGTGACACTTCTCGCTGCTTTCCCTTGTCTGACGCCGAAGAACCTGTGGTTTCACGTACATGGGTTTTCGTCCCTTGGCACCCTCCGGCTTCCAGACAATGTCGGCGGCACATTTTGCGAGTGCACGATGGGTGAAGCCGCACGGTAGTACAATCTACCATTGAGCACGAGAGGGAGCTTGTACTGGAGATGTTCTGAGTTGCGGAAGGCGCTTTTGGTTGTACAGAAGGGACCACAGGACGAGGGGGAGATGATGCTGGTGAAGATGAGGCAAAACGGGAAGAGGGAGGAGAGAGAGTTGGATCGACCCATGCGAAGAAGTCGCAGTGGGCATTGTTGGCATGCTTCTTGTAGCAGCAGGTAAAGGCCCTGCCAGCGTTACGGTTCTTGTTGCTCCTACAAATCTTCACTGGGAGCAGTCGGTGACAGGTGTTGCAGTTGAAAGTAGTTGCCGGATCCATGGCGGGTAACCGTATATATCTGTAGAAAAATAGCTGATGCAGTGTCAGCAGGTTTCCGGCACAAATGGCAAGCGCACGTACACTTTAGAAGTGTCATTGCTGTCAAAGATCAGGATCGCCATTAGAGTAACGAGTTAAAAGAAAGAGAAAGGAGCTCACGGTGGTGGGGATAGTGGTACATACTTGTGTTGAGAACTTGAACTAGCAGTGGCGGGTGGAGGTTGCACTCAAAGAAATTGCGCTCGAAGAAGTGTCGTCACGCTCGAGATATATCAACAGGTGTGTGACGTGACTCAGGATGGACGGGACTGGAGGGACGGGAGGGACTGGACGATCGGGATTTTCCAATATCCAGATGTCCTCCAAAGCTCTTACTCCAGAAGTCACGTGCCCGCATCGCCATTGCCGGACACGGATGACAATTCATTCATGATGCAACCATGGCCGAACAGTGGATTGAACTGGAAGCCGACCGAATCACTGCTCTCGACGTCCAAAATATACTCGGACAAGTGAACGACGACCAATGGGTCATCTCTGCTTGCGTTGATCGTATTGTAGAGACCATCCCTGCACAGCGCGCACTTCTCAACCTTGGTCTTGCACGCTCTGACGGTGTTGTCGAAAGATGCACGAATATAATAGCTCTTTCTTTCGAGCAACAGAATACGGATGCTTTGCTTTCTCACTTTGAGAACGCACCTGCCGATGCACAGTTATGCTATCTTCGTTCCATCCTCCTGCAACGCCTCGACCGACTGAACACTTATGTTGATATGGAAATGGTGTTCCCAAAGACGTCGGTGGACGAGGAAATGGAAGAATGGGAAGACGACCCTTGGGCCGATGGGAACGACAGAAGTCCTAGTGAACCCACGGCAAAACCAAAATTCTCAGAAGCTCCCATTTCCCTTTCCGAATTCATAGACAATGACATCCTATGGTCCGCCTGTGAACTCGCATCTGCGTCTGCGCTAGAGGCACTCCGAATACTCATGAAGAGGCACACATCTAGTCTTTGGCCGTCACGCTTCAAGATCTTGCAGTGCATCCCTGGACATGTGCAACCGTCGATTTGTTGGGATTTGTTTCCGTCCCTGAACACTGCCACGAATGAAGAGACCGTTTTAGTTCAAGACAGCTGGAGACAACAATCTGATTTTGTAGAGCGGCCTGAAACCCAAATGGCGTTGAGGAAACTCAACGAGAGGTCAGCTCTCCAGTATATCTATCCCGGGAGGTCAATCCTTTTTACGCCAATTGAATACCCTCTGAGTGTAGACGCAATATCAATATGGTACGAAGATCGCGTAAATGACATTATCTCAAATACCGGAATGATTGACGTCGCTCTGGCATTGGTCCAGCATGCCGCGGCTCAAGGTATTCCTTCCTTGGATGAATTTGGCGAAGATCTCAGTCTGCTTTCACGACTTGTTTACGATGCACCGCAAGGCCAAGAAATGCATGAAGATTGGACACTCCAGCGTTGGTATTCTATGGAGTCCATGGCTATTGTGAATGCATACCTCGCGTATTCTACCCCGGCCACTCTGGCTAAGGATATCTGGCGTCTGGTAATGCCATACCTTTATGTACTCGAAGCAAGGGAAGAACGTGCTGGACATCCTGACCCTTTACTCCCGACTCGTATTCTTTACGACTATATTCTTACCACCTCACTCAACAACGTAGCTGCAATATTTGACGCATCGAAACCAACCCTTCCTAGAGCCCAACGAATTATCAAGAACGACGAAGAAATGGCACGGCTCGCTCTTGCGTGTTTATATGGAAGCAATTCCTCGGACAAGTGGGCTACTATGAGCACCATATTTGAATGCCTGCCCGCATGGGAGGTTTCGAAAGACGAAGACAGCAATGCACGCACTGCGGATACGACTGTTGCGTCTTTAGGACAATTTGTTACCCCAAGTACAAACCAACCACCGGCAACATCAAAGGATCTTCTTATATTCTTTAAGCCATTGCCGTTTGCCTCATTATCCAGAGCACTTGATATTTTGGATGTTCATTTAGAATCTGGAGAAATTCTGTCTCGCTGGAGTGTCTCTGCCCCACTTCGCTGGTTCCTTCAAAGTAGTGGAGATGTCAACGAGCAAAGAGCGCGGGCGAACAGAATGGCTCGACGCGCAGGCGAGAAAGGTGATTACCTTAAGGGCATCGAGGATTGGCAATGGCTCCTTCAGGACATGCTGAAATTGTCAGGCAATGGCGATCCTGTTGCTCGAGGTGCCTTTTGTTTACTCACCAAGGAGGAGGTTATGACGATATTCCTCAGCGGGTTATTGTGTACCGGAAGTACGTGACTCCTTGGTTCTTTTCTGCCGGGTATTCATATCTAGTGACAGATTTCAATTTTGCAAAGTCGATGCTATATGGACCCCGCAGCAAGTTACGTCTAAGTTCCCAAGCGATCGAGAGCGTCTGTTTGGCTTGTTCGCGAGAATTTTATGATAACGCCAGCTCAGGTAACTATAAAACTGGTGACATGAAGCTTGCTTATGAATGGTATGTCAGTTGTTCCTTTAAGTTATATGGCTAACTAGGGTTACTAGTCTCGAAGTACCAAAGCCTTCCGATTCAGTCACGAAAGAAAAGGAGTTTATTGAAGCTACATCACGCATCACATCGTTCAATGTTCTTTCATCCCCTGGCACACCAATATCCCCGATCGAGATACGCCTAACAAAGGATCGGCTTTCACTTATTTCTCGCGTGCTCTCCAGCAACAGTGACGCATATAAACACACGGAAGTCATCCTGGAACTCTGCTACAAGTTAGGCTACAAAGAAGACCTAGTAGCAGAAGTGAAAATTCTAGCAATGTTAGCTGACACAGCTTTACAGGCTGAAGACTTTGATCGCGCCTACGAGAATGTCGAACGAATGATCGTGACAGTTTCTACGCTACGAAATGCCAGTCCACTCGAAGTTGATGATGAGAAGGCTCGTCAAGCAGTTGAAGTCTGTTGGGTTGCCTGTTTCCAACTTGGAAGACAATCCGAATTCCACGACTTGTCCAAGAAAATGTCGTTGTTGGGGCGCACACTTGAACTCTGTCCACCAGATAAAATTCATGATGTCCTGACAGCGTGGAGAAAATTGGAAGCTGAAGATATTCAACAGCGCGAAGAAGAGCTTCGGCAGCGTCAGACTGATATTGCAAACAGGGCTGTCCGTAAAACGGAGTCGGGGTCAAGAAATGTTGCATCCTCACTTCGAGCACGGTTACAAGACTTTCATATGCTTTCACCTCCACTTCTCAGCACACCTGACGCGGCTGCACTTGCGAGCAGAACATTCAAAAGCGTAGCTGCAAATTTCTCATTTTCAGTTGGACATCATCCTCAGCCTCATGGTGAAGGGAGCTCTCCACGGAGCGAAGGGTCTCGACGGACGGACATGGAAGACATGTCAAGTCAGGCTTCCAGAGTTTTGTCTAAAGGTTTTGGATGGTTAATTGGAGCTGATGGTGATATATGAGCTCTCGAGTTCGCAAGTGATATGTATTGATGCCAATGTTAAGAATAATAACGAGTGTCATAATTCAGGCGCGACTGGGGGTTGGAGTCAAAGAATGGAAGGTTATAGAATGCGTGTTGTGTAATGGAACAGCCATCCACATTAAAGTATATAGAGCGGGTGAAGATGGGAAGGAACAAAAAGAATGGGCGGACACAACAAGGGATAAAAATAATAAGTAGTAAGGAGTGACTAGATCCAATAGAACCACGAATACAGGAGTGAAGAATTAACATCAAAAACGATGATGAATGTTACAAATGGCGTCTCTCGATAATACACCCACCACAAAAATATACAAAAAACCCATTTCTCCTAAGGCTGAGGATTGACAAACCTAAAGGATGTTCCCGTTCGCGCCCTTGGCCTGTCGACGACGCTAGTCGAGACTTGAGGTCGAGGTCTACTGCCACGGCCACATTTGTCACAGTATTCACCATTGTCCTTCGCCTTCAGTCCCTCCAGCTCGGTTTTTAAGTCACGCACTTGACTCTCCAAAACCCAAATATGCCTTTGCCATGCCTTTTTAGTTGATACCATTTCGTTCTGTAAAACCCTGATTTTGGATAGACCTTCTGGTGACCCCATGTGAGCCTGTTCATTGCTTGGGCGTGACAATGATATAGGGGTGATAGGCGACATCAACGTAGTCGGACTGGGGGAACGTGGAGTTTCTAGGCCTGTGGTCTCACCCGAAGAACGAGGCTCGGTAGGGACAAGGTCACCGAAGGAGGCACTAAACAGCGTTGAAACCGGCCGCAACCTGAGAACGGGAAATTCTGGTGGTGCACTTTGAGGTACATAACCGATATGAAGGCGGTCCTGCGTAGCATTTGCTCGGTATGGTGTCACAGTCCGGGCGGGTAGACCTTGAAGTGCTGTATTGATCGATGGAAGGGAGGGTGGTATGCGTTTCACGCTCTTGCGCGGTGCCAGCCCCTCTGTTTGTTGATCATGACTCCGATTGTTCGCAGATTCGGGATGAGACGGGGAGGAAGTCGAAGCAGGCACGCGGTGCGCACTTGGTTTTGCCACATAGCTCGATTGTCGCTGGGCAATCCCTTCTGGTACGGAAGGGACAGGCGGTGGACTATCGGAAGCTTCCTTCTCCTTATTGAAGAGACGCATGATGCCACTTTTTTTATTTTTGAGCGTCTTACCAGGTGGTGGGCCAGACATTGGAGCTTTTCCGAGCAGTGACTCAGACTCTCGCCTTTCTAGCTTCGGCTGACCAACTAAATTCTGAAGGGCATTCTTTGCCTTTGAACCTGCGCTGATTGATCGTCCACGAGCTCTCGTCAAGTTCGCCAATGGTAATGATGAGGAACTTGTATGGCTATTGTTGGTGGCGGGAAACAGGGCCACAGAGTCTGACAGCGACAAGGTAGTATCGGTTGAACATCGCATTTTTAGAGCCCTTGCCTCCTCCAATGATATAAGCTTGAATGGTGCGGCAGATGTTCCTCCTGTCCAACCAGGAAGTTTGGTGTCAATGGTTTGTTCGACAAAACCTGCACCTAATGGCTGTGGGAGCCCAATGGCGGGAACCGGCGAGGAAATGTTTTTTGTGCTGATTGCGCGGACCTTAATTGCGACGGAGGGATCCGGCATCATGGTGTGTCGACCGTTGGGTTTTACCTCCGAATCCATAGAAAATGTCTGCTTTGCATCAAGATTTGTATTCTTGTAAGGGCCATGAGTCAGGTTCGCGTGAGCGGTCGTATCCGAAGCCTCTTCATCAAAGTATGAAACAACTAAATCGGGATTAGCATAAGGATGGATGGGGCCTTGCGCAAGGGCTGAGAATTCGAGGGAATCGCTTGAGCTGGACCGAAGGGAACTCAAAGGAATGGCCTTGACAGGAGATGACGGGAAATTGCCAACTATAGGGCTACGCAAATGCACAGGTGATGACGTGGACGGTGGATATGGGGGCGTGTTTGGCACAGTGGGCGTTTCAGCACGACGACGACTAAAAGAAAATTTGCTTCGAGAAGTCTCCTTTTGCGTCTGTTGAGGGCGTTGTCCAAAGGAATTCGATGACATGTTCTCTTGAGCCAAAGTACTGAAAGAATGATATTAGTTATAAGAGATCTGTTAATAAAAGGAAGACATGAACCCACTATAATCCAGCCCGTGGGTGTGATATTGAATTGATGGTTTCGAATGATCGCTTCGTGGGGAAATGGAAATCAGAGTCCTCACTTGGCCGACTCGCATTGGAAGCATTACTAGGTCGAGGGCTGCAGGAAATTCCCTTTTGAGGATTTTTGCGTGGCATTGGCAAGTTTGCTGGACAATCCCCCTCCTCCAAAGGGTCCTCCTCCCATGGAGCTCGGGAATGAAAACGCATCTTCGGTCCAAGATAGCTCATGCGGGGAGCGATCTCCCCTTCCCGTTCCCCATCTGCTTCTTCGTCTTTAACATCGACATTACCGCTATCATGAATGTGCGAGGCATGTGACGTGCGTCGGTCATTACAGAGATCTAGCACGCTGCCATTGGGTTCGTATCTTTCATTGCCCCCACTTTTTCCTGGAATGTCTGGAGTTGCATGTGTATATCCAATATGGCGGTCGCCACTCTCTGATGGTCTCGGCGAAAAATAGGAGTGACTATAGACTGAAGGAGTGTCTGAATATTCCGAGATGGTAGAAATGCGGCCGTCAATGTGGCCATTGCGCTGGTTTAGGAGGTTCCTGACGTGGTTACCATGGTCGGCTGGAGGAGAACTGAACATGTCGAAATCGAAGGAGGAAAGGGGCGGCGGCGGAAATGACAAAAAGTGACCGACCAGGGTCTGGAATTGAAAAGCGGAGACACAGATTAGGAGCTCCTGGAGGTTCCAAACATGTACAACTTTTAGTATCCTCTATCACGATGTACGCGAGTATCCCTAGTCTGTCATAAAGGATTTACTTTTTACCTATACGTGGGCCATTATCTCATTGTTGCAAGCGACATAAATGATCGTGACCACCATGTCCAGTTTACAACCCACTATATCCCTTGCATCATCTGCAAATGGTCGTGTGTCTGGAAAGTCTTGGAAAGAACCGAAAACTGCTACAGTGTATGTTCTTTATCAGCAACTCAGCGTTGTCACTGATGTTTATGTTCAGACGGTCGCACTTACCTGAAGTCATCAAGACCAAAAATTGGGAACATCGCATGGAAAAGGAGAAAAAAGCTCGTGCGATAAAAATGCTGCAGGCTGAATTGAAGGAAGAAAAGCAAGCTGACATTCAGCGACGGAGAGAGATCACAAGAGAGAGGAAACGAGCCGCAGAAGAAAGGAGGAGGGTGGAGGAAGAAAAGACTAAGGTACTAGTTTTTTCTTCCATTTTACCGCCCTTTCATTCATGGCCGTTTAGCTGGGTGCTCGGAAAGCAGCAAGGCTCCGCCGCAAAATGGGCCGAACGAAGAAAATCCACCATTGATGTTTTTCATTCCATACATCACTCTCAATTTGTTTCAGAAGAGATGTAGAATAACCTGTACTGTAACAAAGGAGTTTACAACGCCCACGAAGTATCAACTTCCCCCTCGCCAATAAATGGCTTATCAAGTCCAGCAACGATGCTTTCACAAAGCGGACAATTGCTTGAAAGAAGTTCCTCCAACTCCGCCCTCATATTCTCCTGTTTTTTCTCATCTAGAGTCTCGCTCGACTTGGTACCACCACCAATGCCAGGTAGCCAATTCGGCGTTGAGACGAGTGTTGCAAGTGCATCTGGAATAATGAGATCCCTCAACCGGTCGCCTGCTGAGATGACGCTGCGGCCCAACAGATTGGCAGCCATAGCTCCGTTTTGAAGAGGATTCACAATAGGTCCAAAGTTGGCAGATAATAACGTGCGTTGCGTTGTTGGATGTCGAACATGTGTCGCGGTCGGAATCACGGCGAATGGTTTGCTGGCGATTCCTTTGTTTTTTCCTGCATCTTTCATCAGCTCCGTTTGTAAGGCCACAATTCTCCGCAGTGCCGTCGCTGGCAAATACTCTTTCGCCTGTGGATGATAACAGTTACAATATCCAAACATATGGGACATTAAACTCACAAGACTGATTAAACAATCCGCATGGAAAGTATGATGACAAGGGAAGACATAAAATTGTCTCGTTACCAAGAGTGTGTGGCATCGGAAACACTGCTCATTCGCATCGATGACGATGAAACGGCTTCCAAGAGCGACAATGTCTTGCTTGATGGCCTCAGCAGTTTTCGTTGCTTCATCCATCTCGGCTTTTAGTGAATCGATCTTGGCAGAATAGCCCTCAAGTGCATGCGCAATCTCTTCTTTGAAATCGTCAATGACGACAAAGTCTGGGAAGAAGGGCAGAATATCCTCAATTTTAAGCAAATCTGCATTTTCCAGGAATCGCATCGCACTGCAAGACAAATGTCAGCCTTACAGCCTCCAACAAGTATACAGCATACGATTTTATATCCTTCTTATCCTGAACAACGTATCGCGCAATCTTAAGCCATAGCTTTTTGCGCAACTGTCGATCATCTTCTGGCATGTCGGCGTTAATCTTCGCAAGCTCCAAATCCCCTTTCTCCAAAGCAAGGTCAACACTGTTCTCCCACAGACCCATCTTTGAATAGATATGAACGCACGGTTGTGTGCGACCTGCAAGTTTGCATATCCGCAACGCATAATCAAGATCGTAAAAAGGTTTTCCAGTTATTGGGTCCGCCGGTGCTGCAGAGAGGAAACGGAGTAAAGGGCCATTATCGTCTGGGTGAACGGACGTTGCAGATGAGACATAAAACGTAATAAGTAAGTTGTGAATAATCGGGGATGTGTTATTCTGTTCAAAGATGACGTTGTTCAGGTATCTAATAGCATGATTTGGAGATAGAGGGTCCCTGGTGCAGTGCTGAAGTTGAAGGAGGGAAGGAACCAACTGAAGGGGATTCAAGGACGGTTGCCGCAACCAAGAGTCTACTGTGTCTTTCGGTGCTTGGTGCATGAGTACGGGACCAAAGCGGTAGTAGAGTTCCAGATTGGACTACTCTGAAGTAAGTCGTTGTCAGAGAAAATGAAGGACTGAAATACCTGCCGACTAATAACATCAATTGCCTTCAACCACTTTTCTTCGAGAATCCAATATTCCACAACGCGTTGGTAATCGCCAGTGATCGTAGCATAGAACAAATACATATCTGTCCGCCCGTGTCCTTGAATGAGATCGTAAACGGTTTCTTTGTGTAAATTGTTCTGTAAACAGGAGTGAGAAGTGTTATTCAAGGAAACGACTAGCACAACCGAACTTTATACGTCTCAAAGAAATGACGAAGGTCGTCCTCAATCATTGTTCGCTCCGCTCTGAGGTTGTTGACGTCCTGAGAGGCAGACTCCGACGCTATGATATCGTCCAACTCATTGCACTTGCTCAAATAAAACTCCACGAGCCATGTTGCAAGCATCATCCGTTGAGTGAGATCCTATAGCAGTCGTAAGGCCTCCGTTTTATGATAAAAGAATCCAACACACAATCTTTCGCGTCTGTTCTACCCTTGAAATCAGGTATGAGCGAAATGAGTCCCTTTCGCCGATATCCAAGAACTTCAAAGCAACCTCTTCAAAAGCTGCAGAACAATGCGCATAGCCTTGTGCGGCCTGGAAATAATGTCCATTATTGAAAAAGTCGTTGGCTTGCGCAGTCAAGATTTGGTCGCGTTGACGTGCGGTCTATGTATGGAATTAGAAAAAGAGAGCAAACCATATGACCTTGTACCTTGGCATATCGAAGAGCGACTTCAAATTGTGTCTTGTCCAAATAGATCTTCCACACATCGCGATCCTCATTACCGACCACCAGTTCGAATAGCGATTGATCAGTGTAAACCCAGTAAGTTTTACGTACAGGGTCAGCTGCAAGTCCAAGCACAGCTTCGTTAGGTTTCTGTGGCCGGGTCAGAAAGCTGATCTGATGTAGTAAGTGTTCGACATACGATCGGCAACGTCTCTTGGTAAGTTATCTCGTCATTTAAATTGCAGATCCCAAATATCTGATCTTTGTATAGAAGAATGAAGTGAAATTCCGTCAAGTTAATTGACAACGGCACTTCAGCATCACTTCCGGCGAACGGAGGATATGGAAGCAGAGCAGTTCCATCAATGTGATCTTCAGAATCTGTCTCAATATTGAGAGTGCCGTGATATATACCAGGCCCTAAGGAACAGGAATTAACGAAATGGAAACGAGGTAACAATATATCCACCAGTTAGCCAAGCCATCCGTTTTGGAAGTGACAGTGCTTGCTCGGGGTTTGGGGTCCAGAACTGCAGTTCCGAGTATTGCAAGTTTCCGGGAAGTTCAAGTATCTCTGCAAAACAATTATCATTACATCACTTGACCAAAATATCCGCCCGCTTACTAGGAGCTGTTTCGCGATATGTGGCAAAAAGAGCGCCAAATGCACGGCCAACTTCATCTGATTTCTTGTCAATAGGACCGAAGAACTGGTATATTCGACTGGGAGTTGTCACAACGACTAGGGCCATTTTCGGATCTGAGGGAGGTGTATAATCAAATTTGATACCAGTGATGGGATGTCTTTCTGGCAATGAGAAGACGGACTGCAGGTATCGTTCATGTGATTTGAAGAAATCCTCCTCAGCATCAAAAACTGCTTCATACACCGTCCCATTTCTTGTACCAATGAGGATCTCCCGCGTTGATGTCGATTGGGTAGAGGAAAGAAGGAAGGACTTGTTCCACGCCACGCTTTCGATAACCATTTTTAAGGACTTGAGCTGCCGAGGCTTCTTCCATGCCCGGTAGAGATACCAGTTCTCTCCTTGAACTGATGTTATGATAATGTGGCGTCCAGATGGGTCCATGAACAACTTGTAAAGCGTCATTTCCTGTGGCTTCCTTGGAATTGGCACCTTTATGACTTGTTCTGCATGGGATAATTCGATGAGAACAATCATGTTGTTGTTGAGACCCATAGCAAGCATGTCTGAACCGACGACAAACGAAACAAGGGGCGCAGGGAATGCAAATTGGACTCTGCCCAGCTCAAAGATAGGTGTGGGCAGGACGTTGTCCTCAGCTGTCTCCTAAGGGCATAATTACTATGCATTGCATATAGAATCTCTCTAACTCACGATCTGTTCAATATCTACACGAGCATCGTTTTTTTCATACGGAGATGGTTCGAACCCCTCATATTGCAGTTGGGGCGCGGGTGCTACCAAACTTGCATGAGGATGCCTGCCATGTTCTTCACCAGCGTGTTCGACGTCTGTAAAGGAAATAAAAACTGAAGCTAATTAAAAAGCAAGTGACTTACAGTCATCAAACATAGTCTATTAGTACACTCGCGACGATCGAAATTCTGAAGGTGATTTCACTGCTGAAGCATGTTCGTACACGTGACTGGGCATGTAAATCAATAGCTTCACACAGGTGATCTCTGTCTTCTCATCATCATGTCTCGCCCAATGCCACGCCTTTTCTTGGTCAGACACGGTAAATATCTCTTTTTTTTTACGGCTACATCTGACTGGGCTGATTGCAAACGAAGGAGAAACGGAGTGGTCCAAAAACGGGTCAGTTGGAAAGCGCAATGACACATTCACATTCACAGATCTAAGTTGCTCTGTAGAAAACATGCAGGTCTTTACCATAGAAATTAATGCGACGTTCTAACTGAATGATTAGACGGGACTGACTGATATTTCGCTCACCAAGAAGGGTGAAGAACAAGTGAAGAAAATAGGTCATCGGTTGGTTGGTGATGGGCGTGAGGGCTTCTGGCGTATTTTCAAACCAAAAGAAACCAACTTATCTCGAAACCGTGCAGTTGTTGTCGAGCCAAGAAATCTTTGTACTGTTTTGGTATCCCCACGCCAACGAGCTCATAGAACATTCCATCTTCTATTTGAGCACACAGGCACTGTGCCAAATCACGCTCTAACGGAAGAAGTGCAAGAATGGGATTATGGTATGTATTTCATGCCCTGCTATCAGCCCAAAAAAAGCCAAAAGACTGGTTCACAGGTGACTATGAAGGTTTAAAGTCATCAGAGATTCATATGCTCCATCCTAATTGGGACATCTGGAAGGACGGGTATTCTAACACCTGATATTTCTTGGAAGCAAAATTTAATTCATTTTTTTCGGACTAGTTGTCCAGGTGGAGAATCTGTTGAAGAGATGCAGGCCCGTGTAGACCGTGTCATTGGTATTGTCAGGCATAATTTGTTCCATTCTCCTTCAATCAACTGATTGTTTTTAGATACGCGAATACCATGTGGCGTACTATAGGGAAGAGGGAACAAATACGAGGGATGTCATGATTGTCGCTCATGGACACTTTAATCGTGCGCTAATTGCGCGGTGGATCAATTTTCCCCTTTGCCTTGGTGAGTCCAGATTGAAGACAAAAGCATTCGTCTAATGCAGACTCTTTATCTGCAGGCACTCATTTTAACGTTGAGCCCGGATCTGTAAGCTCTTGATCAATGATTAGACGTCGTAATGTGATAATTCTGGGTGTAGGTCGCCATCCTTGGTTACAACCATAATTCCTTGAAGGAACCTGCGCTACATGCACTCAATTTATTTGCTGTGGTAGGAGAATGAGTACGTGTTGAATTGATAGGATTAGAATAAATTAGCAAGAATAGTTTGTTGCTTATATAAGTAGAATTATTCTCACGATACCCTTAGTAGGCTGAGTTTACACCCACAAGGCAGCTCTTTCTGGCCCCTTTCCCTCTTTTCACGTCTGGCACTATGGCAGAGGCAGAATTCGACGGAACCCAAAAACTGACACAGCAAAACGAGCTTATTGTAAATGATGCCGAACACAAGGCGAACGATGGAATGCAGTGCATGTCAAATTCTGAACAGTTGGCAGGTGACCCAGTGAGTGTAACAGCCGAAGACTTGCAGGTGGAAGACTTGGCTGGACCTACCGTTGAAGAAGGCATTGATACTCCGCTCAAGTCAGCAAAAGCGGACACAGACGGTCCCAAAGCATCTTCTCAGATGCAGAAGAAGACCACAATGTCTTCTGCTGCCGGGAAAGCGAATGGCGCTACATCATCCTCTCCTACAGTCAAAAAGGTCTGTTGGAATAAATTTTGATTTTTTGACGTTTTGTGATGTGTGTTTCATAGGTCCTAAATTCCGGCACGTTTGGTGTGGGTTCTGCGAAGCCATCAGGAGTTAAAGGTTCAATGGCGCCTCAGGCGACGAGGCCGACTGCTCCAGCTCTCAGAAAATCGGCAACATCGCCTCCGGCTACGGCGAAGCCACCACTGACATCTTCTACGTCTTCCAAGCCCTCCGCTGCCACTCGTAGAACGTCTATTGCTCCGACGAAGTCCGGTGGTCCACCGTTGTCCAAACCACCGCTGTCCTCTTTAGCGACCACGAAGCCCTCGACCGAAGATGCGACTTTGCGAGCTTCTTCAACAGGTTCAGTAGTCACCGCTAAAACTCCCGCCGCAACTCCGGTTCAAAGTCGGCCGCGGGCATCTGTGTCCGAAGCCGTGAAAAAGGCTCCACTTACTTCTCGACCAAGTGTGGCTAGTTCTGTTAAAGCGGCTCCCACGAAGGCAACGACCATCGCTTCTCGGTCGTCTGCTGCACCTAGCACTAAGTCGTCACGACCAACAGGCTCGATCACAAGTCTTAAAGAGGTCAAAGATGAATCTAAAGAAGTTAAAGGCGATAACAAAGCACTTATCCAACTTCAGAGCCAGGTATGAGTCCAAATGAAGTCCATACCCTTTTCATTATTGATATACTGCAGCTGGAGGAGGCTCTTGATGTAAAGGTTGCAGCCGTCGCGGACCTCGAAGGGAGGATCACCATTCTTGAAGAGTCGTTAATGTCCGCAACCAGTGAAGTTGGCTTGAAGACCGATTTTATCTCCGACTTGGAGACGGCCAAGATTTCCGCCGAATCCCAGCTTGCAGACGCTCAAGAAGCTTTGGATAAGGTGCACGAGCGATTGACGGAAGTCAGATTATCACTCGAGTCTGTTGAGAAGGAAGTAAGGAGCTCCTTTGTCGTCTTACTTTTCCAGGAGCTGAATTTCCTCAGCTTGAATCTGCAAGACTAGCTGCGTCGACTCGAGACGAATTGGTTCAAGCTTTACAATTTCAGATCAAAGACTTGGAGGCAACCGCCGCGTCATACGATGAACAAATTAACCAACTCAAGGAAAGTCATGCATCAGCTACATCAGCTCTGACGGAATCGACTTCAATTCAACACGAAAGTCTTCTCAAGGCTCAAGCAGACGTCGACACGATTTTAGAAGAACTTAAAGCTTTAAGACTTGCTCATGCCAATGTAAATACGGAGCTGGGAAACAAAGTTACTGAACTGAAAGAAAAAACGGAAGCGGTGGAGTCCCTGCAAACTCAATTGACAAGTGCCAAAGCCGAGAGGGAGGAAAATGTGCACAGGATATCCGAACTCGAGGTGGAGGTCCTGGAATTGAAGGAGCTTCAAGAGGGTCTTGAGGACACGCGGGATTCGTTTCAGGAACGAATTACTGCATTAGAACAGGATTTGGCGAATGCAGCGTCCGCTGCCGAATGTGCTGCTGAAGCTGCGAACAAGAAGGAGACCGATCACGGAGAAGAACTCAACACACAGGTTGAAAAGCACCAGATGGAACTGGAGGTTGAAGCAGCGCGATTTGCAAATATTGCCTCTGCTCTCGAAAAACTTAACGCCGAGTACGCGGAAGCCGTCGCAGCACATGAGAAAACGAAGGAGGAGATTCTTGACAAAGAGAAGCAGCACACTACAAGCTTAGAAGAACGGGAGAAGTCTCACGCTGACGCGATTGCAGCCTTGTCATCTCAACTAGAAAATGTTGCGCATGAATTGAATGTGAGTAATGGGCTACTTATTTTAAAAAAATTACTCATACACTGTTCAGGACCAAGCGTCCATCTACAACTCGAAAGTTGATGCGGTTAAAGCAGAGCATGCTAAACTCCTTGAAGAGGCCTTCGAGCGCGCTAAGGTGGGTTTTGTGCAAAACTAACGTCTCGTTTCATCTGATGTGCAAATCCCTGACAGAGTGAAGCTGCCCAAGCACATGGTCAAGAACTCCAAGCTCTTCGATCTGATTCCAATGTGGCCATTGATCAAATTCAAGAAGCCAACCGGGTTGCTTTGGAAGAATTGAAGGCGGAGCATGCATCACTTCTAGAGTCTGAGGCCAGCAGCTTGAATAAACAAATAAACAATCTCAACGTCGAACTCAAGGCCACTCAAGAGGATCTTGCAAAGGCCAAAGCAGCCCTTGAGGCATCTCGTGCCGAAGTTGAGTCTTTGACCAAGCAACGTGACGAAGCCCGCGCCCAGGCCGAAGCTGTTCCAGATATCAGCCCCGAACATGCTGAGGAGATTGCTCGTTTGACAAGGGAATTATCTAAAACGAAAGACGACCTCGCTGCGACGACGGACACGCTTAACCTGACGAAATCCTTGATGGCGGAGTTGTCCGACAAGCAGGCGGCGGAACTGGAAGCTGCTGCGAAGGGGCGTGCTGACGAAGTTCTCCAACTCCGTGCTGTCCATGACAAGGAAATCAGTGACCTTGCAACTCGGAAATCGGAGCTTTTGGTGAAGCTCTCTGATCTAGAGGGTGAATTAGTGACAGCGAAAGCTGCTCTTGCCACACACGAAGCATCCTCGCAGGTGAATGTGGATGGAGCATCACATCCTCCTTCCTCACCAGGTGTTCCAAGGGAAGAACTGCAGAAACTGCATGAAGCGCATAATTTGAAGATCCATGATCTGGAAGCCGAACACGACAAGGCTGTAAAAGCGGCAAAGGAGGAGCTGGAAGGTGCATTGAACAAAATCAGCGAGCTTGAACAAGACATTTCACGTAAAGCAATGGAAATTCAATACATGGAGCAGGAACATGAAGAAGGTCAGGAACGAATTACCCGGTATGTCCAACGTTTCAATCGTTTAATTGGTGGCCCATTTTCCAATTTTATTGTTTCCAAATTTATGAGCTTGATTGCTGAAAGGTATTTTCAACAGACTCAAGGAGGATGTGGAAACTCTTTCGGAAAAGCTGGCTCAATCAGCTTAGTTGGAACCGCGCTGTTTTATGATAAATTCTTTTGTGCTGCCCATTACCTCTCTGACCCATCCTTTGACTCGGAAATTATTATACCACTTAATTGGATGTTTGCACTGCAATTCTTTTCGTATACTATTCACATTTTGGATTAATGCAATACATATATGCTACGCCTTTGTTCTGGACATTCAGCAGGGTACCATTTATTAAGGGTCATCGGCAATGTCCGCCAGGTCCGGGCTTGACCAGAAGAGTCGTCCTAGCGCTCAACCAACCCTTTCTTCTTTCTTTCAACCCCCTCTTCCTCTCCCTAGTTTTATAGTCATGGGTGTCTCCGCTGAACCAGGTCAAAAAGGTGTTAACTGGTCAAACATTGCTGTTGGTGAGTTTCCCTGAATGTAGTTTGGATGTCCATTCAATGAGTGCTCGCGGACTAGGTGGTATTATGAACATGGTATGCTCGCTAGGGCCTACGCAAATCCATGCACACTGACGCTAACTTTCACGTTGCGTGTTCCCGTTACAGTTCGTAAGTAGAAACATTTTTTCCGTCGTATGTTACATATTGACGTGCCCATTTTCGTAGGAGGCAAGCCGACAATTGGTTCCCTCGATTGGAAGTTAATGCTGACGCCCCCTGTATAGGTAACGACTCTTGGCCAACCTTTAGAGGTCATCAAAACTCAGATGGCCGCAAACCGTTCACAACCTATGCTCCAAGCGTTGAGGAACATCTGGGCTCGCGGAGGGGTTGCTGGTTTCTACCAAGGTCTCATACCATGGGTAAAGCGATCTATTAGTAGAATTACTGTGCCAACATTGACAAATTCAGGCCTGGATCGAAGCTTCAACAAAGGGAGCTGTGCTACTGTTCACTGCTGCTGAGGTGGAGGGCGCGTCGCTATCTGCTGGGATCAACCCCGGTGTGGCTGGATTATTGGGTGGTATGACTGGAGGTATCGCTCAGGCTTACGCGACTATGGGTATGTCCAAACTTGTCGACGCATTGCTTCACAATTATTTACTTCTGGGGTTTTTGCAGGTTTCACAACTTGTATGAAAACTGTTGAAATTACCCGTGCCAAAACCGCTGCGACCGGTGTTAAACCTCCTTCGACGTGGGCTGTCTTTGGAGACATTTACCGTCGAGAAGGACTTGCTGGTGTTAACAAGGGTGTTAATGCAGTCGCCGTTCGTCAATGTACTAACTGGGGTTCTCGGTTCGTCCCTTATCTTGTTGAGTTTTTAGATGCTTATGTATTTTACTTTAGGATGGGTTTTGCTCGACTTGCCGAAGACTCCATCCGCAAGATTCGTGGTAAAAGTGAAACGGATAAACTTGGCCCACTTGACAAAATCCTTGCGTCTTCCATTGGTGGTGCCCTTGCTACATGGAATCAACCAATTGAAGTCATCCGTGTTGAGGTAAATTTCGGCTCAGTACATCGGTACAGCTTTGTGAAGTTCTCAATTCTTCACCATAGATGCAAAGCATGGCTAAAACGACGGAAAACAAGAACCGGCCTGCCAAGCTCACTATCTTCAACACATTGAACTTTATTTACAAGGAGAACGGTATCAAAGGATTGTATCGTGGCGTCACGCCCCGCATTGGTTTGGGCATCTGGCAAACTGTTTGCATGGTTTCTTTCGCTGATTATGTTAGAGCTTGGTGAGCAGGAATGCCCTCTTCATGCTTATATTTTTGCTGAATTTGAAATAGGGTGAAAGAAAGACAATAGAATATATTTAGTAGACTCGCATCCTTATAACTTAATATGAATTAAATATTATAGAACATGATACGAAGTCGCCTCGGGTTACTGCGGAGACGTCTGTTGTCCAGGTCACGAGTTGACTTGAACCGCGAGTTAGAACTTAGCGGTAAGTTGGTGCTCAGGCTCAGTCATGAACACAGTCCCAACATCCCGCAAATCCAACTCTCTCTTGCTTAAATATCTTGCGCAGTTGTCTCTCCATCCTCTCCGTACGAAAGCTCTAACAACTGGTGCGCGTGTGCATAAGCTGGCATCCAAGGATCCTGTGTAGTCTAACAAATCAACAGCTACTCTATGTTTCCTCCAAGAAGTCCTTGGCAGCAGGATTACAGGCACCCGACCTAAAGTTTCCAAGAATGCTCCTCCACTCGTGCGTTCATTGGCCGCAGCCTATATTGATGCAAAGGCTTTTAAGTTGGCTCTCTACGGCTTCCTCGTCTCCGCGCCCTTGAGTCATTACCTTGTTGGCGCGCTGCAGAATGCCTTCAAGGGAAGGACTTCTTTCAGAGACAAAATTCTTCAAATCATTGCTAGTAACCTCCTCATTTCTCCTATCCAAGTTTCTGGTAAGTGGCAGGATTTCCTCTTACCTTGGGCATTCTCCATTGATCTATCCGATTCCCAGCATTTCTCGCATCAACGGCCATTATCAATGGCGCAAGCTCCGCAAAGGAGGTTATTAAAACCGTCAAGGCTGGATTTTTTACTGTGATACGCGTGCATAACTTCTTTTTGGACTCTACACTACCGTTCTGAATTCTGTTCCAGATCTCCTGGGTTATCTCACCAGTATCGATAGCGGTTGCACAAAAGTTCATTCCAGTGGAGGTGCTCAATCAATTGACAATTTCTTCGTATTCTAACACCATTATATAGCTTTGGGTCCCATTTTTCAATCTCGTCCAATTCATGCTCGGGGTAAAGTTCATCAATAGCTTGTCTGAATCTCTTTAACCCAAAATCTTCAGACGTATTTCAATGTCCGTGTAAAAGCACTACGAAATGCTAAGAAGGGCAAGGACCGCGAGTCGGAACGCGAGGATTGATGATAAACATACCCTGTTACTGATTCAAATCAATGTGCATAGCTATACTAACGACTGTCCACGGATCTATTTAACTATCTGAGACTCACATATGACTACACATGCTTTGTCTTCGGGTGAAGGTTCTTGTAAATATCTTCTATTGCGAGTGCTTTGTTTAGAGCCCTCTGCCTGCTCGATGGAAATTTCAGTCTCCAATGTCCATCCTCCAAGGCTATATGTTCCTGGTCTTGAAACCCACACCTTCGGACGTACGGTTATCACTTGCAATGGTGCAATTTTACCGCGAAACGTCAGACGACCAGTGTACGAGGGGGAAAGCATGTCGCTGCTAAGGTAAATTGGGTTTAATGCATCTAAATTGATAAACATTAACTTACGGTGATGAAGTTGCCCCGGGATGCAATTTCAGAGTGTAAGAGGCAGGTAGCTCAAATGAATGATTTCGCAACAAGAACTCAACAGGAACGTGGCAAGGTCTTTTTATTTTGACTTTATCAATGTTCATCCTCCGGTATAAATATTGAACATACCCAGTAGAGAAATCATGCGTTTCTGCAATCGAGCCCTTTACAGACACGGCAATCGGATTCATTTCGAAGTTCCATTCGCTATGGCCTAGTGCTTCCACCACCTGCACGTTCTCTCGTCGCGTCTCAGCGTACATGCTTCTCTTCACCTTTGCATTCTCAGCCTCGTCGATAATGATATCCAAGGCTGCATGTTGAGCTCCCAGTGTGAGACCATGAAGATTGATATGGCCAGATCGGTGTTGAGAAGGGTATTCCCAGAAAATAATAAAGTCAACAGCTGTAGGATTATATAATGGGAAGATGGAAGAATGTAATGACGAAGGAATAGACGAGTGATGTTGGATAACATGCTGGGATGTATATTTCCATCGAGCACTATGGATGAAGTCCATTATCGCTGCACTTTGAGCTGACGACTTGCCAGGTTTCTGCAGTAATCACAGCGCTTCAGTCGCGTCAAAGGACCTCATGAGAAACGAATACCTTGAACGTATGGCTGCAGAGTAATTCGACGGGCGGGGGCGACAAAAACTCTAATTCAATACCCTTTAGAAATTTGTTGACACGCTGCATGAGGAACTCATGCGTTTCTCGAAACGCTTTCCCTAGTGGCCATGGCGATGCACCCAGAACGAAGCGAGAATATTGAGATGGTTCCATGACGTTTCTAGGATCAAATCAAATCCTGCATAAGAATTGAAGTTATCACAGACTTACGGGACTTCGTCGGAGAGAATGTGACATCTCCATTGAGGACTCACGCATACAATATCATTGATATTGACTCCACTTATTGATGACATGTTGGTGATAGTGAGGTCGAGTATGTAAGCGTATTCTTGACCAGTGGATGGTTCTACATTGGCCGAAATCCCGAAAAGGCTCTCGACTTGATATGGCACTGAGAACCTTGTCGAAGAGAATGAATTTGTGGCGTCCTGTAAAATATTGAATCAATCCAAAGCTGAAAAATATCATGGCATACCTCCCGGAAGACAAATAGCAGACATAGTTCATGGAGTCCAGATGACTCCGAGTGTAAGATTACGGAGACTTCGATACTCTCACCAGGCTGAAGGACAGTTGCCAAAGGCAAGCGATGGGGTGATCGTCGTTCCAAAGAATTGCTAGACTCAATGACTTCTGTGTCTGCTGTGTCTATCCCACCAGTTTAAGCATTTCCGAAAGAAAAAAAACTTTAACACCGCACAATCAATGAGCACATCTTCTGCTGAGCCAATCCAGACCTCATCATCGGATCCCGTAACCATCCAGACTTCGCTGATTGGCTTTGAACCCGAGTTCGTTAACCACAGCTTCATCAACCTATTCTCGCCTTGTACGAGTACCAGGCGTTCGTCATCGATTACGTTCACCGTGAGTTTATGATCCGATGGCACAATTTCGACCTGCATCAAAACATCAGGCGCATATGTGCAGCTTTGTCGGTGCAAAGTTGTCTCATGCAACCTGCGACCCCGGCAAGCCAGTGACTCTCTCATTGGCATTAGTGAAAGGAAGTCATAGACGGCGTGGGTGACATTCAATTTAGCCGGTCGGGTTGACTTGAGTGATATAGGAACATTGACTGATTCCTTTGCGAGTAACAGAACCTCCTTGATGGTCTCGACTTCAACGAGATCGATGGCTGAGCCTGAATTTCCTTCTCCCGTTTCTTGAACTACCAGTGAAAGATTGGTCAGAGTGATATCAGCGCCCAAAGGATTCCGTAAAGAGAGGTCCACCCAAAAGAATTCTGCATTGAGTCGGACGTCAAAGAAAGCTCCTGGTCGTAAGCGATCAACTAACCATCTGTCGTAAACTTCCCAGCAGGAGTGACAGTTTCTCGCCCTCCCCTTGACTTCCAAAACGAATTCCAATCCTCTTGTCGGCTTGACCAGACTTCAGCATCATGGTACGTGTCTCCCGAATATCGTAGTCGTGAATGTTTACCGACGCAGAGATTAAATGGAAGTTCAAGGCTGCCTGAGGGAATCGCGCCAGGATCGGTTAACTTCAAATACTGAGGTTGAAATGTATAAGAAATCCCGTTCGTCAAGAAAACTTGAGACGCACGCTGAAAGCAACCCGAAAATCGTCGAGATACAATTTGTCAAGGCTAGGACCTTTAGCCACACCGTCAGCAACGCTTTGGATGCTCGTTGAAGCTGAACCGCCCCTCAGGAGGCCAAGAAATAACTTGACAGCGCTGGCAACATCACCCGTGGTGTACAGCAAGCGGCCTTAAATACGTCCGCAGAGTCAGAAGTAGATGATGACGAAAACTGACAGATCACGAACCTAGAGGGTGTTCAATTGCAGATATAATGTCTTCAAAACCTTCAGCACTCGTAGGGGATTTGCCCTCGGAATCCCAGAAGGAAGGCGATAGCTCTTTCTGAGGTCGTCCGGTGTAGAGTTCTTGAGCCTTGCGCAAGAAGTATAAAGTCAAAGGTTTCTGTCATAAAATGACTTGACAATCAGCCCTCGAATAATGACTGAAGGCTGAACTTACTATGCCACATTTCTCAAGTCTTGTTGCGGCAACTGCATACCATAATGCTGCCCTTCGATATATCTCTTTCTTCGTACTGAGTAACGCAGCCTGTGCCAAGAGCAGTGCTGAAGGTGCTTCTTCTGCCTTAATAAAGATTTTTGCAAGGTCAGCAACCCTTAATTCCGGGAGCATAACGGTTACAGTACGAACATTACTCGCAGCCCAGACCAACCACCTCTCTCCTTCAACTTCATCGTTCAGGAAATCCCGTGTAGCAATACTTGTTTCCCATCGAACTGCATACAGGAGAGCACACACCTGTTCATAAGGAGAAGAATCCAACATGTTTGTATTGATGCTCATCAATGCAGCTTGAGCACAGTGCTTAATAGCGGTAGTAGGTGCAAGGAGTAAAGGTAACACATCCTACAATGGAAAAATACTATCAGCAAGCCATAACACAGGGGCTCTGAGTAACACGCACTGCACCGCCTTTCGATTCTTTTCGTAGGGCTTCCCAGACCATGTTGGCCAATTTGAAATCGCCTATGATAGTGGAAAACTCTGCCAAACGACGTGTTTGTGAAGGTGGGATGGGCCCACCGTTCACAGTAGGGGGTAGTGTAGATGATCTACCGAAATTTGGGCCTGTAGATGGCAAAGGCGATGGTGCCGGTGATGGTGATGGTGACGCTGAGCCAAAGAGTCGGCGAGTTGAAGAGAAAAAACGGGATGGTAATCTCCGAGTAGATGAAAACTAATGAAATGGAAAAGTTAGTTTTGCATCCGTAGTTATAATTTAACCAACATTTTCATTCCACTCTAATGTACATTTCTCCATCCATGGAACGAGACTCATGAGAACGAATTCGCGAGTAAAACGAACCATTTCCTGGATGTCGCTCTGTGCCATACGCAATGAATTTGGAATTGAGGAACCAGCAGGAAGGTTTGGAGTTTTAGGTGTAGGTGGGGCCTTGTTTGGAGTGGATTCGGGACTCGGAGGGTGGGGAAGGCGAGGCAGATGAGCCGGGACTGGGACTGGGGTTGAATTTTCTGGGAGAACCAGCGAAAGGAGATAACTGTGCAGTCCAAATTGTTTCTTGACTGCATTGTATAGTGCCGTTGCCCTGTGCAAAACTTAGTATCAACACAGGCGAAGACATGAATGGAAACACACTCCTCGTCTGAGAGAGCAGAATCCTTCGTATGAATGATAAGTGTGTACCGCAGGAAATTAGTATCAACCCATGAAGGTAATTGATTATGCCGAGAATGGAGTGCAGTAATAGCTTGCAAAGGATTGGGTGTGGCAGTAGAAACAGCCAGTATAACTACAGCAAAGTTGGATTGAGTCCTTGACAAGATTAGTTAGATACTTACCTGCAACTGGATGGTTCCACCCTTCTGTTTTTGAAGGAACAAAATCACCTTCCACACAGCGTCGAAGCTCGTCCCACCATGGCGTGCTTACGTTTTCTTTGTCCCCGTCTTTTTCCATGTCTTGTACCCACTTGGCACATCGATGGTTAATACGTGCAGTTATCCAATCAATGGTCCTTTCAGCACGGCGAATGTCATCTTCTCTGCATGCCTCTTCAATTTCACGTAAGTCCGAAAATCTAAGAGCAAAAGACGCGTGAAGAACAGAGGCTAGTGTGGTTGTCCTGGTTGTTACTATCGGTAGTAAATGCCTAAATAATTTACCGAATAAGGAGACGGTTTGAGGGCTCTAACCTTGTGGAAGCGGAGAAAAGGATTGTAGAATATGTGGTAATGACGGTAACGAAGCTTTCTTTAGAAGTTCATCAAGGTCTGGAGATGTCAGAGTAGCAACATGTGGACTGAGCGACGAAGGTATTATTGGCGCCATCTTTGAGTGGCCGCTGTGATCATAGCACAAGCAAAGTCGATTTACGCTGATTTATGCTTTCACATCACGAACTGTCAACATCCCCATCTCTACGAACCAGACCCTTTCTCTCGCCATCCGACATCCTCCTCGAACAGATTTGAACCAATAAAAAAAACTCTCAGATAGATCGCTGGGCTTTATCGTCGAATTGTCAATCGACCTAATGTAAATATAACCAAAAAGGTCGAAAAAGATCGCGTTAATCGCGCCGAAGTGGTTGGCTTGCCAGCTCATTGAACCCCCTTTCGGAGACTTGCCAGGACACAGGAATATCAATTATCAATGAATTAATAGTAATACACGTCTCTCCTAGAAAACCTCCGCAACACTAGACTCCTTTGGTCAGACCCTGTCATCTCTCGATTCGAAACATGAGAAGCCTCTCAAATGGCAACCACCAGTACGTCTTGGCATGTGTTCTTCAAATGTTCAGAACCGGAGGTGGCGGAGACCTTAAATTCTGGTTCATGAAGAAGCGGTAATGGCCGAGATCGAGGTAAGCCACAATCCCCTCATGATCAACATGTCTTTGATTCTATTTTGATTCTTTGCGCACAGAGTGACAGCTTCCACTATCCACCTCAACAACTCGAAGGCTTCGTGGAAAGACTTCGACTCGGTGACCCGTTATGCCATCCTACCAGGAAGACATCCGTACACGGGCCCTTTGTTCTGCGCCCACCCGCACACTCGTTCGAACCCCGTTCATACAAGTGCAGAATGCCAAGATCAATATCAATCAAGCGCTCTTGGAGCTCCTACTGCTCCCGGGAAATCCCACTGTATTTACAGCGGAGAGAATGTTAAATAATTCACTCACCTCGTTCGTTGTCTCGCTCTTCACTGGCACCTCTAAACCACTTCACTTTTGCCCCTCCCCGGCCCAATCCACTGCCAATGACTATACCAACACAGCCATTTGACAATAAGGTGTCCCTTCCTCATCAACAGCTTTGCGAGGAAGTAGATGCCAGCGTTGGTATGTAATTTACATGTAGTACTCAATGGCAACTTTACAAACGACTTCCAGTGCAAGAATCTATCTAGCGCAGCGATTCACGAACACGGCCTTCTTAAGCAAGCAGTAGATGTTTATGCTGGCGTTTACCCACTACTACTGTAGCGATGCGCAAGAAAGTGTTGAAGATCCAATCTCTTGAAGCGGACACTCCATATACCCATTTTTTCACTTCCTATTTTTATTCTTTAGTTTTGTAGCAATGTTAGTGTATGCCATGACGAAAAATCTTCATGTCTGGAATTCCACAAGGTAGTATACTATGCGATTTATCTCCTGTTGGACGCATCCAGACGTTGATGAGACCACAGAAATAACATCTGGATCAAAGCATGCTCCATTCAACCTTTTCCACAGTCCCGCCTCAGGCTCGGTGTACAGATCTCTTGACACGTAAAAAAAATTATTGTCTATATTACAGAAGGCGTGGATGGGCCTTTACATAAATAAATAAGGATCAAAATAAACCAAACCGAAATCGCTTTTAAGCTTCAAGATAGCCGTTATCGACACTGATCCAGCTAAGAAATGCCGCCCCAAGACGACAATCCAGGCTTCAATCAGCTCGTTGGGATTTGGGTTGGAGGGAGTTGCTCCTACCTTCGTTGGTGCGATTTGGCTTCCGGTGTCTCATCTACTTGCTGTTCATGTGTATCTTATCATGATCCTTTTACTTATTTTCGTGACCGGATAATCTTTTGGACGGCGCTACTTGGTATTTTTGTCAAACTCCACAGGGTGAACTCTTTTGCCAGTGTTAGCGCCAGCCAATCCTCTACAAAGT
>QDKV01005210.1_pt1 | contig 35433 bp, 46 predicted proteins | sample 1861101 | NCBI WGS metagenome assembly QDKV01 (sample SAMN04275158, study PRJNA302643) | Fungus metagenome, whole genome shotgun sequencing project. | isolation source: fruitbody | host: Mallocybe terrigena | place: Sweden | collected 2013 | reverse complement strand
TTACGTTCTTAAGATATGCAGTTGGATCGGGGATTTGACGCAAAGAAAAGGGCAAAGTCATTTTCCTTTAAGAAATGGTAAAATAAAAGACCGGTATAAATCGTTCAAGGGGAGAGAAAACAGATGACGCCGGAAGATGTCGAAGAGAGAGAGAGCTGAGTGAGACGAGGAGGGAGAACCGCAGGGCTTGCCCTGCGGTTGTCTAGAGTGGAGTGGGAAATGGGCCTCAATGTATGACATCTTTGGTTTTCCCCGGGCCCGATACCGTGAAGGATCTTGTTTCAATTTATGTCCACAGTTACCAGTCCATACTAGCAAGAGGGAACAATTATATGTTACATTAATGCATATTCTAGAGTCGAATCACCCAATTAGCACGATATTCTTCAACTACCTCGATGGTGAGCACGCCGAGGTCCATCAGGTGCGATAGATCTTTATTGTGTTCAAGTATTGGGAGAACCTCATTACGAGGGAGAAATAATAGTTCCCTGACGCTAATGCAAAGTTTGATGTTGCAAAAGGGTGTTATATCTACGAGTTTGAGGATGGGCGACCAATCAAAGAAGGATAGGGAGTGCAGGTGCAAGAGGTTGACGTCAAAGACGAGAACGAGGTGCTTGAGATCGGGGGCCGTCTTTGCGAGTCGTGCAATGGCAGGAAGGGAGGAGTAGCAATCGCCCTCGCCAAAACGAGTGTCGGAGACCAGATCTACGCGGAAAGAGGAGTAGCAATCGCCATCTCTAAGACGACCGTTGGAGACCAGATCTGCGCGGAATGTCAAAGTGTAAAGGCTCATGAAACTAGAAAGGTCCAAGGGGATTCGAGATGCGCGTTTCGCGGATCCTCTTCTGCTGATGTCGTATTTCGTGTCGTCTGCAAGAATAATACGGTTGTTGGCCCGGAAAGAAACCAGCAAGAGACGTACATGAACCTTCAACGTAAAGATCTAAATCGTTTAAAGAGTCTTTACAGCCATCCAGAATTCTTTTCACATATTTGAAACTTTCATGGGTACCCACACCAACCTTCAGCGACCGCAAATTTCTTGCCTTTTCCCAGACAGCAACTCCTAGAAGGCTGTCGTGATCTTCGATTACGAGCGACTCGAGAACTGGGAAGGGGGAGTGAGCGGTGAGGTCTGGTTCGAAAGACCCATTTACTGTTAGCCTTTTGAGGGCCTTGCTGCGATCAAAAGCGGATAGGGGAAAGGTTTTATGGGGAGCGATCCGGATTGTTACATCTCGTGTGGACGATGAACGGAGACATTGTAAAAAAGCGTCACGAAACTTCTCATGAAGGCAATGGTGATATCTTCGGGTAGAAAGTGTTATGTTTTCCAAACTGTGCAATTGGGGCAGAATCGTGGAAATCTGCGCTTCAGGATATAATTCGCGACTGGCAGAGTCAGCGATCATCTCTATTTTCAGACTGCGGGCGTAATTCGCAACGCGAGGGTTGTCAGAAAGAAGTTCCAAGAGTTGAGGTGGATCGTAACCTGGCTCCGCGTATATGGCTTCAGGAATAATGTTATAAACAGTTATATGAAAATAGAGGTGCCGCTCGATCACCCGAGCGAACTCGGGAAAGGCGATGGTACATGACCTGAGAGCGGTGGTGTCAAAGCATAGAAAGCTGAAAACATTGTCCAGTACTTCTGGTGGGAGCATCTCAATCTATCAAAACAATGTTGCAGCAATACGTCGCGAGAGGACGACAACTTGAGTGGCGACGATTCGGTGATGGGCTTTGTAGTCTGCCCGGAATTTGCCACTCGCAGCCCTGAGCCACTCGATTAACCTGAGCTCAGAGTGACGCAATATAATACAATCCATTGCTCAGGGCCTGCTACATTTGCACAAATATAAGTACATTGCTCGTGATTGTCAAAATAGAAATACAACGCAAGGAAGCTTGATGTAAAAGTAAGGGTCCAGCCAAAATCATCATCCAAGACGAATAACTCCAGAGAGGGACAGCTTTGCAGATGCTTAGAAGGATCTCAACGCATTGCGGTTGCCGGACCGCAAGCGGAGATCAACCACTATTTGGCAAGTCAGGTAATTGCTGTCGAAAGGTGAAAAAGGCATTGCAAATAGGTGGGAAAGACAAATGGCATGCAAGGAATGCCTTAATAAGGACGAAATGGAGAACATCCCGGCCTGATGGAAGAGGGTCCTTGCCTGACTCCCATCCTGAGATGTAACGGAACAGCGGATAAGCTGTCAGAAACCATTGGTCGACCACCTCGAGTACGACGGGGTACCTTCGTCCTGTTCTGTGACATCGAAGAAGTCGGGCGAGGTGTTATTGGAGGAGTAGGAGCTAAATGAAAATCAGGTGGCCTTGGTGTGGGGGGCAGTGGCCGTAGGCGGGAAAAAGAACGAAAACGAGCTGAAGTTGGAGAAGAAGGGGAGCTGGCTTCATCCGAAGATTCAAAATCTGGGAGTGTCGAGTATGAAGGTGTATTTGGGGTATGAAGACCTCGAGTTCTGACCGTAGATCTTGAAACCGTGCCAAGACGGAGAGCGATCACGGCCGGCATGGCAGAATAAAGCTGCGAAGTAAATGAGCTATCTTGCCATCGAAGATATAAATCGTCATACCTCCTGCTTTACCCATTTGCGGACTTTCGTAATATCGATGGGTTCAAGGTCAGAGTCTGCGTTCGGAACTTCAGCAGGTTGGAGTTTGCAGGGTACCCAGCTTCGAATATCTTGCAAAGCTTGCTTCACAACCTTTATGGTTGGTCGGTCTGCCGGTCTAACCTGCACACAGGAGCCAACACAACTCCAGATATCGAGTTCTTCCTCTGTCCATACACCAAGAGGAGGAAGAGGTAGCCTCTCGCCACGGATGACGGCCAATGTGAGAGCGGAAGGGGCTGTACCTGTATAGATCTCGTAGATCGTGCATCCAAGGGAGTAGATATCCCCTGCTTGAGGGTCATGATTTACGTTCTTTGTTTCGAAGAGTTCAGGGGGCATCCAATAAAACGTTCCCATGCATTCAGACGACCTCGATCGGTGTGAGTCGAGTATTCTGGACAGACCAAAATCGGTCAAAACACAAACGAGATCATCTCGGACGAGTACGTTCGCCCCTTTGATATCTTTATGACTGACAGGAGGGTCGAGACCATGCAGGTATTCAACTGCATCTACAATCTGACAGATCTAGAGAAAGATAAGAGAGAGAAAACTCTCGCAGAACACAGGAAGGTCTAACCGACGCATATTTATCATGTCCCGGGTTCTGCTTCAAATATGACATGATAGAACCATGATGAAGCCAAGGCAAGATAAAAGAGACACGTCTCGGAAATACTTCCAGTGTCGCACCTAAGACGCCGAGCACGTTGGGGTGCTTGAGTTGACGCCAAGTAACAACTTCAACGCAAAAGGCTCTGTACAGCTTCTTGACGTTCGATGCCTCAGTCTGGCGAACGACACGGAAGCAGGTTGAGGCATTCTCCGCATTTACACGATGAACATCCTGTCAATGAAAATTAGGAAAGGAGTCCAGGCGTGTTAAACTTGGACGTACACAACCGCCACCCGAAGAAATATATTCAGCCTTTGACGCATAATCGGAAGGCCGCATTCCGTTAGGTGTTACAAAATGAACAAATATTGAAGGCGGAACAACGGCAACCCGTCCAAGTCTTATCAAACACTTTCGAGCCAAGACACGAGAAGGAGCATCAGTTGTTGGGTCGTCTAAAATCTGAGAAAAAGGTCAGATATTGGAGGATTTCAAAAACAATTCAGCAGAAACTACTTCTTGTAAGACTTGGGCCAAGCATGCACGCCATTCATCATCAGTGTTTTCACTCAGCACCTGTAGCCATGTTTCCTTCGAGTGAATAAGCATCCGAACATCTTCATCCGACGAAGGCAGATTCAGGTCGTATCCTAAGAACGAAAGAATCCAACATTTTCTCCCCTCCACTAGAACATAATAATTGACTCGAGTGATGGTAGTTAAACATTCTAATCGATACTGCGGTCGAATAAGCGAGTTCAGACCATACAGCAACCGTGGGTGAGATCGAAAGTGGGATGCCATCTTATGAATGAGTAAACGTGCATCGCCTGGGCGTTTAGAACTACAGTGATATATTAGCCAGTAAGAGACAAAATCAGAAAAGGAAACGGACCTAATGTGATGGACCCAGTTATCGACATCCGTCACAAATGACCGCAGCTTTAAGTTGTCCGGCGATAAATGTTCTTTTACGTTCTTAAGATATGCAGTTGGATCGGGGATTTGACGCAAAGAAAAGGGCAAAGTCATTTTCCTTTAAGAAATGATAAATAAAAGATCGGTATAAAGACTGTCGTTCAAGGGGAGAGAAAACAGATGGACGTCGGAAGGTGGAAGAAAGAGAGAGCTTTATTATATATGATTGGCAGGCCTCGTGAAAACAGAGTTTTCTCGGCTGAACATTCCTGCGCTAGTCAAACGGCCGTCTTTGGATGCATCGCACATTAAGAGATATGTTTTCGCAAATCCTCCAACTGTAATATAGATTTCCAAATTGAATTCATTTTCGTCTGATAAATGCAAGGAAAATTGTCTCCTCACCATGTATTATCCAATGCAACTGCCTCGTGTTAACATAATATCCTCACTGGAACCTCGTGTTGAGGAAAGACTTGACGGTATTCGACTTGACAAATAAAGCAATTAGTAAACATTCGCAAAGTAATGAGGTGCTCTCACCTAATCACCAAGTTGTGATAGGCCAACAGAAAAATTATGTTAAGCCTTCCGCGTGCATTCGGATCTTTGTATGAGCCATAGCTTCGACCATTATTCTAAATTGACTCCTTTTTTTTCTGTAGTAAACCATGTCCATCTCATTGGTCGGGCGTATTGCCTATTTGACTTCGGACTTTGTGGTGGATGCTCTACCACCTGCACCTGGAACCTCTGTCTTTGCAGAAACATATGCCGCCCTTTCGAAGACGTCGACCCACAAGCCAAAAATTATTTCCTCGCCGCCAGGGGCTGATGATGGTCTAACAGTTCTTAGGAATCCTTCCAAGTTAACATCCCTTACTGCAGTGGCCAGCGCTCAGAGGCTGGCACAATTGCTCCTGCATCTCGAAGAGATTTCTTCATTGCCAGTCGTCATACACTTGGCTATTCAAGATGATCTCTCCGACGCCCTCCTGCTTCGCTCTGGAATTCCCTTCTTCCTGCTCTCCACCAACGCACAAAGGGCTCACGACAACGCTTTGGTTGCTGCAAAGCTCGCCAGAACCGAAAGTAAAGCCGTCGTCCACGCATTCTACATGACTTCGTCGACATCACCGTTGGAGGAAGTTAGTGAAGAACAAATTCACTCATTTCTGCGGCTTCCAAATACCTCTTTCCCTTCGGCGCCAAACGGAAAGATTGAACACAGTCCAGATCTCCCAAACGGGTTTACAGACGGCACTTCTGTGGACAATCACGTCTCGGAGACACCAGTTGATCTGTTTGAGGCGTATAAATCCGCAGCTCTTGATACAACGGTTCTGGTGAAACGTCAACTGAGTCCCTTCGTCTCACATGGCCCCGCTGAACCTCTTACCGTCGTGTTAATCTTCGGCCAAGACGACTTCGTTTGCAGTTTGGAATACGTCTTGTTTATCTCCGTATCATTGGCTACTCCTCATCCTCCTTCGCTGATATCGGGTATAATTCCCCGATCAGCAAAGCGTGTAATCGTGTTGGAACAAGTTTTCAGGTGGCATTCAAAATGGACACCTCTTTATATCGATACCGTCACGGCATTGCAGCAACGCATCGCCGAAGATGAGATCGTCGTTCAATCCGGCTTATTGGGAATCTCAACCCATATCACGGCCTCAGACATTCTGAATGCCTTCCATCAATCCACAGCAGTTCCTTCTCCTCGCCTTCAACTCGGTGTCGTTCCAATTTCAACCTCTTCCTCTCATTCATTACCTCATATACCGAAGCATGAGGCTGCGTATACCAAAATTCTTGATCATCTGTTTCAAGACCGACTTGAAATTGCTAATGGACCGGAGTTGGTCACCTCTTTGGGTCCGATAGCCACGACTCCTGAGTTTGCTTTGGGACGTGTTAGAGGTCTATTTGATTCTCGTGGCGAGTTGGTGAAAAGCATTCAAGTTTTACTTCAGCAAAGCAGTATTGGCGAACTGCATTCCTTGTTATCCAAGTGGGTCCTCGCAAAGGATGACGCCATGAAGAGCAAGTCGTTGGGGGACGCTATTGTAAAGAGCTTGAAATCCGCTCCGATCACACACTCAGCTGCGGAGCGAATTTTGTCACTGAGCGAGTTCTTCCCTTCACGCTCGAGATGGATTATAGGCTCAGATGCATGGTCCTACGATCTTGGCTCATCTGGTTTGCATCACGCCATCGCTTCCGGATTGGATATCAACATTCTCATCCTCGACACTCTGTCGTATTCTTCTCGTAAAAGTGGTGACCCCCATCGTCGGAAGCAAGATGTCGGCTTGTATGCTATGAACCACGGCGACGTGTATGTTGCAAGTGTGGCCGCGTTTTCCTCCTATTCGCAAGTCTTACAGGCCATCATCGAGGCCGACCGATACAAAGGACCCAGTGTCGTTCTCGCTTATTTACCTTATTATGATGAAGGTGCATCTGCACTGGAGATCCTGAAAGAGACAAAGCTCGCTGTTGATAGTGGATATTGGCCACTGTATCGTTGGGATCCCAGCAAGGAAAAGGCAGGAAAGGAGCCCTTCTCACTCGACTCGGATGCGATTAAGAACGAACTCAAACAGTTCCTAGATCGGCAGAACCACTTTTCCCAGCTTATCCTTTCTACTCCTCAATTGGCAACAGAACTTGTCAGCAATCTTGGCCAAACTATCAAGGAAGCTCGCAAAAAACGAGCGGAGGAATCGTACAACACTCTTCTCAGCTCTCTTAATGCACCCCCTATTCTGGTGTTATACGCGTCCGATGGTGGTGCTGCTGAAAAGAAGGCCAAGCGACTTGCTAGCAGAGCAAAAATACGAGGTCTATCTACAACTATTACCACCATGGACTCATACACCTTGGAGTCTATAGCCCAGGAGGAATGTGTTGTCTTTGTGACGTCCACTGCTGGTCAAGGCGAGCCTCCTCAAAACGGCCGCAACTTTTTCAAGGCCGTAAACGCCGCAATCGCGAAAGGAGATACTATTTTCCAGAAAATGCGGTATTCTGTCTTCGGCATGGGAGATAGCCACTATTGGCCTCGCCCCGAGGATGCTCATTATTACAACAAACCTGGCAAAGACCTCGACGCCCGTCTTGAGAAACTAGGTGCCGAGCGGATAGCTTCACTTGGTTTAGGGGATGATCAGGACGCTGATGGTCCAGAGACGGGGTACAAACTCTGGGAACCTCTCCTCTGGAAGGCCCTCAAAGTCGACTCTATCGAAATAACGGAGGCAGAGCCGGAGCCAATCACCAACGAACATATCAAAGCAGCTTCGTCCTACTTGCGGGGAACGATCGTGGAGGGGCTGCAAGATTTTGACACAGGCGCTCTCGCGCCCTCTGATACTCAGCTGACAAAATTTCACGGCATCTACCAGCAAGACGATCGCGACATCCGGGATTGGCGCCAAGCAGAGGGGGTCGAGCCCGCATATAGCTTCATGATTCGCGTGCGGATGCCTGGTGGTGTTTGCAAGCCTCATCAGTGGTTACAGATGGATCAGATTGCTGATGAGCATGGTTCGGGAACGTTTAAGATCACAACGCGCCAGACTTTTCAGTTCCATGGTGTTATTAAGAAGCATCTGAAGCCTGCCATACAAGACATTAATCGCGTGTTATTGGATACTCTAGCTGCATGTGGAGATGTGAATAGGTGGGTTTATTTCAGCTGGCTCCGTGAAACCGACGTCTAATGGTGCTCTAGGAATGTCATTTGTTCTGCGATCCCTACCTTATCAAATCTGCATGCACAAGTCTACGAGTTCGCTAAAAACGTCAGCGAGCATCTATTGCCAAGCACGACGGCCTATCACGAAATCTGGTTGGACAAGAAGCTCGTGGCCGGTGAAGCTCTCAAAGATTATGAGCCATTGTATGGCGAATTCTATTTGCCCAGAAAAGTGTTTATTATCTGCGAACTGTTTTGTTTATTATTTCTGACATTTCGGAATAATTTAGTTTAAGATTGCTGTTGCAGTCCCGCCCACCAATGATGTGGATGTCTTTGCAAACGATGTCGGTTTTATTGCCATCGTTGATAAAAATGGGGAATTACAAGGATTCAATATTGCTATTGGAGGGGGTATGGGCGTAACCCACGGAAATAAAAAAACCTACCCTCGGGTTGCCAGTCTTATTGGCTTCTGTACTCCCGAACAGGGCAAGCATATTGCCGAGAAAATCATGCTTGTGCAAAGAGACCACGGAAACCGCCTGGAGTAAGTTGTGTGATTCTAGTATGAATGTATGTCTTAATGACTCTTTTTATTCCTCCAGTCGTAAGAATGCACGTCTAAAGTATACAATTGACCGCATGGGCTTAGAAAACTACAAAGCCGAGGTTGAAAGACTCCTCGGTTATCCTCTTGCACCCGTCCGACCCTATACATTTGACCGCAACATCGATGACTTTGGCTGGCACAAAGGTTCAGATGGCAAACACCATTTCCTTGCGTTCATCGAGAACGGACGCGTGCAGGACGAGCCGGGAAAAGAATTCAAGACTGGCCTGAGAGAGATTGCCAAAGTCCACAAAGGCACGTTTAGGTTGACAGCCAACCAGCATCTGTCTGTATCGGACATCCCCGAAGAGGATTTGGTCTTAATTAAGGGTTTATTGAGAAAGTACAAGTTGGATCAGCTACAGTTTTCGGGCTTGAGACTTTCGAGTTCAGCTTGTGTAGCATTCCCCACGTGTGGACTGGCGATGGCTGAGTCAGAAAGAGTGCGTATTCTCTTTTTCTGTTGTGTCTTACAAAAGGATCTGCTCAATAGAATCATTTACTTCATTAGTACCTCCCTATCCTTATCGACAAAGTGGAGAAGATCTGCGAGGAGAATGGTTTGCGGAATGACTCCATTGTGATGAGGATGACAGGTTGTCCCAATGGCTGCGCCCGTCCATATGTTGCCGGTATGGTTTCTTCAATTTTCCCTGTTCCGTCTATTCAAACAGCCTACTTTAATCTAGAGATTGCCTTCGTCGGCAAAGCTCCGGGCACATATGCAATGCTCCTCGGAGGGGGATACTATGGTCAAAGACTCAACAAGATCTATCGAGGTTTGTTATCAAGTTCCCCCGCGCTTACTGACCATTGACGTTTGTTCATTAGAATCTGTGGATGAACGCGAGATTCTTTCTATACTCAGACCTATGATAAAGCGATACGCTTCAGAGAGGTTGCCAGGCGAGAGATTTGGAGATTGGACGATACGTGCGGGATATATTTCACCAACGACAGAGGGCAGGCTGTGGTATGAAGGCGCGGGTGGCGAGGGAGAAAATAGAGAGGTGTGAATAAGTAATCCCGCTTGTGTATTAATAATATGAGTTTGCCAGTATTGCTAGTCTGATGATCCGTTGGACGGAATGCCGTCAGAATGCCGTCGGAAACGACGGAAGAACCGATTGCGTGTTCGCAGAGTATGTGTCCTTTGTTGGGCCAGCTTTATCCCTGGCGGCAGATGATGAGTGTCGGAGAGGCAGTACGTTCCCGATGTGAGTTTCTATTAAGCTATCATCCTGGCTAAATTTGGAAATTCGGAAAAAAAAACTTAGGTCGACGGAAACGGTTTGTCAGGTCGTTTCAAACGATTAATCGCGTCCAACGCATTGGTATTCGAATTGATATATCCAGAATGGCGAGCAATAGCTGACCCTTAATTTCTCAATAGAAAGAAAAATAATGTGTCTGTATGCTTTAGGTTCGCAAATCGCGTCCATCCATGGGTACACTGTCAGAGTCCTATATATATATTACTGGAATGTGTTCTGGGCTCAGAATGAAAGTCAAGTGGTACAATACGCTTGTCTATGTCTATGTAACAGTGGTTCGGGTTCCTTTGATGTAAACATAAAGAATGGGCTCAGTCGGAGAGGGAAGTACTTGACAAACGGCTTAGCCAGTCAGCCAATTCAGACGGTTCAAAGAATTTGGGGCGAGTGAATTGAGGAAGGAGGCCCCCAGCTGGTACTGGAACTGGAGGGGGTATGAGCACAACACCAGCATTCAGGACCAGGTTTTGAGGAGTTGGTCCATTAACATGAAGCCCAGGCTCGAAGAAACCACCTAAGCGAAGCTCATTTATCCATAGAGAGCAGGTCATCGATGTAGTGCATTTTAATGCTCTTGAGTGTCGTCGTGAGCTTTGAATCAGGGAGGGAAAAGCGGAGGTTGGTCATTACAGATTCTGGCATCTGCGGTCGCTATACTGGTGATGGAGATAGCCAGCAAGCGTGAGTGACTGAATCAGTGCAGGTGGTAGCTGCAAATATCAAATCAGCTGCAGAATCCATTCGATGCAGATAGTTTACATACCCCTTCGAGAACCCCATCCATCGGGCGGTACTGCCTCAGTAGGCCGTGTGAAAATGTCGTACTTCAAGGCGTCTAATCAGGCGCTGGTCATCGGAAAATTCCGAAACACCCCTAGAAGGTCACCAAGTGTTGGGAGTCCTGACAAATTTACGGAGTCCTCTGCCCAAATATGGAAATTCCTGCTAGAGGTTTCAGGCGGGAGAAACATTTCAAGTCTCTTGAACTCGGACATCATGGTCGCGCAGAGCCTTCAACGCGCCGCATCCCCCACCCCCGACCTAAAACAACTTGCAGAAAGTCAGGCAACCACCCTCATTGGCTACATGAAGAAATGCCAAATTTCTCAAGATGTGTTGCGCACCGATCCAACGAAGATGAAGGCAATGCTCGCTGACCACACAGCGTCCACACACTCAAACATCATCAAGGATCTTAACCCTCACCATTTCAAGGGAGCGGAGGTTGACCATATTCTTGAACAGTATGGCAATATTCTCAGTCAAGAACCCGCTAGCTATGAGGAGTGGGTGTATTTATTATATTTTTACTTCAACATGCTAATCATGGTTCACCATCCAGACACTTTGCTCATTACCACTACGCGTTTTCTGCGACCTTTCTGTATAATGAGCACAAGGTAGCCCCCCACTTTAGAAAGTGGCGCGGCTACAAGGTGATTTTTGATAGGCGACTTGGTCAGCTGTGCGTGTTATTTAATCAATGGTGCAATCTTTCTGACATTTTCGTCTAGCCGTGAAGTCTTTGTCCAAGAACTCTACCCAGAAGCTGTGGTGGCTCCGTCGCCTACTGTCCCGGTCCCATCGCCACTGGCACTAAACATGACCGTTCTCCCGAAGAATACCGTTCTCACGAAGACTTGAGCCAACAACCTCCTTCGCGACCCTTTATGTTTTTGTGCTTAAACCTGGGACGGAAGAGGCTCTCCTATGGAAGGTGATCACCTTCACCATGAAGGAAAACAGGCAGATGGAGTATGGCGTTCAATTTGCGGATTGTGACTGCCCATTCCCAATGGAACAAGACGAGATTATTAGTCTCATGATGGAGAGCGGGCAGGTCAACAAATAGAATGATGGCCCTCCTTTGTATTGAATATGTCTGAGTACCGTTATGAAATACTGTAATTTTCGACATGATATTGGTTTGTCTCTTAATCCATCCCGGCGTTTTCTCTCACCTCCCAAACTGGTAATAGTATAACATATGAATTGGAAATGGTCCCGCTTTGAAATGACCCAGATTGACAAGCGGCCGCTGCTTTCCTTATCACGCGCTACTTGTGTTCGTTTTGTCGTTTCTTCTCCTGCCTCCATCTCGTTCGGGCGTATGATGTCTTTGTCAACCGAGAAATTCAAGCAGTCTTCTCACAAGTATGTTGCCTTGCCTGCAATTTACATAACCCACAACTTATTGATCAACAACTAATATTGCAGACTTTTGGTGCAAGTCATTCTTTAACGGCTATCTTCCTATACTGAGGCATCTGTAGCATTCCTGGACCCATCGAAGTAGCAGATGACGTTCTCTACGCCAATGCTCACCCTTCGATGTCCCATGTTTCTGCGGATTTCATCCCTGTCTTTGGAGATTGCATACGGATGATCCGGTCAATCCAGTTCTTCTGAGTACATTGGAGACAGCTAAAGTTGAACCTAATACATTTCCAGAGAGGTTTTATTCACAAAAGATGCACAACCGTTTCTCATTAGTGGTAGTGGGACCCTTGGATGGGATCAAGTTTGTTACCAACAGCATCACTTTTCACATTTTTTCACTGTGCTAATTTCATTCCACAGGTTGCCGCAAATCTGATTGAGCCAGGCGAAAACGCACTGGTGCTGCACACTGGGTATTTCGGTGACTCTTTTGCTGATTGGTGGGTTTATCTTTCTCCTTAACTGCTCTCATTAATTAATTAAGGAATCCTCCAGCCTCTCGACGTATGGTGCTTCCGTAGACCAACTTAAAGCACCCATCGGTGGAACTGTGCCTTTGGAAGACATTGCTTCTGCCCTCCAATCCAAATCTTACAAACTTCTGACCTTCACACATGTCGACACCTCGACCGGCGTCCTTTCCAATGCACCTGCTATAGCGGCCCTTGTACAAAAAGTGTCACCGTCCACACTGATCATCATGGATGCCGTGTGCTCCGTTGCATCTGAAGAAATTCGCTTCGACGAGTGGGGTCTGGACGTCGTCCTCAGTGCGAGTCAAAAAGGGTTGGGTGCTCCACCTGGGTTGAGCGCCCTCGTTGTTAGCCAAAGGGCGTTGGGCGTCTTTGGGGAGCGAAAGAAGAGGGGCGTCAGAGAAGGAAGCTATTATGCGAGCTGGGGAAAATGGCTGCCAATCATGAGAGCTTACGAAGAGGGCCGACCAGCGTATTTTGCCACTCCACCTGTAAATCTCATATACGCCTTTCGGGCATCGTTGGAGTTGATCACTGCTCGTGCATCAGTTGACGGATCAGGTAACGTTCCTGACTAAATTATCTTTATCTTTTTAATCACAAAAACCTTCATAGATCCTTTACCTTCTCTGGAAACCCGGTTTGCCTTACACCGCACTGCATCCAAGCGCGTAAAGGACGCCGCAGAGGCTTTCGGGCTAAAACAAATTCCCCTTCAAGACTCTGAAGCTGCCAATGGAATGACGGCACTCTACTTCCCTCCTGGTGTTGCTGCGGGTGACCTCATTCCCCGCCTTTTGAAGCGGGGTGTTGTCGTTGCTGGTGGTTTGCACGTCGAAATCAAAGGTCAGTTGAAGCTTTATCGCCACTAAATTTTGTATGCTAAATTACCAAAAAAGATACCTACTTCCGGATAGGACATATGGGCATATCTGTTGTTGACAGCTCGCGAAGGGATATAGAAAAAATCATTAAAGCGCTAGGCGGGGCATTGCAAGAGATCCAAGAAGAGAAAGGGTTGAACCATTGATAGCGCAATTACAAGTTTTGGTGTTGAAATGGAGATTTGCTTGAGCATCGTCAAGGTGCTGCAGAAAGCTTCCAGGACTTGCGAAACCTCTTAGGTCAAATTTTCCCGAAGCAGTCGATTAGGCTTTACGGTCGCGCTTAAATATCATTTATATGCTGTATGTTTTCACTTCTCATTCAGGACATCAATGAGGACACCCGCATTCAATTTAAATCCATACTCAATTCTTCGGGCGACAATAGTTCGTTCCGGATGATGTCCAGTCCGATCTTTAGATACAAGCCGTATGCTTTCTCTCCGGGACATTTTGATTGAACATCACATCAATTGTCACTATTGTCCCCAGACCACCAATGTGAATAACAAGCTTCCAGACAGGGGGTTATGCCACCATCGCCCCATTACCTCACAACTGCAGAGAGGAAAACGAAAAGTTAAGTATGCATCCATAAATTCGCAAAAAGGAGGGTATATATAACATATACGGAGATGCTAGGCCATCGAAGTAGGGGTTAGAAACCAACACACTATCGTCCAGCGAGTATCCTAGCTGAATCTGCCTCAGCGACACCATTGGACTGCCCACCACCAATCACCGAAGCAATCGTTTTCTGCATATCTGTCCACTCCGACTCTCTCGGCAATGCCATATCGCCAATATCGTAAATATACAAACGACCGTCACTCCCTCCCAAGGCTGCCCGTCGGCCTTCCTTTTTGTCCCATTGAATCTTGTTGATGGCACGGCCCGAGCCCACTGTTGTTGACACTACAGGTACCTAGACGCGCATCGAGTCAGCAAAAAGAGAGAGATGCAAGATCTTTGAACCCACCTCCGTATCTGTATTCAAATTCCACAAGTTGAACTTGCCCGAGCCATCCACAGTCCCAAACAGAGCGGGATGTGCAGGATGCCATTTAACGTCATACACATAATCATCCGCCTCATCAAACGAATATAGCGGCGTGACTAGATGCGGGCTTGATGAAGTCTTTGCAAGGCTCTTGGCTCGCCACAGCTTCACTGTCCAGTCAACCGAACATGTCAAGAACAAATCGGAGAAATCCATGGGACCAATGAGAGGATGGAAATGAAGACCCATGACGGGCCCTGCATGGCCCTTATAGATATCCTGTTGGTTAAGACCAGCCTTAGCTCCTGCACGATCGTATCTATTCGCCTGGTAAACGTTGCCTTCTTCAGTACCGACCCAGAAGGTGGTAGTCTCATTATCCGGGAAATCGAGTGTCGTGATGGCCACTTCACCCGTTTTGTTGTGTCCAGAATGAATGAGTTCCAATGTTTCCTTAAGTTTATGGTTCAAAAAGTCGCATGAAGATGGGAGGGCGTCTATACCTGAGGCTGCGCAAGCATGTCAACCAGCCAGCTGCACACCGTTCCATCTGTACTGCTAGTGATCAAGTTGTGGGCATTTTGTGTTCCTACCATTTGCATTGCGTAGATTGGATGCGTGTGTCCAGCAGCAGATAATGGTGTTTTCAAAACAGGGAGATGCTTGGCCCGTGTGTCCCACAGCAGAATCTGGCCGGAATATGTGCCACCGAAGATCAAATTTGAGTGAAATGGCGAGAATGTGACCGATAGCACATCTGACTTTGAAAAGAAATGAGCCTAGAAAAAAGGCATAAATCACCGAGAAAACCTTTACCTGGGAATGAAATATAAATTCAGGACGTTCGAGGAGATGTAGATTCCACACTGCCACAATTCCGTCTGGCTCATTCAGTGCTGCTGGATTTTTGTTATATGATGCAACGTTCAGTTCGGGATACTGGAGGCAAGATTAGTGGAGGTGACCATATGTAAGCACGGGAGACTCGCCAAACTACCTTTGGAGACCAATCAATGTCTGTTATAGACCGGTTTTTGACATATCTTTCGTCCCAGAATTCGCATACCCTCTTGACGCGCTTGCCTTCCGAATCGTCTCTAAATGCCGAGTGAGTTCAAATGCAATTCGTTCGAAAAATGTCACCTTACCCCCCAGATTCCGTTCCAATCCTGTAATCCCTGATGTAGTCGTAGCTATCATTCAGCGCTCTTTGCACGATCTTTGATGACTGTTCAACGAATTCAAGGAACTCCGGAGCTGCCAAAATACTGGCCCGCTCCTCTTCCGTCAGCTCTGCGTAAGAGTAGTAGTCAATAAACGCGATAGGGATTTTAGGAGATATGACCGACCCTTGATCTCCTGCTCAATTTCTTGGTCAAGCTTGACGCTCTCTTCTTCAAGTTCCTTTTCCCTTGCAATCTTTTCGGACTCTAACTCTTTCTCTCGTAGGATTCTTTGCCGAATCTCCTCTTCATAGTCTGCTGACGATCGTTCGTCGACAAATGTCGTCTGAACTTCTTTGTTGTAAATAACGCGTTCCTGTGTAAATATGAGCAACCCATTGGAGCCGTCTGACCAAGCTACTCACCCTGTGCGGAAGTTCAAACAACTCTTGCTCAATATCCACGAGATCAGGAAGGGGCCGAGGAGTCATGACGCTACAATTCATTAATCTATAATACCCGCAACGGGCACAAGGAAGAATTTACCGCTCAATAACATGGTCAGTTCCCGAGTTACTCAACCCGACCAACGTGCTTGCTCCAATGCTAACGCGTTCTTGTAAATCGCTCTGTCTGCTAGCTCTTCCAGATCCAGAAAGGGAGAGAGCAGACTGCCCAGGCAGGGCGGAAACCTGGCCCATGGATGGTGATCCAGGTATGGACAACGGGGTAAGGTCACCGCTGTCCAGACCACTCCTGCCTCCACCCACAAGACTGTTGAGGTAGTCGTCAAAATCCTTCCTTGTTGATGTATTAGTCTACGAAAACTAAATCAATGCGAAAGTTGCATAAGTACAAAGGACGGATTCACCTCATGCGAAATTTGCCTCCGTTCTGAGTCTGTACGTTGCCTGTCTTGTCGCGCTTTCCGTAGTTCAGCGAGCTTCGCCCGTTTATTCTCGATCTCTTGCCGTCTTTTTTCTGACATTCTGGCGAAGATCAATGTTCGGAAATTATAAGTTTCAGGATTATTGATTCCCACGACGATACTCAATGATCCCCGTCAATGTCCCTCATCACTCCAAGCAGCCGCACAGGAGGCGGTGGACCACAAAAAAGTGGTGCGAAACGTCAAGAAAATAACAGAATATATGCGCACCCACTCCCCCTTCTCTTCGATGAGCCACCTCCCAGTCGTATAGGGTCAATCCTCGGTTTTCTCGGTCTTTCGTTGACTCGAGTCGAGAATCCTCATTGTGAAGGCATCTTTGATCCTATCACCCGTTCGGTATGGGTGTCGAATCCCACTCATTCTGCTATCTTTTGGAGACGAGGGTTTTTTGGTAAAGGCGATCTATCTCGAAGTGAACCCAGTTGGTTATCCCGGCAGATAAATGTCAGGAAGACTAGTGGAAAACGTACGTCCCTCTTCACGAAACCTCTAAAGACTGAGATATGATATCACGACTTGATACAGAACCTACTTCGGAAGAAATAACAGCCAGACGGAGGGCAGAGCGCAGACAATTCAAGGTCGATCGCGCACGCGCCATTGCGGCTGTCGCAGAAGAGGCAGAAACAATATTTGCTACAGAAGGTCGAATAATCCAGCCAGCCCTCTCTGGTCATGCGATCCCATCAGCCGCAACTTGGAGACCCACTGTAGAACCGTTGGTAGAAGAGAACATACCTGCTTCACCAGATGACACAAACTTACTTCTTGAGGAAGAGGAAGAGCTAAAACCCCTGGAAGATGTAGAACACCTTCAACTGACTCTCCAGGAGGCCTTCTTTCTCTCCTGGAACCTCGATTGTCTAACCGTGCTTGATCCACAAACCGTACGGCCTTACAACTCACGCTTCCTTCTTAATTGACCCCCCCCCTTCTGATAGCACGAACAATCGTCCCTCAAACAAATCTGGACTGCCTTTCAATCCTGTGAACTCTCGTCACAAATCCCAGCCTCTCCAAATCCGGAACTCTATTTTGATAACCCTTTCCTTGTCAACTATGTTGTTTACCATCACTACCGTTCTCTCGGCTGGGTCGTCAAAGGAGGCATCAAATTCTGCGTGGATTATCTGTTGTATAAAAGAGGTCCAGTATTTGCACATGCCGAGTAACGAATTTCGTCAATTCGCCCTTCTTTTTGCTGATATTATATATATGCGTTCCTGTTGAATAGATTTGCGTTGGTGGTCGTTCCAGTCTACGAAGACGAAGAAGATCAAAAGACATCACCGTTCAATTTACCAAACTCTTCACCTTTCTCTTGGTCCTGGCTGAGCACTATCAATCGAGTGAACTCTCAAGTCCAAAAAGTACGTGATCTGTTTCCTGAATTGCATCTTTTAATCCCCTGACTTTCGCAGACTCTCATACTCGTATACATCACAATTCCTGGAAGATCTCGGCTCTCACTAAACGTCTTGCAATCTCCGGCTTGTTTAACCCATTATACAGTCAAGGAGGTCATCGTTCGTCGATTTATTCCAGCACGCATGCGAGATTAGATTATTTATTTTTCTTAATGTTTGAGTATCACTGTACCCAATTGTATTCCAGTTACTATTACAGTATGTGTATCCGGGATAATTTGGCAAGCTTGCCGAAGGTGGCTTGGAAAAACAAGGGACACCAGAAAGGAGTGACGTGAATGAAATCGTAAATGGAGTGACCAACGCATAACCTGAACTGCTCATCTCATATGGCACCTCTAATGGCAACCTTGCGATATTTCTCTTCATAGACCCTGTTAAGTTCTGGTGAAACCAACTTGCAATCGATGACCTTCTCTGAGTCTGGACTGTTGGAATTCGAGAAGTACGATGCAAGATTATGGTCAGTGAGGAACGTCCGTGCATCTTCCAGCGTATCAAAAGCCAATGTTTTCTGCAGGAACGGAAGGGTTAATGTTCTATAACTGAAAACGTAAGGTGTAGCCGTTAGTAATGGTGACCACTGTAAAGAACAACGTAAGATGAACTGACGCTCTAGTCATGGCCATGAGTCCTTTGACACGTTCACGATCGATGAAATGATCCATGATATATGGACCCATAAATGGTGCAGTCAAGTACAACGCACAAAGTTTGTGGTAATTGCCCGTCGCTAGTGCTCGTTGCACCTCAAGCGCGTGTTGCACAGCGGGATCACCTTTCTGTCGGGATGTTAGTTGACCTACGTATAGATTAAGTTCTATGCAGAAAAAGTATCAGAATCTCAACACAAATGAAAAGTCTGACAGTGAAGAACACCAATCACCACTTCTGTTTCGCCCATGAAGGAACATGAGTATGCGATAAGCCGTGAACTCTTCGACTTTGCCTGGAATTCCCAGGTCGTAAAGTGTCCTCAGAGTGGCTTGGCACTGGTTGTACTCAACCATATCATTCTGGAAACCATGTCAAAAATGGATTGCAGAAAGAAGACAAAAGAATAAAACAAACACTCTCCAAGGCAATCCGAGCATGAATTTCATACACTTGTACAGTAAATTCATTCTTGATTCGTTGGACCTGCAGAGGTGTAATTATGCGTCAAAAAATGGAATAGAGATTCAGACGCACTGTTAGATCCTGCCGAAGACTCTTGAGTTGGTTGCAAATCCAGTCGTAAGAAGTACTATAAGTATCTTTATTCTTCCATCTCTTCTTTAGTTCAGTAAGGGCTTTCTGAAGAACAGGATAAGGACGAATCGTCTCAGGTTTCGGTTCGCTCGTTAACCGCAAATAGTCTTTAAAAATCTCTTGGGATGTGCCCACGATGGTATACCGGTCCCAGTCAATTACATTCTGTTGGACAGAAAATCAGTATAACTTTGTGAGCGAGCGTCAAACTCACCGGATCACCTTCGGGTTCGTCAACCCCAGGAACAACAGAACCTGCTCTGGAATTATTTAGCGTGCGATTGCCGTGGGAATAAGCGTGGTGGTTGCTCCCGTTGAGTGACTGATGTCCATTCCGCAGATGCTTCGTCCGCTCCAGCTCATGCTCTCGCTGAAAACGCTCAGCCCTCCGATTTAGTGCAAGTTGATCGTTGTATTCTGTTGTTGTTGGATATGAATTTGTATAATTCTTTCCTGTACTGGCCTTCTTAGTTTTTTTGTTCATGGTCATCGGGTTTTCAATGCTGCAACCAGAATTATGTTAGCTGGTATAATGATCAAGGGAATTACTACCTTTTTCGTTTTAGGGTGCTCAGAACAGGAGGGGGCTTGAGCATCAAACTAGTAAATAATTCAGCGTTGTCATTCAACCGGACTTTTGCCATCTGTTCACCTTTTGAGTTGCACACCAGCCCAATCGGTCGTCCAAAGGGTATGGGCAGAGAAAGCTTCAGATATTACCTGTTTAAGTTCCGCTTGTACTTCTGCTCTGTTGGAATTTGTGATTTGGCTAAGGCATTTGGCAACCCATTCTCTGTAAAGACATCAGCCACTTAATCACGAACGATAAACATAGATAACAAACTTGAGTTGAGGAGGCCATGTATCCGACGACATGTTGCTTGTGATAAGTGTTTCAAATAAGATGGAATGAAATAAGACGGCAGAAGAGGATAATGGCAGGAAACAATGTGTGAAGCCGACTAACTGCGGAGCTTGCAGCGCGGCTCCGACTAAATTTATCTGTTCACAGCACTTCCTGTTTCTTTACTCAGTGACCTCTTTTCTTCCTCCTTGCCGTCATGAGTGTCCTTCGCCCATTCAGAGCTTCTGACTTGTTTAAATTTAATAACATGTACGTGATTATTTATTGCCGGGCATATGCATTTGACTTCCGCTCTACCAGTAATCTGGACATTTGGACAGAAACGGTGAATGTCAAGCCATAATGTCTAAAAGGGCTGTTTCCTCACCGAAAGTCCTATAAGTATGGGATAGGTTTTTACCTCAGCTACTTGTCCCGTTGGCCAGACCTTTGCTGTGTCCAGGAAGCTCCCAACGGGAGACTCATGAGTTACGGTATGCAAGCTGGAGTTCAGCGGGAACTTAATGACCGTTTGCTGTAGTCATTGGCAAAGCTGAAGGAACAGGCTTAGAATGGCACGGGCATGTTACAGCGCTGACTGTCGCCCCAGAATACCGCCGACTCTCCCTCGCACGTAAACTGATGTTTCTCCTTGAAATGGTCTCGGAAGAAATCTACAAAGGCTTCTTTGTCGACCTTTACGTGCGCTGTGCCAATACCGTCGCAATAACCATGTACGAGGGAATGGGGTATAATGTCTATCGGAGAGTGAGGGAATATTATGGTAACCTCGGAGTTGGAAAGGGGGGTAGGGATGAAGAAGACGCCTTTGGTGGGTCTCGAAGGGTATTCACTTTGAGTATATACACTCAGTCATTCTTTCCAGATATGCGAAAACCCTTATCTCGCGATGTCCAGCGTCGTTCTATTCGATCAAATGGAAGAGATATTGTTGTTAGCGCACATGATGTCCCATGATACCTGGCTGTTAACTAATATCACATAGAGATACAATCCAACATTACTATTCTTCCTTACGAACTATATTGTTAAGGGCGGTGGTTCTTCTACAACAAGAGGAGGGAGTGGCAATGCCGCAACTTCTTCATCATAAAAAGCCTGCAGCTTGTTCGCGTCCATGCAAAAGCTAGCCATCTCCGCCCTGAGCTCATCTGCAGCTGTCGCTGGGCTCTTGCTTTTATTCTTGAACGTACCCATCCTTCCTGGAGTCATGAGTCGATTTATCAAGAAAAGGAACCCTTCTATGCCACCGACAACCTGAATAAAGGCCACCCCAGATCGATGCACAAACTGAGAATACCTGTATGGTGCGCGACGGTATGAGTACACAACATCAACCGTATCTGGGTAGTTTTCAGCCGCCTCAATGTCCACGATAAAGTTGAATCTCTGGAGCAACGCATATTCAAAATACTGTCCAGGGTTAGTGCATTCTGGAACACGTTTCTCCAAATCTGGTATAACCGGAGGGGCGACAGCCAGTGGTATAGAATAACAGGACTGAAACGGGTTGTGCTCGCGGATATCGCTGATCTGGGTGACATACGCCTCGACGAGCTTCAACCCATAGCGTTCGACAGTACGACTCAGTCCTCGCAGCTGATCTTCAATGCATTTTGCGGTTGTCCCGATCCATTGCAATTCAAAGTGGAAGACCGTTCCTGGGTTGTGTATGATGTCGTGGTGAAGAATCACAGATTCAGCCTGGTCACTTTTCTGAAATAAAGAGTCAAAAACTTTGTTTTGGGACAATGAACGACGGTATTGACCTTGTTCGTGTCAATGTCAATGACCATCGTCTGGCTGAGAATAAGGTTCTTGACAGTTTTGCGACCTCCAGCAGCTCTTGGGGATGACCTTGAGGGAAAGGGGAGAGAAGGGGTACGCAGACTGCCATCTTCGTTCCTCTTTCTGAACCAATACTTTGGTGTCATTGGTACCGCGTACTCGTCAGTCAAACAATAATAATAATGCCTTTGACGCGTTAATGTCAGTTCTCACTTCCGGGCTAAGAACAGCACACTGACCCGTCCAAAAAGCTATGTCTCCCACGACAATGCTCAAATAGTTTTTGCTCCAGGAGCTTGTTTCCCAACTCCGTTGCCAGTGCTCTGGTGGGCACATCGCAGAACTCTCTAACCAACCAAGAAACGAAATCGTAGCCAATGAAAGATTCAGGATAGTGGGCATTATGCCAACGGTGGAACTTGATTGGAACCCCATCTTCCTCCCTCATGGCCTTCGCAATCGCACTCAATAACATGTCCGCAATCACCCTTTCACTTCTCATCTTCTTCTTCAACGGACCTTGAGCGTGTATTTCATCTAATCGATCCATTAAACCTTCGTCCAGCACACACAATGCAGGACCAAGAGTGGTGGGTAGGAACCGGACAGGAGGGTATGTCGTTTTCTCGTCCAAGGGCTGCCATCGAAGTTTCGAGAACGTTTCTGCTAACCTTTCCATACCAAGCAGACGAGCTTCCTCATCGTTCAATCGTTCATTCCCCTGAGCTTCCTTAATGTAAGGTGGTTCCAAAGTGGGAATTACAATGAATCGTGACCTCCAGTAGCGGAGAGATTCATTAAAGTGGTGTTCATATCCTGCGACAAGCATGTCCAACCTACAAAGGCGACTTAGCAATTTTTATGGCCATTCCTTGATTAAAACTTGCCTGTTCCAACCGTAGTTTTCTAGTCCATGAGATTTGAACTCAGTCGTATGTTCCGTGTACCTGCCTGAACGAGCGCTGTTAAATTATGGAGTTATAAACGAAAGGCAGGATGAAGAACCTCCCAGCTTTGGCCAAATCAAACATTTGTAATTGATTAGAGTAGTGGATTTCATCCGTCGAACATACCTCTTCACTTGGATGGTTTCACCGTTATAAGATACTCGATGAATTTCATTCGTCATGCTTAAGTACACTGGATCCCTTGTGGCATTGAGAATTTCAGCAGCACCAGTGGGTCGCGAGTCTAGATGATCATCGTCTACGAAGGACTTGGTCCTCCTAAAAGTTGATGCACCAATTGGTTGTTTGGCCACTTCTGCACGACTTCTCTGACGCCCAAGGATAAACTGGAAGCCCTGCGCAAGTCGGACCGCTGCCATACCACGCATAACCACGAGCGCCCATGCTCGTCGCAAATCGTCCGCCGATCCTTTCACCTGCGGAGGTTTCACGAGGAAAGAGCGCATTTCGCTTGGATCAACAATGAATTCATATGAGAATACATCGTACGAGCCTTCCAGCTCGGCGCTAGACGGGAAATGTTCAACTGTCAAAGGCAGACAACCTGGAGTCACGATCGGTGTCCACTTGGTTTCATGCTTGTACAGTGGCCGTGGAAAGATGTGCTGCCACCGACGAGATAGACAGGCCTGAGCATAAGAAATAGACGATTGTGGTCTTGTGGGGTTGATCAAAGTCCCTGGAGACACCGAGGAAGCAAATGAATGCGCCAGAACACTTGCTGCACTCCGACGTTTGCTAGATACAATACCGTCACCCGGAGGTGTATTCAAAGGCGAACGACGTATGTTTAGCCCTTTGTAGTGCGAATCATCCTCGAAGACACGACTCCAACTTGTCCGATTGGCTGTCCTGTTCCTAATGGCCATAGGCTGAATGTGTTGCGTTGACGCGACGACAGCTGTTTTCGAGGGTGGCATTGGAATGGGAGATGTCATGGATTGAACACTATGCTTTGAAGGTTTCTCCCGTGCTTGGTGTTTCTCTGGCTTCTCAGTTTGCGTCTTCTCAGTAAAGGAAGTGGTGGAAGCGGAGGCAGAGATATTCGTTGCCTGCGCTTCGCTAAGGCCACTTCGAAATGGATTAAACAACCATGACGGAGCAAGTTTTGATGCTAAACTGCTTTTCGAATATGACGCACTGCGAGACCCTTTCGAAGACGTCGATTTCTGCGACCGAGCTGACAATATAGAAGCTCGAGAAGGGGAGACGCTCAACCCTACATCTGAAGTGGCGTTGGCTTTAGAATCGACAATCGCGAGCGGTTCAGGAGGCAAGTCTTTATGAATTAACATCTTCGGGCTTTCATCAATAGTATCAATGCGGGCCACAGTGGAAAGTCGTCGTGAAATTCGTTTATCGGCATTTGCACGAAGGGAAATAGTGGCAACATTCGGAAGCGGTTTAGAAGCACAATTTGAAGAAAGAGAAAATGTGTCAAGGTCAAATTTATCGGCGTCTTCCCTTGAAAGGGCAGGCGGTTCCAGAGGATCAATGGGCACATCAGGCAGATAGGGTACTTCAATGCTTGAAAGAACATCGTGTTCCAGCAATCCGAGCATTTGGATTTCATGCATTTTAGCTCTGGCTACGAATCTTGCATGATTTTGTCAGATTTATGGCATCGAAGCTGAGGACAGCATTTACCTGTCTTGGCGGAAAGGCAAGTACATTTGCTTATCCCAAAACGTCGTAGAGACCCAAAATGGATCCCACCAGAATGTTTTCTTCTCTTTTCCATCCTCCTTTGAGTCATGGTCATCTCCACCCCAAAGCGGATCCATCAACAATGGATCCACTGTAAACTTGCCATCCGCACCATCCTTATCCGGTTTCGTGGTGGGTTCAGTGCCCTGGAAGCTGAACACAGGGCTCTGATACAACGGTTGTTTCGTTAACAAAATGAGATTGCAGACAAATCCTTGATCCAACATCCTCTTGGTCGTCAATCTGAGCAACTGCTTCGACACCCGGAAGTATCCTGTGCCCGATGATATGAGAATAGAAGTTGATCCAGTTAAATTGAGCGAGCGGTCAATGTAGTGATTTTCTGTAGGGTTTAAACCCAGGTTGAGTGCCTCCAAAATAGGACCGTCATGGGCATCTGAAAGTCTGCCCACTAGACGGACCTCAGGTTCTCCAATTCCTGAACCTTGTGTCGCTCGATGATAATGATGCGTTAACAAAATGTCACGCTGGAAATCCCAAAACGAATTCTTGAGGCTGACGAGAGTAGGCTTCCACTCATGAATGACCTCCAAATCCGTGATGACCTTGTAAAAGTCCTTGTACCAGGACCCTCGCTCGTCTTTCTGCAGCGGCCCTGCAGCATAATCGATCTCAGACTCGTCATAGAAAACACGGGATATGAGAACAATTGTAACTGTGTGATTTGTGCCTGCTTCCTTCCACTTAGAGAATAATGCAGGGAGAAAAGAGTGGACAATCTTCTCATTATAACGTTCGCCATCCCCTGCAAACTCCCAGAGTTCTCGGCAGACTTGGATGAAAATGGTAATCTTTGCTGAAAGTGAACGGTAGATTGCTTTCGTCGCAGTTGTCATATAAGCTGAAGAAACCTATCAACTTGTGAGTATGAAACGAAGTCACTTTGCACCAAAGTTGCGTGAAGACATACTCCCTTCCCTCTGACGAAGATCTTTGAGATCCTAGCAACGATCCCCCCAATAAAAGATATCTCTTGGTCTTTGTAGATGCACTGGCCAGATAGGTACTTGCCAAGTCGCCACATTTCGTTCCTGCCGAGGTATAGGTCTTGAAAGACAAATTCAACATGATCAGCGGAACAACTAGATTTGTCGACCTGAACACTGATTAAATTGTTTCTCAACAAAGACACAAGCTTACTTTCGTTATCGTGACCTCTCCGTTGTTCCGTAGACCAAAGACATCCGCAATGGGGCGCGGAACTGATATCTATAGATTGCGCGATCAACCATACTTCACCAACGCATAGTACCTTCATACACACCTGTAACTGGGGTTTTGGACATAGTTCAAGTTTAGGAATGGTGAACAAAAAACCAAACTCTGCATCCTCTGAGTCATTGCTCGAAACCTTCAAGCAATCTCCTTCCTGAACACCTGTCCACCAGGAGTGATTAAAGATAACACAATGCGACTCCTTCACATCGTGAACCCACGCATGTAGAATTTTCGTGTCACCCAGATTGAGAGGTGAAATGGTTGGTAAGGCTTTGAACGAGGACTGTGCCGTATTTGACCGCTTGCGCGAAAATTGTGATTGCTCCCTAGAGGCAGCCATTCCGTACAATATAATATTGGTTGACAGAAGCGGAACCAGGTAAATTCTGTATGATTACATAATCAGGCTCTTTGAAAAGCGCCTCAAATGTTTTGATCCTTGTCGAGCAGTATATATCTATTAAATTATAACCCACAACGTCAGGGTGTCTACTAGAATAAAGTGATCTAATGTTTGTCTGCAGGGGGGTTGTAAACTAGTCGATGGTCAGAAAAAATTGATTTGATGGTAACCGTTTGAACGTACTAATTTTTCTGTTCTTAATGGGACCCCATTTGAAGCGCTTAACGTAAACGCTGAGAACAAAGAGAGTGGAGAAAATAATAACGGCTTTGATACCCAACTTCTTTCGTTCATCATGCTCGGGTTCGGCCGCCCAGCTTAGGAAAGTAACGACGTCCTTGGCCATTTGCGAAGTTGTCGCAGGTGTGCCTGGAAAATAAATCAGGAGAGACTAAATGCGAAACATAACGTGCTGACCATCGTCATACTCGACCAGTCCATCAAATAGAACACGAGCCATGGAGATAGCACCACCGGGAAAAAAAGGGTTGTAGTTCATACCCTCACGGACTTCGACTCCAGCAGGAGGATCAATGTAACCAGTTAAGAGAGAAAAGATATAGTCCTTTGAATGAAAACTCAAACGGAGAAAGATTAGCGAAATACGGCGTCACTCACTGCACCACCATGACGAGCCTTCACAATCAAGCTGAGATCAGGAGGAAAAGCTCCACCGTTGCTAGCACGAGCGGCCTCCTCATTGGGATAAGGCTTTGGCATGTAGTCCGCCAATTTTCCAGGTCGTTGGAACATGTCGCCTTCAGCATTTGGTCCATCAGTGTACTCAAACTCCTCGGCCATGGCGCGTGATTCATCAGCGGTATGCGATACGCCAACAAGGTTACGCCATGCAATGCGATCCAAAGAATGGCACGCAGCACAGACTTCGCGGTAAACTTGGTAACCTCTCCGAATGCTGCGCAAACTCGGGTGAGTGAAAAGAAGACCAGTGACAGTGAGGCGGGTTGATTGCACCTAGCATGGTCAAAGGAGTCTAACCAACCGCGGTGAGACCAAGGGTACTTTGGCGGGTGAAGACCTTCATCACTGAGAGAACTTGCATGTACTTCCCCGATGAAAGGAAGGGTGCCATATAGATGAGTATACCATGCAATGGTGCCAACGGTAAAAAGAGAGGCAGAAGCCAGAGTAGCACGAGAGGTCATGAAAGACTGTAGTCGTATTCAACGATCTCATATAGAGGTATGTGGACGGCAAAATACCTCGAACGTGCTTGAAGCTGAGGCCTTTGAAGACGCAAAACGAACCTGGGACAAAACTTCTTGAGTTGTTAGTAGAAGTTTGCAGTCAGAACGTACTGAGCGGGACCGTGCCCCATTAAAAATGTTGAAGGAGCAAACGGTCGCTGTGCTAGAAGAATTTCTGAAAGCCCCAGCAGCAAGCCTCGAAAGCATTTTTTTTCAACAAATTTTAGGAGGGAAGGGCAAACTGAGTGGCTGTGAGGCTTCGGGATGAATCGTGGCCAATCAGAGCGCCTGGAATTGATTCAGCATAATTCGGCATGGTAGCTGCACAATGTGCAAAGCAATTATATATTACCAGCTGACAAGTGAGCTAAGTTTAGAATGGACAAGCGCTGCGTCAGTAGAAATTATTGCTTAGATCATAAGAGCAGGAAGCCAGAAGAAATAGAGAACTCTGCATAACTAGAGAGTAAAAGAACAACGGTAAAACGTTAGAATATGTATTAACCAATCCTGTCCTGATCACCCGAACGACATGTAAAACTATCAAAGGATACAATACGAAAAGGATCAATGCAATGTAATCGTGATAGCGTGTCAGATTAGAAGATGCAGTCGCAAATTTCTAAGAATCAGACCATAAGTGAGTAATTGCGCCACGAGGCACTTAGGAAGACCACGCACCCTCCGCGCAGCAACATAAACAGATTCCTGCTAGGCAAGCCATGCAACCCGTATTCGACGAGCTCTTCTGAGGTGCTTGTTGACTGCACAAGAATCTCGTTCGTCAAATGAGACAATACCAAATGAGACAGAGCTTGACATACACATAGACAGTCTGCGGCTGAGGCTGCGGCTGATATCCTTGTTGAGGGTATTGCTGAGGATATCCTCCTTGATAGGATTGCTGGGGTTGCTGGGGTTGCTGTGGTTGCTGTGGATATCAAGTCAACTCCACAACACCTGCTGATTGAAATGGATATTACTCACTTGAGGATAGTACCCTCCTTGGGCCGGAGGACCACCTGTTTCGAAAATTAGCGAACTGAATACAATCGGGTGATATAATTGTAGTAAAAGATCCGCAACAAGATGTCGAAGAAATGATCTCCGTCGAGGTTCTGAGATACGGAAAGATATATCCGTACCTTGCGGGGGATAATAACCTCCTTGTTGGGGCTTTCCAGCGTTGTAATAATCGTTGGCACTCATAATCGTAAGAGGCGAGAAGACGAAGGCGGAAAGGAAGGGCTAGACAACTTTGTTTGCACAGGTTGAATTCCGAGTAATCTGCGGCCCTGCCTGCGACCGCAGCACTCTGTTTCTATATAAATCGATAAAAGGAATCCATACATTAGTCGAGCATAATTATTAATAAGTACAATATGAGAGAATAAAATTAGTTGAGGAATGAATCATATCAGCCGGGGTCTCAGGAACAAAGAATATTATATTTTTCTATGGGGTTCGCTTTAGACTCTTGTTGCAACCAGCATCCTGGAACAATATTGGATCTCCACTGATGTGCTACTGGGTGACTTCTCATAGCGCTATCCAGGCTAGAAGCAGGCTCCTAGAACCAGCTTCTCAATTCGAGAGACTGGTTTTAGGAGTACATAATCCAAATCAACTTTGAGTCTTTCAGATTTCTCACTGGAGGCTGGAGCTGGGGACTGGTGTGCTGAATCTCACACGTACAGTACGTTTATCAACCTTAGTTTACTGTATGTATAATATATCTTGTTCAAATCTTGGATGCAATGTCAAATCAATTTTTTTTCATTTCAAGGAGAGATAAGATACTGACGGAACTCGTGATGCAACTCTTTTGACAGCTGGTTGGAATGATCTCGTCGACTAAACCCTAAGTTACTGTCCTTCGGACAGAGCCGGGGATTGAATTAGCAGAACAATTAATCTGAAAAAAGTTGTTTCAAAATTGGCATTTTCAACCTCCACTTGTGGTATTGTCACATTGATAGTGGACAATTTTTTGTTCTTTTCTCACCAGGTTCTGGAAATACAAAGTAGGGTAAGGTATACCATCTCAAATTTCAGTGAGACTCACTCTGATCTGGGTACAGATTTCTAAATATCAGATCTAATTTTTGTAGATAAGTGTGAACTGTGTTGGGGTTTGATTGGGGTATAATAAACATCTTTTATGTGATAAAATTTTAGTGGCTGCTAATTTACACTTTTAGCAAGGTCATGGTCATTCAAACCAATTGAATGCAACAATACTGTCAGAAAACCTTCCATACTTACTAAAACCTGTATAAATGAGGCCATAGATATATCAGAAAGGCCCACATGAACACTCTATTTGACATGTTTTCTATAATTTTTGGTAGGAGACATGTTCTTGTTGAGGAGGAAAAATGGAGGGATGATGAGGTGATGTTGCACACCAGCTTTTAAATTTTAAATTCAAGTCAAACTCAAGTACCAGTCAACTATTCCTCCAGAAATTTCCAATTGCACACACTGGATCTAAATTTCCAAATGTTTGTGAGGGTCTTGCAGAAAATACACTGGTTCACCAGCCTCAGGCTTAGAGTCATTTACTGCTGCCTAAGTATTCCGGTTCGCTAGTTTAAGTACTTCAAACGGACCAATTCTCGGATTAAAAAAGAGTGCTTTCCGCGTCAGTTTAAGTTCAAGCACGCCGCACCTTCAACTTATAAGTAAGGATAAGTACCATCCAGGAATTTGCAGTGACAGCATACATCACTGCCACGTTTGTGCATATCCACAAGGAGAAAAGACTAATAAGGTAATCCCAATACGAAGCAGTGCGAGCAGGAAATTTCCTAACACAAAGTCACCGTTTATATGACTGAAAAGACGCACTAATTTGTACTCATCAGGTTTGATGGAGTCGTGTTTGTAGCCATCTGCCATCACAATTCAAACATTGTTCCTTGGCGCAGATGGGATCACCAAACCAATAAATAAATTACACGGGGATCAGGACCGTAGAATCGTCGATACATGACATGCGCGGTAACGGTAAAGTTGCAGAGGATGTAAAGGACATTCTTTTCATCTGGGACTGTTTGGAAATAGTCGGGCGCCTTGCCGAATAAAACTCTGGAGTAGGCGCGTAGGAGCTATTAATGAACAATAGCATCAGCTGTTCCTGTATACCAGAGAATACAAAGATCCACACACGTGCTGCGACATATTCTTCACGCGTAACCACGTCAAAAGGCCTCGTGCGGGCTTGGGCTAGAGGTGTACCGTGTTCCGCAAGCAGACCACTCATGTTGGGGCTGGGTATACAGTGAGAAATGAACGGTTAATTCAGGGTTACTCTCAAACCTCGTTATCCTTGTAAGCGAAACCCCCAGTTGATAACGGCCACAATTCCGTACACTAACATCGGGGAAGAGGAAGAACAGGCCCATATTTCCTTGTAAATCTTCGAACTGCTCTACAGTGGAAACTAGATGTCCATAGAGCATGGGTGGATTGTCACTTGAACCCCTTCCGATAAATGATCCAGTGTCCAAAGACATTGCCCCATCGTCAGAATAAAGTGATAGATGAGCAACGAGGAAAGGCAATTCGGATTCTCTAAAAAGGGATAAATATCACACCTCGCCGTAATTCATCAATCAGAATATAAGTCAAAGAAGTGATCACGTACGGGACGATAGAATTACCAGAAGGGTCTCTGACGATCAGCCGTGCGACGATTGGCGGTGTTATTGGTACCCGCGACAAATACATCGTACCAAATTCCGCCGTGTGAACAGGTTGTTGTTCAATTTCCAGATGATACGACCTGAAATTCGTCGGTTGGCAGCCGCCCGTCCAGGTCTAAACCTCTTACCTGGTGTTTGAATCTGATAGAAGGGAAGACACCTGGATTCGAGGCTGTGGACGTACAGGAGGGTGTGAAGATGGTGAAGACAGGTCTGCAATTGATGTACCGGAACTTTCGAGTATGAAGGTCTGGGACTGGGTCGAAAAATCACTACAGTTAACGCGAGAAAGAACAGTACATGTAAAGGAATCAAGCGTTTGGAGGTAGGAATATTTAATATTGAAGGACATTTCAGAACGCCTTGCCTTTCTGTGCCTAAGCTGGCAAGATGGCACCGAACGCATGGCGTGCTGTAAACACTCCTTTCTAAGCTTCTGGAAAACGGAGTTCTGAGGCGCAAGTTAACACGGGAAGGTATCAGGTAAAGACCTACTAACTTGCAGATTGAGATAGCAAAATAATCTGAATATATTCCACTCAATTGTTAGGTATTGTACGAATAGGGTTGCCGTTTCTTATTCTGGGTTGAGGTGTTCGATCGTTTGAACCAAATTGGACTCGTCGCAGTAAATTGGTTATAAAGGATAAACAAAACCAGAGAGCACTTTATATATTGAACAAAGGGACGGGATCCAAATGTCTTTCTTCCAGAAAAAAAAACAAGTGAATTTACCCAAAGTTCTGGGAGTGGGTGAACACGAATTTAGGGTTTCATCTAAACCTGGATTGAAAGCCAGATTTCGCGGGCAAACTTGATCTGCCAAAATAGAGAGCCGAATGAGGGGGAATTAAGGTTGTAATTAACACAAATAATAGCAATATCAAACGCTGTTTTTCACATAACTCCAGATTCCAGCCAAACTCGATCCCAGCATTGCGGCTACAACCATCGGCTTAATACCAACTGACAAATGGGAACGCAGATGAGAAAAAGAGCTGGCATTTCTATAAAGAAAGAATATACCTGTGGTCTTGAAAATAGCTCCTGTCAGAGCTCCAGCTGCCATACTTCCCATGGAGTCATGTTTCCCTCTCAGTGCGTCAATAGTTGAATTAACTCCATTGTACATAAGGGCTTGCAACATAGATATCAGAGAACCTGAATTAGTTATAATGGCCAGATTGAACTCACCAGCTATGCCAGCTGAATTACCGATGAAGGTACCCCTTCGTGTTACCGAGTTCAGGACACTGTTAATTCGCAACCTAGTATTTGAGATAGCGAGGGGTCGTCGAGCACCTTCGCGCACACCCCAGGCGCCGCCGATGGCCAAGCCTGTAAAAAAAGAATGAACATGTGATGAAATAGGACAATAAGAAATCTAAAGATGGACGGATGTCGAGATAAGGAAAGATAGATCCAAGGAGAAAAGGAGGCCATAAACAACAGTACGATGCTCGAAAGAGTAATTTGAAAGAGATGCCACGAACCGCTGAGGTACATGGTGCCCGTTCCGTAGCATAAGTCATCACTCCACCCTCTTGACGGAATTGCCGTACGTGCCCCAGGGAGATCACTTGTCTTGTCGTCATCCAAAAGCAAATAATCCAGTTTGTCACCCAAGTCTGCCAGTGGATGCAGTTTGGCGGGATCATAAGCGGCCATTAGCAACTCTGACGCAGTAACAGGTTCGTCCGTCAGAACATTGTTAGATTGTCGGGAGAATGTTGCGGTCTTGAGAATTTCTGTAGCACTTGAAGACGAAGCGTCCATCTTGGAATTCGACGACATGGGAGTCAATGAAAATGATGACCTTGCCAAAATTTGACAGACCGCCCATTGCCGAAGCCTTAACAAATATTATCACGTGATTGCATGTTCAGTTTGAACTTGAAGTTTGGTACAAAAGTTAGTACAAAACAAATGTCGTTCTGTTTCCATACACTCGGGGCCTTACCTCGCACGGCGTTTCTATATCTTAGAAAGTCCACTGCGGCAAAATTTTGTACGGGATTGTCACGCACTACCTCCAGACCTATTGTAAAATACGTCCAAAAACCTGCCAGACGTGAGTTGTACAAACAAGTTTTTACAAAGATGATGTACGCTTCCCTTATTGATAGGTTGGGCAACTTCTCTTGCACCACAGTCCTCAGCTTCTGATCCTGCTGAGACGGAGGCTTTGCGATGTCTTGAACAAGGAACTACGAAATTGGAAGAGGGAGACGTACAGGCCGCCAAAGAACTCTACCAGCGAAGCACTGAGATTAAACGCACTGCAAGTTCTTTATTTAACCTGGGTGTTACCCATTACCACCTCAGTGCGTATTATGCTCCATATATTACCTTTCTTATTACCTCAATGGTGTAGAGGAATTCGACGAAGCCATTGCTGCTTGGAAGCAATCAATAGCTTTGCAGCCATCTAGTCCCGATGCCCACACAAGTACGTGAGGAGTAAACTAAGATAACAGCCGGTCCTGGAGTAACCCTCTTATCGTACTAGATCTTGCAAGCGCTTACATCATTTCTCCGGGTAAGTCCATGTCAATGCATCTTGCGGACCGACAAAAACAAGCTTCCTTCTTCAGTTTCACGACCAGATCTAGCATTACACCATCTGGGGTATGCCCGTTTTCGCCTTTCTTTTCTTAAGTCATAATGATCTTCAGAATTGCTTGTTCACTGGCCCCGGAAGATCCTGAGATTGCTTTCAATCATGCTGCTGTTCTTGAAGCAAGTTCGTTATGTCATTGATGTCCTAATGCATCTGACTGTCGTATTTGTTCTTAACTAGCTGGAAGATTAGAAGATGCACTCGAAGAGTATAAACGCAGTCAAAAATTCGGGGTAGATCGTGCTGCAGTTCATATCCGGAATGTAAGAAGGCGCACATTTTAAAACTTTTCTTGTAACCGTTCTGCAGGTCGGAGCCAAAATTCTGGGCCAGAAGATGAAGGCACTACGAAAATCTGACAATTCATAAGATTTGAATATACAACCTTGTGCCATGTGCGGATACATTTTTGGGTCGTCAGCAACCGTATTTGTGATCTGTAACACAAAATGCTATTCAATAACAAGTCTAGTCATAACAATTCATTGTTAGATGCTGCCAGTCTCTCGATCTCCAATCTCCGATGACGACTTCTGAGTGGCTGATGTCGTGGGCTTGAATTCATGTTGCATCCGCAGGGAAGGTGAATCGCGAACACGTCGCATAATAGTGGCGATATCCGAGCGAGAATAGGTTGAAGCGGTATTCTCCGGTTTAATATATAATATTCGATGGTAACCTTCGTGAGATGAGGGGTGCTGGAAATCTGCCGCAAATCGCGACAAAATACCCAATCCTTCTTCTGCGCTTGTTATCGTAGGATGGCCTACCCCTGAAAAGTGAGATGAAAATCACCTATGGTTTGACAACGGGAAAAATAATTTGGGCTCACGGGTTCGGAGGCGGGCAGCACAAACCTTCGTTTAAAGCAGGGAATTTTTAACCCAAACCGGTAATGTTAAAGAATCAAAATTATAGATTTAGTGCCACCTTCGCAGATAGGGTGCGATCTCGAGTACCCACTTCATATGGCGTGTCGAAAACAAGAACCCAGATGTTTGTGCCCGGAAATTTGCGGGCGATCTCAATCCAGTATGATCTTTGTCTAGAATTCATTGTTGTCAGATTTTGAAATTCACAGGAGTTGGGCCCACAAGGAATCTGAAATACTATGTTTTACGACTTCACGGGGATCAGAAGACATTTCTCCTCATGGAATACAAAAATGGTAACATGGACCCCCATGTCAGAAGAGAGTTCTCACTCACGATTGATTGAAATTTGTACGGTCAATGCAGACCGAAAGACCATCGGCAAGTGTCGCCCTCGCCAATTGCTCTACCCGGCGTCTGTCCCCGAGATCATCTTGATTACATCTACGAAAGTGTGTAAAATGATGTTGAAGGGCATCGGCGAATGTCGACTAACAGACATGATAATTTATTAATCAGCATCACCGAGCCATGAACTTTCCGTGGTAGTGGAACGATATTGCTCACTTTGCCTGAAGCGATAAGACCGCATAAGATGAGCATGGTCTTGCCTTCCGTCAGGAATTGGTCATCTTTCGCAGCAGCATTGCTCGGAGAATGGCCAAGACCGAAGGTCATGATGACAAGTTGCGTACTAACACTAAAACTTTAATAATTGTAAGATAGAGAAACGTCACGTGATGGAGCGTAACAAAATGCCTTTTTCTCGATAGGCATTTAGGCTCGTGACCAGCCTGAATAAGAAGGCGTGACCTTTGGTACGGATTCCTTCGTTATACCAAAGAATCTGGGAATTGGAAACTACGCCGTAGACTCGTGACTAAAACTACGCCATCATCAACGGCGGCTATGCC
>QDKV01005211.1_pt1 | contig 35566 bp, 35 predicted proteins | sample 1861101 | NCBI WGS metagenome assembly QDKV01 (sample SAMN04275158, study PRJNA302643) | Fungus metagenome, whole genome shotgun sequencing project. | isolation source: fruitbody | host: Mallocybe terrigena | place: Sweden | collected 2013 | reverse complement strand
CCACCCAAACCTGGAATATGTCCTCCCAAGAATGTCACAATCCCAGAGGCCACCTCTTCAAGGTTGCTTTGAGCACACTGACTACCATTAATTTCCCAAGCCTGTCAGGTTGTTGATGAATCGAACGAAGGTACGGCGCTCGGCCCGTTCTGTGACCACTACATGGCTTAGATCCCGTGACCTTTCCATATATAGTAATAAGTTTGAAAAATTTTGCTCAAAATTTTGGCGCAGCCAAAATCTCGTGGGAATAACATGAAAACATCATTTTTGAGCTCCTTGCACTCGTCCGGGTTCAGATCTGTTGTCAGAATTCTGCCAAAAAATCTGGTTCCTGAGATATTCAATTTGTGGACTTTGGCTGTCCGCAACTGTACAGCGGCAGACAGGAAAGTAGTCATAAAATGTAGGAAGTCCTAGTACTGGTGTAAAAAAAACAGGGGTTTCCACTCGGAAATGCTGTGTAACTTTGGTGTGGTCAGGAATCAGGATCACCAAAGATCACCGAGATCACCGAGTCCAAAATGACGCGGTTACATTGAGGCCGTTCCTCTTCATCCTTCCCATAATATCATTAATGTCGTCAACGCTCTGAGCAACACTGACTGCTTCGTTAACGAATGACTGATATTCAGACTCGTCCTTTCTCCAAGAACTATAGGTTGAGTGCCCAATTTCGAAATCTTTGTCCTTGATTACGAGAGTTAGCTAATAGGCAACTTACAGCGGTCTAATAAATCAAACGGTCGTCGCTATAGGAATCACAGTCCTATGTGTTTCTGGTCAAGAGTTTTTGAAGCGCAGACGCAGAGGAAAGGCTCGTCGTAATCCTTCTCCAGACGTAGGAAGTAAGGAATCATGGGAGTGCGGCTAGTAAGCTTGGTGCTGTTTCTCCATCATTAAACTGATTGCCAGTGGAATGCGACAGTTTGTATCAAACAAGGTCATGGGCAAGGTATGCGTGCCTTGTCTTGAATATGATGAGGAATATCAATCAGGATGTTCGTCCCATTCATCAGATTTCCTTCACCCCCTTTACCTGCTGGCTATCCACTTTCCTGGGTGAGGCCAGTCGTCCAATTTTCTGAAGACAAATTACGGGAATTACGCGGAATAGACGCCACGGTCTACGTGCGATTCTTGCGAGGATGTTGTAAGTATCCCCAATCTCCAATGACGTCCTTCATTGGTTAATTATATCCAGTTTGGTATGCTCTGTTACATCTTCTAACGACCTTCCCTATCCTTTTTCCCATTCACATCGACTTCTCCGAAGATTCAATTTCACCCAAATCTATGACCAGAGCTTCTATTTCATCTCTAGTCGGCACTGCGAAGGGACGTTCACTGCTTTGGATTCACATATGCTTACTCTTTTGGCTATCACTGTCTTGGGTTATTACACTCGTCTGGGTTTGCAACGGCGCATTTAAGATGCGGGCAGAAAACATACGCCAAGCGGCTCGCCGAGCTGAAGATGCAAGAGAAGGAATAGTAGAGGATGAGGATGAAATCTACTATCGGAATCCTCGACCTCAATATAGTTTTGTAGAAACCCCATCTAAAGAGAGGGACAGACCGATTCAAGGATTACGTTTGCGCACTGTCATGGTCACCAACATTCCGCACGGTCTCCGGAACGAAAAAGGTCTGCAGGAATACTTTGAGTACTATATGTCGCGCAAGGTAGAGAAGCCGGCCGTTGGTATGACTTCCTCCACACAGCCAGGCTTTTTCAACAAGTTGTTGGCTTTCCTCCTCAACCGTGCAAAACGTCTACAAGTCCAACTTCGTCGATCGTCAACCCCCACACATGGGGGAGCGGAGGACGATACGGAAGGGGACAACGATAAAAAGGGTAGAAGGGAAAGCTCAGACGGTCCACCTCGACCTGTCATTGAACGTGTTGTCATCGCACGTAAAATGACTGAACTTGCTTCTTTACTCGAACGTAGAGAGCAAAATCTTGTTATGCTTGAAACTGCTCATATCAAGTTGGCAAATAAAGCTTTTTTAGCTGTGAAAACCGCTATGGAAGGTAAATCTCCTCGCCGACCATCCTCAAAGGCCGCAGAATTTGCGAAGAAGCGAAGGTCTATTGCTGATCCTGAGCGAGTTGATGACACAATCAACGAGCAAGAACGGATGGAACAGCTTATCCCGGTGTTACGTCCGTTTGTCGAGGAATTCAATAGAGAGGAACGCTCTATCTGGACACGTTTAAGGAAAGCGATGGCAAAGACCTCTCATAAATCTTTTTGCAAACTACCAACTCGCAGTCCTTCTGACGATGAATCTACCGACAATAACAACTCTTCCACGCCTCACGCCGGACAGGGAGGAGAACGAACGATTTGGGACGCACTGTTGTCCCTTCCACGAACTACCCTGGATGCCTATCAGCCGCTCATTCACCTCAACCATCTCTTCACCGGGAAAGTCGTCCCTTCTATTGACTATTACACAACCAAGCACACTTTCCTTACATCGCTCATCACGGAGAACAGAGCAAATTTGACGACGGACTTTGACTCAACTTCGACCGCCTTCGTCACGTTTGCTGATCCAGCTGACGCGAGGAGAGCCTGCAAATACTTGGCCGTGCACCCCAACAACCCGTTGGCCTGCCTTGTTACGATGGCTCCTGTGTATTCAGATATCGACTGGAAGAGAGTCATGAAGTCGTCCCTCAAGGTTGAGTTTGTCAAAGATTGGGTGGTTAATATTGGTGTTTGGTGCGTTGGGGCTTTCTGCAGTTTTTCTGTGGCAACTTATTTTTTGACGAATATCAGGGGGTTCACGTTGTTTTGGCTTTTCCCGGTGTCTTTTCTTGTTGGTTTGGTGTCTATTCAGAACGTTTCTCTTTTTTGGCCGACTTTGGTAAGCTTTATACCTATCTCTTAGACCTTTTGATTTACTTCCTTTGTTAGAAACGATACCTTGACCGTCACCCAGACAAGAGCGAAATCCTACAATCCCTCATCCCTACTATCCTTGTATCTCTCCTCTCACTCCTAATCCCACCCATCCTCCTTCTCATCGCTAAGAAAATGCACTTGATCCCTACCTCATCCGCTCTTCAGGACATTCTCTTGACACGTTACTACAAATTCCTCGTCGTGAACGTTCTCATTTTCTTCTGCGTCGGCACCGCCGCGATGCAGTCTTTTCTTCAATCATTCAACGTGTCAAGCAATCGTTCAGACGTGATCCAGGTCGTGGCGGACTCGTTCCCTACAGCCGGCCCGTTCTATGTCGGATGGCGTAAGTGGATTTGTTTTGGGCTGTAAGGCAAATTTCTTGATTGAGTTGACATTTTTTCAAGTCATCTTCTCCACAGCTCTGCACGGAGGACTTGAACTTAGTTTGTGTAAGTCTTCCATTGTTCTATCCATTCTTTCGATTTTCGATGCTCAAAAATTATAATTAGTCGGGGTATGTTGATCTTCGTTTTGGTGATTTCTTTTTCTCTAAATTTTCATGGAAAGTTGCCCCTTCTGAAACACCCTTTTGGTAAACGACAAGTAACACCGTATGTATCTCCTTCATTCCTCGTCTTGAATGTCTCTCAAGGAAATTTACTAGACGTAAACGTACTTTCTACGTTCGGCCGCTACTACCTAATTTCTTCTGTAAGCCCTGCATTCCTTTGTGGATAGTTGCACAATTGCCAATGAAATAACTTCAGATTTCATTCCCAATCACCTGCTTGTCCTCCATATATTTCTCCTCTTTGCGGTGCTCAACCCTTTTGTGGTGCCTTTTGCGGTGCTCTACTTTTTTGTCCAGACTGGTGTGATGAAGAACCAGGTCAGTCGCTTTTTTTCCCCAATGTCCGCATAGCCTAAATCACAACTCGTTTTTTTGAAACTTCAAAGTTCATTCATGTCTACTGCAAAAACTACGAGGGAGATGGTAAAATATTGCTAGTGCGGCTCATTCGTTACAGCCTTGATGGTCAGTCTTACAAGTGTCAAAGTGCACATCTTTTTCCAACTACCCATTGCGTAGGCCTGGTTGCTTCACATGCCGTCTTCCTGGCATATATGGTCGTTCTCAGGAAATCCGCCCTTGCGGGGTTGGCGGCTTTCCTCATCGTTTGTACTGTTATTGCAAAGCTAATGTAAGTGCCACCCCTTTTTTTCTTTGCACAGATATATATACTGACATTTCTGCTTTCAGACTGACAAGAATGTGCAGAAGGCAATTTGAACTGGACGATGCTGCTGAAGCAGAGGTGCTGTGTAACGGTGTTCTTCGTCCACAGCCCGAAGAAGCTGAAGCAGTGGGGTTGGTGAACGGGACTCCTAACCATGAATATGACTGTCGCCCTTCCAGATCACCTTTTTTCACTATCAGACTCCCTGATTGGATTAATTTTTCGTATGCTACTTTGAACCGAAACCACGGAGTGCCTCATCATCGACCGCAACACCGCCGTCCAAACCCTTTTGGACCTCATAAAAACTCCGATTTGACTGAACCGCGCCAGTTGCGAGAATCAAAGCAGCAGCACATCGAAGGATTGCCGGAATGCAGGATGGAAGGACCCTCGTCTTCCGCTACGGATGGCCATCCACCGCACATTCTTACCGAAGAGCCGAGGGAAGATCCTGCACTTCTGAACTGTCGCGTGCATAAAGACCCGTCGCAATCAAGGGAAGGTGGTCCTGTTGTACGACATCCTCCACTCCAACCTTGGGACGACCAAAGACTCCCGGATTTACCCTACGACAACCCATACTACTCGCGCGCGATTGACAATGCCCTTTGGCTGCCCAGGAATCCCATTGGTTTGCTGGATCTCGATGATACAGTCGACTTAAAAGTTTCCATCACTGTGGATGAGACAGCAGGTGGTCTGGGCTCGTGGATCGCCGCCACTGACGACATTATATCCCCTGATGAAGCTTCCGGAATATCGAACATGGACGTTTCACCGCCTACGGGTAAACCTGGGTCAATTATTACATACTTCCCAGTAACTCTGCAAGAGGTTGATGGCACTGAAGAAATAGATCTTCCTCCCGTCATTGCACAACGTGTGTCTGCAGGAGAAAGGGACGTCGAACGTTCACCACAGCTTCGAAGACCTACACTACTACGACAAGCTAGCTCAAGTGATCGGAGTTTTGCAGGCACAGAGAGAATTACGAGACGACGACCGTCCATTCTTGACCTACCACAACCATCTCCCCAGTTCATTTATTCTTCTCCTACCGCACTCGCAGCAAAACGCGCACGGTCAGGTTCTGTCATGTCAGCACTGCAATTACCTTCTCCTGGTTTTGCGGAGCGGGCGCACTCGATCGATCGAGGATCTGCTCCTAGGCAGCCACCAGCCGAGTTGGTTGGTAACAATGTGTCAATATCTCAATTGTCATTGACTGCGCCGAAATTGTCCCGGAGCCAGAATATCTCCGCTTCTCAGGCCATTTTCCATGAGGTGCTGGAAGAGGAGCGAGAGGCTCACCAAGAGAAGATAGACGAAGAAAACGCGGAACAAGTGAGGGGGGAGAAATCGTGGTTTACGTCATGGCTATATGGGCGAACTGAATGATCCACTGACGATTGGCAAATCATATTATTTGTTTTCATCATCGACTTACTTATACCATGCCTTATTTTGTATATCCCCAGTTTATTTGATACATATTATATATAATTCTGCCCTGCTAGCATGCAAATCTGATAATAATGATATAACTCTCCAATGGAACACCAATTGATTCAGGTATATAATGAATGGTATGGTAAAGTTAAGTACACTCCCGAAACTTTGAACCAAGAACATAAGATATAACTGGAACCTTTGGTCTTCTACTACACGAGGATAAAGTTTATGACCCGTGTGCTTAAAACGGGGATATCATGGTAAATATGAGCAACCTGATGAACTATCCTGTTGTTTTATGTGTCATGTCAGAGTTCCTTTGTCCACACGAAAGAGTCCGGAAATCTCTGCTTACCAGATGTCCATGGAAATAAGTTTGTGCAGCAGCGGTGGTGCAAGCTGATTCTGTACCATTGGCTAAGAATTCATTCTCGGGAGGCTTGCATCCGGTGCCTGTGACCGTTGGGCCTGGTGACAATGAGGACGCAGCTGAGGCCTGTGAAGGCAACTATTAGCATGATAAAAGGGAAATATGGATGATGAACAATGTCTTGAGCGACATTCATAGAAGACGGTCAACACTCAATCTCCCATTGTCTATTCTTCGCCTGGGGTTTTCGCGGCGAGATGGAGAAGCATTTGGACGAGAAGATTCATCCCCTCCCTCCTCGCTGCATCACCTGTACGTACGTCACGACCAGAGCTCATCAATCAGGGGTTGACAACCCAAGAATTCTTCTTGTAAATTATTGATACAATGATAGTGCTGTGTTACTCAACATCTGCCGCTTGGTGGCCCGCCCTTCTAAGTTCTGGTAGATTACCTTGTCTACTTCGTTAATGGTGTTGTTCTTGCGCTTGCAAACATTGGTGGCAACCTCCTGGCTGCGGCTGAACCTGGAAGGGATCCTGAACAGCATCTACCACCTCGTTGGTGATGCTGTCCGCGCGGTACTAGAGAACACCTCCACCCAGGCATAGGGCTGGCAGGTGTGTTCTTCATCAATAGACTCCAATATCGCGCTGTCACATGAGCGCTGCTTTCCTTTGTGACCATTGTGACCAGACCGCAATCCTTCAGTTGTTCAACTTGTTGTTGCAGAAAAATCAGGAGAATTTGACCATGAACTGTGCATATTAAAACATTTCAAGGAGTCGAGTGACCGTCCAGGGCACAAATATGTGTCACATCACCTCGATTTCTTCTACTTCGACAGGCCAAACGGCCGACATCTCTGTCTTATCTTCGATGTTTTGGGTCCAAATATGTTTTCTGGGGCGGAGAACTACCGGCTGGATTGCCTGGCGCGTGACAGGTTCTACTTGCAGTCGATTACCTCCACTCATCCAAGGATCGTTCATGGGGGTGAGCCCACCCTCACTTGCAGAAGTAATTGCAGTCACTAACCATCTGGGAAAGATATCCACACAGGCAACATCTTATTTCGCGTTTCAGAACTAGACAGCCTTTCACCTGAGGACATCACCAACAAGTTCAAGCAACCGAGGATCGGCAAAGTGACCCAGCACGACGGGGGATGGCGTGCCAGATTATCTAGTTGAACCCATCGAATTCAGAGCCCAGTTTATCCGTGGCCTCTGCGAGGTACGGTTGATTAATTTCGGAGAGTGTAAGCTGGTCGGTCTCTGTCAAAAGTCATCTGCCAATAATGTGCTGTAGCTTCTTTGTTGGCCACCCCCCCAAAAAGCATACAAAGTCCGACCTCATTTCACCCACCGGAACTGGTATTTCAATTAAGACTAACCCATGCTGTAGATATTTGGAATTTGGGCTGCACCGTCAGTATACAAGTCTGTGTCCCCGATGACTACTGAGGTTTCAAATAGACATTACCGGCCGTCCTCTCTTTTATGCCCTTTTTTCAGGCCACGAGTTGATCCCCCAGTTCAAAGAGCTGTTCCCGAAGATTGGATCTTGAATTCTTTCTAGGATAATGCCTTAAATGACCTTCCCAACGGTTAGTTGATCTATGCCTATCTCCAACATCTTTAAAACCTGACTGTACGTAGTGCCCTCTTCAGAAAAGTCCTGGATCGACTTGTTGCCCGCTACGATCTCCTGCGCCATTGGCAATGGAGTCGAAAATTATCGAAGATACGACAATATGCAGCAAGACCATTCTCTTTATCCGTGTTCTTCACGAATAGAACGTCATCGGATATTGATGCAAATGGACTTTCGCCGCTTGAGGATGAACTTACTCAATATTATTTCGCAGAGCATGTCACAGGTCCTCTAACACTGAGCAAGGAAGATATTGGCACACTAGGAAAGTCTCTCCGTAAAATGCTGGTATTTGATCCCAGAAACAGGGCTCCGGCACATGTGCTACTCCAGGAGCCATGGTTTGCAAGGAGTATTAAGAGGATGCTTCAGTCACCTCGTGAATGTAAATAACCACGTCTATGTTGATCTGCGCTTTATCCGTGGTCCTGGGATGAGATAAATTCAGACGACTTCCAGGTGCGTGTTTTTAACATGTGCCACATACCAGATTCTCATTTCGTCGCCTTCCAGCGCTTCCTGAACTGCAGAGGTCATTCACGATGGAAGATGACATATAACTGACATCGGGCAAACTCGTACACAAGTTCAATCGTACGTAGCTTATAGTCCAGTAGGCAGTACTGATGTGATCGCTACGCATACTACGCATACCCTATGACACCACAAGCAGACCGAGAGCCCGAGTTTCCTGTTGTAAGAGAATCTGAGCTGTTACCTCGCCCAAGATCGTCTGTGCCCTGAAAAGCTATCAGCATTTCTGTGCATCTATATCTATTTGACCCGACGCACGTTATGAACGACGACGGAGCGCCTAAAAGAAGAACTAAATTAGACCCTGCCATAGTATCGATATGTTCTGCATCCGAAATACATACCCAATGATTGAGCTCGGCCCAGTCAGAGAAATGCCAGGATCTGTAAAGTTAAGGGTGGCTACACCCGACCCATTCGATTGCACGTTTCCAAGATCGCCAACGTGTCTGTTCGGCCAATCTGTGGGCGCTCCGTGATTTTTTCCTTCTGGGTTGTAATGTGCACCAGTGGAAAGGCACCCGCCGGTCAAGTTACCCAATTCACTGAGGAAGTAGTATTCCAAATCATGCCACGGATTGAAAGTAAAAAAATTGAACATACTGTACATGAAATCCTCGGAGTGCATTCGGAGTGAGACCCTGAATGTATCCGGAAATCCTGACCTGGCTCACATTTGAGGCCTGGTCAAACACGACAGTGCCATTGACTCCTGCACTACCACTGAGTACAACGATGGCCTACAAATCCTTCAATAATCACAATTGACTTCAAACATCTAATTCATACCTTGATAGCGAAGCAGCTTGTGATCAGCGCAGACAAGGTGAAGAAACGCAGATACATGGAGATAATTGATAGCTTTGGAGAGTGGGGATGGAATTATTGTAATCCGCAGAAACTAAATGGCCTATATATCTAATATCGATGAAACGTGTACAGCTCCACTAACTCGGAGTATCATTGTTGAAAGATGATAAAAATAAAAGTGACATGCAAAAGCAGTGTGGCATAGTGTAAGGCTGACAGTGATACTGCCCCAGTTGGCAGAAGAGATATTTCTTCTGTTATTCGGACCTTTCGGTGCTAGGCGGCTCCGGCTTACAGAAGGGATGGGGCTTGTCGGATTTCAAGTTGCAGGGTGAAGTCCCTGTAAAAATCTCCTATAAAAAACTGCCCACGTATACAGACATTGCATTTCATTACGGTGGGGGAGAGTGTAAGGCTGGCCGCCTTACTCACCCTTACTCACCATATAGCCCCGGTTGGCAGAAGATGTCTCTTCAGTAATTCTGACCTTTTGGTGTAGCGGCTAGGCGTGCACATAGCAAGATTTCGCTAAATGATTTAGCAGGTTCCGGTATGCGCTTCATGGACAAAGCTTCAACATTGCATGTCTGTAGCTCAGTTTCCAGCTAAGGTGGTGTCATTTTAAATTCATCGCATATATGCTTACAAAAGGGTAAGGTCGAAGCCTAAAGGACAAGAATCAGATTACCAAAGGCCACTAAAGAGATATTAATGCCGTGAGCACTTGGGAAGGAAACTGAAACGAAACAAGGGGTAGCATGCAGCAAATTTAAGGTTGAAATCACAAAGAAAGCGAAAGGCAACAGACAGAGAAATGGAAAACCGCATACAAATAACAAAATGTGAGAGACAGTTCTGAAGGAGCGGAAGGCTGCGGAGGCCTGGGTCTTAAGCATGCAAGTCGACCAAGAAGTCGGTACAAAACATAGGACAATTCTGGAATTTTTTTTTGGTTGTCCACGATAAATAGGAAAAACAAGCTGGCAACATCTTTCGAAGTATAAACTCTCTTCCCTTTCTTTTCTTTCCTTAAAAGAAAAGATAAGTTGTGACGAACACACCCAGCGCGATGATAACCACAACGTTGAGAGGAACCCCTTCCTGCTGAATGGGTGCTTCGTCCACCATTGTCGCCACCTCTGAAGGAGCAGCACTATCCGCATCCGATAACCTTCTTGTACGTCGACGCAACTCCTGTACAGGAGGAGGTACATCAGCAGCCGCAGATTCAATTTTTTGAGACTGTTTGAGTTGTTCCTGCAGCGAAGCCACCAACGCCTGAAAATCGTCCAAGTCTAACAGTGCCTTGTTGTACTTCGCATATAGTTCCTCGTTGATGGGATTCTCGCGAGTGATGATGACGGGCTCGGGTGGTGCAGGAGGTGGCTGTGCATATGAGTAGGCAGGTTCATGTTCAGCTGTTTCATCAACAGGTTGTTCTGGAGCTGGTTCATCAACAGCAGCGTTATTGACGACAGGAGGGGGCACGGGTGATACTGAACGATGTTCCGGCTGGCTTGCAGGTGGCTCGATTATTATGGGCAGTTGTTGGCCAGCGGTGGTAGAGGTAGAATCCTGCGAGTCTTGGTGCACCACGGAATCATGGCTCGGTGTAGGTGCACGGTCTTGAGGTAGCTGTGAGGAGGCAGCAAGAAATTGCGAATCGAGAGTAAGATGATGACCGTTGGTAGCCAACTGGCGTGATGTGTCATAGTGCTTGTTAAAAGTAAAACGAGTCAGCAAACACGTATCTCAACAATAATACATGCGACGGAAGCATGGGAAACAAAGAACACCGGTAATGCTCACTGATCCGTCGTTGTTAGATAATATGGACGTCATCCCCACCTGGGTATTTTCATCTTCTTCCTCGACGGGTTGACCTTCAGCGGGAAGATAAGTGACACGGAGCTTTTGCTGGAAGACCTTGCCCTCCTCGTTCGTATCTGGGCTTGCCCACTATAGATAAGATAGACAATGTGAATTCAAAACGATAACGCATCATGACACAGAAGGTGTGGCGTACGATGTCGGCAAGGGACATGGTGTCCTTGTCAGGCGTGATGATAGTGCTCTGAATGAGGAACTTGTCTTTGCATTTCGCGTTTAGAGATGGCTCCTCCTTGAGAGCCTGGAGCATAACTGAAAAAGTAAGTAAAATCTGATTACATCTTCTGCTGCGCGCGCTAAAGTTTTGACGTACCAGACACATCAACACTCTCCCCAGGCTCAACTCTGCCAGAGTTGGGTCGCACACAGTAAAGCTAAACAAAGGAGAACTTGTCACAAAAGAGTAGCATTTTAAAAGTGAAATGTCCCACCTTTGGTGCAGTAGTCTTGACTTTGAACGCAACCGGTTGCGAATTGTTGTTTGTGATCACCAAAGAGCGCTTAACAAGAGTTGTGAGCGGTCCTTTGTGAAAGGTAAGCCTCTCCTGCAATGAAATAATAAAGGAAAGAAAGCCCACTCCTAAAACCTAAAGAATTAGAGGGATTGAGCTGAACGGACATGATGTCTTTCGATGATCGCGGGGGCGGTGGGTTGGAAGAAGAATGCGTATCCGTTTGCTGGATGAACGAGCCAACCACGTGGTCTTCAGTGATGTCGCCGTGGGAAGCTCCTGCTAAAAGCAGCCTATTTAGCATTCCAAGCCCTTCACCGAGAACGACCACCTCCTGTCGTGGTTGCTGGATAGAGCCTTTCTTTACCATTTGCGTATGGTTGTTTCCAAGGAAGCAGTTTCGTTGTTAATATGTATGTAGACTGGCCGTCGTCTGGCGTACCATTTATACTGAACTTTCCCTCGAGCCTCGTGTTATTGGCACGTACTTTATGACGATGTTATGAAGGAGGGAGGCGAGACATTGCGTTAGCCCTTCACAGATCCAGGTAAGAGATCCCTAAACCGCTTAAAACTCGTTCACGTACTGCCCTGAATGACGGACGAAAGGAATTATGTGCGTCAAGTTTCTTATTTCACCACATCTAAAGTTGAATCGAGATTCTTAGCTGATTCCAATGAACGAATTGCAGAAGAATCACCTCATTTCAAAACAAGACTCTCGGTAGGAATGCAAATAACTAAACGTGGATTGTTCGTGATTGTTGAACTCTTGGGGCAAGGAACAACATCCATTCCGCTTAGATTCTTTTCGGACTAGGTAAAAGAAAGGCCCATCGATAAGGCGAGTCCGGACTGTTGCAGATAGACAGTTCCGTAATTACTGGGACACCCGGAGCTTAGCGTGCGAAGCCTAAAACACGAGCAACCAGATCTACGCCGGCTTCATGGCCTGTTGACATATAATAATATAATATGCATGATGTGATACCCATTAGTGTGAACAACGTATATGATTCAGTTTCACGGCCGCAGGACACGAAGATATGTAAGCTGCGTTTAGAATACACGATCAGTTACATATGGACTGCGCCTGCCTTTTTCGGCTCATGTGGGCGCTTGGGCTTTCTTGGAAGTCCATGAAATTCAATTGTGTGTATTTTGCCACTTTAATTTTCGTTAAAGGATTAGTAATTAGGAGCACGCACATAATTTAATTCCTATAATTTGTCGCTAGACTAGTCTTAGTTTGAGGAGTTTACAGGGAACAGAAACCCAAAACAACCTTCTGAAACATTAAAACTCCGGGAATGTGCCATCAATTGAACCAACTCTGAACAATTTACACGGCAGCTGAATAACTATCAAATAAGTATGGACTTGAAGTTTAAAAATAATATAGATAAAGAAGGAACACACAAGAATAGGTGAGATTGACTCCAACAATTTTCTTTCGCAAGGTTTTGTAACATCGGACTCTGCAGAGATTCTTCGGCAGGTCTCTGATGTAAGCGGCAATAAGTATGCTTAGTAATCATTACCATACGGATGAGCATCAACCATCAACCAATTTTCTCCCTGCCACCCGTGCACATTCTCACAAACAGCGAGTAGCTCAAGACCCAGCCAAATTGTACCAGTAAACTATCTTAAGGCAAGAAATTCAGGTTGCTATGGCACAGTTATACTTTCCTTCGCGGATGTCCCCTGTGACGGAGGCATCTCACGATTCGGTGCTCGCGGGACTACACGGTGACAGGCAGCTGAAGGTAGAGGATATAAAGGAGGCTTACATTGAGAGCAAAGACAGGTGTGTTTACAATGAGCCCTTTTGATTTGTCCTGACCGTTGGTGCAGCTTGCTTTCTGCTATTGATTCTACAAAGGACGTGTTGAACGATATCCGGGCATTCAACAAGGACGAATGGGTCGTTCGGTACCCGCAATTTCGGGAAGAGGATGAGGAATCCATTTTAACTCAACCTTCCACTGTGCGACCCAAAGGCGTACGCCATTCTTTGTCTTTTGCTGATAGTCCGACGCACAGGACAGAGGTGGTTATTGATCGCTCTACTGGTTGCTTCCGCTCGATTAACCTTGCATCCGACTCAAATACTTGCAAAGACCACGATGAATCCGAGGGTTCAAAGGAGGCCGACATATCTGACAAATGTGTACTTCCTCCAACCGAGTTCAACGTTATCCGACTGGACCTCAAACTCGGTCCACATCAGCCCAGTTCAGCAGCATCACTCGTTTCACAACTCGAGAAGTCGTCGATCGCTAACCTCCTTGACGAGCGGATTGCCAGTGCTGTTAATCATATTGAGAAGCTAAGGTTGCGGGTGGAGGATACATCATCTAAGGTACTCGTCACTGGTGACCTTAATGCTGGAAAGTCGACGTTCGTCAATGCCCTTTTGCGACGAGAGGTCATGCCTATTGATCAGCAACCATGCACGACCGCTTTCTGCGAAGTTCATGTCGCTGCTGAAAACGATGACAAGGAAGAAGTTCATATTGTCAAGGACGGCAGGGCATACGACATCAAAGATCCGTCCACTTACTCCAAAGCCGACCTCTCTGAGTTGGAGAACATTGTCACGGACAACGAGCACACTCAAAGGATGATCAAGCTCTATCTTGCAGATACTCGCGCCCCGTCGGAATCACTCCTGAATAATGGTGTCGTTGACATCTCTCTGATCGACGCACCCGGACTTAACCGTGACAGCCTCAAAACTACCGCTGTGTTTGCCCGGCAAGAAGAGATCGATGTCGTTGTTTTTGTCGTTTCTGCTGAAAATCACTTCACACAATCGGCAAAGGAGTTCCTTCAAACTGCTAGCAACGAGAAGGCTTATATCTTCATTGTTGTCAACAAGTACGACCAGATCAGGAACAAAGATAAATGCCAGCGACTTGTCCTTGAACAGATCGAGCAGATTAGCCCTGGGACATACAGTGATGCAAGAGATCTCGTCCACTTCGTCGACTCAGCTTCTGCACTTCGACCGTTCACCGCCAATCCTGCCTTTGATGATCTTGAACAGTCATTGAGGTCATTCGTCTTGGTGAAGCGATCCAAGTCGAAGTTGCATCCTGTCTCCACCTACCTCTCCAATCTGCTCTCGGATATTCAGTTCCTAGCTGGTGCAAATCTTGTGCTTGCTGAGTCGGAACTCTGGGAGGCTCAAGGAGAGTTATCTGAATCACGTCCCGTTCTTGAACAGCTAAAACGCGGACGGGAAGCACTGGAGGACGCTCTCGAGTCAGTTGAAGAGTCAGGTGTTGGAGAGGCCTCCGCGCGTACCAAGAAGCTTCTCAATGACGCTCTCGATCGAATTGGCCAAGGTCAAATTGGAGTCGATACATCGTTTTCTTCAATGCCTTCTTATCCAGGTTTATTTGGAATCTGGGAATATACATGTGAAGTCCGACGGGCTCTGCTGTCCAGTTTGGATGCGGCTGTTACTTTGGCAGAGGATGAGGCTCGTCTCATCACGAAAAGCGGCGTGAACAAGGTCAAGAATCTTGGGGAGGTTCACCTCCCTGCTGGCACCGAACGTAATGGTAGGGTGTTCTGTCCTGAGGCCATGTTCAGCGCGATAAGAAGAAGAGGCAAAGGAATCAAGCATCGCTCTTCCTCGTGTGGCAACGGCGGAGCTGTTGTCGCTGGTGGCCTTCACGGCCTTGGTATTGGTTTTGCTCAGCGACATGACATGCTCGAGACAACCTTTTTCGACATCTTCGATATCGGTCACCATATTTTCGTTCACTTCGCCGACGGCAAGGAAAGTGAGGAGAAGTCTTCCACTCCCACTGCTATCGGTATTGTCAGTATCGGAGTAGGAGCCATTACCATGATGGGTAGCCAGGCGATCGGTCTTCGCGGATTCGTTGAAGGCATCGTACGCATCACTGACCTCCTCGGCAACGAGACTGTACAGAAGTGGGCAGCGCCTGTTCTCGGCGCGACAACCATTGGTCTGACTGCGTACCTCATTCTTGACCTGCCTCAGTCTATTCCTCGGACTGTTGGGAGACGAGTCAGGGCGTCTGTGCTTTCTCAGTTTGGAGAGCAGGAAGTGCATTTCGTGGATGCTCATGCTTCTCGTGTTAGTCGTGAGACAAGGAAGGTGTTGAGGATGGCATCATGGGATCTTAAAGAGAGATACCGTAATGCAACGGAGGTAAGAACAAGAGAAGTAAAGGGTGCAGAAGAGAAGGAGACACGTGCATTCAAAGCGAAAGAGTGGTTCAGCGATGTTGGCCGGAGGACGAGGAAAATTAGGGTTGATGCTAAGTTGGAGCGCATCGGTGCTTGAAAATGCTGGAAATTCAGAATGATACATTCGGTCTTCGCAGTTGTGCCATGCCTTTGTTTGACTTCTACCATTCCTACCTTGAATTTTGTTTTCTTTTTCGTCTCTTAACTTCTTGAAGGCGTGGTAGACGCGTCTTCCTCACATATTCGACCTATAGTCTTGTTTTATGTCTATTAGATGATTCATACTTATGTCTTTGGTGACTAGCTTAATAAGGATCCCATCAACCTTGAAAGCAAACAAAGACAAGCGAACGAACTCCGTACTGCGCTACGTTCAAATACCAACTTTCAGTTGCAAACAGTAATTCCTTCACCTCAGTGTTAAAAATGTCGGATCTCTGCCCTGTCTACGCCCCTTTCTTTAGCGCCATGGTGAGTTATACCCCAGGTCAACATTAACAGTTACGAACATGAACGTTCTCGTCTCACAGGGATGCACCAGCGCCATCGTATTCACCTGTGAGTTTATATGGTATTAAATAGGACGGGAGTCATATTAATGCTTTGCTGGTTGGCTTTGAATTTAAATAGGCATTGGTGCAAGGTGATTTCGTCTCGTTATGTTTTTACTATGACACGAACACTCACCTGTCCGAAATGTTTTTGGAAAAACATTAGTTATGGTACCGCAAAGTCAGGAGTTGGAATTTCGGCTATGGCGGTGCTAAGACCAGACCAGATGATGAAGTGTTCCATTCCGGTTGTTATGGCTGGTATTATTGCTGTAAGTCGGTTCACGACTTCTACGGCTCTATTCCATTTTATTGATGCATCTACACCATAGATATATGGTCTCGTCGTATCCGTCCTGATCTCGGGATCGCGTACGTATCTATTTATGTTGAACACCTCGCTTTTATATGAATGCTACGTGTACTTGGTTCAGTTCAAACACACATGTCCCTTGCACAAGGATTTACTCAACTTGGTGCTGGTCTTTCGGTTGGTCTCGCTGGTCTAGCTGCTGGTTTCGCCATTGGTATCGTTGGTGATGCTGGCGTGCGAGGCACTGCTCAACAACCGCGACTCTTCGTTGGCATGGTATGTCACCCTTTCCGTGACCTGTAAAACACAGCTATAACTTGCCGGTTGCACCACAGATTCTCATCCTGATTTTTGCTGAGGTTTTGGGTCTTTACGGTACGTCCCTTGCTACGTCAGCGTCGTCTCAACCTTACTTGAAAAATCCATTAGGACTTATTGTTGCTCTCATCATGAACACCAAGTCCAATACCATGGCCGTAAGTCATCTGTGTGTTTCCCCCAAGTTTCATTTGATGGTCATTCGGTTAGTGCTGAGCTTCGCTCTCCGCCCCGGAGGAAGGCTCATGAAGCATGAAAGTGGTTTGCAACAAGGATGGATACAGTGGGACAGAGTATACCGTATCTCATGTTTCTCCCGTGGCTTTATGCAGACGTCTCGAAAGAGACGTCTAACCTCTATTAGCCAATCTAGTTTTAATTCCCTATTCGATCGCTCAAGTTTTTATTTTGCATTCTGTCTCCACAATCCTGTATGCGATCCTCGTTTAAGTTTTATCCCCCTTCGATGTCTACCACAAATCTTGCATTATGAAGTCTTGCTTTTACGGTCCAAGTTTCTGAGGCACTAATGAACAGTGATCTCAAACATGAAATTTGAATACTACATAACGGTTGTGTAGCGGGTATAAAGGCAGGTAAAGTGATTTATTCTTCGGTCTTTCCCAAAACAGCCGCCAACTTCCGCTTGACCCCGCCGTCCCCCACATGTTCCTTATCCACTTCAAGATCCCAGGCCAAAAAGCGACGGCAAACTTCTTCCGCTTCTTCCAGATCTTGAAGCTCCTTTTCTGTCATTTCCTCATCCAGTAATCGGCCATGCTCATGGATCGATAGTAATTCGCTAAAATGTGATATATAAAACGAGAATAAATGATAGCACGAGCCACACACTTTACGTATTGTGCTCGCATTACAATCTTGCGTGGTATGCCGAAGATCTCTGCGCATTTTGTGGCGGATGAGTCGAGGGATAAGCCTTCTGCGACTCTAATAATGATGAGATACTGTGACGCCTTTCTTTTGAAAGACGAGCTACCTATACAAATAGGTTATTTTTTCTGTGGGTCCAATTGTTCCTGTCACATCATCCTCAACAGAAGTGGCACCAGGCGAAGTGCAACTAGCAGCAGCGTGGTCACAAGTATTGGGCTCCATAATCGTACCAGCTCCCGACGTAAACATAGCCTGCATATGACAGAAGGACACGGGGACGTTCTTTGGATCGATGATTCCCTCTTGGAATACGTCGTGGAAATGTGTGGCGACTAGGACTTTAGGACAAGCAGAGCCTCGATTGAGAAGATGACGAAGGACACCGCAAGACAAGCCAGCACCATCTATGAAACGGCCAGGTAAGTTTTCCAAGTTTGGCTGCACATTGAAATATGTGAAGTTGTAATGGCATAATTCACGAAAGGGAGCGATGCCAGCGGCATAAGTGACCGAGTAAAATGAGAAAGGGCAGAAAGAACAATAGAGCAAGAATATCAGTAACGAGCCTGTTGATAGAGTCCCCTTTCCAAATTCATCGAGGAGGACCAGGGATCGAGCGGTGCAATTGCGAAGCGCAAGCGAAACTTGTGCGAGATCAATCATGAAAGCGGACTGAACCTGAAAAACGAGGCAGAATGCAAAAAAAGAACGGAAGCGAATAGCGAGGAGTCAGCAGGACAAACGCAAGGTGAACGCAAGGGGGGAGACGTGTTTACTCTTGAGACAGATTCCCTAGTCGACACCCGAGTGAAAACTGTATTGTTTTTTTGATAACGTTAGGTTTATTCAAAGTGACAAGACTCGAGAAGAACTTTTGTCAGTGATTCCTAAACGTGCGGATTCGGCAGGAACAAAGCTATGAATTTTTGAGACGTTGAGCCCTCTTCGTATTGCGCAGCCTTACCAGCCGATCTGACTTCCGTTAGAAAATCACGTTGAGTCTGGAATTGAAAAAAGATTGCACCTGTGCCATGATCTGGATAATCGCAATCTATAGATTGGTGCTAAATCCTGCAATATTTGTGAAAAAGGTTTCCTGTACCTGTTTCAGATAGACACTCTGACAAACATTCAACAAGTCGAATGAATTTGTGATAAATGTGTGATAATTACCTTTCCGGAAGCGTTTGCGCCGGTGCAAAGCAATATGCTATGTGCATGGTCAGGCGGAGATGCGATCCCCAATCCAGCACCTCCCAACAAATGCGCGTCGTTCGGCACAAACGTGTCAACCACTTGTTCATAAAGTGGGTGCCTAGGCGAGAGGTGACGATACAGCAGAAAATCCCGTTTAGTAGGGCTTACCTTCCTTGGATGATTCCGATGTAATTCCCCTCTGTCATTTCTGGTCTTTTGAAATTATATAACCTTGACGCCTCTGAAAATGATAGAAGACAATCCAATTCAGCGCAGATGTCGCATGTCAGTGCAATTACTTCGTCGTGTTTCCGCACTTCTTCCACTAGTTCTTGTAATATTTCCAATTCGCGGTCAACAATGGTTGAATGGAGGTCTCCAATATGGGTGTCCATATCTGCATTGCTTCATTTAATAGTATCTTGAACAATCACGATCCACATACCATTCATTTCTGGAGACTTGAAATAAACATGAGCACTTTGGAATTGAAAATGAGACTTAATAAGAGAGTGGAATGTGCGCCGCGTACTCCGATGAGAACTGCAACGTCGTAAACTTGAATTTCGATGCCGTATCACTGAGATGACTGACCTGAAACGTCCATCCGTCAAGGGGTTGTATTCCTTCCTCCGTTCGCCATTCATCCAACATGGGAACACAGATCAGATAACCTGCGGAAAACTTGAGTGAGTCGATGGTCGACATAAATAGCATCACTCACCTAGTTGCGGAAAATAGATGACATTGAGAGACATAGCAAAACTTTGAGGAACCGTTTGTGCAATCTGCTTTGCGACGTTCGACTGCCAAACATTAGTCGATGAAGTGGAAGAAGAGTTGGATATTTACCAAGATGGAGTCAATCCCGTGGTAAACGTGCTTTCTGTTGTCAAGATCTTCGTCAATATTTGGCCTGATACACACTCTGTCATTGCAGAGTGATTCTTCCCAATCGATCTGTTGACACTAAGCGGGTGGAAATCTTGGCTTGAAGGTGAAGACGAACAATGTCGTTGACCATCATGCCGATCTCTTTAAAAACAGTGATATCAGGTGCCTCTATGAGCTAATTCGCATGATCAAAGTGAGGTCATGAAAAGGACACATGTGCCATGTTACCTTCTTAACGACTTCTACATCACTTGCTCGGTGTAATTCTGATAGGGCATCTCGAAGCATTGTTATATGGAAGGTAAACTGAAAATATTAAGCAAAAATTACAAACTATTCCAGATACACACCTTCACAAGACCTTGCCAGTCAACAAGTTTCGCTTTCCCGGAACGTATCTGACTCATAACTCGCGGAACTCTTTTGATTCCATTAAGATGGTTATGCATGGCATTGGCCGTAACGACATTTTCGGACATAGAAAAGCATTCGACAGCGTCATGGCGAGCCCCGATGACCGTAAGTGACATAGACGGGCGTAGGAGCCACGTTCGCAGCAGGGCTTGTCCCAAAGTTGTCCGAGTGTTGTTCAACATACCTGCAATATTCATAAGCCTTTATCACAAGGGTAAAGAAACGATGGTAACAACTAACCGAATATAGACAGACCTTCCTTCGTTTTATCCGAGTAGACAGAAGCATGACTTTCGTTCTCGAATACCTGAAGGGAACTGTGCAACGTTTTAGTATTCGGAAAGATGAATCACTTTGGTCACTACAGACATAAGAGCATCAGCATTTATTTGCATGACTTGGTTCCTGAATAGAATTAGCTTAGCTTGAAGTAATTATGCAATGAAACGTACAATGAAATAATTTCAATGTCACGAATGTCCAGACCTCCAATGCCATCGTCATCGAGATCACTCAAGGCCCTTTCTCTGACGATATAGTCAAGTAGCGCGCCAATGGATGCCATCTATGGGTAAGTATGGTACACATTATCTATCTAGAAGAAATACGGGCAACGCGGACTGACGCATAAAGGTGAGGAATCAACTGACGCGAAGTTCGCGAGCCTAACGGAGGCATTCCATCTCTGTGCCGTCGGATCACCTGTAACCCCCACTCTTGAACGCATAAAATCATATGCATTGGTCGAACGGGAAGAATTGGAATCGATGTCAGATGACGCAGGAAGGACATTGTCGTCCATAGGCAGAGCAGAAAAATGACTGAGAGAAAGTACTCTGTCGCGTCCTCTCGATGCTGTAAATTCCTTGAATGGTCTAATCTGAAAGATGCCAGAAGTGTCTTCCACTTGTGATGGGAGTTTTGGCGCATATAAACAATGAGAGTGAATAAAAAGCTTACTGCACTCATTCAATGTATCTATGAAGTCGTCATCTGCTTTTGAGCTGGATAAAACAACAGCCGGGTCGACTTGTTGCAGTACTGGAAGTGTAAGTTAGAAAGTGCATAATGGATGTCAAGGCAAGTCTTTTTGTTACGCATATGAGTAAGGTCAAAATGAAGTGTTTCTTGTGTGTCCTCCAGAACGTAGAGAATCCTCGCAGATGGGTTGTAATATGCGCAACCAATATTCCCGCTTGTTGTTTGACCATAAAGTACTTAACAAAAGACGGTGAAATCAAAAAAGAGGACTTCATACTGGATGCAAAGTGCTGCTAAACAGATCTGAAGCGAAGCTCATTGCAGGTCTTATTGGTAGTTGCAACTAAAACGCGTACCTTTTCGGACATATGTGACTCTTCCTCCTCCTCCTCCTCCTCGACGGCATCCTTTGAGTCTTCCTTTGATTCTACCTCTTCTTCTTCACCTCCCCATCTCACCTGCTTCTTGGTTGCAGAAACCGCTGGGGAATCTAATTCAGGTTCCTTTGGCCGACCCTGTTTCCTTTTTGGCATTTTTGGGACTGATGAGAATGGATAGAATAGATCACGTGAATAAATGTTCTTCGGCTTAAATCGCTCAACACTTTCAAGGCATGATAGACAACAGATATCCTCATCAAGCTGCTCGTGTCCTTTCGAAAATAGCTTACGTTGTCGAATGAAACGTTTTTGTATTAGTTCTGACACTGTCGTAGAGACCCATTCGTAGCGAGCAGAACGAGAAGACTTACCGTCTGTCGTCGCCAGCCTGAGTTAAAGGAAGAGACTCCCACTTCATCAACAAACGAAGGCCGTCCACCATCCTCCTCTCACCAGCAGTATTAACCATACACCTCCTCAACACCCTTCCCCTCCTGCACAATCGTTTTTCAAAGTCGAACTATTGCACATCTCCCTCGACCTTCTCCCGGCTCTCTCTCGGACAAAGGACGATCGAGAAATTATATTGAGCGGACATCCGGATATGTTTGCCTCCCTGGAGTATCTCCAGAAACCACATTTGTGAATCTCTCCGCGTTGAATATCAACCTGATTGATCGCGAACCCATGCACGACGTCAATGACAACACCCCAACACATCCTTGGCCTCGCACGCTTGATCTCCTCCCTTTCCCCCTCCCTCCAACTCTTGCGCATATAGAACTCGACGTCTCTCTTCTTTTCTCCTGCCTCTGCCAGCCCCTGCATGATTCCTCTTCCCTTATCCCATTCCCAAACCTAAAATCCCTCTTCCTCATCCCTTTCGACATATCCTTCCACCTCTTCCTTCTTATTCATTCCACCAATATTCAACATCTCCAATTGAGGCTGAGGATGACCCGCTGGACGCTCGAGTGCGATATGGAGGCCGAGGGCTGCTCGGAACGTGGCTCTCCGATTTCGTTAACGACATTACACATGAACGACTCGCCGACGAAGCCTTCCCATTTTTTCCTAAACCTACAAACTCTCGACATATATCCTCCTACCACATCAGCTGGCCTATCTGCCACACTTACCTTCATAAAGCGGACTTCACCCACGCTCTCTTCACTCATCATTCGCCATTGTTACCTGAGCAGCGAAGAAGCTCACCAGGTGGTCTATGCGCTTACGGAAGGTGAAGTCGAATCGAGCAAACTCAAGAGTCTGAACATCTCTCACCTCAACACCCCCTTCGTCAGGCTTCTAGCTTACAAACTCCCTCAGCTCCAAAAACTCTGTCTATATGTGACAAATTTCTTCGCGTTCAGCCCCTCACAGGTTCGTCTTCCCTTCTGTCTTTGTTCGTATCAACTTGTCTCAGCTGGAACGCATATTTATTCTTTAGGACCTGTTTGTGATGACCCTCCGAAACCGGGATGTCGTGTCCGACTGCTTGGCCTCTTGGAAGTTGCGTGGCCTGTCCATTCAGCAATCTGGCTTTGAGTTGGACGATGCGGTGGCGGCAGTGGCGGCTGTCGTGCCTTCTATTGTTCTTGTGGGTGGAGATGATAATGCATCGGATGAGGAGTGATACCTGAAGGATGGGTACACCCAAATTGTAGAACAACAAATTGCAGCATTGGATAGCAGAATCGATGTAAATGCAACCGGATTCTGACGACAATATCTCTCTGAAATCATGATTTTTAACTATTGCGGGGGGAAGCTGAAACCTATCTACTTTGGACAATTTACTCGAAAATCGAAGTTAGGTGATATTGAAACCTTATGTGCGTTCGAAAAATTGTTTGTCCTATGGTCGTCCTGCAAAGTGACTATAATTGAAAATTCGACGCAGGCAACAATCAAGCCGTGGAACACAATACAGGTACAAGAGTAGCCTAGATAGAACCAAGACTATGGAAGCGTTCGGAGTGTTAAGCGCATAAGCCTTAGACAGCGAGCAGTGCAATAATAAAAGGTGGTATTCGTACGGAGCAAGTTGCAACTGAGATACAGAAGATGGTTACATACAAAACGCAGAAACACCCAAAACTCAACCAAAAAAAAATGATTGATCAAGGTGTGGCAGCAAAATGCGTTCCGTTGTACGAGAAGCCTGATCAGGTTCAGATGTCAGTGAAGTATTCGAAATGCTGGATATCATTTTAACAACATACCACTGAATTGTGCTTGAACTGTCTGCGACAAATTGGAATCCTCTACATAGCTGTCAATTGGTGCCTCGTCTGTGAAAACCATGTCAAAGTTGGAGACGTCCTAAGCGACAGTTTAATAATCATTATTAACGAGAATGAGCGCTACCATAAGAAAAAAACATACCACAGGACTAGCTACGCTAGGTTTGAACGGCGGCTGGATCTTCTTCGCGGCTAGAAGCTTGAAGTCGACGTGTTTGTGGAAGAAAGGATGACGCTTGATTTCGTCAGCCCCCTTCGCGCCAAGTCGTCGGCTTGGATTGCGATTCAGAAGGCCAGTGAGAATGGTACAAGCCTCAGAGCCGAATTCCTCGCCAAATCGTAGTGGATCATTCAATATTTTTACATACATCTTGTCGGTATCCTCTTTGAGACATTTTTTAAAATGAGAACTCCATGTCATCTTTGTTTACTCGACGTACCGTCGTAGAAAGGTGGGAGCCCGGCAAGCATCTCATATAGCAGCACTCCCAGAGTCCACCAATCAATCGACTTGTCTGTAGCTCAATTCATCAGAAAAGCGAACATGAAAAAAAAAAGGGTATTGACATACCATATCCATTTCCGCAAAGAATCTCGGGTGCCAAATACTCCGGAGTTCCACAGAAGGTGTTGGTTTTATCATTATCCTTCATGTTCAATTTACACAGACCAAAGTCACACAGCGCAATATGGCCAATGTAATCAAGCAAGATGTTTTCAGGCTTCAAGTCCCTGAAGGAAAGTATAAGCGACAATGAATTTCGTGTGTAATGAAGAGCGTACCGATAGACCACGTCCAGCTCATGCAGATGCTCAAGGGCAAGGAGCAGTTCAGAACTATAGAAACTTTTAAGGAGTTAGATTTCATATAAATTTGATAAATAGACTCTGTATCCATACCGAGCCCGACCCTCATTGAACCGGTGTTCCCTCTGAAGATGATGGAACAATTCGCCACCATTCACGAACCTAGACGAAAAAATCATGGGTACGCGTTCAATAGGCAATTTCAGCCAAAACCTACGCAAGAACCAAGTAAAGTTTTTGTTCCGATTGGAAACTGAATTTCAAGGGGACGATGAAAGGATTGTCAACTTGAGCAAGCACCAGGCGCTCAGCGAGAGTATGTGTGATCTCATTGCGGTTGACAATGTGTGCTTTCCTAATCGTCTTTAAAGCATAGATGCGGGATGTATCTCGTTTCCTGACTTGTAAAACCTACCAAAAAGCAATTGAGTAATCCCAGAAAAAGAAACGATGTGAATGATCCCACCTTCCCAAAACTTCCTTTCCCGATGACGGTCATTAACTCAAAATCATTAATCGTCAACGATTGGCCATAGTGCGGCTGGTAAGAGACACCGATTTGGATTTTCCCTGTACCGCCCACTAAACTATACCACTGATCGTGGTTACCCATGCCGTCGAAGTTGGGCACAAATTTGATGCCACCAAGGAAGATGTCATTGCCCAGATCGTCTGCAAGTCCATCTCCCTGACCTTTAGGTTCTTCGGTCCGCAAATAGCATTGGATAGAGAGATCTGAGTTCCGAGAGACGTCACTAGACGAGTGAATATTTTAAGAGAGGCGTGCGGCACTTTTATTTTGGGAGAACAACTGACAAGTGCACTTGGTACATGTAGAGAGGCTGCCCGAGTTCACCGCCAAGTGGGGTGATGAGCACTTGATTGACCTCGTATTCGATAACGATATAAGGTAGCCACCAGCATTGTGTCCTTTGAATGCTGTCTCTATCATCGAAAGGGGAGACCAACTAGCTTAATTGCATAGCCATTACAAAAGAAATGAAAAAACACACCTGTTGCCTCTAGACCTATTGGCCTTTCTCTGCTGGGTGACAGAACTTGGGGAAACAGCTGCCGCAACTTTGGCCTGTTGGGACGTCAAAGCCGTCTGAACGGCTGGAGGTATTGAAACGCCTTGAGGCAAGGAAATACCCTGCGCCCACATAACACGAATGGTGAGGAGTCCTGAACGGAAGAGTCTCTTTTCACGCTTTCCATCTGGATTGCCAGGTGTGGGTGTGGTCGAGCGGTTGCTGTTGTGGGCTTCCTCGGTTTTAAGATTTGAAAAGGATGTTTTCTTTCCTCTAAGCCAAGACATGTTTTGATTTCTTGCAAATGGATACCCTTTCGCGTTGCCGATAGAGCTATGAGTAGGAAGTGGTGACAGGCCAGATCCTGTTCAAAAAATGTGGTGTGTTGTCAACATCCACCCCGGCCTATAAGCACAAAGCGATCTGACTAGGCTGGGTTTTTTGTGCAGCAGTTGCGCATGCATTTTTTTGATGTTTCTGTCAGACTACACATTCTATATATGAAAAAACTACAAAAACTACATCAGACTACATGTCCAACTTTCATTTTTTTTTCCCTTGTGGGGTCACATGGCACATCTGCCGCCTGTCAGAAACGCGGGAAATTGTCAAGGCAGCAAACTTTTCAAATCTTGTCGACGCCGCAAAGATTCGCTCCTGTGGGTCAAGGCAGTTGGTTCAACTTCTAGCTTGTTCGCGACAACGAGTTTGTGGCTACAACTGCACGACTTTCTGCTATGTCGGAAGGATATTATGCACTAGAATTTACAGTTTCTTCGCATGTCATTCATGTAGAGGGCATTAGCTGTACGTCTCCATGTGGGCCAAATCTCATGGTTCCGTGATAACATGGCAGGTGCCTGAATGCTTGACTTCAGATAGTTTCCAGAACGCTTAGGGGACTCACATTTTGCGAATACGGCAGCGTGATACAAGGGTCAAGTCACGAATATAAATGCAGTCCTTTCTTGTTGTGTTCTCCTAAACTCTGTTTCTGCTCTCATCTGAAGACTCGATTGGAACCCGAACGTGAAAATCTTTTCCCAAAAGCACGTCCCTTTGACCGTGCTCGATCATTCTCTGCCTGACATCACTCTTCTAAGACGAGATGCTCAGTGCCGGATTATGGTCCACACCAGAAGGGCCGAACTTGCTCTCGATCTCTTGTGCCGAGAACAACATCGCCATCCGTGGTCGATATGTCACTGGCAACAATTTGCGAAATGTGTTGTTGCGACTTCGTGATTCTCTTTCCATGATATCAAATCTATCTTCAATACTCAAGTGAAAGGCACAAATTGATAGCTGCTTAGCTGATAAATACGTTGTGCCTGCCGAAAGCTATAACATTTTGCGCCAACAACTTTCTGTTGTTTTCGTTGTTCCTATCTTCCGAATCCCGACTTATGTCTCCGTAAAGAATTCCGGTCTCCTGTTATTTTCTATCGTAGTTGGCTTAAAGCTCAAACTCTCCTTTTTGAGGCCTATGTAGGCTATGTAGCAGTTTGTTCGAGTGTTTATTTTTGCCCGAAGTTTTCCATCAAGGTCGGAGACAAGGATTCCAAACATCACTAAGACTTGTCTTATCTTCCCGTCCTTTCTGCATTTTCACTTACTCCATTTAGGAAGACTGAATCTCGCACTCCTTTGGCAGATTTTGATCGCCATGCATTGAGTCCCCTTCAAATTGATAACTCTCCAGTCGATTTCTCGTGAAAGCAATAAAGCAATGAAGCAATGTGGTATAGCTCATGATCCACTGACACACCCTGCCATTAATCTAGCGGCAACGATTTCGCCCTGCACAGACGGATTTTTTTTATCAGTGGGTTCTAATTGATTCGTTACATACCTTTTCCCCTATAACGAGATTGCCAACCACATGGTCTCTCACGGATGGGGTTCCGATTTAACAGGGTTGAAGTTTTCGTAGCCTACCTCTGCTGCTTCCAGAGATTTGCTTATCCTCGTCGGTCCCAACACCTTATGGAGTCACTGAAATATTACCTCTCACTTGGGGGTTTCCAATATTTTAATGTCATTTATATTTGTATCCAATTGGTAATTAAATATTTAAAGTGCTGAATAAGCTATAAAAAAGTCCCACACTTCAAATAGAAAGGGGCTTTCCAGCAGTTACCACGCCTACCAAACTGCTAAAAAGCCCCTTTCTATTTGAAGTGTGGGACTTTTTTATAGCTTATTCAGCACTTTAAATATTCAATTATCAATTGGATACAAATATAAATGGTATTAAAATATTGGAAACCCCGAAGTGTTTCGAACATCGCGAGTCAACTGGTCTGTGATTCACTAGATTCACATCAGTACATTGCCGTTCTGACTCATTGAAAGTTAAAAACAAACTTTGATTCGGCACTCTTGGAGTAATTCTCGATATCTATACTCTGCAGCATTGGTGCAGTGTAGACATTATCCTTCGGACACTAGCATAGTATCCGTGTGCTCAATGCATGCTGCGGAAGTAACGCGCAACCTAGACGGCCAGATAGATGATTCGAGAACATTAAGCTTTTGTTTGTTGTGACATTAGCAAGTATGTAATGCCGTGATAAGCCTGATCCGTTGAATGTCAAATCGTTCGACATTGAGGCTTGTGCTGACTCACAAGTGCAATGGCGGTAGATGATTCATTTAACCAAAAATACAGAAGCTCTTCCGTTCGAAACGGAAGCGCAGTGGTGCTTGCCGAATATTACTAATTAACGACTTTTTTTTTGGGTAACTTTCAATGAATTCTTTCTTCGGGTTTGGGAGAAAGGACATACGTATGTAGGTTTGTGAAATCCATGCCTGTAAGCAACACTCAGACGGTTAAAATATTTCTCTGCCGAAGGCTTTAGTCATTCCTGCTTACAACTGCGGGCCGCTGCTCCACTTACATATATATATCACCCAACCAACTTACTCAACCTACATAAACCAAATTCCCCTTGGCATTCCGTCTTTTCACTGTCAGTCATGACTGACTCGAGGTCAAGCAGTCCAGACGAAAAAGCGACTGTTGCTCGTCATGATCACAAACACCCAAAAGGCGGTATATTTTCTCGCAAGAAACACTCGCTGAACGATGAGAAGTTAGACGAAAAAGATGTCGAGGTTTCCACTGATGTCGGTTCTCAAGAAAATGTGGTGCAACCTGTGTCATTTTCCCAACTATTTCGGTGAGCCTATCTCATACGCGTTGACTCGTGTTCTGAACCTCTTTTCTTTGAAGTTTTTCTACCAAGTTCGAACTCTTCATCGATTTCATCGGACTGATTGCGGCTGCTGCTGCTGGAGCTGCACAAGTATGTTTCGATGGTAATATTCCTGATCAGGCGGCTAATCCCTTGTAGCCTCTCATGGCTCTACTCTTCGGTAATCTCACCCAGGACTTCGTGAATTTTCAAATGGCTGTTTCCCTTGCACAAGGCGGCAATACTACTGCGCAAGCCATGATACCTCAAGCTGCAGCTAATTTCCGGCATAATGCTGGACTGAATGCAAGCTATCTTGTATACATCGGTAAATGACTATATTTCTCATGATTTAGATCAATTCAACGATTTCTTATCAGGTGTTGGAATGTTTGTCTGCACGTATGTGTATATGTACGTCTGGGTGTATACCGGAGAGGTCAACGCGAAGAGGATTCGTGAAAATTATCTCAAGGCGATACTACGGCAGGACATCACGTTTTTTGATAATGTTGGAGCAGGTGAAGTAGCAACGCGGATTCAAACAGACACCCGTCAGTATCTATCTCACAAATATTTTACTCATTCGTCTCATGATTATTTTCGTTAGATTTGGTGCAGCAGGGTATTTCCGAGAAAGTGGCCCTCGTTGTCCACTTTATCGCGGCTTTTGTTACTGGTTTCATTCTCGCCTATGCTCGTTCCTGGCGTTTGGCCCTTTCTCTGACAGCTATTCTTCCCTGTATCGGGATTACTGGTGCATTTATGAACAAGTTTCTATCCAAATACATGCAGTACGTTTTTATCACCTTCTTAATTTCATTTCACGAATCTTGGTTACAGGGAAGCCCTTAAACATGTGGCTGAAGGTGGTAGCTTCGCAGAAGAAGTTATCTCAACTATCCGCACTGCCCAGGCCTTCGGAACCCAGAAGATCTTAACTCGGCTCTACACTGAGTATGTCAATGGGTCTCTCAGGGTGGATCTCAAGGCAGCGAGAGTACACGGTATAGCTCTTGGTTGCTTCTTTTTCGTTATCTACTCTGCGTATGCGCTTGGTGAGCTTATATTTCTGTACCTGCTGCCGTGTTTACTGATGGGTTGGTTCAGCTTTCAGTTTTGGTACTACTCTCATCAACCAGCACCATGGTAGGTTTTCTTGAACCTTTTCATTCATATACGCGCTTACTCATTTCTCCGCTCAGCTGATGCCGGTCAGGTTGTAAATGTGTTACTGGCCATTCTGATTGGTTCCTTCTCCCTTGCCATGTTGGCCCCTGAATTGCAAGGTAATTTCCATTACTAATATCTGCTGAAATATACCGCTGATTTAGCTCTATAGCCGTCACTAATGGACGTGGGGCAGCAGCCAAGTTGTACGAGACTATTAACCGTGTTCCCGACATCGACTCGGCCAATCCTGGTGGCATCAAGCTCGCCGAAGTGAACGGTGAAATTATTTTGGAAGATGTCGAGTTCAGTTACCCGTCGCGGCCAACCATTCAGGTTGTTAAAGGCCTGAACCTTACCTTCACCGCTGGTAAGACAGCAGCTTTGGTCGGTGCTTCGGGATCAGGCAAATCTACCATCATTTCTCTCGTCGAGCGATTTTACGATCCTTCGTCTGGCGCCATCAAATTGGACGGTCAAGACATCAAGGGTCTCAATGTGAATTGGCTGCGTAATCAGATTGGTCTCGTATCTCAGGAACCTATTCTGTTTGCGACCACAATCAAGGATAATGTCGCACATGGTCTCATTGGTTCCAAGTTTGAAAGTGTCTCGGAGGAGGAAAAGGATGCGCTCATCAAGGATGCCTGCAATAAGGCTAATGCGGATGGGTTCATCTCGAAGTTACCTGAAGGATACGATACCGTCGTTGGTGAGCGTGGCTTCTTGCTCTCCGGCGGACAGAAGCAACGTGTGGCGATCGCTCGTGCTATTGTTTCTGATCCAAGGGTCTTGCTTTTGGATGAAGCTACTAGTGCACTTGATACTCAGTCGGAGGGAGTTGTGCAAGATGCACTTGATAAAGCTGCTGCAGGTTGTTTATATCTTTTCTTCCTTTGCAACATTGCGCTAATAGAAAAATTATAGGACGAACTACGATTACAATCGCTCATCGTCTGTCCACCATCAAAGACGCGGATGTCATTCACGTCATGGGTGATGGACTGATCCTTGAAAGTGGAACTCACGAGCAATTATTGGCAATGAATGGGGCCTACAGCAGACTTGTCCAAGCTCAGAGACTGCGCGAAGGCAGAGAACAATCTGACCTTGAGGACGCTGAGCAAGACGATGTTGACGAACCTACGGACATGGAAAAAGCTGCGCGTGAAGAAATTCCTTTGGGTAGGAGGAGCACCAGACAATCCCTTGCCAGTGAGATATTGGAACAGAGGCGCAAAGCCGGTGAAACCTCTGAAACCAAGCACGATGGTGATGAGGATTACGGCCTATTCTACCTCGCCAAGCGCATGGCTCCTATTATTCGCGACCAGTGGAAGAACTACCTTGTTGGATCGTTCTTCGCTTGCAGTATGTATCCTTTGTTCAATCCGAAATGTGATTATCTGACTTCTTTCGATTTGATCCAGTAACTGGAATGGTTTACCCTGCCTTCGGTCTAGTCTTCGCGAAAGGTATCGAAGGTTTTTCTTACCTAGACGCCCATGAACGTCGACATGCTGGTGACCGTAATGCGCTCTGGCTTTTCATAATTTCAATCCTGTCCACTATTGCCATTAGCATGTCGAACTACCTTTATGCTTCTGCCGCAGCAACTTTGACCTCTCGTCTACGCACGCTTAGTTTGAAGGCTCTTTTGAGGCAAGACATCGAGTTCTTCGACCAGGAAAGTAATAGTGTAAGAATTTTACTGGCCCTTTCTTTTTGTGTAACTGCTGAAATGATGTCAAATAGACTGGTGCGTTGACCACGAAGCTCAGCGATAACCCACAAAGGGTCAACGGTCTCGCTGGCATCACCCTTGGCGCCATTTTGCAAAGTATCGTTACTGTCATTTCGGGCAGTATTCTTGGTCTTGTGTTCATTTGGAAAGTTGCCCTTGTCGGTATTGCTTGCACGCCTCTGGTTCTCTCCACTGGATACATTCGTTTGGTATGTTTGGACCATTTGTGGATGAGGTAACATCAATATTAATTATTTTAATAGCGCGTCGTCGTCCTCAAGGACCAAACCAATAAAAAGGCACATGCAGATTCTGCCCGACTGGCTTGTGAAGCTGCGGGGGCTATTCGAACGGTTGCTTCACTGACGAGAGAGGAAGACTGCCTCCGGCTTTATAGCCTCAGTTTGGAAGAGCCGCTCCGCAGGTCGAATAGGAGTGCAATTTGGAGCAACGTGCTTTATGCTTTCACTCAATCTTTGGTCTTCTTCGTCATTGCCCTTGTCTTTTGGTGGGGTGCGGTTCTTGTTTCTCGTCTAGAGGCGAGCACTTTCGAGTTCTTTATCGGACTCATGGTATGTTTAACTTTGATACATTTAACTTCTAGCTGACGTTTTGGATGTAGTCCACAACCTTCGGTGCTATTCAAGCTGGCAATGTCTTTACTTTTGTGCCCGACATGTCTACTGCCAGGGGGGCCGGTTCTGACATCATCAAATTGTTGGACTCAGTGCCCGAGATTGACTCCGAGTCCACTGAAGGCAAGGCTATCGATTCAAAGACCATACAAGGACGGATTAAATTTGAAAATGTCCACTTCCGATACCCCACTCGCCTTGGAGTTCGTGTCTTGCGCGATCTTTCTCTCGACGTAGAGCCCGGTACTTATGTTGCTTTGGTTGGAGCATCTGGATCAGGGAAGAGTACAACGTAAGCGTCTCTCTCTCTTCTTGAACTCATCGGTTATGCTAACGTTCCACAGTATTCAATTAATTGAGCGTTTCTATGACCCCCTTGCTGGAGACATCTACGTAAGCAACGTTTGGATTATCGTGTAACTCGAATTTAACTTGTTCCCTTTCTGTAGCTTGATGGCGAGAAGATTACAGAACTTAACGTCCAGGAGTACCGTAAGAACTTGGCTTTGGTTTCTCAGGAGCCGACTCTCTACGCTGGCACTGTCAAATTCAATATCTTGCTTGGTGCAACCAAACCCACCGAAGAAGTCACGCAGGAGGAAATCGAGGCAGCCTGCAGAGATGCGAACATCTTAGAGTTCATCCAAGGACTTCCTGAGTAAATACATTCCTTTTACCTTTTTTCCGCATCTAATTCTTTTTGTCAGAGGTTTTGATACTGAAGTTGGCGGTAAAGGATCGCAATTATCTGGTGGTCAGAAACGTGAGTTATGATATTGCTATTGAAACGTATCATGTCTGACCTATGTCCTTAGAACGTATTGCCATTGCCCGAGCCTTGCTGCGGAACCCCAAAGTACTCCTCCTTGACGAGGCCACCTCTGCTTTAGATTCCAATTCGGAGAAGGTCGTACAAGCCGCCCTTGATACCGCGGCGAAGGGCAGGACTACGATTGCTATCGCTCATCGGTTATCGACTATTCAAAACGCTGATATAATGTACGAAGATGTTTTTTTTTCCCTTTATCACTTAATGCTGATTGTCTATCCCACTACAGTTACTTCATCAAAGAAGGTCGCGTCAGCGAATCAGGCACTCACGATCAACTCATCGCTAAACGAGGAGACTACTACGAATATGTCCAACTTCAAGGTCTCAGCAGACGCCATTAAAATAACTCACAGATTTCGCTTTTTGCATGTTAAGTCATTTGGAATATTGTTATTGAATTGATTTTGTTTACACTTTACCTTATTCATTCGCATCTCCCCCCCTCGATTAGTTTATTAGAAGTAGATGCAATCAATTACATAAACACGTTATATAATGCCGTATAATACATGTCGATCGCCTGAAACATTTGTCGATATCAGTCTTGAACCCAACTTTTAATACGGAAACATGGAAGGCACCCATCTCAAAGTGGAGGTCAAGAACCAAAAAGAGGTAAGCTCATAAAAAGATCGCGTTTTCTGACGCGCTTTTCATCACAAATAGATGATAAGACAAAAAGACAATGAAATTAAAAAACTCAAAATCGCGTTGAAAGCATTCGTTTCCGACGATGAAGGCGTGCAATCGCCCTCCGGGTATTTAGAAGACACTAGCACCGACTCTGATGGAATGATGACTGATGACAGTAGATCGGAAGATGACGAAGAGAATGGAATCGACACCCGACCAATGCCGATAGTTGTCAGCGACACCGACGGTGTCGTGTATTTCTGCACGGCATGCACTCATGAAGTCGTGGATGGCGAATGTACTGGAATCTATTGCGGTTTGAAACATCAATGGGAAGAAGTAAGCCCTCGTGACTTTCCATCCCTTCGCGTCAAACTGAATGTGTGTACATTTCCAGGGCATGGGCGTAGAGTCAGCTAGCACCAACACTCAAGCCGTCCATCCGGACAGAAGTCTCGTCCGGCGCGGCAACACTCCCCTCCCTTTCTCATCCTTCTCTGAATGTGAAAGTCCACCGGCCGATTATCTCCCCTCGCGCGTTCAAGAGTACATCCAACTCCGCATACGTGGCGCAACGCGCCTCATGTGCAAAAAATTCTACCTCGAATTTTCGGATGAACAGGGAATATTCGCCTGGGCCGACGAAGACCTCTATGAAGAGTTTGCTGGACCTCAGATGGGTGTCGAGGACGTTTGGAAGATCCATCTCGGACGACGGATCACACTCGACATGGACGATTTAGATGGGTCAGAGTTCATCGAGGGGTTGATTGAGGATGCGCTTCTGTTTCCCCTTCGACATCCTTTGAGCAAACAAGACTCAGAGAAATGGCAGACGGTAGAGGAGAGCCCTGGAATCTGGGTCACGAAGCTGAAAGCTCAAGGGAAATTGACAGGCAACTCGGACGAAGATGACGAAGATTCCAATATTTATGAGCAGAAGTATGACGATGAACTTGTCAAGCCACCCACTGAAGACGTTCCAGTCCACCTTAAAAATTATATGTTTGACCATGACGACGATTTAGAAGGTGACAAGGACGCTATGGAAGAAGATCCAGGGTATGCCTGGCATCCCGCTACTCTTGATGGAGTCTGGTCCTCGAGCAGTGACCAAGAAGACGAACTAGACCAAGAAGAGGGTACTTCCACCCTCAATGGAGATCAAGAAATGAATAGTACCAATTCAGATTCTGCGGAAAGCGACTTCGATGAGGAGGTCTCGACCGAGGATGAAAGCAGTTGATTTAATAATTACTATTAGGCAGTTCCGACCATGTAATTACCACCGCCGTTTGACAGGTTTTACTTTCCATTATATGATAGAATGGCACACAGTGCGTGGAATCGAAGATTGCAGCCGCACACGACAATTTTTTAGGACCCTGCTTTTCCTTTGTGTCCAGTTTCACCCATGGCCACTTCCAGAATTAGCGGAGAGAGAGAAAAAAGATAGTATGTTCCTGCAAACCATGCGAGAGAGGTTGATGGAATAGGAGCCCACGCTGGGAGCTCGGTGGCTGGATGACGGACCCATTGCCGAGTAAGGACCTGCAAGACGACTAGCAAGATGACAAAAGACAATATTCCACCTGAATACCCTCTTTGCTGTATTACGCCTCACTTTGAGACTGAATGAACATGAGGACCTGACCAAGCCGCTGCACTCCTACAAACTCAGTTCTGACCTCGCCTACCGTTGGCTGTAGCGGGCAGGTCATGTTGTTCTCACATTGAGGTGATACCCGCATGATACCTGCATGATGGGGT